>Ga0207931_1000514_pt1 | contig 14369 bp, 11 predicted proteins | sample NGESurdeep092012_2_FD_184478 | JGI IMG/M metagenome (GOLD analysis project Ga0207931, IMG submission 184478) | Arctic peat soil microbial communities from Barrow, Alaska - NGEE Surface sample 415-1 deep-092012 (SPAdes) | ecosystem: Environmental > Terrestrial > Soil > Wetlands > Peat ...
GTATTTTCTCGGCTATCGGTTCGAATTCTGGCCAAGGAACGAGAAGCAAATTCATTCTCTAATGAAAAGAACTGGCTTTACAGATATCAGTACAAACAGATTTATCTGGAGAAATTTATTCAAAACATCTGTGGATGCCTGTAAATTCTTTTCCTCTGTTACATCCAGCTGGTGGTTTTCAAAGATTCCTGAAGCAAGTAGAGCACGGGAAGACGCCAGAACATTAAAATATTTTGAGAAAAAAGGGATAAAGGTTATTACAGATGATGTTATAATAGGACTTGGAGTTAAACCTTAGTAAGTTTTTGATTTCGATCAAAATCCGTCCTTCTTTGACCACTTCAAAGGAAGGTCTGACAAAGTATAACATACATTAATAAACAACAAGGATTTAACGAAGGAGTTGGTTAACCATCATATACCCGCATCTTCTTAACCTCCCTCATGGCTGTACAAAATTTGAAATATTCTCAATCCCCCACCCTCGTCTCCCCCTAATTGAGCCACACCCATCAAATTTGACCCAGAAGACCATAAAATAATATAGGCCTGGTCTTTTGTTGTCCAGAAATGATCGTCGTTCTGGGCTTGCCAAAAGATGGTGTGTTAAAAGTCTGTATTAATCCCTTATTGTAAAATCCGTCCTTCTTTGACCACTTCAAAAGGAGGTCTGATTACACAAAACCCACATTGAAAAACAAGAAGGATTTAACTCAGAGTTTGGGTGGTTAATTAGATCTGGATTAATCGGCAAGATCAGTGACTTTAATGAATCGACTTGTTAAAATATAATTGTCTTTGGCGTAAACAAGGTGTAACTTTGATATAACATTCATTAATAAGAATTTAACTTAAAACCGAAAGTATGAGAAAGATTGCTGTATTTTTTTGCACTTGCATCATTCTAATTGGATGCACCTCCACTCCGAAAGTGGATACTGTTGCTGAAGCAGAAGCATTGCGCTCAATCGAGAATAAATGGGTTGATGCAGCAAGAGCTGGAGACATTGAAACGATCCTCTCCTATTATGCTCCTAACGCTGTTGATATGGGGTATAATGAGCAACTTAGTATTGATCAAATAACACGCCGCAAAGAGATTCAATCTTATTTAAATAGTATTGAACTTAAATCTATGAATAATACCACCGAAGACGCAGTGGTTTCATCCTCAGGGGATCTTGGTTTTACCCGAGGAACAAGCCATTATAACAAAATAACGCCTGATGGATTAATTGAAAGTTCCGACAAATGGGTTACTATCTATCAGAAAATTGACGGAAAGTGGAAAGTTATTGTAAATATCTCTAATAGTAATAACCCATTACAGGGTGAGTAGTTTGTGCTGGAATAGTATATTCCTCTATTTTTTATCCTTTGTTTTATCAAACCATGCAACTAAGCTATTTCTGTATAATTCTTCTTCTTCGAAGAATGAATAGTGTCCGCTTTTTTCAAAAATATAACAAGTGAGGTTTGGAATTTTACCCTTTTGATCGTCCCAAACCATGTAAGGTACAAAGAAATCAAATCTACCCAGCGATAAGAAGACTGGGGTATCAATTGATCTACCAGATGAAACTTGGTAGTTAATCATCAGCTTCTTAAAGATCTGGTTCCATACGCTCATATTCCAATAGACATCTTTCAGTAATGAAGTAGCTCTGAAATTGTAATTATAAAAACATTGAGGTCCATCTAAAAGATAAAGTAGTTTACCTGCTTCGCTGGTACCCAAACGGTCAAGTGAATCTCTTGACACCCCATTCCAGTTTTGTATCCACATTTCTTTCCTTTCTGCGGATGCCGAAGTTTCCCAATAGGTCTTACAAATGGGAGCTAAACGATCATCAGAATATGGTGGTGTCCCATTCATAATGATGTGTGAAGTGAATTGAGGGTATTTCCGTGCATATTCCAGGGCAATTAATCCTGATACTGAATGACCAAACACACTTATCTTACCAAGTTTAAGTGCCTGTCGGATCTGTTCAACATCATCAATGAGCACATCAAAAGTAATTTTATTAATATCCCCAGGATCAGCCACATTCATTCGGGCATTAATAAAAATAAATTTGAAATTCTTTTTTAATTCTTTAGATATTGCATTTGCTAAAAGTTCCCCTTCAGTTACCACAACAATGGGGCTACCTGTACCTTCCACAAAATATGTAAGTTTTGTGCCGTCATTCATAGTGATGCTTTTTTCATTTCTATTAGCCTGAACCTGTTGGTTGGTGTTTTGGGTTTGGCCATTCCAGCATACTAGTAAACATAAGCTGATTAAGATCATAGTGTTGATTGAAGTTTTCATATCATTCAATGTTGCTTGACATTTGAAGTGTAATTATTTCATTATCAAAGTTACACCTTGTTTAAGCCAAAGTCAATTTTCTTTCGGGTTGTGAGTAGATAATGGCCTGGATGGGATAAGAAATATGGTGAAATTAATTTATTTGACTTTGGTTAATTGTTGGTGTAACTTTCATCATACAATTAACCTTCAGTTATTCTAATCTTATCCATTCACAAAAATCCAATCAAATGAAAGCAAGACTTGTTTTGCCAAAGCCGGTGCCCATGACCACCTTTCGCCGGAATAAATTGACCAAGGAAATTCAGAGTTAAATCATTGATGTTTAGTTAAATATTATAATTGTAATCTGACCGGCCGAATGTGGTCAACATTGCCGGCTTTTGCATAAACAAGTGCTATTTCTGACATTAAATGATGCGGAGACCCAAAGGCAATAACATATACCGACCTATTATCTGAAGTTGTTTTATAGTAAAGTCGAAATTGGAGTCGTCAGCTTCATAATGATTCCTTGTGAGCAAGTGCCATATTCCAGACAGATCCATCACGATGATATATAAATGTGAAAACCGCCTTATCCTTTTTTTCCCCAATACCCTTTTCGTAGGCTGAAATTTTAGCCCAGCCTACCATTAGAACCGTGTTCGGTACAAGGAAAGAGAATTCCTTTTTCTCCCAAAAAAAAGAGAGTGAGTCAAGGTGTTGATAGTAGTTAGATAATATTTCAATGTATTCATTACCTCGAATAGGAATTCCATTGCTCACATATACAATACGATCATCACATGGAACATTCTCCGCAGCGGCTTTGGCGTCAAGATTAGAGATTGCTACTGCGAGACGATTTGTGAGTGAATCAACAGTATCACACATAGCAAGACTCTCTGACTTTCTGATAATTGATTCTGATTTGGGCTTGCAACCCGATAAGAGTGTGCCTGTAGTGAATAACAATGTCAGGAAGAGATCTAGTATTTGAACCTTGGAAAGATTTCGGTTAGTTGAATATTTCATAGCAAACTTCTTTTAGTTTGATTTTCTCAATTTGTATATTTTCAATTTATTTATATTGATAATTAAGTCAGCGTGATCCTGCAATAAACTAACTAACTGTTAATAAGAAATATGATGCAAGTTACACTTGCAGAAAGGTAAAATCAAATAATTCTTATCCTTTAGGATAGGATTGAAAAAGAAGGGTGTTAATTCCCACCCACTTTTGTTTAATTTTAAACGAATTTTCATAAAATTTATCTAAAACCTGGCGTAAACCTGGCGATAAAAAAAGACACCTTTTGTAAGTGTCTGATATTCTTCAAAGTCTGTCCCTCTTTTACCACTTCAAAAAACGGTCTGATAACACTTAACATACATTTGGGCTCGAACCTGAAGTCTTCTGATCCAGAGTCAGAGCTGTTAAGATTAATGTACTTCTATTGACCACAAACCTCCTGTAACCTGATAGGAAGTATTAAATCCGTTCTTGAGACCAAATAATTACACCCAGTCATGCTTATGGAGAAGATTTTAAGGTTCCCTGTATTTTTGAGATATGTTTTATCATCTATCCCCGTCTCGGCGTAACTTCCAGCCTTATTTTTAAAACAATTTGATTTCTAGGTTGTTATTGATGTACCTTTACCGAGTAAATAATTCTCAAAAATCAAAAAGGAGGTTCGCTATGAAAAAGTCTTTAAGTTGTGCAGAATTGGGGGTTCCAGGTTGTACTTTCGAAGTCCGCAGTGAATTAAGCGGGGAAGTAAAAGATGCACTTTTATATCACGCGCAGAAAGCCCATGCTGATATGATGGCAAGTTTATCTGACATAGAAAAACAGCAGTTGTTATCAACTATTGATGCGAAACTGAAATAACCTGGTTTTTTTTCATCTTAACAGGCAAATATCAAAACCCGCTGTTGCTTGGTGATTGTTACCATTACCATTCTTTGTGTGTCTTCAAATGAACAAACATCTGTTTGGATTACCAAACCCTGTCCACCCTTAAACTCAATTTTTTGTCTCAAAGCTTTCAATTTTTCTTCAATTCTTGATGCCAAAACCACTTTTCCATTTAGTTGTGCAAGAATCAAAGCTGTAGCCCGACCGATACCACTTGATGCTCCCGTGATTAAAACTACTTTATCCTGAAAAAAAGGTTGATCTTTCATTTTAAATAAAACAATATGATTTCAAAGGAAAGTTAATAATTATTTTACTATTAATCCCTTATTGCAAAATCCATCCTTCTTTGACCACTTCAGGAAGAAGGTCTGAAAAGACTTGACATACATTTGGAAACAACAAGGATTTATACTTCAAAATTCTCCCATTCGTATTTTACCCGTTCCATTAACTTTTTGAACCGCTCCTCACCACGGATGTTTTCGAGAAAGGGGTCAATCTGAGAAAAAAATGGATAATTGATAAAACCCCTGTCAATTGCATGATTAAGGTAGTCTAACGCTTTCTCTTTTTCGTTAATTAAACTGAAGTAACCTGGCATTAATCCTGAAAACAATGGATCATTCCAAGTATATATTTTTGTTTCATTGCTTAATGAATTTAATGCCTTAGTTTTTATACCCATAAGAGCATAATTAATGAATGACATCAATTCCGTAAATACTTCAGATAATCGACCCTCTGTAATGATCTGATCCATCAACTGCAAAGCTTTATTTTTTTTATTATTAGCGGCAAGAAAGACAGGGTGCCAAAATATACTATATACAAATTCAGGATTGATTTTTAAGGATTTTTGAGTTTGTTCAATTGCTTTTTCAAAGTTCCCCTGAAAATATTGGCTAAATCCTTCAAAAAGATAATTCATTGCCGATAAAGGATCAATATCTATAAGTTTTTTGTAAAGTGGCGCTGACAATGACAGTTTTCCTAAATACATTGAAAACCCTGCAGTATGCATTATGATGCCTGGATCATTAGGATCTGCATCGTATGCTTTTTTCATGTACTTGTATCCTTCTACCAGACTCCCACTCCCCATTTCAAGAAGTCCATAAAGCTTGTATCCTTGTGCAATATCAGGCTCAATTGAAATTGCTTTTTCAGCAAATTCTTTAACTTCTCTAAGAATATTTTCACCCGTTTCAATACCTATATCATAATAAAGGTATTTAGCCTCACCTATTGTTGCATAGAGAAGAGCATCTTCACCAAAATTTTCCAAACCAGTCTGAAGAATGCGTATTGCGCGATCAAGTGATTCTTTAGTCCATGTGTAAATTTCATACCTGGCTTTAAGATAACATTCATGCAGTTGTATATTTCTGGTCGGTTTTATTGTAATTCTTTCTGACTCTTGTGGGCTTAATTTCAGTTTAAGTGCATTCACTATAGATTGGGATACCTTCTCCTGAATATCAAACACATCATCCAAAGTGCCAGTGTACTTATCTGCCCAAAGGTGAGTATCTGTCGCCGAATCTATAAGCTGAGCTGTAATTCTAAGGTTATTTCCAGCCTTACGAACGCTGCCTTCAAGAACATATCGGACTTTTACAGCTTGAGCAATTTCAGGGATAGTTTTTTTTGTCGCCTTGAAGGTCATTGCTGAACTTCTTGAAATCACCAATAAATCATGTATTTGTGAAAGATCAGTAATGACTTCCTCTGTCAGTCCATCGCTAAAGTACTCCTGGTAAGGATCAGGACTGATGTTCTCAAACGGGAGGACTATTATTGATTTTTCTTTTATGGTTTGTTTATCATTGAATGAGACATATTCTGTTTTCTCGTGGGCAGATATTATTGGTTCATTCTTCAATCCCGATATCATCTCTTTAACCGCATTCGCTGTTTTATTGACCTGGATTCTATATTTGGTGCTATTCAAATTTTTCTTTTCATCATCATCAGAGGTGAGAGGTTTATTTACTCCAGGTTCTTTGTAAATGAATTCGATCCCCCGAAGTACGCCTCCAAGAACAGATTCACATAATTTGGTGTCAGAACTATCCAGGTCATGAATACGAATTGGCAGCACCCTGCTTGCCACATTACCATTTGGCAATTTAACCTTTAATCCAAACTGATCCTTTGACGCTAAATCAATAAATGTTTTAAACTCATGCTCCCATGCAAAGGAATTGGGATCGCAGTAAGTTCTTGAAATAATCGGGATAAAGACCAGACACTTGAGTTTCTCTTTCAAGGAAGCATCAACATCATGTGTCTCCAAAAGTCCGTCATGAGGGTTGATGTCAAAATAAACACTGATCTCTTCTTTGAATGTAGACTCAAGTTCTGTCTTCAATGCTTCAACAAACTGACTCACCCACCTGTCACCTTTGTTGTCTTTCTGGCGGTAACTGATGAAAATGTCGTAATTATATCCTTCGATTATTCTTGACATCAGGGTTTAATTCATAACACTTCAAAGTTCTCCCATTCGTGTTTTACCCGTTCCATTAACTTTTTGAACCGTTCCTCACCACGGATGTTTTCAAGAAACGGATCCTTCTCAGCCAGAAGTGGATAGTTGATCCATCCCAAATCCACAGCATGTTCCAGCCACTCAATCGCATCCTCAATAGCGTTGGCTAAAGCGAATGATGCTGCTACGAAATATGACCATGTACATTCTCCATAACACCACTTGAAGAACTCACCTTTCAATTCCGCACGAGCGTTCACAACATTTCTCTGAATTCCATATTTTATTATCAATGCAAGCTTCGCCTGGACAGAGTCTGGTGCATCCTTTGCACTTCTATCAGCTTTTGCAACAGCTTCATCAGTCCTTCCTGCCCAAGCAAGCGCCCAAGCGTAAATGAATAGCAAATTTTGAGGGTTTGACAATGCCTCAAGACCTCGCTCGTATTCCTCAAGGGCACGCTCATATTGTCCGTTAGCCAGATTCAGAAAGAAGGGCGTAACAAAAGTCCAAAATGACAGTGGTTCACATTCTGCATATCTTCTGTACAGAAGTACTGCTTCAGAAATCTGCCCAGCCCATATATAGATAAATAATAGACCAAGCAAAGCCAGGGAGTCATTAGGATCTTGTTTAAGTACTTCTTTTAGTTGCACATGTGTTTCGTGGAGTTGTTGATTGTTCTGGTAATTTATCCCTGCAAACCAAAAAAGAGCGCGAGCTCGAGTTGACAACGGATCTATCTCTAGTGCTTTCTGTGCATAATCTTTACATTTATTGAGGTTCTCTTGTATAGTAATACCTATGTTCGCGAGCCACCAATAAGCATAGCCTATTTCATAGTAGAGAACAACATTCTCACCAACTATCTGCAATGCTAGTTCCAGATTCCTGAGAGCCTCATTAATACTATTTTCTGTAGCTTTATCAAGTGCATACATAGCTCTCAGATAGTATTCATATGCTTTTAGATTCGTAATTGGTCTTTCTGTTATTTTCCGAGTTTCTTCTGGAGTAATCTGAAGTTTAAGACCATCAACAATAGCTTTAGAGACTTTTTCCTGTATTTCGAATACATCATCCATCGTCCCAGAAAACTTTTCTGCCCATAGATGTGTATCTGTTAAAGCATCAATCAACTGTGCTGTAATACGAAGATTATTTCCAGCTTTCCTGACACTACCTTCAAGGACATATCGAACATTCACAGCTTGAGCTATTTCAGGGATTGTCTTTTTAGTTCCTTTGAAAGTCATTGCCGAGCTTCTCGAAATAACCAGAAGTTTATGAATATGTGAAAGATCTGTTATTATTTCTTCAGTCAGGCCATCACTAAAGTACTCCTGTTCTGGGTCAGAGCTAATATTTTCAAATGGCAGAACAATAATTGACTTATCTTTTATGAGTGGTTTATCTTCTATCGATATAGCTTCTTTCTTCTCAGAGATAGGTTCTAATGGTTCTTTTCTCAATCCCCAGATAATCTCTTTTATTGCATTGGCAATCTTGTTAATTTGATCACGATAGAAAGTTTTGTAGAGATTTTTATCAGGATTATCTGAGGGAGTTAATGGTCGATTTACACCTGCTGACTTATAAATGAACTCAATACCACGAAGTACTCCACCAAGCACTGACTCACATTGTTTGATATCACTACTGTCTAAATCGTAAATCTTAACAGGCAATACTCTGCTTGCCACATTCCCATTGGGCAGTTTTATCTTTAAACCAAACTGATCCTGGGAAGCCTGTTCAACAAATGCTTTGAACTCATGTTCCCATGCAAATGACTTTGGATCGCAATAAGTTCTTGAAATAATAGGAATAAAGACCAGACATTTCAGCTTCTCTTTCAGTGAAGCATTCACATCATGTGTCTCCAGCAGTCCATCATGAGGGTTGATGTCAAAATAAACGCTGATTTCTTCCTTGAATGTAGATTCAAGTTCAGTCTTTAAAGAATCAACGAACTCACTTACCCACCTGTCTCCTTTGTTGTCTTTTTGGCGGTAGGAGATGAAGATGTCGTAATTATATCCTTCGATTATGCTTGCCATCTTAGCCGTTCATTGTGATAAAGTTACGAAAGACATTAACGCAAGCCAAATAAAACCCGTAATGGAATGGACAAGATTGTCTTCCTGTGACCTGAGAGGAGGTGAAAACGCCTCATTTTTGTCCAAAACCTGGCCCAAAACTGGCCCGAAAGAAAAAACCACTTACCCGAAATCCGTGTAAGTGGTTAACTTGCTTCGCTCCCCAGCCAGGACTTGAACCTAGTGTCTTACCCCCCCCAGAAGCTGGACATAATTTGAAATACCCTTAATCCCCCTTCCCCGTCTCGTCATAATTGAGCCACACCCATCAGATTTGACATTACAGAACTTTTCAGGGTGTCAGAAAAGTATCTTTATAGTTCAGGAAAGATAATTGTTCTGGGCTTATCTGAGGATGGTGTTTTGAAAGTCTAAAATAGTGGGAGTTAATTAAACAGATGAATCTACTTCATAGTTTATGACAACTACATCTGAAATAGGATGACGCAGCAACATAATTGAACCGAAAAATCTGTGACGAACAACTTAACTTTATTGTCCGTGTTAGCCGAAGGCGTTTTTAAAGGGATTGGAGAATTAATTATTATACTTGTTGTAAATTATTTCAGAGAACTTTTCAAATATCATTGTAGTTGCTGGATAATTAAATGGTAAATATTGTGTATATATACTCGCAGCTACGCCAGACTGTCTATCTATATAAAAATAAGTATTATAAACTCCTCCCCAAAGTAAAGTGCCAGCTTTTCTACCGTAGGGAGTACCTTCAGTATCAATTAGTCCAGCTAAGCTCCACTTTGAGGTTGGTTTAATTAATCCTCTGAAGTCGCAACAAAAACCAATTTGGAAATAGTTATTTTCAATATCCATTGAAATTGATTTGGTTTGATCTTCAAACATTTTGTCGATTGTGGCTTTTTGTAGTAAGTGTCCTCCATCATAAATGCCATTATTTAATAGGCAAGTCAACAGTTTTGTATAATCCTCTGGAGAGGAAAACAGGCCACCTCCTCCTTCAAAAACTTTGGTTTTTATTTCAGGAACACGATCTGGAAATTCAGAGATTTCTTTTGATCCATCAGCTTTGCGACTTCCATATGAGACAATTTCAGTTTTTAATGAATCAGGTACATTAAACCATGTACGATTCATTTTTAATGGCCCCGTTATATGAATTCGAAAATAGTCCTCTAAGGTTAGTCCAGATATTTTTTCAACTAGTTTGCCAATCCAATCAGTACTACTACCATATAAAAATTGTGTACCACTTTCAAATCTTCTGGGTAAATCTTCATTTTTCCAATTGGTTGTATCAAACTTTGCTAATAATGAATCTGTAAAGAAATATCCAAATCCTGAGGTATGAGTCAATAAATGTCTTAATGTAATGGGATTCTTACCTTTTATTAGTGTTTTTTCGTTAGTTAATATTGGGATCGCTGCCATTTCTGGCATAAGTGATGAAAGATCCTTATCTAACTCTATAGAATCCAATTCAACGAGCTGTAAGGCCGCAATACTTGTCACTAGTTTAGTCATTGAAGCAATTCGGAAAATGTTGTTGGACTTAATTGGGGATTCTTCCCCCCAGATTGCATTTCCATAAGTATATTCTCTTTTTTCACCGTTTTTGTTTATTGCTATTGCAACTAAACCAGGAAGATCACTATCAGTCATAATAGAATCCATTTGTTGAATGATTCTTTCTTCAGATGGGAACAAGCTAACATTCTTGTTTTGATTCCTACATGACAAAACAGTCATGGATGCAACTAGAAAAAGGATAAGAAAATTTAGTTTCATAAGTCCAGTATTTAATGTGTGTTACTTATTTAGAGTGGGTATCCGTTTTAGTTGGCACGCTTACGGCTAACTCGTTATATTTCTCCTAAAGTTAAACATATTTAACCAATTACGGAGTTATTACACTCAATAAGATATTGTTTAAAAAACTATAGTAGTGGGAGTTGATGACAAAAAATCCGTCCTTCTTTGACCACTTCAAAAGAAGGTCTGAAAAGACGAAACATACATTTGGAAACAACGAGGATTTGACTCTGGATTCTGATTAATCTTCCTTAAACCGCAACAAAATTCGTCAAATACCCCCATAAGTTAAAATGTAGCGAAATTAATTTATTTGACTTTGGTTATTTGTTGGCGTAACTTTCATCATACAATTAACCGACAGTTATTCTAATCTTATCCAGTCACAAAAAATCCAATCAAATGAAAACAAGACTTGTTTTTCTGGTTATGCTTTTTGCCTGTATTTCATGCGGAACAAACAATAAGCCCTTATCTGATGCTCAAAAAGAGATAATAAAAGGGGAAGTAAAAGAAGTGGCAAATACTATGTTTAAAGGATGTGAAGAGGCCAATGTTAACATGGCTATTGAATCATTCCTTGATTCGCCTGATTTCATTTATATCTACAATGGATTGAGTTTTAATTATAAAGAGGTTGTTGATGTCCTAAACCCTCTTTTTGGTGAACTTATTAATCAAGAGGTAACAATAAATGATGAAAAATATGTATTTCTTGATAAGTCAACAGTCATTTATACAACAAATTGTAAATTTTTAGAGAATTACAAAGACGGCCATGCTATTGTTTCAGACCCAATGGTTGTGCAAGTCACATTCAAAAAAATCAATAACAAATGGAAGGCAATAAATGGAGTTGAATCTTCTGTAAGACAAAATGCTAAGAATAGCGAAACATCAAAAGAACTTAATCAGGTTGAGTTGATGAAGCAAATGATAGGTTCTTGGCAAGGAGATATTGCTAAAGACACTACTTATTTTGCAGAATGTAAATCTTATGGAACAACGGGACTTGAATGGAGTTATAAGAATGTTACCAAGGGGAAAATAATTAAGGAAGGGAAACAATTTTGGGGATATGACAGAAAAGTTGATAAATTAATTTTTTCTTCTATGGACAAAGGTGGGGATATAGAGATGTATGCATCTTGGTTCTTATCAAAAAATAAATATTTATATCTTCCATATAGTGAGATTTCCAATCCTGAAACGGCATCTTTTAAAATTGAAGGAGAAATTAAATCACCTGACATTGTCGTAGAGACTATGGTAGTAAATAACAAACCCGTAATAACTTATACTTATACTCGGGTCAAATAGTAACTTATAAATCTTGTAGGCGATAATACAAAAATCTATACATGGGAAAATAATATAGTGATTCATAATCTAAATCCATTCAAATGAAAACAATTTGTTTAACAACAATGATTGTCGCATTCCTGTTAGTTTGTACAAATGTAATACAGGCACAAAACACTGATGCCAAACTTGACCAAATCATTCAATTACCTCAATTATCCCTTGAACAGAAGCTAGAGCGTTCTGCAAGGAATACTACGGGCAGAGATATTGTTGGCATTGCTTATGCTAAGTCAATGGGGAAAACCCCTGAAGACTTTGGCAGGTACATGGGTGAACATACTGCTTTTTTCTGGGCGGATATAAAAGGTAAAGGCTCAGTGCCTTTTGTACAATATTGGTATAGGTTTCTCCAGACTGACGGAAATTCGAAGATGGAAATTTTGAGCGTTTCGGAAAAATCCGTAAAAGCAAGAATGACAGTATATGGTGAGACTAATCTAAAAGGATTAGCAGATCTTGGTGTAACAATTGAAGAATATGCGAGTTTTTATGGTAAATATTCAGAAGCATTAGCAGACTATCTGGGACTGGAGTATAAGCAAAAATTTGAAGATGGGTGGATTGTCTTTTCGGTGACTGAAAAGAAATAGACAAATTCCCAAAAGCAGGGTCTGAATATACTGTCCTGGATGCATGGTCTGTAAGCTGGAATATTCAGTTAGAAGCCCGCGACAGTATATCAGCATCCTGGTATCATTGTAGATTGGATACCTAAAGGCCAAAGAGTACGATCTGGCTATGCTCTGGAGATTTTCCACTTATGGAAAACCAAAGTCTGCACACAAATTCAAAGATTAAATCGCGCCATTTATGGATAATTCGGGTTATAACAAACTATTACAGGTAATTATTATAACATTACTTGGATACTCTTTGGTAGGATGTTCACAAATAAGAAAGGATACATCTACTGCCAAAAATAAGGATGTGCCAGTTATTGAGCTTAGTGGATCTGGTTATGAAAGAGGCCTACAACATGGTCGAATACTGAAGAATGAAATTGCAGTAGTATATTCAAGATGGAAGCAAAATCTAAGTACAGATTTAAAAAGAGATGCCGATTCACTTATATCTGAATTTATCAATGCAACGAATTTTGAACCAGCAATAAAAAACAGGACTCCAGAACTCCTCGAAGAAATTAAAGGTATTGCCTATGGATCTGGTCAAAAATATAATGATGTGTATGCATTTCAATTAGTTGATGAGCTCTGGGTATTTATTGACAGTATTTCTAATTCCAAAAGAGAACACTGCAGTTGCATTGGAGTGTCTTCAACCAAAAATCATCCTGCTTATACCGCGCAAAATATGGATCTTGAAAACTATATGAATGGTTATCAGGTATTACTTCATATACATGGATCAACTGAAATGCCTGAACAATATCTTTTAACATGTGCTGGTTTAATTGTAACAACTGGAATGAATGAGTATGGAATAAGTGTAAATCCAAATTCCCTAATGGAATTGCAATCATCAAGTGACGGATTACCCGTAGCTTATGTAATAAGAGGAATACTTGCCAAGCATAACTTTGATGAAGTTCTATCATTTATTAATTCTATAAAATTCGCTTCAGGCCAAAATTATGTGATTGGAATGCAAGACAGCATATATGATTTTGAAACATCGGCAACTCAAATAAGAAGGTTTTATCCCAAAAAGGAACAGAATGGAATTGTATATCATACAAATCATGCTTTAGTTAATCACAATATCAAACCATGGTACCAGAACTACCATAATCAAGTCATGGCGGGTGAAACAAAAAATATGAATAGCGAAATGAGATTTAGTACTTTAGAAAGAAGATTAGACATGCCTCTTGAGGAGATTTCCGGGGATATTATCAAATCGACACTAAGATCGAAGGATAACGAAAAACATCCAATATGCAGAACTTTCAAAGAAGGTGATGTAGTTTTTACATTTGGGAGTGCTATTTACACTCTAACTGGAAAGCGTTCAGTTCAAGTTACAAAGGGATCGCCCGATCAGGCTGAATACAAAGAACATTTTTTTGCCAAATGATCAATCAATAATATGTGTCTTCAAACCAAAGTGCACCGTTTAACTTCAAAAGAGGGTCCGAAAGTAATTAACATACATAAAGAGACAACAAGGATTTAACTCAGGATTCCGATTAACTTTCCTCAAACCGTATCATATTTCATCAGATACCGCCATAAGTTTAAATGAGGCAAAATTAATTTATTTGACTTTGGTTAATTGTTGGCGTAACTTTCATCATACAATTAACCTTCCTAATCTTATCCAGTCACAAAAATCCAATCAAATGAAAACAAAACTTATTTTTCTGGTTTTACTTATTGTAAGTTTCTCATGTAGTACAAACAATAAGCCTGTATCTGATGCTCAGAAAGAGAAAATAAAAGGAGA
>Ga0207931_1000515_pt1 | contig 14293 bp, 15 predicted proteins | sample NGESurdeep092012_2_FD_184478 | JGI IMG/M metagenome (GOLD analysis project Ga0207931, IMG submission 184478) | Arctic peat soil microbial communities from Barrow, Alaska - NGEE Surface sample 415-1 deep-092012 (SPAdes) | ecosystem: Environmental > Terrestrial > Soil > Wetlands > Peat ...
CGCCCAGCTTATGGTTGACCGCTTGCGGGAGCTCCAGGTATCTTCGCCCGACATTGAGGCCTCGGCTGTTGTCAGTGTGGATGGTTTGAGCATTGCCTCCGCCTTACCAAAAGGTGTGGAAGAGGACCGGGTCTCGGCCATGTCGGCTGCCATGCTCTCGCTGGGCGAGCGGATTGCGACCGAACTGGGACGCGGAACGCTGGAACAAGTGTACATCAAAGGTGAGAAAGGCTATGTTATTCTGATGTCAGTGGGCAAAGAGGCAGTGCTTACGGCATTGGCACGCGAGCAAGCCAAACTTGGCCTGATCCTCCTCGACATGCGCCGCGCGGCTGAAGACCTTTCGAAACTCATTTGAGGTGGCGGAAACTATGGAGCAAATCCCAAAAAGCGGTCACTATTATGCCAACAAATTCGCCCGCATCGCTCTGGAAGCCTATGAAGAGGTGATGGGGAAAAATGGTCTCAATACCATTTTGAACCTGGCGGGTTTGAGCAACTTGATTGACAATTATCCTCCCGATAACCTGGAGCGCCAATTTGACTTTGCTGATTTCACCGCCATCCATATTGGGTTGGAAGAGATGTATGGCCCGCGCGGTGGGCGCGGTCTGGCTTTGCATGCCGGACGTGCCACCTTCGATGATGCGCTTAAGAACTTTGGTGCCCTGGCAGGTGTTGGTGACCTCGCATTCAAGGTGCTTCCCCTCCAGGCCAAGATTCGCATACTCCTGCCGGCCGCAGCCAGGATCTTCTCGCAGATTACTGACCAGCAATCTACCGTGGACGAAACGGACGAAGCGATCATTTGGACAATTCATCGCTGTCCCATTTGTTGGTCTCGCAAAGGCGTTGACAAACCGGTTTGCTATATCCATACCGGTCTGCTCCAGGCCATGCTCACATGGGTCTCCGGGGGATTGGAGTTTCGTGTCAACGAATCCAAGTGCTGTGCGGTGGGCGATACTATCTGCGAGTTCATTATTCATAAAGAACCCATCTCCTAAGTAAACACCCATGCCCAAGGTGAAACCGAAGCTTCTTATCGTTGAAGACGTGCTCGATCTATCCGATATGCTGAACGCATATTTACGCGTTGAGGGAACTGTAAAATATCTGCAACGCACAGCCAGCGGCTGGTGTTGAAAATAGGTGTATTGCAATCAAGCGACGGCCTTTTCACATCCTGTGATGTTCTCAAGTTATCCCTCTTGCGCAAGAAGAATTAGGAGCTTATTTGCGTATTGTTGTCATCATTCCAACTTATAACGAAGCGGAGAACCTGCCCAAACTGGTCTCCGCTTTAATTGCGCTTCCATTGGACTTAGACATCCTGGTCGTAGACGATAACAGTCCCGACGGTACTGGCCGCATCGCCGATGACCTGGCCGCCGCCAATCCCAAACGGGTGCGTGTGATGCACCGCACCGGGAAATTGGGGCTGTCGTCAGCCTACCTCCAGGCGTTCCGCACCCTGTTCGATGGCACTCTGGATGCCATTGGCCAGATGGATGCCGATTTCTCCCATGACCCGGCTGTACTGGTTGAGATGGCAAAGCGCCTCGAAACCTGTGACTTAGTGCTTGGGTCGCGTTACATCCCGGGTGGCAGCACCGATGTCCACTGGCCCATCTGGCGGAAAGCACTCTCAGCCTGGGGGAATTTCTATGTGCGCAGCATTTTGCAAATTCCTTTGCGAGATGTGACAGGCGGGTTTCGTCTCTGGCGGCGTGAAACGCTCCAGGCAATGCCGCTGGAGCGCGTCAAAGCCAGCGGGTATATTTTTATGGTCGAGATGGCTTACCTGGCTTGGTGTCTGCAATTCAAGATCGGCGAAGTCCCCATCTATTTTGCAGACCGGCGTTGGGGTAAATCGAAAATGTCGTTCAAGATCCAGGCCGAAGCGGCGGCGCGGGTCTGGCAGGTCTTGTGGGCTTTCCGCGATTTACGGCGCAAGGGGAAGGCAGGCCGGGTTTAATAATTCCGGAGCCGCGGTCCAAGAAACCATCACACAATTTTACCGGGTATTGCTTAAATATTTTTACCAATCCTGCCTTTTCTCCCTGCTTTTTGGCAATAACAGTTCAGATATTTATATTAGGAGCAGTATATTCTTTCACCAAATTCCCCCATTCTTTCAGACTTAGCGTCTCCGCCCGCCGTTGTGGGTCAATCCCCGCCGCGGAGAGCAGGTCTTCTGTCTCGCCGGGTGCGATCCGCAGGCCGCCGGAGAGAGCATTGCGCAGGGTCTTCCGTTTTTGCGAGAATCCGGCTTTGATTAATAAGAAGAAGTTTTCCAGCCTGTCGGCAGGGATGATAGGCTGCGGGTAAAGCTCGATGCACAATACCGCCGAATCTACTTTTGGCGGCGGGTAAAAAGCCTCCGCCGGGATGATTGTCCCAATAACTGGCTTCCCATAAACCTGCACGCTCAACGCCAGCAGACTCATTCTTCCCGGATCAGCGCAGATGCGCTCGGCGACTTCCTTTTGCACCGTCAGCACCACGCGGCTCGGACGCAGCTCCGCCTCCAGCAGATGGCGGATGACCACCGAGGTAATGTAGTAGGGAATATTCCCCACTACAATATAACCCGGCGTTTCCATTAATTCGGCTGGATTGAGTTTCAGAATATCACCCTGCACCAACCGCACATTTTGATACGGCGCCAATACACTTTCCAGGGCGGGGAACAACTTTTGGTCAAGTTCGACGGCGGTGACAGAACGCGCCGAGAGCGCTAGGTAACGCGTCAGGCTGCCCAGGCCGGGACCGATCTCCAGGACAGCGTCCCCTGACCCTAGTCCCGCTGCGCTGACGATTTTCTGCAGGGCGGCTTTGTCCTGCAGAAAGTTTTGTCCCAGGCCTTTGCTCGGGTGCAGGTCATATCGTCGCAACAGTGCAGGAATGTTCAGGGGCGGGAGCGAGAGCCCGTTCATGGCAGGATATACCCCGGGTTCGCCGGGACGGGTGTCAGGAAGTAGACTGTCACATGATGGTTTACCCAATCGACAGAATCCGTCTGACTGTAGCCTAAATCAATCCAGTATGTGTCGCCGTATGCGCTGGTGTTGGCCCCATTGGTATCTTCAACCGTAGCAAAACCATAGCCGGGGATATATAGCGGTTCTCCAACAAAGAGCAGATACCAGGGATAAACCATCGCCACAACTCCCTTCTGGACCGGTTTCCCACTGGCGGTGCCATTGTGGCATTTGTTTATCCCTGCGTCACAGGGTTGGTAATAGGAAGCAAATAAATTCAGCGCCCGCCAGTATTCGATGGTCTCCCCATCCATCGTCGTTGTGCGGATGACGATCTTCGTCCCAAAACCCATGATGCGGTCCTGCGGTGGGCGGACAACGCTCTCACTTTCAGATTGCTGCGAAACTTGCACACCGTCCTCACTGCGGGTGCGCAGGCGGGCGGTTGCCAGTCCCGTCTCGCCACCCTGCAGGAGCACCTGCTGGTCGATTTCCAGATCCGCAGAGAGTTCGGTGCGGGTACTGAAAGGGATGGTTTTCTGGGTAAGGGCCACCGACTCGACCACGCGGACGACCCGGATTTGACCATCTTCGGGGAGGGAAGCGGACTCGCCCGGCCGGCTGATATCCAGCCCAACCAGCGGAACGCCAGCTTCGGCCAGTGCCTGCCCCACCATGCCCGCCGCAGAGCGCACCCGCACCTGGGTCCCGTCCACCGTGACGACGATTTCGCGCCCAGGCCGGTACGTGACGGCCAGAGCACCGGTGATGGGCGTTTCGGCAGGCGGGTCGAGCCGGTCGGCGGCGTAAAGCGTAAACCCGGCCTCGGCCAGCGCCTGGCCGACGGTGAGAGCAGAAGTTTGGATCGTCTGCTGTCCATCCGGTGTGAAGACGGTCAACGCCACGGCACGGCGGACGGTCAGCGTATAGGATCTGGTATCCGGCAGGGCTGTATCGAGCGGGATCGAAGAACCGAGATAGAGGAGACGGTCGTTTGCACCGAGTGAAATATTTACCTCGGCGAGGATTTCTGCCGGGACGGTTTTGGCGGTGAAAAGAGAAAGTACCTGTTCCCCATTCAGGATGGTTACGGAGGTGGCGCGCGGCTGGCAGGCACAGAGGATCAGCAGGAGTGCCAGAATCGGCCAGATGATTTTCTTCATGCGGACAATTCTAACAGATTATAACCTCCTCTTTTGCTCCCACAACTGTCGTGTCAACTGGATGTGACCGGTATGCAGGGCGGTATGTTCGAGGGCATGCGCCAGGCACCACCCGGCGGTGAATGTTTTGGCATTGCGCGGAGACTGGCGAACAGCTTCCAAATCAGGTAGGGAGAAACGGGCCAGCGCCAGCCGGGCGTAATCATCAGCAGAAACCAGGTGTGCCTCCAACGCATCTGCACTCAGAGCCTGTGTCCGGAACTCGGCTTCACGGTCACGGTCAGGCGGCTCATTCAAAGCTACGCCGATCCAGTAGCGTTCTGCGCCGGCCAGATGGACAACCAGCACGGCGATGGAATTCATCTCCGGGCCGGGGCCCCAATCGAGTGCTTCGGAAGGATATCCATCCAGGGCCTTCTTAATTTCAGTATGCAATTCGCAAAAGCGATCAAAGAGATCATCGAAGAAGACAGTCATCTCAACCTCCGCCAAAATTATAGCCGATTCGGGTAAAATCAAGCCATGCCCGAACTCATTTCGAGCCATGCCAACCCGCTCGTCAAACAGATCCGTTCCCTGCGCCAGAAAAAGGGGCGCGAGGAGACGGGACTGTTCCTGGTCGAAGGCATCCACCCCGTCGGCGAAGCTGTCGAAGCTGGTTGGGACCTGGACGCGCTGGTCTACGCCCCAGACCTTCTGACCAGCGACTTCGCCCATCACCTGGTCGAAGAGCAGTCCCGCCGAGGCGTGCGCTGCGTTGCCCTTACCAGCGACCTGTTCGCCGCCATCGCCGAAAAGGACAACCCGCAGGGGATCCTGGCGATTGTCCATCAGCGACGCGTGACACTGGAAAATGTGACACCGGAATACATTGCTTTTGGCGCCGCGGCAATCTCGCCGCAGGACCCCGGCAATGTCGGTACGATCCTGCGCACGCTGGAGGCGGTCGGTGCAGACGGGCTGTTCCTGCTGGACGGCGGTGTGGAGCTATATCACCCCTCCGTGGTGCGGGCCAGCATGGGGACTCTGTTCTGGATGCCGGTGGTACAGGCTCCATTTGATGAGTTCGTGCAGTGGAGGCGAAAGAACGGCTATCAACTGGTCGGCTCTTCGGCACATGCCGATACCGATTATCGGGAGTTCCGGCGGGGAAACAAACCGACCATTCTGCTGCTCGGTAATGAGCAAAAGGGACTTTCCCCGGAACAGATCGCGGCCTGCGACGTGGTCGTGTCCATGCCGATGAAGGGACGGGTCAGTTCGCTGAACCTGGCAGTTGCTGCGGGGGTATTGTTGTACCAGATGATGGAAAACAAATAGGGGCGCAGGATGTGCGCCCCTAATGGTACGGGAGCAGGTTACTGGTTCGGAACGATCCGTTAGAACTCGTCCTCGTCCTCTTCCCAGGTGTCATCTTCCTCGTCTTCGGCTTCCTCTTCTTCCCACTCTTCCAGTTCATCTTCTTCCCAGTTTTCATCTTTGGCAGCAGCTTCTTCATTGGGAGAATAGGTGGCGCAGCCGGTATCGGGGTCCAGCTCGACCGCCGCGGCGCCGCAATAGCCGTCGTCTACGAACACACAATCATTGTAATGGCAGCGGATGCGGGGCATGAATTTCTCCTAATATACAGATTGTTTGATGAGCCGGATAATGGCCAGGATAAAGACCAAGGCGATGATGACCGCCGAAGCCACACAGAATGGGCAGATGGCATGTATAACGTAAATCTCGAGCCAGGTGAGGTAAGCCGTAAAAGCCACGCCCGCCAGGCTGATCCCAAAAATTGCCAGCGCTCCATTTTCTTTCGCAATTTTGAGCCGCGGCTCCAGGAGCAGGATGCCAGCAATCACAAGAAAAGTGACGATCCCAAACACTGAGACCGGGATCCCCCCAATTTCCGAATAAGAGCTGAAATTGACATCATGACAGCCGCCATTGCCCAGGCACATGGCATTATTGTTTGTCAACTTATAAACGAGTAAATAAGTGGCATCCAGAACGCCCAGGCAGGCGAGTGCAATAGTAGCCCAATAGAAGGTCGGACCGGTTTTATCATTTTGAGTGGGTTTTAGGCGATGGGCCATATCTCTACTTCTGAGCTTGCAGGCAGCGATTTTACACCCGAGGGCACAATCAGTAAAGCGTTTGCGCGCACTAAAGAGAAGATATTTCCTGAACTCTGGGCACCGGTCAGCCGGGCTATCAGGCGGCTGCTTTCCTGGCTGACAACTGCGCGCAGGAAGGATTCGCGCCCGTCGGATTCCAGCGGCTCGGCCAGGTGTGCCGTCTGGTGCGGACGGGGCCTAACCTCCAGTCCGCTCAATTTCTCCAGGGCGGGTCTCACGAATACTTCGAATCCGACAAAGGCCGAAACAGGGTTTCCCGGCAACCCAAAGAACGGGATGCCGCGGTACTTGCCAAATGCCAGCGGTTTACCGGGACGCATGTTGACTTTCCAGAAGTCGAGCTCGCCGTCTTCTTCGATGACAGACTTGACGTAGTCAAATGCGCCCACGCTGACTCCCGCTGATGAAACGATTACATCCGCTTTTGCTTCCACTGCCCGTTCCAGCCGGGAACGGATATCTGCTTCCGTATCCGCCGCGACGCCCAGCCGGATGAGTTCCACGCCCGCCGTTTCGGCCAGGGCGGCCAGGGCATGGGAATTGGATTCGTGGATTTTACCGGGAGTGAGGCGAGCCTCCACCGGTAAAAGTTCATCACCGCTGGAGAGCAGGGCAAGTCGTGGCTGCCGGTGGACAAGCACTTCCGCCGCGCCGAGCATGGCTAACAGGCCGATTTCCTGCGCCCGCAGGCGCAGCCCCGCAGGCAGGACTTTATCGCCCTTGTGCAGGTCATCGCCGCGGCGGCGGATGTTTTCACCCGGCTGGACGGACTTATTTATGGTCACCGTCTGCGGGGCAGGCGTGCCGGGAGTACGCACGTTGAAGTCCGTATCCTCGACCATGACCACCGCTTCCGCTCCAGGCGGCAGGGGTGCTCCGGTCATGATGCGGGCGCACTCGCCGGGCTGGATGGGCGTCTCGGAGTAGTCGCCCGCTCGAATATCGGCGACCACGTTCAGGGTCCGGGGGGAGGCGAGATCTGCACTGTGCAGGGCAAACCCGTCTACAGAGGAATTGTCGAAAAGGGGAAGGTCGGTCTCGGCGGTAATGTCACCAGCCAAAATACGCCCGGCAGCGCGGTTGAGCGAAACGGTCTGGGATTCGACCGGCAGGAAAACTGCCAGGATGCGTTCACGGGCTTCCGATACACTTAGCATAAAATAATGTCGCCGCTCCTGATGAAAGCGGCGACATTATACCATGCAGGCAAGAGAAGTCAACTACCCGTTCTTCTGCTGGAACTCTTTCATGAATTTGACCAGTTCCTGGGCAGCCTCGACCGGCAGGGCGTTATAGAGCGAGGCGCGCATCCCGCCCACCGAGCGATGACCCTTCAGGCCGATCATGTCGCGCTTCTTGGCTTCACCGGCAAATTGTTCATCCAACAGTTCGTTGGGCAGGCGGAAGGGCACGTTCATGACAGAACGGTCGGATTTGGCATGGCCCTTGTAGAACCCGCCGGATCCGTCAATGGCTTGATAGACCAGCCCGGCCTTGGTCTGGTTGCGCTTGGCAATGCCTTCCAGGCCACCGAGTCCCTTGGCCCATTTCAGCACCAGTCCGACAATATAGATGGACCAGCACGGCGGGGTGTTGAGCAGGGAGTTCTCTTCGGCCAGGGCTTTGTAGTCGAGCAGGTTGGGCAGGTTGGTTGGGACTTTTTCCAGCATATCGTCGCGAATGATGCAGACCACCACGCCCGCCGGCCCGGCGTTCTTCTGCGCGCCGGCGTAGAGCATTGCATATTTGGAAACATCGATCGGGCGGCTGATGAAGTCGGAGCTGGCATCGCAGATGAGCGGCACGCCCACCGGCGGGACCGGCTCGGCGAAGTATTCCACCCCGTGGATGGTCTCGTTGGAGGTGAAGTGCAGGTACGCAGCCTGCGGGTCCAGTTTAAGTTCCGACTGGGCCGGGAGGCGGTTGAATTTGTCGACCTCCAGGTTGGCCGCGGCTTTGGCTATCCCCAGTTTCTGGGATTCCTTGAAGGCTTTCTTGCTCCACGTGCCAGTGACGATGTAATCCGCCGAAGCCCCCGCCGGGCGGAAGTTCATCGGGAGCATGGCAAATTGCAAGCTGGCGCCGCCTTGCAGGAACAAGATCTTGTAGTTGGCCGGGATGCCGAGCAGTTCGCGCAGGTCCGCCTGCGCTCCGGCAATGATGGCTTCGAATTCTTTCGAACGGTGGCTGATCTCCATCACCGACATGCCGGTGCCTTTGTAATCGAGCATCTCCGCCTGCGCTTGCTGGAGCACTTCCAGCGGCAGGACGGCCGGGCCGGGGTTGAAATTATGGATACGTTTGGTCATTTTCATCTCCTGTGATTAAAGAAGCAATTTTCCTGTATTTCGCGTTCAGATTATAGTCCACCCCCGGTCATTCGCACACTAACAATAGACACCGTCCGCGCATGAAGGAAATCAGTTGACAATCAAATATGGCGTGATACAATATTTTCGTGAAACGGCGGAATTCCAATAACAGAGAGACACGGGCATTCGGCTTGTGTGTCTCTGTTTTTAATTCGACACCCCAAAAAGGAGAAATAGCATGAAAATCCTGGTCTGTGATAAAACCGAATCCGATGCCATTGAGAAAATGCGCCTCGCGGGGCTGACGGTGGACACGAACTTCGAGATCACCCCCGAAGAACTCCCGGACATTCTGGCGAACTATGATGGCTGCGTGGTGCGTTCCCGCACCAAGATCCGCCAGCCGTTGATTGACCTTTGTCCCAACCTGAAGGTCATCGTGCGCGGTGGTGTTGGCCTGGATACCATTGACGCGGACTATGCCCGCTCGAAGGGCATCACTGTCATGAATACGCCCAAAGCCTCATCCGCTTCTGTGGCTGAACTGGCGATTGGTTTCATGTTCGCCCTGGCGCGCAATCTCTACAAGGCTACTTCCACGATGAAGGCCGAAAAATGGGAAAAGAAAGCCTTCGAAGGCGACGAGATCGGCGGCAAGACGCTGGGCCTCATCGGCATCGGCAACATTGGCAGGGAAGTTGCCAGGCGCGCCAATGCCCTCGGGTTGACCGTCATCGCTTACGACCCGTACGTCAAGGAAGCCGAAAGCGTGAAACTGGTCACCCTGGACGAAGTGCTGGCCCGCTCCGATTACATCAGCCTGCACCTGCCCAAGACCAAAGAATCAGCGGACATGATCGGCAAAGCCCAGTTTGATAAGATGAAGACCGGCGTACGCATCATCAACTGCGCCCGCGGTGGCATCATCAACGAAGCGGCTCTCTACGAAGCCCTGACCAATGGCAAGGTGGCCGGTGCGGCGCTGGATGTCTATGCCGAGGAACCGCCTACAGACTGGAGACTGGCCAAACTGGAAAACGTTATTTGCTCGCCGCACATCGGCGCGGCCACCAGGGAAGCCCAGGGGCGCGTCGGCGCCGAAGTGGCAGAGAAATTGATTGAATTCGCCAAGAAATAAATATTCGTAGGGGCAACCTGTTGATTGCCCCTGTTAGAAGAGAACCATGAAAACCTACGACGACATCGGTATCCAAATCCCCCAGATCTACCTGCCCAGGAAGGGCACAAACTTGACCAAATGGGCGGTCATCGCCTGCGACCAGTTCACCTCCGAGCAAGAATACTGGCATAAGGTGGAAACCCTGGTTGGCGATAAACCTTCGACCTATAACCTGATCCTGCCGGAAGTGTATCTGGAAAAGCCGGGCGAGGCAGCGCACATTAAGTTCATCCAGGATAAGATGCGCTATTACCTGCAGAACAATATCCTGGAACCGCACGAGGGCCTCATTTACGTTGAACGCAGCGTGGACGGCAAGACCCGCCGGGGCATCATGCTGTGTCTCGACCTGGAACGCTACGATTTCACCAAAGGTTCCACCAGCCTGATCCGTGCCACCGAAGGCACGATTGTCGAGCGCCTGCCGTCCCGTATGAAAATCCGCACCGGAGCGGTGCTGGAGGTACCCCACATCCTGGTGCTGATTGACGACCCGGAACGGACAGTCATCGAGCCGCTGGAGAAGGCCAGGGGCGGGCTGAAAAAAGTCTACGATTTCGACCTGATGCTTGGTTCCGGCCACCTGACCGGGTACGCTGTTAGTGAGGCACTGGAGGCGCAAGTGGTCGCCTCCCTGCGCAGGCTGGCGAAGCCGGAAATCTTTGCTGCAAAATACGGTATCAGCCAGGATAAACCCGTCCTGCTGTTCGCCATGGGCGACGGCAACCACTCGTTTGCCACGGCGAAAGCCGTCTGGGAAAGGATGAAGCCCGAAGTGGGCCTGGACCATCCGGCGCGCTACGCACTGATCGAGTTGGAAAACGTGCACGATGAAGGGCTGGTGTTCGAACCCATCCACCGGGTGCTGTTTGGCCTGAAGAAGGATATTTTCGCCAGCCTGAAGGCGTACTTCGGCGCGGACTTCTCGTACACGCCGGTTGCCAGCGGCGGGGAAATGGTCAAGGCGGTGGACGAGGCCAATGGCCCGCGGCAGGCCATCGGTCTGGTCGGCGGCGGCAAGGAATTTGGCATCCTCGAGATCGCCAACCCGTCGTCCAACCTGCCGGTCGGTACGCTGCAAGCGTTCCTTGACCCGTTCATCAAAGAAGGCGGTGTTGATAAGATTGACTACGTCCACGGCGAGGAGATCGTCTGCAAACTGGGCGCACAGCCGGGAAACGCCGGTTTCTACGTCCCAGGCATGGACAAATCCGACCTGTTCAAGACGGTCATCCTGGATGGGGCCTTGCCGCGCAAGGCCTTCTCAATGGGCGAGGCCAGGGAAAAGCGGTTCTACATGGAAGCACGGAAAATCGTTTAACTACGAAGGCAAAGAAAAACGAAGAGCCGGTCAATACCCGGCTCTGACAGGGTACTGCGTAAATATCCGAACCAAAATCCCGTTATTTCCGAGCCTTTCGATACAGGAAAGATCATATTTATGCAAGAAGCAGTAGTTTTTCCAATGCGGTTTGAAAATCGTCAGGGTAGAGGGCGGTAAAAGACACCCGTTCCCCGCTGGCCGGATGCGTGAAGGTCAGCGACCGGGCATGCAGGGCCGGGCGGGCGATCAACTCCGTCTCGGGCGCACCGTAGAGCGTGTCGCCCAGCAGGGGGAAGCCCAGCGCGTAGGTGTGGACGCGCACCTGGTGCGTCCGCCCGGTGGCGGGGACGGCTTCGAGCAGGCTGAAGCCTTTGTACCGCTCGAGGACGCGGAAGGCTGTCTCGGACGATTTCCCTTTGCTGTGGTCTACGACCGTGCGATGACTGTGGCCCACGTCCACGCGCAGCGGGTGGCGGGCGGTGTGCTGGTCCCATTCTGGTACGCCGACGACGATGGCATGGTACACTTTTTGCGTCTCATGCTGTTCGAATTGCATATTCAGCACCCGGTGCGCTTCCGCTGTACGGGCAAAGGCCATCGCCCCGCTGGTGATTTTGTCCAGCCGGTGGACTATCCACAGCCTGCCAAACTCCTCCTCGAGCAGCTTGACCAGGTAGGGGGCATCCTTTTCCCAGCCATCCGGCAGGACCGGCATTCCGGCGGGTTTATTTACGACCAGGAGTTCTGCGTCTTCATGCAGGATGAGTTTTCTTATGGAGGTGGAGTTCACGCGGGCAATTGTACCAGCAAGAATCATTTGTTCTAACATCACGGCGATTCCTAAAAACCATTCCTCTTCCCCAAGAAAGGGAAAAGATTTTTCCTCGGCCTATACAGGCTGGGGTTGAAGATTAAGGCTTTAAAAACACCCTGCGTGGGGACCAGTTTTACTTGACACGATAGGAGAGGATATTTCCTCCCGTACCATCGCCACCCGTGTGCCGGGTGAGCGCCTTCAGGCGCAGAAAGATCGAGATCATGCGAGGGTTGATGAACTCGGTCAGGCTGCGAAAATCCCGGCCAATCACATTGGGTAGGGAAAGTTCGTAATAGTACCGGCCCTCTGCGAGGTAATGTAACATGCACTCAAAACTGCCTGCCTCGATGGCTTCCACCTGCGCCATCATTTCGTACAGGTCGGATGTCAATTGTAACTGAGAGTTATTCTGAAAGTACACAGGTGGGCACAGCCGCAGGTGTTAAAGATAACAGTATCAAGGGAAGAAAGGCATTAGTCCCGCGCGGGTTTCTGAATTACAATAAAAACCAGCAAACCCGATCACCCTTTTGTAACCAAATGGAGCGAATCGCATGATCAAAATGCTCTCCGGTAACGAGGCTGTCGCCCGCGGGATGTGGGAGGCGGGCGTAGCGGTGGCATCCGCTTATCCCGGTACGCCCAGCACGGAAATCCTGGAAAACTACGCCCTCTTCCCGAATGTTTACGCCGAATGGGCGCCAAACGAAAAAGTGGCCGTTGATGTCGCCGTCGGGGCGGCTTATGCCGGACGCCGGGGGATGGCCGTCATGAAGCACGTAGGCCTGAACGTCGCGGCGGACTCTTTCATGTACGCTTCGATGACCGGCCTGGAGGGGGGGCTGGTCATCGTCACTGCTGACGACCCGGGCATGCACTCCAGCCAGAACGAACAGGATAACCGCACCTTTGCCAAGTTCGGGCGCGTCCCCTGCCTCGAGCCTTCGGACAGCCAGGAGGCGAAGGACATGGTCAGCGCCGCCTTCGAACTAAGCGAGCGCTTCGACACGCCGGTGCTGCTGCGCCTGACCACCCGCATCTGCCACTCCGCCAGCGTGGTGGAACTGGGCGAAAGGACCGTCCCCGCAGCGGAGCCGAAGCCCTTCCCGCGCAACCCGGCCAAGTATGTCATGGTACCGGGCAACGCCGTCAAGCGCCACCCGGTCATCGAGCAGCGCATTCGTGACATCGCCGCCTTCGCCGAGACCTTCCCCTATAACCGCCTCGAGCCGGGCGACCGGACGCTGGGCATCATCACCTGCGGCGTGGCCTACCAGTACGCCAGAGAAGTCTTCCCGGAGGCGTCCATCCTGCGTCTCGGCATGACCTGGCCGCTGCCGGAGAAAAGAATCCGAGAGTTTGCGCAATCGGTGGAACGGCTGATCGTCATCGAGGAACTGGATCCATTCATTGAGGAGGCCGTGCGCTTGATGGGGATCGCCGTGGAGGGGAAAAGCATCTTCCCGATCACCGGCGAATTCGACCCGCGCGTCGTGCGGGAATCAGCCATCATATCCGGCCTGTTACCCGAATCTGCGCACGTCCCTCTGCCGGACCTAGAAACAGGTCCGCTGCCTGGGCGCCCCCCGGTGCTCTGTCCCGGCTGTCCCCACCGCCCGACGTTCTACATCCTGAACAAACTCAAAGTCCCGGTCAATGGGGACATCGGCTGTTACACGCTAGCACTGACCCCACCGTTGAGCGCCATCCACACCTGCGGCTGCATGGGTGCCGGGATCGGCGTGGCGCATGGCGCGGCCAAAGCCGGTAGTCTCGAGCATCACGTGGCGGTCATCGGCGATTCGACCTTCTTCCATACAGGCATCCCGGCGCTAGTCAACGTTGTTTACAACTGCAGCCCGGTGACAACTGTCATCCTGGACAACCGTACCACCGGCATGACCGGCCACCAGGAAAATCCCGGCACAGGCCGCACGCTCCTTGGAAAGGAAACAGTCCGGGTAGAACTCGAACCGCTGGTGCGCGCCCTGGGCGTCCGGCACGTGCAGTCGGTCGCCGGGTATGATGTGAAGGCCATCGAGAAGGCCCTCAAGGAATCTGTCAAACTGGACGAACCGTCGGTGCTGATCGTGGTGGAACCCTGTGCGTTACTTCCAGACGTGCGCAAGCGCTGGGTGCCGCTGGAAGTGCTAGAGGACAAATGCAACGGCTGTACGCTGTGTTTCCGCATCGGCTGTCCGGCCATTTTGAAAAGCGAAGAACTGGACGAGAAAACTCAGCGGCCCAAGGCGCTGATTGACACCAGCATATGCACCGGTTGCGAAGTCTGCGCCCAGATCTGTCCGCGTGCGGCGATCCCGTTCCGCCCCGCGAAGGTCGAGGCAGGTAAATCATGAACACAACAATTAATTTTCTTCTTGCGGGGG
>Ga0207931_1000520_pt1 | contig 14220 bp, 12 predicted proteins | sample NGESurdeep092012_2_FD_184478 | JGI IMG/M metagenome (GOLD analysis project Ga0207931, IMG submission 184478) | Arctic peat soil microbial communities from Barrow, Alaska - NGEE Surface sample 415-1 deep-092012 (SPAdes) | ecosystem: Environmental > Terrestrial > Soil > Wetlands > Peat ...
AATAGTATATATCTTTGTGACATACTTACTGTATATATCATGAAGACACTATCATTAAAACTCGACGACAACATCTTCAACGAAACTGAAGATGTCCTGACTAAGGTAAAAAAGTCAAGAAATAGATACATCAATGAAGCGGTTGACTATTATAATAGGATCAATCGGAGAAACCTGATCTCAAGAAAACTAGCAAGAGAATCCAGATTAGTTAAAAAAGAATCGTTAGCTGTCCTTGCCGAATTTGAAAGCCTCCAAGATGAAAATTAAACAATTCGATATCTGGATCGCTGATCTTGAACCAAAGCGGGGTACTGAAGCTGGCAAAATCAGACCTGTACTAATAGTTCAAACTAACCTACTTAGGGATCATCCTTCTTCAGTAATTTGTCCTATCACGACTAACGTGGCTCTTGCTAGTGAAATCCTTAGAGTACATTTAAAAAAGGGGACAGCAAATCTTAAAAGCGACTCTGACATAATGATTGACCAGATTCGGGCTATTGATAACAGACGACTTACAAAAAAGGTCGGAGAACTTCCTCGTGATCTTCAATTCAAAGTCAAGGAAAATATTAAAATAATTTTGGACCTCGAATAAAATAAAGTAAACCGGCTAACACGGACAATAAAGACATGCATTAATTCCATAATAACTATCTATCATGAAAAAAACCTTGTTTGTTATTCTGTTTTCAGCATTTTTTGTGACATGCTTTCCCCAAAAGTACCACAACTTTAAAGTATCAATTTATTGCACGGCTCAGGATGTAAGTCAGATGGCCGATACAACAAATTATCTCAAACCAAGATGGGCGGAGATTAGCAGACAAATAAAAATCGATAAAGTTTATCTTGAGACTCACCGTGATTTTTTTATTGTTGACCAAAAAACGTTGGACATTGCCAAGAAGTTTTTCAACGACAAGGGCATAGAAATAGCCGGAGGCATTACTTATACCGCCATACCAACCGGTAATTTCCAGTCTTTTTGTTATAATGATCCCGAGAATCGTAAAAAAGCAAAAGAAATTGCTGAATACACAGCAAAGAATTTTAATGAGGTCATCCTCGATGATTTTTTCTTTACAAACTGTAAAACCGACGACGCTATAAAGGATAAAGGCGATAGAAGCTGGACGCAATATCGTTTGGACCTGATGACTGAAGCCGCACAAAACCTTATCGTAGGGCCTGCAAAAAGAGTAAATCCAAATGTAAAAATGATCATCAAGTATCCAAACTGGTACGAGCACTTTCAGGGACTCGGCTTTAATCTTGAAAAAGAACCCAAAATATTTGACGGTATCTATACCGGTACCGAAACCAGGGATGCCATGGTGAGCGACCAGCATTTACAGGCATACCTGGGTTACAATATCATGCGTTATTTTGAGAACATTGCACCGGGTCGAAACGGTGGTGGTTGGGTAGATCCATTCGGTATAAGTAATTATGACAGGTATGCTGAACAATTGTGGATAACCGCCTTTGGTAAAGCCAGGGAAATTACCTTATTCCATTTTGGTCTGCTTAACACTACTATCGATCCATCCGATCGATCAGCCTGGCAGGGACAAGGTACCAGTTTTGACTTTGATGAGATGATGCAACCGGTAAATAATAATGCTGGTACACCGGAAAGACCAACCAGCATTGCAAGGGTTGCAGGCTATGCCTTAGAAACGGTAGATAAGATTATGGGCAAAACAGGTAATCCCATTGGTATTAAAAGCTACCGACCGTATCACTCGATAGGGGAGGACTTCCTGCAGAATTATCTTGGCATGATTGGTTTGCCTATGGATATAAGACCAGAGTTTCCGGCAAAAGACAATATTATACTATTAACAGAAGAAGCAAAATATGACGCAGACATTGTTAGCAAAATAAAAAATCAATTGACAGCGGGGAAAACCGTGGTTATAACTTCCGGTTTGTTACGCGCATTGCAGGATAAAGGTTTGGGCGATATCGTTGAATTGAGATATACGGACAGGAAAGCTTTGGTACAGGATTTTCTGATCGATCGCCGGCAAATGGTGCATAATGATAAATCCATATTAATCCAACAGTTACAATATCTCACCAACGATTCGTGGGAGATTGTTTCAGGGATTGCAGGAGAAAATGGCTGGCCTGTTTTGCATATGGCCGATTATTCAAAAGGAAAACTTTATGTGTTTACCATTCCGGATAACTTTGCCGATCTGTATAACCTGCCTCCCCAAGTATTGAACAAAATCAGAGAAATTTTATGTGGCAACTTAAACGTTTCAATCGAAGGACCATCAAATATTAGTCTGTATCTTTATGACAATAATACCTTTATTGTAGAATCGTTCTCAGATAATGAAACTACGCTGAAAATTGTCACATCTGATAAATACAGCAAAATAACTGATCTAAGCACGAATCAAGTGTTTCCCGGAGAACCTAGCCGACTGTCGACATATAGTCCTAATGGCCAACAGAAAAACAGATACAGCATCTCCTTAAAGCCACATTCATTCAAGGCTTTTAGTTTTGAATGAATTTCTCAAAATCTGCCCGGAAGAGCCAGATAATAAAAAATATTACTAAGTTTGCACCGGCAAAAAAAAGACAGAGAGGAGTATTTTTCGAGACCTGCATAAAATGATCATCTGTATATAGTTGATTATAAGCATTATAGAAAACAGTACGAGTCTCCTGGGACTACAAACTAATTAAACTGAAAATATGGCTAATCACAGATCAGCACTTAAGGCCGCAAGACAATCGGAAGGAAGAAAAGAGAGTAACAAGTACCATGCCCGCACCATGCGTAATGCGCTGAAGGATATGCGCAAAACCACGGATAAAGCTGAGGCTGCCGGGAAGCTAACCAAGCTCGATTCAATGCTTGACAGACTCGCAAAGAAGAATCTCATTCATAAGAACAAGGCTGCAAATCTTAAGTCTTCAATTAAGAAACACGCAGACGGTCTTAAATAAGACTGCAAGGACATTGATTTTAATAGCCGGCACCTCCGGGTGACGGCTATTTTTATTATATTGCAGCGGGATAAAATGTTTTGCTGCATGTCACTGAAGATCACCGACTGGGCTGTCGAGGACAGACCCCGTGAGAGGCTCTGGACCAAAGGGCCCTCAAGCCTCAGCGATGCTGAGCTGATAGCTATACTGATAGGATCAGGCACCAGGAACAGGTCAGCCGTCGACCTGGCACACGAACTGCTGGCCATGGCCGGTAACTCCCTCAATGAACTGGGAAGACTCAGCGCCGGAGAGATACGAAAGATAAAAGGCGTGGGAAACACTAAGGCAGTTATAATTGCCGCTGCACTGGAGCTGGGACGACGCAGGAAAATGGCGGAGGCCGCTGAACATCCTCAGATACGCTCATCGGCAGATGTCTTTAACATTGTCAGCCCGCTGATGGAGGATCTGCCACACGAGGAATTCTGGATTCTTTTCCTCAACAGGGCCAACCGGGTCACGGGACAGATGAAAATAAGCCAGGGAGGCGTCAGCGGCACGGTGACGGACGTACGCATCGTCATGAAAAAAGCGATAGAGACCCTCTCATCAGGACTGGTGATATGTCATAATCATCCCTCAGGCAATAACAGCCCCAGTGACTCAGACATACGCATCACACAGAAGATCAAAGAGGCGGGGGCGCTGATGGATATCCAGCTGCTTGATCACCTGATCATTACGGGCAAAGATTACTACAGCTTCGCCGACAACGGAGCTCTTTAGAATTGCTTCTCAGCGAGCCTTACGTCTGACCTGTCATCACATAAGGCCAGCATCTCCATGACTGTCAGTCCTGTGACGGGATGGACAGCTTCGGGGGCCACTTCATTCAGGGGTTCAAGCACAAACCGCCTGTCTGCAAGCTTCGGATGAGGCACTTCAAGTCCGGGTAGTGATATCACACGGTTCTCCCAGAGAAGGATGTCAATATCGATGATACGAGACTCATACCTCCCCCCCTGATTGCGTTTCCGCCCCATACGCCCTTCGAGCGACCTGAAAAGCTGCATAAGCTGCCCTGGTTGTTTTTTTGTCTGAAGTACCACAACCATATTGAGAAAATGCTCGTCAGCCTCAAAGCCCCACGGTTCGGTTTCCCAGACAGATGAAGCGGCAAGAATGACTCCGGCCTCCTCCCTGAGCAAAGTAAGAGCCCGGGAGAGGGAGGCAAACCTGTCACCCATGTTGCTTCCCAGGCCGATAATGACCTGTGAGTTGCCTGATAATTTCATCACAAGGGGTTTACTGCCATAAAGATGCTTAATTTTTTATAATTTGGCCATTGAATTAAATAGCATTAAAATGAAAAGTTTCCTGAAGATGACCCTTGCGGTCATAGTGGGTCTTATACTGACCGGCATATTGTTTTTTGTGATCATGCTCTCTGTTATTTCAGGGATAGCAGCAGCTGGCAGTAAACCAGCCGAAATAGCGGAAAAATCTGTTCTGGTACTCAAGACCGGAACTGCTATACCGGACCGCACGGAAAGTAATCCCTTTACAGCTTTTAACCCCATGTCAATGACAATGACACAGGCACCGGGATTAAATGACATACTAAAGAATCTGCACAAGGCAGCAAGCGACGACAAGATAAGCGGTGTGCTCATTGAGAATGATATCAGCTCATCGGGATGGGCAACAGCCGATGAGCTGCGACTGGCCCTGAAGGAATTCAAACAAAGCGGGAAGTTCATCTATTCATACTCAGATTTTGTTCTTATGCAGGAGAGCTATTTCATCTCCACCGCCGCAGATGCCATCTGGCTGAACCCCACATCGATGTTCGATTTTAAGGGACTGGCAGCCGAGGTTACTTTCTACAAGGATGCGCTTGAGAAATTAGGTGTTGAAGTACAGGTTGTACGGCATGGCAAATTCAAAGGAGCAGTTGAACCATATATTCTTGATAAACTCAGCAATGAGAACCGTCTGCAGATCTCCAAATATGTGGGCTCAATATGGGAACATGCAGTGAAAATCATCTCCGAATCAAGGGGTATACCTGTTGAACGTGTTATGCAGCTGGCTGACTCACTCAAGGGGTTTGATGCTACCATCATGAAAAGCGCAGGACTGATTGACGGAACCATCTACCGTGACCAGCTCGATGACAGTATCAGAAGCGCCGCAGGCATAAAGGAAGGTAAAAAGATCAACTACGTCTCCATGACCAAATACTCAAAGGTGCCTGAGAAACATACCGGAGGCCTTGCCAAGTCAAAGATTGCCATAGTCTTCGCTGAAGGCACCATTGTCAACGGTGAGGGTGACGAGACAAACATTGGCGGGAACAAATATGCCTCAGAACTGCATGAGTTAAGGCTCGATACAACAGTCAAAGCGATAGTGTTCAGGGTAAACTCCCGCGGGGGTTATATCACCCCTTCGGATATGATATTGCATGAGATAAAGCTCATTTCCAAAGTGAAACCAGTGGTCGTATCAATGGGTAACTATGCAGCCAGCGGCGGGTACTGGATCTCTTCTGCAGCTAATAAGATACTTGCTTCACCTGTGACTGTCACAGGATCGATAGGTGTTTTCGGACTCATCCCCAATGCACAGATCCTGCTTGATAAAAAGCTCGGCATCAGCTCTGACGTTGTCACAACCAACGCTCACTCTGACGCCCCATCGATTACAAGACCTCTCACAGCCTTTGAAAAGGAGATCCTTCAGGCCAATGTTGAACGTACTTACAGCACCTTCATAAGCGTCGTTGCTGAAGGGAGAGGTATAGGCCAGGCTGCTGTCGACAGCCTCGGACAAGGCCGCGTGTGGAGCGGATCAGATGCCAAAGGGATAGGTTTGATTGATGGGTTTGGCGGACTGAACGATGCCGTCAAAGAGGCTGCTTCAATGGCCGGTCTCGAAAACTACCGGGTCATCGAAAGGCCTGTGGCAATTGACTTTTATACAAGACTCTTTAAGGAAATGACCGGTGAGGTGAGGACAAAAATACTGTACAGGGAGCTGGGGGAAGCAGCAAGGTATTACAGTGATCTCAAAGAAATCATCTCATCAAAAGGCGTTCAGGCTGTAATGCCCTGTTATATAGATATTTATTAAGATGATCCTGCCGAGGAAGATCTGCCTGGGGCTGCCCTCACTGATCTACGGGTCAGTGGTCGCTTTGCGGAACCGGCTGTTTGATCTTGGCATAATTAAAAGTCGCACATTTTCCATTCCTGTAATATGTGTCGGTAATATAACCGTAGGCGGGACGGGTAAGACGCCTCATGTGATATACCTGACTGAAAAACTGTCACACACTATGAAGGTGTCTGTGCTCAGTAGGGGATATCTCAGGAAGAGCAGCGGCTTCAGGATCGTCAGTGCAGAAGACAATGTTGATACCGCCGGTGATGAGCCGTTGCTTATGGCCCTCAGGATGCCGGGGGCAAATGTGTTTGTCGACCGCGACAGGGTGCATGGTATCACGGAGATCCTGCGCACTTCGCCGGATACAAAGGCAATCATTCTTGACGACGGCTTTCAGCACAGGGCAGTGAAAGCCGGGCTGAATATCCTTTTAACCAGCTTTGACAGGCTTATGACACATGACCATGTCATGCCGATGGGCAGGCTGAGGGAGAGTATCAGGGGAATGAAAAGAGCAGATGTCATCATTGTCACAAAAGTGCCTTCCGGCACAAGCGGCGGGGAGATGAACCGGGTGAGGAATGAGATGCGCATCACCGGGGAACAGAGCGTTTTCTTTACCGGTCTCGCATATAAGAAACCCGTTCCGCTTTTAGGCGGAGACAAAAGAGAGATAAACAGCACAACGGCTGTCCTGCTGATAACAGGGATAGCTGACCCTGCTCCTCTTGTGAGATTTCTGTCAGGCATCTCCGAGAGTGTGACCCATATCGCATTTCCTGATCATCACAGATTTAAAGGGAAAGATATAGCGGCCATTACTTCGGCATTTGATGCCCTCAGCAAGGACGACAAAATAATCATCACCACTGAAAAGGATGGCGTCAGAATAAAAGAAATCACTAATATTGCAGGTCGCGTCAGGAAGTCATTGTATTATCTTCCAGTAGGCGTGGAATTCATTGAAAATGAGGACGAATTTTTAAAGATACTGTATGGATACGCTGGAAAAGATCATTAATACTGCCGACTTTCTCAGGGCAAAAGGTTTTACGGCTCCCGAAGCCGGGATAATACTCGGAACGGGGCTGGGAGGACTTACCAGGGAAATAGAAAACGCGATTGAGGTAAACTACACTGACATCCCCGGTTTTCCCGTCTCCACAGTGAGAAGCCATGCCGGCAAGCTTATCTACGGAGATTTCGGAGGAAGAAAGATCGTTGCCATGAGCGGCCGCTTTCATTATTACGAAGGGTATGGTGCAGAACAAATTGCCTTCCCTGTCAGGGTCATGACCGAGCTCGGCATAAAAGCGCTTTTTCTCTCCAATGCGTCTGGAGGGACCAATCCTGCGTTCAGTATTGGTGATATCATGATCATCACCGATCATATCAACCTGTTGCCCAATCCGCTTATGGGTCCGAATGATGACCGCATCGGGCCGCGTTTCCCTGACATGAGCGAGCCGTATGACAAAAAGCTTATAGCCAGGGCTGATGCAATTGCTGCCAGGCTGGGTATCCCGGTGCAGTATGGAATATATCTGTCAACCACGGGACCGACCTTTGAGACGCCTGCGGAATACCGTCACTTCAGGATCATGGGAGCTGATGCCGTCGGTATGTCAACAACACCTGAAGTCATTATTGCCCGGCACAGACACATTCCCTGCTTTGCGTTCAGCATCATAACCGACCTTGGCGTTGATGGCAAGATCCAGTACATAACCGAGGAATTTGTCCAGAAGGCCGCCGCTGAAAGCGAAGTGCTGATGACGAGAATTATGAAGGAGCTTATTGCCACTTTCTGATCATCAGCGGTACACCACGGCACACACTTTCTTCCATCTTTGTGTCACGCCTTCAGTATTGAAGGTTTCAGCTATAATCATATAGAGCCCGGCAGGCAGTCTTGCGCCGCTGCCTGAGGTGCCATCCCAGATAAACTGAGCCCCTTCCCCGGCAGCAAACCTCTCGGCCAGCCTCCTGACGACATAGCCCCGGTCATTAAAGATTGTTACCGTAATGACATTTTCATCACCTCCGGGAAAAACATCCACTGAGATAATATCCTCAAAACCATCACAGTCGGGCGAAATCCTTGATGACGAGAGTTGCACTCCGCTTTTTTCATCCGGCTGGTTCAGGAAGTTTGAATTTTCTGCACCCGGAGTGCCCCAGCCGCAAGATTCAGAAGCCGAGTGCCAGTTGCCGGGAATACCAGAAGGGAGCTCCGGCGATACTTTTTCAAGTGCAATGCCTTCAGTGCCGGAAAGGAAAAGAAGATGCATGGAGCTGGTATAATCAACCCTGTCAATAATATTGAGTTCGCGATTGTAAAGCACCAGGCTGCCCCTGTCATCAGGCATTGTCGGGAGGCGGTCAATCTCATAAACAGCAAATCTGCCGGCACAGTTATAATGATCAAGAACAGCCGCCCGGTCAGTTGTCAGGGCTATGTATTCTCCGGGGAGAAGCTGGCGGGGAACATCTGATACAGGCATAACCCCCGTGCCGCTGCCATTCGTCAGAGACAGCGTCGACAGGTCGAATATCAATCCGGAGTTGTTGTAAAGCTCTGCATAATCAGCACAGTTGGCTATAGGGTCAAATAAAAGCTCGTTGAACAGTATTTCACCGGGCATCGGGTCAGATGGCAAGCCTGTCTTCAGGTCAGTTGTGCAGGGTCTGTTTCCGGCAAAATCAGTCATTGAAGATGGGATCAGCATGCTGCTTACGGAACCCGGAGTAAGATCACCTGCCAGGGGTATTATAAAAGAGCGGTCAGCTATGTCACCGGAGGTTGCCGGCAGAGTCTCAGTACCATCGATAAGCCATACCGCACCTTCATCCGGAATAACTGTCTCATCAAAAAGCACCCTGACCTTATTTGGTGTCTCAGGCCAGACAGCTATTACTTCCGGGCATCTGCCGTCTGGTGCCGGTATCTTAGCCGAGTTGCCTCTGCCCGGAGTGCCTCCCGACGGATCAACGGATGCCCTCCATACCTCAGGCTCGTTGAACGGATTATCCATATCAGTCATTTCCGCCGACCATCCCCCGCCCGACCTGAGCGGGTCGTTGTACAGGGCAGGTGTAAAAGAGACGGCATGGATGAGCGATCCGCATGCGTCACGCAGAGCAATGACCTCCCCGCTGTCGTTAAGAGAAGGGAATGAGGTCAGGCCAACGACACGGCCATAAGGCGAAAACTCATCCTGCTTTGACCCGGAACACAGAATAATGCTCTCCCCTGCCCTTATCCAGGCCTTGGGAAGAATGGCAGTGTCTCTATCTGATATTAGTCTCCAGCCGTCAAGAGAGAGGCTGTCGGATGCGCGGCTGGTTATCTCAAGATACTCGCATTCAGGAAGCCTGACAGGCGGCGACGGGTCGGCCATGATCTCTGAGATCACCACATCGCCAATGACAGCATACACGGGTACAAATGGTACTGTTACATGCGAGGAGCAATTACCGACCTGATCACATAATTCATTAATAATCAGTATATCAGGTGTTTTGTCGGAAATTTTTCCTGCTAAATGAATCTCATAGATCAATGGCGTATTTCTGGTTATCTCCTTAACCTTTACATCACCTGAAAGCGAGAAGTTTTCGGTATCTGTCAGAGAAATTTCAGGTTCCTCATCAAAGATAACCTGTAGGATATCTGGTCTCAGGGCAGTTACTGACATGACTGCCGGCGGAAGGGTGTCAGTTATAAACATGCCGCTGACGGATACATCATCAAGCCACAGCAGTCTGTCGCGGGCAGAAGTATAAGTATATAATATCCCGGCATACCGCAATACATAAAGTTCAGGATCAGCTCCACCCGGTGCCCTGAGCACTGCGCCCCGGATCTCCGTCTCAAGAAGCCACCTTCCATCCGGATATCTCTTAATACTGATCACAGGCGCCACCTCCGGCCCTATATCTTCCTGCCAGTTCACGCTGGTTGTGATTACAGCAGCAGCCTTCCCTTCTGAGATACGCCATAGCCTCAGAGTATCATCATATCCGGTCAGATTCACACCCGCGGCAAAGCCATTAAAATCAATGCCCGCGGCGATTTCTCCTGGACCTGCATCACTCATCAGGATAAAAGACCATTTGTTTGAAGAGGAAGGGTCAGTGCCATAACGTACGCAGAACTCCCATGTGACAGTGTCACAGTCCGGGCATAGTCCTGATATACTGAACATTGCGGCATCAGATGACGACTGGCTGTTATCATAAACATGGTGCAATGAATAAGAACCGTTTATCGGAAAAACAGCTTCAGCACTCCACCTGTCAGAAACGTTAAATATCCAGCCTTCAGTTGTGCCATTTTCGAAGTCGTACGAAAGCTGAGCTGAGGCACATGTGCACAGCAGTGACAACGACAACAGTGTAACCTTTTTCATGCAGCGAGTATAAAAAAGAATTAAATTTGTCAGGTTTTTCAACATAAAGGTCGGACAAATAATTTAAAAAGTCAAGAGATGAAGGTTGCAGTTATCGGAGCGACAGGGATGGTAGGCCGTATGATGCTGAAGGTGCTTGAGGAGAGAAAATTTCCGGTTGACAGACTCTTTCCCGCTGCCTCTGAACGTTCAATCGGTAAGGAGATTATCTTCCGGGGCAAGCTCGTGAAAGTGCTGAGCCTGATGGAGGCTGTAGAGGCTGTTCCCGATATAGCTCTCTTCTCAGCCGGTGCCGCTGTTTCAAAAGAGTGGGCTCCGGTCTTTGCAGAGAACGGCACGGTTGTCATTGACAACTCTTCCGCATGGCGGATGGAGAAAGGAATTCCTCTTGTTGTGCCTGAGATCAATGCTGCGGTACTGACTAAGAATGATAAGATCATTGCCAATCCAAACTGTTCAACCATACAGATGCTTATGGCCATTGCTCCGCTGCACAGGGAATTCACCATCAGGCGACTGGTGATCTCAACCTACCAGTCTGTTACAGGCACCGGTGTCAAGGCTGTCACACAGCTCGATAATGAGCGGCGGGGACTGAGCGGTGAGATGGCATACCCTTATCCTATTGACAAGAACTGTATCCCCCATTGCGACGTCTTCGTTGACAACGGATATACAAAGGAAGAGATGAAACTGGTGAACGAGACACGTAAGATTCTGGGCGACGATCAGATACGCATCACCGCAACAGCTGTAAGAGTACCTGTCACCGGAGGTCATTCAGAATCTGTCAACGTTGAGTTTGTAAGAGAGTTCGATCTTGACAGGGTGAGAGCCATTCTGGCAGAAACCCCGGGAGTCATTCTCTATGATAATCCAGCTGAAAAAAAATACCCCATGCCAATCATCGCGCATGACCGTGACGAGGTCTTTGTGGGTCGCATAAGACGCGACTTTTCCAAGGAGAAGTCACTTAACATGTGGGTGGTGGCCGATAATATTCGCAAAGGCGCTGCCACCAATGCTGTTCAGATAGCAGAGTATATGATCTCTGCGGGCCTGTTAAAATAGAGGATCACTGAAATTCGTACAGCAAGTCGTTGTACGGGTACCGGAGGACATGAATCTTCTTTACCTCTGCGTACAGCATTTGTTTTAATTCATCAATATTATTCTTCGTCTTAGCTGATATGAAGACTGTCAGTCGTGTGTTTCCTGATGCCATCCAGGTATGTCGGAGGTCATCAAGGGAAAGGTTTTCCTTCTTCACCGGAGACAGGTCATCCTTATCCCTGGCTGTATAGGAGAATATATCGGTCTTGTTGAAGACCATGATTGTGGGTTTGTTCAGTGAACCAAGATCACCGAGGGTAGCATTGACGACCTCCATCTGTTCCTCGAAGCCGGGATGAGAAATGTCAATGACATGCAGCAGAAGGTCAGCTTCCCTCACTTCATCGAGTGTGGACTTGAATGATTCAATCAGATCATGCGGGAGTTTGCGAATGAAGCCGACGGTATCAGAAAGCAGGAACGGCAGGTTCCCTATCACCACTTTCCTGACCGTGGTATCGAGGGTGGCAAACAGCTTGTCCTCGGCGAAAAGGTCAGTTTTACTGATAAGATTCATCAGCGTGGATTTGCCGACATTGGTATATCCAACCAGTGCCACCCTGACCATTTTTCCGCGGCCTTTGCGCTGGGTACTCATCTGTGTATCGATCTTCTTAAGCTGTTCCTTCAGCTTCGAGATCCTGTCGCGTATAATACGGCGGTCAGTCTCTATCTCTGTCTCGCCAGGTCCGCGAAGTCCTATACCTCCCCGCTGGCGCTCGAGGTGAGTCCACATGCCGGTAAGCCTGGGAAGGAGATACTGGCACTGGGCAAGCTCCACCTGAGTACGGGCGTGAGATGTGCGGGCACGGCTTGCAAATATATCAAGGATAAGGTTGGTGCGGTCAATGATCCGGCAGTTAAGCGCCTCCTCGATGTTGCGCATCTGGCTGGGGGAGAGCTCATCATCAAAGATGGCAAGGGTTATGTCATTTGCGGCAATAAACTCAGCGATCTCTTCGATCTTGCCTTTATTGACAAATGTACGCGGATTGGTGTGTTCAACCCTCTGCAGAAAGTATTTTACCGGATCTGCTCCCGCTGTCTCTGTCAGGAATGCCAGCTCGTCAAGATAATCGCGGGCTGTATTCTCACTGATCTCCGGAGTGATTACCCCGATTAATATTGCTCGTTCTATTTCGTTTCTTATTATCTTGAGGTGTGCTTCAAATAATATACCTCTTGTTCGTCTCCATAAATCCCCTTATAGCTTTTTTCAGGTTCTCGGAACACATTATAACCATATCGAGATCAGTAGGGAACTCAATCACTGTAGACTTAAGCATTTCCTTCTGCTCAACCGAAAGCGCCCTGACATCGCCTATCGCGCGGGCCGAGACATGTTCAAAGTTTGAGGTGGAACCGATGGGTTCCTTCTTGATCACTTTTTCAGGACTGAGGGACTTTATCTCCACGTCACCCGCAATTACGCATTCCTTGACCTGGTATGTCTGGATGAGAGCGCACTGAAGATTAGTATATTTCTTGGTCTTCAGATCATTGCCGAGAGAATCCTTCATTACATTGCCTCTTACATCCTTCACGTATTCAAATCCGTCTTCAATAGTAGTTTTCACAAGGCTGTCACGCTGAAACTGTTTATCAGGACTGACAGCAACTGACCTCATATTTATATTTACCAGGTAGTCATACTGTGTATCTTCACTCAGAAGATCGGTATGGTATTCCACCCATTCGCTGTTAAGCCGGGGCAGATCGAGCGCAAGCAGATCCTTCTCAAACTCTTCCGGGAATTTCGTTGCGGAATAGTTTTTCAGGGTCACATACACGCGACTTATACCCAGGGATTTTGATTCAAGGATCATCTGGTCAATGCCTTCATAGTCGCCGACATAATCTTTTGCCCTGATGAATTCATAATATGCCTGACGGTATGAATCTTTTGTGCTGTTCTTCATAAGCTCCTTGCCATGTGCAAAATAGAAATCTGCCGCATTCTTTTTGGCGATGACCATCTCCTGCATGTAGTCCACGTAAGGCCACTCGATGCTTCTGCCGCTGTATTTAAGAGGAGTGACGGTACGGACGAGTGACTGTCTGTCACTCATTTTCTTATAAATAAGATATATCTCATCCCATGAGGCGGATTTTCCTTCTATCTTCAGGAAACGTATCCGTTCGTTGTCCTGGTCAAGGGCGATATTCATAGCGCGTTCCAGGCTCACTATATCCTTTTCGCTTTTCGGGTTTTTTCTGAGTTCTGCAACGGCTTTATTAATAGCAGCATCGTAGTTGCCTGACTCAACATATTTCTTTGATGATCCGCATCCTGCGAGCAGCAGTGAGGCGACAAACAGAATTGTTACAGTTTTTTTCATATGCAGAGAATTAAATCTTTATTGCCGGTGCACCAAAGTTATAAAATTGTTTGTCCCCTGCAACTGTTAGGGACAAAGTGACTTTTGAAAAAAAAATTTTATATTTGTACGACTTCGGGGATATAGCTCAGTTGGCTAGAGCGTGTGACTGGCAGTCACAAGGTCAGGAGTTCGAAACTCCTTATCTCCACTCTTAGGCACAGGCAGTTATGAAATCATAAACATAG
>Ga0207931_1000524_pt1 | contig 14156 bp, 10 predicted proteins | sample NGESurdeep092012_2_FD_184478 | JGI IMG/M metagenome (GOLD analysis project Ga0207931, IMG submission 184478) | Arctic peat soil microbial communities from Barrow, Alaska - NGEE Surface sample 415-1 deep-092012 (SPAdes) | ecosystem: Environmental > Terrestrial > Soil > Wetlands > Peat ...
AGGATGAACCAGAAGAAGGGCGATTTTAAGAACGACATATCGAGGTTTTACACGATTATGAAATCCAGGTCATCACTTGCTGGTCAATGATCCATCCACCATTGACCTTTTTTAGGAGCAGGTAGAATCCTGCTCCGGCCAGCCATTGGCTCTGGGTACCTGTATAAACGAGAGCCTGGTCAAGAGCATGGTTAAAGCCAACCCGTGACAGGGCAGTGATTCCTGGTGCGTCAGGATATTTTTCGTAAAACAATTGCCAGCCGTCCTGGTTCTGGTTGAATAACTGGGTCTTGTCATTCTGGGTTAGCAGAACATACACTGCACCGATCTCCATATCGGAGCGGAGTGGGTAGGCTGCGTCGTTCCTGGCCCGGAAACTGTCTGCAGTTTCCATGGCAAAATTGTGCATATTGAGCAAAACATGGTCAAGGGTTGAACTCATATCCTGCGTACCCATCAGGCCGGTCGCAGTGGTATCCATGATGACATAGTTTGAGGCAGCATATAGTTTTTGGAGCACCGCGGCATAGATAGACTGCTCCTCAGCATCCATATACGGAGCAGAGGCGGTGGGAGCTTGCGTTGGTTTGACCGTGCAGGCGGCCAGAATGATGCTGAGAAGGGAAATAAGGATTTTTTTATTCATGACCATTTACATTATACATTTGCTTCTCTGGAAAAATTGGAAATCGACTCGCTTAATTTCCCCCTACTAATTCTCAGGAATTTTGGATCCTTGAGAGATGAAATGAAAGCTTTCCATTTTTTCCTAATGCTCTTCTCCCAACCATTCCAACTTCTACGGTTCACCACCGACTCCTGAATTTATTTATTCGGCTGCCAACAATACAAAAACGAAAAGATCCTGTTTCGAGCCGGTGGGCTGGGTAACCTATCGTGGGCCTTTCCTGCCAAATTGTCGTTCCAGCATATCCACGGATAGGTGGATCATCGTCGGCCTACCATGCGGGCAGGTACGCGGTGAGACACAGGTTTCCAGATCGTTCAGCAGGGCTCGCTGTTCTTCGGCGTTTAGCACCTGTCCCGCCTTGACCGCCATCCGCTTGCACACTCGCCCGGCGACCCTGGCTTCAATTTCGTCTTGAAGGGGCGCCTCATCCTCTTCAAAATCTTCCACCAGGGCACGCAGTGCGGCAGACGGTTCGGATTTTGCAAACAAGGCTGGCATGGCACGCACCTGGAAGGCATTACTCCCAAAAGGTTCAATATGGAAACCAAAATGTTCAAGAACGATTAATTGTTCTTCCAACAGTTTGGCACTCGCCGGGGGTAGATTAACCACTGCAGGGGTTAGCAGCGCCTGGGAAGGTATGTTATTCTTCTCGTGTTGGGCCATTAATTTCTCAAATAATACCCGTTCGTGCGCGGCGTGCTGGTCAATGAGATACAACCCGTCCGGACCTTCCGCGACGAGGTATGTGGCCCCGATTTGGCCGATCAGGCGCAGCAGTGGAACCTGGGCTGGAGCGGGGATCTGAACAGCCTCAGCTAATGGACGAATGGAGGAAAATGGCTGTCCGGAAAGGGATGAACCCTCATCATTCGCTGCCGGTCGCCAGTCTGCGTCATGGGCGAGACCCCAGGCCGGGTCCACCTGCCATGGCCGGGACGAAGCGCTGGCCCAAAGATTCTGGGTCAACCCCTGTGGCACCGGTGCGTAGGCCAAAATCGCCCGCCTGGTTGAGCGTTGGACAAAACTGAAGACTGTATCCGGGTTACGGAACCGGACCTGTGCCTTGGCTGGGTGAACGTTCACGTCCACTTCCCCGGGCGGGACCTCGAGGAACAACGCCGCCAGCGGGTAACGTCCCACCATCAGCAGGGTGTGATAGGCCTGCAGGAGGGCAGTGGTCAACGGGGTATCCTGCACCCAGCGACCATTGATGAAGAAGGTGATCTCCTTGCGGTTGGAACGGGTCAGCGCCACCGGGGAGATAAATCCGGATAATTTGAAGCCTTCTTCCTCGGAGACTACCTCCAGCATTTGTCGAGCCACATCCACCCCATAGAGGGCAGCCAGGATCGCCCGCCGGTCGTTATCGCCGCTGGTTTGTAGGGAGACGGTGTTGCCTTCGGACAGCTCGAAGCGAACTTCCGGATAGGCGAGAGCATAACGCGTCAGCAGGGCATCGATTGCCCGGCGTTCGGTACCATCCTGCTTCAGGAATTTCAGGCGTGCCGGGACATTGTAAAATAAGTCCTCCACCTGTACCACCGTCCCCACTGGGGCACCGACTTTTTCCACCTTTCCGATCATGCCTCCTTCGACGCACAAACGCGCGCCGGCAGAGGCTTCAAGGATGCGGGCGGTGATCGTCAGCCGTGAGACCGACCCGATCGATGCCAGTGCCTCGCCGCGGAAACCCAGCGTGGCAATCCGGAACAGGTCATCCGCAGAGACCAGTTTCGAGGTCGCATGGCGCTCAACAGCCAGGGCTAACTCATCTGTCGGGATCCCGGCCCCATCGTCGGCAACCCGGATCAGTGTCCGACCCGCAGCGGTAATTTCCACCTTCACCGTCTTTGCACCGGCGTCCAGGGCATTTTCCACCAATTCCTTCACAACTGAGGCAGGACGTTCCACAACTTCCCCGGCTGCGATCTGCGAGGCGACTTCAGTATCAAGGATGCGTATGGTCATGCCCGTATTATATTCCGTTTATAATACCCCCATGTCATTTTCAACCTTCTTCTTCGATCTCGACGAAACCCTCTACCCAAGTTCAAGTGGACTGTGGCTCGCCATTCGTGAACGCATTGACAGGTATTTATCTGAACGAATGGGTTTTCCCAAGGATCAGCTTGCAACTGTGCGTGAGAAGTACTTTCGCGAGTACGGGACAACCCTGCGCGGCCTGCAAGCCAATTACTCAATTAATACGGATGAGTATCTGGCTTTCGTCCACGATATCCCCCTGGGTGCCTATCTCCACTCGGACCCGGAACTCCGTGCAGCACTGGAAAGCATCAAGGGGCAAAAGTTCATCTTCACCAACGCCGATTCCGCCCATGCCACCCGGGTGATCAAAGCCATCGGCCTGGATGGGCTGTGGGATGGCATCATTGATGTGCACACCATTGCTCCATACTGCAAACCAATGCCCGAATCTTTTCAACTGGCCCTGCAGGCAGCCGGTGACCCGAAAGTGCATACCTGCCTCCTGCTCGATGACCAGGCGCGCATCACCCGGGCCGCGCGCTCCCTGGGGATTTTTACAGTTTTGGTGGGCAGGGAAGATCCCGGTTTTGATGCTGACGAAGCCCTGTTGAATTTGGCCGGTCTACCGGGTCTACTCAACGGGCGAATCTAATGCGGTTCTTACATGACCCCGTTAGAATTTCATTCTGTGTTAATGCAATTGTATTAATATAATGAATTGCATATCAGGAGAGTTCTATGAAAAATAATACCTTGCGTACGGTTCTGATTGTATTTGTAGTAGTCATCCTAGTTGTGGGCGCGTTTGGCGGCGGGGTTGTCACAGGAGCTGTTATTAATATCCTGAAACCCGGCTCGATGATCTCCCTCCCTTTACCCAACGGTACATCTGCGCAGCCTACAACCACCGCTCCATCACAAGGGGGTACACCCGTTGATCTACAATCGCAGTTTGGTCCATTCTGGCAAGCCTGGGACCTTGTGCACCAGAACTATGTGGACCAGCCAGTGGATAATACCAAGCTTGTCCAGGGTGCTATCAGCGGGATGATGGCCGCGTTGGGAGATGCCCATACCGGGTACTCCAATCCGCAGGAGACGACCGATCTCAATAATGCCCTGGCCGGTTCCTATGATGGGATTGGTGCCTATGTGGATACCAAGGGAACCTATATAACCATCACCAAAACCATTCCCGGGTATCCTGCAGAAAAAGCCGGGTTGCAAACCGGTGACCAGATCATCGCTGTGGATGGTGTGGACGTGACCGGTATGGATCCTGATGTGGTCCGCTTGACCAAAGTGTTGGGACCGGCAGGCACCAGTGTCACCCTGACAATCAGCCGTACAGGTGTGGATAAACCTCTTGAGGTTACGATCACACGCGCACATATTGTCATTCCCAGCGTTACCAGCAAGATGCTGGATCACAACCTTGGCTATATACAGATTGCCGATTTTGGAGCTACTACTGCGGATGACTTCCATAAACAGTTAAGCGCTTTGATGGCCCAGAAACCATCCGGCATCATCCTGGACCTTCGTGACAATGGGGGCGGCTATCTGGATGCTGCTATCGCCGTGGCCTCTGAATTCATTGACCATGGTGTGATCGTATCCGAGCAGTATGGTGATGGCACGAAAACACCCCATCCGGCCATCTCTGGCGGGCTGGCAACGAGTATCCCGCTGGTTGTACTAGTGAACGGTAATACCGCCTCGGCTTCCGAAATCGTGTCTGGCGCGATCCAGGACGATGGACGCGGCAAGCTGGTGGGCGTGACCACTTACGGCAAAGGTACAGTGCAAAATTATTTTCCTCTTTCCGATGGCGGTCTGGCCCGCATCACCATCGCCAGGTGGCTGACCCCCAACGGAAACACCATCGATAAGAAAGGCCTGACACCGGACCAAGTCGTCACGATGACCCAGGCTGATTACACGGCCGGGAAAGATCCGCAATTGGACGCTGCAATTCAATTGCTGCTCAAACCATAACTTGAATATCCTGCATGATTAGGGCTTCCAGACCCCGTATAAGCAATTGGAAGTGATAACCTGAGGAGGTGACAGATGTTTTTCAATTCTGCATATCTATGTTATATGGCTCCAGCATTTCTATTAATGCTGCTGACTTCCTGGTATGTCAAATCTGCATATAACCGGTGGAGCAAAGTCCCTTCCCATAGCGGTTTGACCGGTTACGAAGCTGCCCAGCGGTTGATCGCCCGTGGGGGGTTGTATGGGATCCAGATCCAGGCTGTTGCCGGGAATCTGACCGATAACTATGACCCGCGCACGAAGATTCTCCATCTTTCTCAGGCAGTCGCCCAAAATCCGTCGGTTGCTTCTTTGGCTGTTGCTGCCCATGAACTTGGTCATGCTCAGCAGGATGCAGAAGGTTACTTCCCCCTGCGCTTCCGTTCCGCGCTGGTACCTATGGTCAATATTGGCTCATACCTTGGCTGGATCCTGATCATTGCCGGGTTATTTCTGAGCTATGCCGGCATGGCCCTGGGCCTAAATCTCGCCTGGTTGGGCGTTGCCATTTTTGCCGGCGGTGCGGTGTTCGCACTTGCAACCCTTCCGGTGGAACTTAATGCATCTGCCCGCGCCCGCCGCCTGCTGACTGAAACTGGCATCATCTCCGGTCCGGACGAGGAACGCGGCGTTGGGACGGTACTTAATGCCGCCGCATTGACCTACGTTGCTGCGCTGGTGACCGCCGTGCTGCAATTACTGTACTATGTCAGCCTGGTCGGGGGCTTGGGACGCCGCCGCCGGTAAACAATCCGCGTTGAGTGGATAAAATTTTCTCCCACGGGCCGCGACCTGTGGGAGATTTTTCATTTCTGAAATATCCGGTATAATCCCGATATGCGAAAATTCATTATCGCCCTGGTTTTGTTCCTCGCTGTCGCATTTGTTATCCTGCGTTTTTCCGAATTTCAAAATATTGTGAACATTCTCCATCACAGTAACTATCGTTTTCTGATAGCTGCCGTGGTCGTTGAGGGCATCTGGTTTTACAATTCAGCCACTGATTATGCAGTTTTATACCGCCTGATGGGACTCAAGCAAAAAGCCAGCCATCTGATCCTGGTTGCCACGGCTGCCAATTTCATCAATGTGATCGCACCGACTGCAGGTATTGGAGGAATGGCTGTGTTTATGGACGATGCCAAACGGGAGGACCATCCCAGCGGAAGGGTGACGGTTGTGGGGGTGTTATATATTTTATTCGACTATCTGGCCTTTTTTTGCGTATTGACGCTGGGATTTATTGTCCTGATCCGTCGTCATAATCTTGATGTCGGGGAATTGACCGCAGCTGCCATTCTGCTGGTGATCGCTGGGGGGTTGGCTTTTCTCCTGTACCTGGGTTATAAATCGGCAGAGCGGCTGGGGAAAACCCTGGTACGGATGGCGCGTTTTATCAATCGTATCCTGCATCCATTTATCCATCGCAATTATATACAGGAGGAAAGCGCGTATCACTTTGCCCAGGAAGCAGCTACAGGGATTGATCTGTTGCGTGGAAAGCAAAAGGAATTTTACTGGCCTTTCCTGTTCGCTTTGAATAATTTTGCCCTGCTGATTTGTGTGCTCGCTTTTACTTTCCTGGCCTTGGGGACCCCCTTCACGGTCGGGACGCTGGTGGGCGGATTTGCCATCAGCTATTTATTCCTGATCGTTTCTCCGACCCCTTCAGGCGTCGGTGTCGTGGAAGGTGTGATGACTGTCGCATTGGCATCCCTGCGGGTCCAGTTGGAGGCGGCCGCACTCATCACCCTTACTTACCGTTTTATTACTTTCTGGCTGCCGTTGGCAGTGGGAGCAGTGGCTTTTCGGCTTTTGGGTGGAAAGCCGAAACCCCTGGCTTTGGAATAATCCTATAACCTTTAATTGGTATTCGTACGCGGCTTGAGGCCGCGCACGAACTTGTTATACATAGCCATGCAGCGGGTATAATCCTTCCTGGATATGTCTCTTCCAGACCTGCTCTCCCGCTGGCACACGGACCCGGAAACCGCCCCAAACCTCCCCACCTGGCGAACTCTCCAGCCCCGCCCCGCAGACCTGCGTCCCTTCCCTGCCGACCTGCCGCCGGCACTGGCCGAGGCGCTTTCCAGGCGCGGCATCCCCTCATTGTACAGTCATCAGGCACTGGCCTGGGAAGCTGCTCGTCGCGGGGAAAATATCATACTCGCCACGAGCACTGCCAGCGGTAAGACGCTCGGCTACAACCTGCCCATCCTGGCAGGGCTGCTTGAAAACCCTGGGGCACGGGCACTGTATCTCTTCCCCACCAAGGCCCTCGCCCAAGATCAGCTCTCAATCCTCAACAGCCTGATCCAGGAGGTCAGTCAGGGTCTGCATCCCATGCCGGAGGTCGCACCCGCCATCTATGATGGGGATACCCCTCAAGCACACCGTTCCTCTGTCCGATCCAGATCACGCCTCCTGCTTTCCAACCCCGATATGCTTCACACCGGGATCTTGCCGCACCATACCAATTGGGGTGAATTCTTCCGCAACCTGCGCTTCGTAGTCATTGATGAGGTGCACAGCTACCGCGGCGTATTCGGTTCCCACGTTGCCAATGTGATCCGGCGTCTCAAACGTGTGGCCAGGTTCTATGGTTCGGACCTGCAGTTCGTGCTGACCTCCGCCACCATTGGCAACCCGCAGGAACTGGCCGAAAAGATGATCGAGGCGCCGGTCACGCTGGTCAATGCAGATGGTTCCGGCCGTGGCGAGCGTCATTTCCTCATTTACAACCCGCCAATTGTGGACCCTGCCCTGGGGATCCGCAAAAGTGCAACACAGGAGTCCATCCGCCTGGCACAGGACCTGCTCAGGCAGAATGTGCAGGCTGTCGTCTTCGCCCGCTCACGCCGTAGCGTGGAAATCCTGCTTAAACAACTGCAGGAGACTCTTCCCAGTTCGCCTCTCCCGTTCCACCGGGACGGTTCCCCCATTTCCATTGGAAATGAGAAGGAAGGACAGGGGGTGCGCGGCTATCGCTCCGGTTATCTCCCCGCCCAGCGCCGCGAGATCGAAAAAGGTCTGCGGGACGGCTCCGTCCGCCTGGTGGTTGCCACCAACGCCCTCGAGTTGGGCATTGATATTGGCGGGTTAGGTGCGGCGTTGATGGTCGGGTATCCGGGCACCATCGCTTCGACTTGGCAGCAGGCGGGTCGGGCCGGACGCGGGGACGATCCTGCCGTGGCAGTGCTGATCGCCACGCCCAGCCCCCTTGACCAGTTCCTGGCGCATCATCCGGAATACTTTTTCGCCCGTTCTCCCGAGGAGGCGCTGGTAAACCCGGATCACCTGCTCATCCTGCTCAACCATATCCGCTGTGCAGCTTTTGAACTGCCTTTCCAGGCGGAGGAGGGTTTCGGAAAACTGCCAGCAGAAAAGATCAGGGAGTACCTCAATTTCCTGGTCAACAACCGGGAACTGCATTTTTCGGACGACAGATATTTTTGGATGGCGGATGCCTACCCGGCTGCGGCCGTCTCACTGCGTTCCGCTTCTCCCGAGAATGTGCTTCTGCACGTGGAGGATGGTCAGGCACCCCACATCCTTGGCGAAGTTGACCTGGCCTCCGCCCCCTGGATGGTCCACCCACACGCCATCTACCTGCACGAGGGCATGCAGTATTTTGTCCAGGAGCTCAACCTGGCTTGCAATACAGCCACGCTGATCCCGGTCGCCCTCGATTACTACACCGAACCGCTGCGCCAGACCGAGGTTAGCCTGATCAGTACCATTGAATGCACTCCCGTGCGCGGTTGCAGTAAGGCCTATGGGGAGTTGCAGGTCACCACACAGGTGAGAGGTTTCCGTAAACGCCAGTGGTTGAGCGGCGGAAACCTGGGGGAGGAACCACTCGACCTTCCACCGTCCGACCTGCAGACCACCGGCTACTGGATCACCATCTCTGATGAAACTGTGAAAACACTTGCCAGGGACGGTCTGTGGACGAATGCTCCCAATGAGTACGGCCCGGATTGGCCGGGGATCCGCCTACGGGTGCGCACACGGGATGAGTTCCGCTGCCAGGCATGCGGAAGACCCGAAACGGGTCCTGAGCACGATGTCCATCACAAGATCCCCTTCCGCCAGTTCCGGGATGAGGCCGGGCGGATCCTGCGCGTTCGTGCCAACCAGCTCGACAACCTGGTTACCCTTTGCCCGGAATGCCACCGAAAGGCCGAGCAAAACGTGCGCATGCGCAGCGGGCTGGCGGGGCTGGCGAGCGTGCTGGGTCAACTGGCCCCGCTCTTCCTGATGTGCGACAGCGGCGACCTGGGTGTACATTTTGACCCGCGGGCCTCCTTCGCCGGCGGGCAGCCGGCGGTGGTGCTCTTTGACCAGGTGCCGGCCGGGATCGGTTTCAGTCAGAAGCTGTTCGAGATCCACACCGAGCTGATCAAACGCGCCCTGGAGCTGGTGGAGGAGTGCGAGTGCGAGGACGGCTGTCCCTCCTGCGTGGGGCCTGCCGGGGAGAACGGGCTGGGCGGAAAGGCTGAAGCGCTGGCGATCCTGCGCCAACTGGCCGATCGATAATGGCGTCTTTCTATGTATAATCAAAGCCAATGATCCTATTAACTGGAGGCACCGGCTTTATCGGCCGGGTGCTCACCCGTCAACTGGTTGAGTCAGGTCACGAGGTGCGGATATTGCTACGGCCTTCGCCGCGTACGCCACGCCTGCCCACCAGTATCCCGGTCGAGGTGGCTGTATCCGGCCTCGGCGACGTGCGCGGCCTACGCGCTGCCTTGCGTGGTATCGAAACAATCTACCACCTGGCGGGGGGCGAGGGCGAGGGGGGCAGCGCAAACCTGCAGACCGTGGATATCGAAGGCACGCGCAACCTGTGCGAAGCTGCAGCCGATGCCCGCGTGGACCGCTTCTTCTACCTGAGCCATTTCGGCGCTGACCGGGCGGCGGGCTTCCCGGTGCTCAAGGCCAAGGGCATCGCCGAAGAATTTATCCGCAAGTCGGGGGTTCCGTACACGATCCTGCGCGGCTCGCTCCTGTTTGGCCCGGGGGATGAGTTTACCTCGGGGTTGGCCATGTTGCTGGCAGCTGCACCCGGCTTCCTGCCCCTGCCGTCGAATGGCAGGACGCTTGTCCAACCGCTGTGGGTAGAGGACCTGGTGACCTGCCTGATTTGGGCGCTCGAAAACCCTGACACGCTCAACCAGACCTACGAGGTGGGCGGTGGCGAATACATCAGCCTACGCCAGGTGACGGAGCTGGTTATGGAAGCCTCCCACCAGCGGCGCCTTCTGGTCAACTGGCCGCCACAATCCATGCGCGCCGTGACCATCCTGATGGAATCCATATTTCCGCGCTTCCCGGCCTCCATTTTCTGGCTTGACTACCTTGCTGTCGACCGCACCTGCGCCCTGGACTCGGTGCCGCGCCTTTTCGGGTTGATGCCGGCCCGCTTCGCCTCCCGCCTGGACTACCTGCGCAATGTCCACTGGACCCGGGAAATGCTGCGCACGCTGATTATCCGCCATGGCTGAGTGGATCATCCGCCTCCTCGAGACTCCTGAAGATATGGCGGCAGCCGAGGCGCTGCAGCGTTTGGTCTGGCTGGATTCCGAGACCGATGTGATCCCGACCCACATGCTGATGGCCATAGTCCACAACGGCGGTCTGGGGGTTGGCGCCTTCGTTGGGGATGAACTGGTGGGGTTCGCTTTCGGCTTTCCCGGGGTGGTCCAGACTCAGGATGGCCCATTACTCAAGCACCACTCGCACATCCTCGGTGTCCACCCCGCCTGGAGCGGGAAAGGTATCGGTTTTGCGATCAAGCGCGCCCAGTGGCAGATGGTGCGCAGGCAGGGTATAGACCGCGTCACCTGGACCTACGACCCACTGCTCAGCCGTAACGCCCATCTTAATATCTCCCGCCTGGGAGCAGTGTGCAGCACGTACCTGCGCTCCGAGTACGGCAATATGCGTGACGGGCTGAATGCCGGGCTGCCCTCGGACCGCTTTCAGGTGGACTGGTGGCTGAACAGCCAGCGGGTGGTACGCCGCCTCAGTCGCCGGGCTCGTCCGGGGCTGACCCTGGAACACTACCGGGCTGCCGGAGCAAGCCTGCTCGAAGCGCACCGGGTGGGAGACTCTTCACCCCGCCCGCCCGGCGGCCTGCCGCAATTGGAAGGAGCCCTGCTGCTGGTGGAGATCCCACCCGATTTCATGGCCATGAAAGCCGCAGACCTGCCGCTGGCGCGTGACTGGCGCTTCTACGGGCGCGAAGTATTCGAGAAAGCCTTTGCCGAGGGATACCTGGTGACCGATCTCATCTACCGGGATGGACATAGTTACTACCTACTGACGCATGGCGAGGCGACGTTGTAGGAGGGGCAGCATTCGACCCTGATAACGATCGAGATAAAAATACCCGCTTCATAAGCGGGTATTTTTATCTTTGTGGGTCATATTCCTATTCAGCCGGATAAAGCACCAGTCCCACCGTGCCGGGACCGAAGTGGGTAGCCAGGGAGATCGAAAGCTCGGTAAGGACGGAATCACGGACATTAAATTCCTTCTTGGCCCTATCGAGCAGATTCCTGCCTGCCTCGGGGTCACGAGCCTGCACGGCAGCCAGGTGGACGGGTGCATCCCCGAACTCCTGTTTCGCCAGGGCGATCACACGTTGGATGGCGGTTTTGCGGGTGCGCACCTTTTCGGTCATGTTTACCACCCCATCCTGCAGGACTGCGATCGGTTTGACGTTCAACATGGAAGCCAGGGCTGCTGAAAGGGTGCCCACGCGCCCACTCATGCGGGCATAATCGAGGGTTTCCAGGGTGAGGATGATATAAATGCGCCTGCGCACACCCTCCATGTATTGCACGATTTGCTCCACGCTTTTTCTCGCCTGATCCATTTTACGGGCTTGGCGGCACATGAAAGCGATTCCCACCGAACCGCAAGCTGAGTCAAATGGGATGACCCTGAATTCATCTTTCAACTCCCCGGCCGCAATGACCGCTGAACCATAGGTGCCGGAGAGCTTGCTGGTGACATGGATGGATAGGATGGTTTCGCCTGGCAGGGCGATTTTTCTGTAAAACTCCTTGAACTGGTGAGGGGAGGGCTGGGAGGTTTTGGGGATCTTGCCGGTCTCCTCCACCAGTTTATAAAATCCCTCTGTATCCAGATCAATGTCCTGCAGGTAGGTCTTTTCCCCGATCTGGATATTAATTGGGATCACATGAAGGTCAAATTCCTGCTGCCATCCAGCCGGGATATCGGCTGCGCCGTCTGTTGCGATCAATAACATGGCTCATTCTCCTCCGGATTGGATATCTACCAATCCACATTTATAAGAAGGCAAAATATATCATATTTGTTCATTTTCATCTATGCTGCAATAAAGGAAACACGGGGAGAGCAGGGAAGTTGCGGAAGGCATACTCTTATTATTTTCCACACCGGAGGAAGGGATACACAGGTGAAAAAAAAGGAATAAAAAACTGGGACTGGTATAATTATTGGCTGTGCTTTCGCGCGATAATTGAAACATTTGTGCTACAATAGCGTATATTGTGTAAAAGAGGGAACCATGACATCCAATGTCATCCGCGTGGTTGGGGCACGCGAACATAACCTAAAGAACATCACCGTTGAGATCCCCCGCGACAAGCTGGTGGTCATCACCGGCCTGTCCGGTTCCGGGAAATCCTCGCTGGCATTCGATACCATCTTCGCTGAAGGCCAGCGGCGTTATGTTGAGTCTCTCTCGGCCTACGCCCGCCAGTTCCTTGGACAGATGCAGAAGCCGGATGTGGATTATATCGAGGGTCTCTCCCCCGCTGTTTCCATCGACCAAAAAGGCACCTCGCATAACCCTCGTTCGACCGTCGGCACAGTGACCGAGATTTATGATTATTTACGCCTGCTCTTCGCCCGGGTCGGCATCCCCCACTGCCCCATCTGCGGGCGGGAGGTGGTCAAACAGTCCGCCCAGGAAATTGTGGACGCTATCCAGGCGCTACCGGAAGGGAGCCGCATCCTGGTGCTCTCGCCGGTGGTGCGCGCCCGCAAAGGGACATACCAGGCCGTCTTCGAGGAGATCCGCAAAGCAGGTTTCGCCCGCGCCCGCGTGGACGGGACGGTCTTTAACCTGGATGAGGAGATCAGCCTCGACCGCTACAAGATCCACACAATCGAATCGGTGGTGGATCGGCTGGTGATTTCCCATGCCGGGTCCAAGGAGGAACAGGCGGCGAACCTCACCCGGCTGACCGACTCGGTAGAAACGGCGCTCAAATTTGGGGATGGCTATCTCACCATCCAGATTCTGGCCGAAAAAGCAGAGAACAACCAGGACCAGCACTTCTCCGAACACCTGGCCTGCCCCGAGCACGGGATCAGCATCCCGGAGATTGAGCCGCGCACCTTCTCTTTCAATACCCCGCACGGTGCCTGTCCCGACTGCCAGGGTTTGGGAAACAAGCTTGAGATCGATCCCGACCGGGTGGTGGATTGCGAAAAGTCACTGGAGGACGGCGCTATCGTGGCAATGGAATGGGCCAACACGAAGGATGAGGGCGGTTACTACTGGCAGATTCTGAACGCGGTGGCGCACAACTTCCATGTGGACATGAACAAACCTTTCGGCGAACTTCCGCAGGAGCAACAGGACATGGTGCTGTACGGAACCAAGGGGGAGCGCGTGCGCGTGCATTATCAAAACAAGGAGGGACGGACGGCACAGTTCGACGCTGCCTTCGAAGGCGTCATCCCTGGTTTCATGCGCCGTTATCGCGAGACAAACTCCGAGTATATCCGCGAGAAAATTTCGGAGTATATGACCGACCGTCCCTGCCCCACCTGTCACGGTAAACGCCTGCGACCGGAAGCTATTGCCGTCACCGTGGACGATACCAACATCATCGAGGCGACCGCCTGGCCAATCAACCATACCCTGGAATGGATCGAAAAAATAGCCGGGTCAAAGTCGCCGTTCAGTTCCCGCCAGATAGCTGTGTCGGAACGCATCCTGAAAGAGATCCGCGCCCGGCTCGGGTTCCTGGTAAATGTCGGGCTGGAATATTTAACGCTGAATCGCCCGGCAGGCAGCCTATCGGGTGGTGAAGCCCAGCGCATCCGGCTGGCCACGCAGGTTGGCTCGCGACTGGTGGGGGTGTTGTACGTACTGGATGAGCCATCCATCGGGCTGCACCCTCGTGATAATGACCGCCTGCTGACCACCCTCAAAGGCCTGCGGGATATCGGCAACACCGTCCTGGTGGTCGAGCATGACGATGACACCATCCGCAGCGCGGACTGGGTGGTGGACCTGGGTCCTGGTGCGGGCGAACACGGCGGGCACATCATTGCGGAAGGCACGCCGGAACAGATCATCGCCCACCCCAAGTCGCTTACGGGTGCTTACCTTTCCGGACGCAAACACGTCCCGGTGCCCAAGAAGCGG
>Ga0207931_1000525_pt1 | contig 14144 bp, 27 predicted proteins | sample NGESurdeep092012_2_FD_184478 | JGI IMG/M metagenome (GOLD analysis project Ga0207931, IMG submission 184478) | Arctic peat soil microbial communities from Barrow, Alaska - NGEE Surface sample 415-1 deep-092012 (SPAdes) | ecosystem: Environmental > Terrestrial > Soil > Wetlands > Peat ...
CCATGTTCCAACGGGCTGATGACGAATTTGCCATAATTCCGAGCTTCAGCTTCGCGCTCGATCTTCGGCATTACCATGTTTGTGATAGTCACGGTACCCTCTCATCAACGTACAAAACGGTACGCCGCGTCTTATACAGTGGACTCGGATTAGCGCGAATAGTACTCGACGATCAACTGCTCGTTCAGGTTGCCGTCAATCTCGGGGCGCTCAGGCATGCGCAACACGCTGCCTGATAATGTTTTGATATCTCGACTCAACCAAACCGGAGCATTGCGCGTCTCGGCCAGTGAAGCCAGTTCTTTAAAGTACGTGGCATCCATCGAGCCTCCACGCACTGCAAGCACGTCGCCAACACCCAGGTTCATGGACGGGACATCCGTCCGGCGGCCATTAACGGTGAAATGACCATGAGTGACCAGCAAACGAGCCTGGGCACGGCTTGAAGCAAAACCAAGCCGGAAGTCAACATTATCCAGGCGAGATTCTAGGATCTGCAACAGCATTAGACCCGTGATGCCGCGCGCCCGCAAGGCATGACCATAATAACGGCGGAACTGGCGCTCAAAAACGCCGTAGACACGACGGGCTTTCTGCTTGGCACGTAGCTGCTTGGCAAAGTCAGATTCGCGCCCGGTGCCGCCTCGACCGCCGCGGCTGCCGCGGCTGCCGGTCGGCCCATGCTGACCCGGGGCGAAACTGCGGCGTTCAAAAGCACACTTGGGAGAAAAGCAACGCTCTCCCTTGAGGAACAATTTTTCACCTTCACGCCGGCACAGTTTACAGGCCGGCCCAGTATATTTCGCCATACTTACTAACCTCTTTCACCAAAACTAGACGCGACGCTTCTTTGGAGGCCGGCAACCATTGTGCGGCACCGGGGTAACGTCCGCGATTGACTTGACCTTCAGTCCCATCGCCTGGACGGCTCGAATGGCATTCTCGCGGCCAGGACCAGGACCTGTGACGATAACATCCACTTCCTGAACGCCCATTGCCTGGGCAGCCTTGATAGCCTGCTCGGCCGCCAGACGGGCAGCGAAGGGCGTGCTCTTGCGTGAGCCTTTAAAGCCCACCGAGCCGGCGCTCCCCCAGCACAGGGTATTGCCGTCGGGGTCAGTCACAGTAACAATCGTGTTGTTGAACGATGCGAAGACATGCACCTGTCCAGAAGACAGCGTGCGCTTTCCTTTTTTAGCACCGCTGGAGCGGCGCGCCGAACGTACAGTCTGAGCCATAATACCTCTCTAGTTCCTATTTGCGGATTACTTCTTACCGCCCTTGCGGCGTCCGCGCCCGGCGACTGTTTTCTTGATACCCTTGCGGGTGCGGGCGTTCGTGCGGGTGCGCTGTCCATGCACAGGCAGGTTGCGGCGATGACGCAGGCCGCGGTAGCAGCCAATTTCGACCAGGCGTTTGATATTCATCTGCTCCTGGCGGCGCAGGTCGCCTTCGACTTTCCAGTTCTTATTAATGTAATCGCGGATGGCCGCAACTTCGGATTCGGTCAGGTCTTTGACGCGCGTATCCGGGGAAATCTTGGTCGCAGCGAGAATCTCGCGCGAACGCGCAGGACCGATGCCGAATAGGTAATTCAGGCCCACTTCGACGCGCTTATTGCGCGGCAGGTCAACACCTTCAATTCTTGCCATATATCCTTATCCTATCCTTGTCGCTGTTTGTGCTTCGGATTTTCGCAGATGATGTACAATCTGCCTTTGCGCTTGACAATCTTGCACTTCGCACAGCGCTTGCGAATTGAGGGGCTTACTTTCATGATTGCTTTCTCCTTACTTATAGTAGTACAGCCAAAAGTTAAATTATACTTGTTCTACTCGTATCCGTCCAGTTTTAGTGGTGCCTCGCATCGTCACGGGACAGTCAGGATGAGAGGGTCGCCTTCGGTGATGGCCACCGAGTGTTCCTGGTGGGCCGTCAGAGATCCATCAGCAGAGACAACCGTCCACTGGTTGGATAGGACACGGGTCCGGTGCGTACCGATGAGTACCATCGGTTCGAGGGCGATTGTCATACCGGGTCGCAACGGGACCCCGGTGCCTGGAGTGCCATAATTCGGCACCTGCGGCCCCTCGTGCATTTTATGGCCAACGCCGTGTCCGGTATATTCTCGGACGACATAAAATCCTTGAGCCTCCACATATTGCTGGATGGCAGCAGAGACATCGCCCGTTTTATTCCCGGCACGCATCATGGCGATACCAACATATAACGCCCGCTCGGTCACTTCGATCAGCTTCCTAGCCATCGGGGAGATCTCCCCTACTCCGGCCGTAAAAGCCGAGTCACCTACGAACCCCTCCAGTACTGTCCCGCAATCCACGGAGACGATATCGCCTTCCTGGAGTTTACGATTTCCAGGGATGCCGTGTACCAACTGCTCATTAAGGCTGACGCAGATGGAAGCGGGAAACGGAGGCCGACCATAGTTCTTGAACGGCGAGTAAGCGCCATGCTTTCGCAGTATTTCCTCAGCAGCCGCGTTGAGGTCTGCGGTGGTAACGCCGGGTTGTAAAAGTTCTCGAACGGCCGCCAACGCTTCAGCGTTGACGCGTCCAGCTTCACACATCAGAGCGATTTCAGCTGCACTTTTAATACTAATATCACGATCCCAGCTCATCTTTACTTCCTGAGTACAGCCAATAGATCGGCCGTTACTTTTTCGATCGGCTGGGCGCCGTCAATTTCCGAAAGCAGGCCGCGCTCACGGTAGTAAGCGATCAGGGGCGCGGTCTGGGCAAAATAGACCTGGATGCGCCGTATGACCGTCTCGGCCCTGTCATCATCGCGTTGATAAAGCTGCGAGCTATCGAAGTCACAAACGCCGGTTCTTTTTGGCGGGTTATACTTCTCGTGGAATACGTGTCCCTGTGCTTTGCAGTTCCAGCGTCCACTCAGACGCTCGATCAGCGTGGTCTCAGAGGCATTGATATACGGCGCATAGTTCACTTTGCCACCAAACTCAGCCAACAAGCTCGCCAGGGAATCTGCCTGCACTGTAGTGCGTGGGAAGCCATCCAACAGCGCACCGTTTTTGCAGTCCGGGCGGGAGAGCCGGTCACGAATCATGCTGATGGTCACATCGTCAGGGACCAGTTCACCTTTATTCATAAAGGACTGGGCCAGTTTACCGAGTTCGGTCTTGTTCTTAATGTTCTCCCGGAAAAGATCACCCGAAGAAACGTGCGGCAGGCCGGTAGTTTCAGCGATCAGTTTCGCCTGAGTACCTTTGCCAACGCCGGGAGGTCCGAGAAGGACGATGTAAGTGGGCATCTTGCGCCTATTTCACCAGCCGGGCATCATCGTAGCCGTGCAGTTTTAGTTCGGCGTCAATATTCATGAAGGTATCGCGGACGACACCCACCACGATGAGCAGGCCAGCCGACGAAACAAGGAAAATGGATGTGGACGACAATGCGGCTCCAATGCCTACCGCTTTCAGGACCAGGTTGATGAGATATCCCAAGATAGCAACCAAACCCAGGAACAGGGCACCGGGGAGCGTAATACGACGCTGGACCTTAGTCAGGTATTTCTGAGTCGGGGCGCCCCGGTTGACGCCAGGAATCTGCGCACCAACTTTCTTCAGATTCTCACCATAATTCTGCTGGGAGAACATCACGTCTGTGTAGAAGAAGGTGAAGACCACAACCATCAGGAAGTAAAGCAGTTGGTAGACCCATGAAGTGTAGCTGAAGGTGGTTTGTATACCTGTGGCAAAATTTGCCACCCAAGCGGTTTTTGAACTGGTAAAATAACTTGAAATAATCGCCGGGAACTGGAGGATGGCGCTGGCAAAGATGAGCGGGATCATGCCTGCCAGGTTAACCATCAACGGCAGCGTTCCTTTGACCGGCATGGACATCCGGTTGCCAACACGCCGGCCCGGATACATGACCGGCACGTTGCGGCGTCCTTGTTGGACGTAAACAATGGCGTAGATAACCGCCACCATCACTACAATCATCGAGATCACCAGAATCCAACCATGCTGCTTATCCGCCAGGAGTGTGCCGAATTGGGACGGAATACGAGCAACAATTCCGGCAAAGATAATCAGGGAAAGGCCCTGACCACGAATGCCATATTCAGAGATTAACTCGCCCAGCCAGATGGCAAACATCGTTCCGCCAATCATCGAAACCAGAATCGTCAGCGAGGGAAGCCAGAGTGCGCTTGTGAACCCAAAAGGAACAATCGCCGCTCCAGAACTCTGGGCTGAATACGAGTTGAAGATGTTAATCTGACCCAAAGCGGAAAGTGCAGCCATCGGTACAGCCAGATAATATGTCCACTTTTCCTGCCACTTGCGAGCCTCGCGCGGATCTTCTTCCATTTTTCGTTGGAGCGCAGGGAAGATTGGAGTCAGCAACTGCAGGATAATCTGCGCCGTGATGTACGGGTAGACACCCATGGACAGCAACGAGAAGTGGGAGACCGTGCCACCAGAGAGCAGGTCAAGAAAAGCAAAAAATGACCCCGTACTATTCAGGTTCTGCATCAACGACTTGAGAGCAGTTCCATTAATACCCGGCGCAGGGATGTTCGCTGCCAAACGATAGATAACCAGAATGACCAGGGTCACAATCAGTTTGCGACGAATATCCTGTGACTTCCAGAGATAACGCACTCCCGAAAATGGGTTTTTCATAAGGGGGCTCCTCGTAAGAACGAGTTATCCATTCAACTCTACCGTGCCACCGGCGGCTTCGATTTTTGCTTTGGCACTTTTGGTCACGCGATCTACGCGCACCTTCAAGGCAGTCTTCAGTTCACCGCGTCCCATAAGGGCAACCGGGTTGCGCGGGTCGCGGATCAGACGAGCCTGGTCAAGGGTTTCGGGCGTGACTTCAGCATTGGCTTTGAAGGAGGATAATTGGTCGAGATTGATTTCATTAAATTCAACCTCGGTCGGCGGGGTAAAACCCTTGCCACGCACGAACGGCAGGCGGCGGAAAAACGGCAGCTGACCACCTTGCCGGGCCAGGTGCCCGCCCGAACCGGCGCGGGAGTTCTGGCCTTTGGTACCGCGGCCAGCCGTCTTTCCCTGACCAGCAGCAATACCGCGTCCGACGCGTTTGCGGTTCTTTTTGGACCCTGGATTGGGTTTGAGATCGTTCAGTTTCATCTTCGTCCCTACCCTTCAACACGAATCAAGTGGGTAACTTTCATCAACATACCGCGCATAGCGGGTGTGTCTTTGTGTTCCACAGTCTGGTTGAGATGGCGTAAGCCCAGGGCCCGTAAAGTTGCCTTTTGCGGCACCGGAAAGCCAATCGGGCTGCGCACCAGCGTTACCTTAATAGATTTGCCTTCAGTATTTTTAGCCATGCTTCTTTCTCCTTTCCCAGAACGGCAGTAGGTCTTCAACGGACTTGCCGCGCCGGGTGGCCTCTTCCTTTGGCGACTTGAGCTCTTCAAGCGCCTGGAGAGTCGCCTGAACAATGTTCAGGACACAGGAGGAACCCAGCGATTTGGTCAGGATATCGCGCACGCCAACTGCTTCAAGGACGGCACGCACACCGCCGCCCGCGATCACGCCCGTACCGGGAGAAGCCGGCTTGAGCAGGATGACCGCACCGCCGACCTTGCCGGTCGTTTCGTGTGGGATAGTCGTCCCAGAAAGAAAGACCGGGTGCATGTTCTTGCGGGCGCGATCGGTCGCCTTGCGCATGGCATCCGGCACAGCATTGGCTTTGCCGACGCCCAAACCCACTTTGCCGTGGTTATCACCCATGATCAACGTCACGCGGAATTGGAACCGGCGACCACCTTTGACCACCTTCGCTACGCGGGCAATTTCAATGACGCGCTCGTCTAGTGATTCTGCTTGCTGTTCAGCTACTCTTACCTGGTAATCCAACATATAGCGTTCTCCAATCAGGCCTTAGAATTCCAGGCCGCCTTCACGGGCGCCATCGGCCAGAGCCTTAACCCGGCCGCTATACTTGAAACCGCCGCGGTCGAATACGACCGCCTTCACACCCTTGCCCATCGCACGTTCGGCGATCGCTTTGCCAACCAATTTAGCCTGCTCGGATTTCTTCAGGCCTTTCATCTTGCTGCGTAATTCCTCATCAATGGTCGAAGCAGAAGCAATGGTATTCCCAATGTGATCATCAATCACTTGTGCGTAAATTTCAGAGAGACTGCGGAAGATGCTCAATCGGGGGCGCTGCGCACTACCTTGCACATTCTTGCGCACACGTGCATGCCGCCGGATGCGAGCGTCAGAACGAGATTTCTCAGCCATAGATTACTTTGCCGCCTTTCCGGCCTTGCCAGCCTTGCGTCGGATCTTCTCGCCCTGATAATGCAGGCCTTTGCCATGATATGGTTCCGGTTTGCGGACATTGCGGACATTCGCCGCGGTCTGGCCGACTAGTTCCTTGTCAAAGCCGCGCACATACACCAAGCGGGCTTTCTGTTCCACTTCAAAGGAAATCCCTGCTGGTGGTTCCATCTCTACCGGGTGCGAATAGCCCATATTCAAGACCAAGTTCTTGCCATTCATCTCGGCCCGATAGCCGACGCCTTCGATTTCCAAAACACGTTCATAACCGGCGCTAACGCCATGAATCATATTCGCCAGTACTGCACGGGTGGTCCCATGCAAAGCGCGCTCAGCAGGCAGGTCAGAATTGCGAGTAATAACAATTTGACCATTTTCCATAGTAATACCGACCAATGAGGAGAACGTGCGCTTCATTTCGCCCTTGGGGCCTTTCACGCTCACGCTCGAACCATTGAGTTCGATCTGCACGCCAGCTGGGATAACAACAGGCATTCGTCCAACTCGAGACACTTTATTTACCTCCTCTCCTACCAAACCTTGCAGAGGATCTCACCGCCCACACCCAACTGGCGAGCTCGCTGGCCAGTCATGATGCCTTTGGGGGTGGACAGGATGGCTACACCGATGCCCGAAAGTACCCAGGGAATCTCCTGTTTTTTGGTATAGACACGGCGACCAGGACGACTGATGCGTTCCAGACCGGTGAGAACCGGCTTGCGCTCACGGCGCTCGCCTATATACTTGATCTTCAGGCGCAGGACCTTCTGGCTGGGACGTTCGCCATCGGCGACTTCGAAGTTTTCCAGATAGCCTTCTTCTTTCAAGATCTTGGCGATTTCCACTTTGACCTTTGAAAGAGGCATAGCTGTCAGGGTCTGACCACTCATCACAGCATTGCGGATGCGGGTCAACATATCAGCAATTGGATCAGTCATGCTCATTTCCTACCTCCACCCGGCTACCATGACGATTTCATGACGCCGGGGATTTTCCCTTCCAGCGCGTATTCGCGGAAACATATCCGGCATAAGCCAAAACGGCGAATATAACCGCGCGGGCGTCCGCAACGCGAGCAGCGATGGCGTATTTGATTGGGATACTTGCGGCGGATTTCACGATACTTCATGCAAGTGCTTGCCATAGTTACGCTTCCTTTTTGAACGGCATGCCCAGCAATTGCAACATCAGCCGTGCATGGTCGTCAGATTTGGCTGTAGTCACAATCGTGACCTCCATGCCTCTCATCTTGTCAATTTTGTCGTACTCGATCTCCGGAAAGATCAACTGGTCACGCAGACCAAGTGTGTAGTTACCGCGCCCATCGAAGGCCTCCGGAGAAATGCCGCGGAAGTCGCGCACGCGCGGCAGAGCAGTGTTAATCAACCGGTCCAGGAAGGCCCACATTTTGGCGCCGCGTAAAGTCACCTTGGTGCCGATGATGCGTCCCTCGCGCAATTTGAAGTTAGCAATACTCTTGCGCGCTTTGGTCATGACCGGTTTTTGGCCGGTAATGATCGTCATGTCGCCCATCGCCGCTTCAAGCATTTTCGGATTATCCATTGCTTCACCGCCCAGGCCGATATTGACCACGACCTTTTCGATATGCGGTACCTGCATAATATTCTTATACTGGAATGCTTTGCGCAGGGCCGGAACAGCTTCTTTCTGGTATTTTTCTTGCATTCTATTCATAAATCAATGCTCCACTGGCGGCTAATCAATCAACGCCTGGCACTTCTTGCAGACGCGGTGTGCGCCATCATCGTCGCGCTGGACACCGATACGGGTCGGTTCGCTGCACTTCGGGCAGACCAGCATAACGTTCGAGATGTCGAGCGGGGCTTCGAACTTGATGCGGCCAGGGTTAATTGTGCGGCCCTGAGTCTGAACCTGGCGCTGGTGTTTAGTATGGACGTTCACGCCCTGCACCACCACCCGGTGCTCTTCCGGCAGAACCTTGATCACTTCGCCGCGCTTACCCTGTTCTTCAATTTTCCCGCTGATGATTTCAACGGTATCGCCTTTACGAATCTTGACTCTCATCGTTCGCTCCTCAACTGGCCTAGAGCACTTCCGGGGCCAGCGAAACAATCTTCATAAAGCCCTTTTCACGCAGTTCACGTGCCACCGGGCCGAAGATACGGCTGCCCCTTGGGTTCTGGCCATCGGCATCCAGGATAACAGCAGCATTGTCGTCAAAGCGGATATGGGAGCCATCCTCGCGGCGCCATTCCTTGGAACAACGCACAATCACAGCCTTGACAATCTCGGATTTCTTGATCGATCCCTGCGGTGTCGCCGATTTGACCGTCCCCACCACGATATCACCAATCGCACCATATCTACGGGTCGAACCGCCCATAACGTGGATGACCAGTATTTCACGCGCACCGGTATTATCAGCCACTTTCAAACGAGACTCGTGCTGAATCATGGCTGCGCCTCCACACCAGAATCAACCGTGCGGATCTCATGTTTGATGATCGACTCGACCACCCAGCGCTTATCACGTGAGATAGGGCGGCTCTCCACAATCTGAACCTTATCACCGATTTGGCAGCCCAGTTCATCATGTGCCTTTACACGCTTGCTCAAATGCACCACCTTGCGGTAGAGCGGGTGCCGGAAAGTTCGGCCAATCTCAACCACAACAGTTTTGGTCATTTTATTACTGGTTACAACACCAGTTATTCGACGACGGTCATTCATGCTTCACCTTCCTGTACAGTCGTCCGGGTACGCTCATTAAAGATAGTCTCCATGCGGGCGACATCACGACGTAGCAGGCGCAGGTGGCTGGTATCGGTTAATTGACCGGTGACCTGCTGGAAGCGGAGTTTCATCAACTCCTCACGCATATCCGTCAATTTGGCCTGCATTTCTTCTACCGACATCTTGCGAATCTCTTCGGTTTTCATACCTACTCTCCTGCCGCTATATCACTACGGGCAATGATCTTGGTTTTGATCGCAAATTTATGCCTGGCCAAACCCAGTGCCTCACGAGCAGCAGCCTCATCCAAACCACCAATTTCGAACATAACACGGCCCGGCTTGACTACAGCCACCCAATATTCCACGTTGCCCTTGCCTTTACCCATGCGGGTTTCCGGGGGCTTCTGCGTATAGGGTTTATCCGGGAAGATACGGATCCATACCTTGCCACGGCGCTTCATAGCATGGACAAGCGCGCGGCGGGCAGCTTCGATCTGACGGGCAGTCACCCACCCCGGCTCCATCGCCAACAGGCCATAATCGCCGAAGGAAATCTCGACACCGCGCGATTCCTTCCCTTTCATACGGCCGCGCATCTGCTTGCGGTACTTCACACGTTTTGGCATTAACATAGCATCAACCTCACTTCACAGACGCCTCGTCTACTCACTAACGTAGACGCCTTCGGTAGTCTCGACTTTTTCTTCAACTTCGGCTTTCATATCGCCGTGATAGACCCACACCTTGACGCCGATACGGCCATAAGTCGTCGCGGCTTCGGCACGCGCAAAATCAATATCCGCACGCAAAGTTTGCAGCGGAACCCGGCCATCGCGCAGCCAAACCGTGCGAGCCATTTCTGCGCCTCCCAATCGGCCAGCAACCTCAATCTTGATACCTTGAGCGCCCTGCCGCATCGCCTGCTGGATGGCACGTTTCATCGCACGACGATAACTGATGCGGCGTTCCAGTTGATCTCCAATATTATGAGCAACCAGATAAGCATCGCAATCAGGAGCTTTGATTTCTTTAATATCCAAGTCCACTTTTTTGCCGGTCAACCCTTCAAGGGCTACACGGACTTTCTTGATGCCTTCGCCTTTGCGACCAATCAGGATGCCCGGTTTGGCAGTAAACACAGCCACTTTCAATTTACCGGGATAGCGCTCTACATCAATACGAGAGACGCCCGCGCGACCTGATTCTCTGTAGAGCATGTCGCGAATAGCGAAATCCTGCGACAATTGCTCACGGTATTGAGCACCTTCAGCGAACCAGCGACCACGCCAGTCCTGAGTGACATTCAGGCGAAAACCAATCGGATGAACTTTGCGACCCATAAGATCTCCTTCGTCCTTTCTTTGCCGGTCAGGCAACCTCGCGTTCGCGCAGGACAACAGTCACGTGCGATGAACGGCGCAGGACCGGCTTGAAGCGACCGCGTGCCCCGAAACGGCGCCATTTACGGGTGGGCGCTTCGTCGGCAAAGATTTTAGCAACGAACAGGTCGTCGCGGCTGACACCGAAGTTCTCCTCGGCATTGGCAACGGCAGAGGCCAGAAGTTTTCCAACCGGCAACGCCGCGTTTTGGGGAGCGAAGCGCAGGATTTCCATTGCCTGCACTGCATTTTTTCCGCGCACCAAGTCAACAACCAGACGTACTTTCTGGGCTGAGATGGTCAGGAAACGTAATTGAGCATGAATATCATGAGTCATCTCTATACTCCTACGCCACCTTCGACGACCTCTCAGCAGCCATATGACCACGGAATAGCCGCGTCGGCGCAAATTCGCCCAGGCGATGACCCACCATATTTTCGGTGATGTAGATCGGCACATGGCGGCGGCCATCATGGATCGCGATCGTGTGTCCCACCATCTGGGGGAAAATCACACTGGCGCGGCTCCAGGTGCGGATGACCTTCTTCTCGCCTTTCTGGTTCATCGCTTCAATCTTCTTCAACAGTTTAGGGGCAATGTAAGGCCCTTTTTTCAATGAACGAGACATATTTGCTTACCTCGCTTACTCTCAGCGCCCTAGCGGCTGGACTTGCTGCGGTGGCGCACGATGTACTTTTCCGTCGACTTGTTGCGGCGGGTCTTGTAACCACGGGCTGGTCTGCCCCACGGGGTTTTCGGGCCGGGCATACCGGTTGGTTGGCGGCCTTCACCACCGCCGTGCGGATGGTCACGCGGTGACATTGCAGTACCACGCACGGTCGGGCGAATGCCCATGTGACGTTTGCGTCCGGCTTTACCCAATTTGATGTTGCTGTGGTCCAAGTTGCCAACCTGACCAATCGTGGCATAGCACACCTGGCTCACCAGTCGCACTTCGCCCGAAGGCAGACGGATCTGGGCATACTCGCCTTCTTTAGCAAGCACCTGCGCCGAACCACCCGCTGAGCGGACGAGTTGCCCGCCCTTGCCCCGTTTAAGTTCGATGTTATGAACCAGCGTACCAACAGGGATGTTCGCGAGCGGCAGACTGTTGCCAGGGCGGATTTCAGCCTGAGGTCCGGAAAGGAGCGTATCACCAACCTTGATCCCGAGCGGAGCGACAATGTAGCGTTTCTCGCCGTCGGCATAATTCAGCAGGGCCAGGCGAGCTGTCCGGTTAGGATCGTATTCAATCGCTGCGACCCTGGCCGGGATGTTTTGCTTATCACGCTTGAAATCCAAAATGCGTATATAACGGCGATTCCCGCCGCCACGATGGCGTACTGAGATGCGGCCAGTGGTATCGCGTCCTCCATGTCCACGCGGATGAATAATCAGGCTGCGCTCAGGAGTGGACTTGGTAATCTCTTCGAACGTGTATCCGGTCATCCCCCGCTGGCCAGGCGTCGTAGGTTTATACTTTTTGACAGCCATTACTTCACCCCTTCAAGAAAGTCGAGGGTGCTTCCCTCGGCCAGGGTAACAATCGCCTTCTTGAAACCAGCAGCCCGAATCAACAGGCGCCGGTTGCGGCGGCGGCTGCGCTTACCAGCCGTATTCAAAATATTGACGCGCGTGACCTTTACGTCGAACAATGTTTCAACAGCGTCCTTTACCAAAGTTCGGGTAGCATCGGATGCGACCTCGAATGAGTATTGGCGAAGTTTGCCAGTCTGATAGTTCGACTTCTCAGTGACAAGCGGGCGGCGAAGCACATCATAAATCGTTATCATGCTGCCCTCCTACACCAGAAAAGACTTCAAAACGTCCAATGCCTTGAGCGGCATGACGACTTTATCGTAACCAAGCAGGTCCCGGATATTCAGATAACTAGCCATCAGCAACCTGGCATCCGGGAGATTATTGGTTGAGCGGGCTACCACATCGTACTCGGCGTTCTTCTCAGCGACCAGGATCAGGACAGTCGCATCGCCAACCAGAACATTCAGAGCCTGCGCCATCAGACGGGTCTTCGGCTCGGGCAGCACCAGTTCATCCACTATCACCAAGCCAGCCTCAGCCGCCTTGGCTGTCAGTGCCGAACGCAGCGCAGCGCGACGCATCTTCAGCGGCATGTGCTGCGTGTATTTGCGAGGGCGGGGCGTATGGATCTTGCCACCATGGGCCCACTGCGGAGCGCGCGTGGACCCCTGGCGGGCGCGACCGGTGCCCTTCTGTTTCCACGGCTTTTTACCACCACCGGAGACCTCGCTGCGGGTTTTGGTTTTGTGCGTACCCAGGCGGGCATTTGCCATTTGCTGAATGTAGGCCTGGTGCATCAAATCTACATTTACCGGAGCCTCAAAGATCTCAGCCGGAAGTTCAACCGTCTTGACCTTTTCGCCCTTCATGTTGAGAACGTCAACTTTCATAGTACCTATGCTCCCATCATCCGCTCTATTGCTTGCGCGCTTCCTGAACCACAACCAGGCCGCCTTTGGACCCGGGGATGGCACCAGTAACGCCGAGCAGGTTGCGCTCCGCGTCCACCAGGACGACCTTTAGGCCCTGGGCGGTCACGCGTTCGTGACCCAGGTGACCAGGGCGGCGCGAGCCCTTGTAAACACGACCAGGGGTCGTCGTCGCACCGTTCGAGCCGGGGGCGCGCAGACGGTCCGAGGCGCCATGCGTCTTCGGTCCACCGGCGAAATGGTAGCGCTTTACCACACCGGCAAAACCTTTGCCTTTGCTGGTGCCTACCACGTCCACACGTTCGCCGACACCGAAGACCTCGACCGTGAGCTTGTCACCGACCTTGTATTCAGCATCCTTGATGCGAAACTCGCGCAAAAAACGCAGGGGCGGCAATTCGTTCTTCTTGAGATGACCCAGTTCGCCTGAAGTCAGACGCTTGGGTTTTGCCTCTTGGAATCCGAGTTGCACCGCTGCGTAGCCTTCCTTCTCTGGAAGGCGTACCTGCGTTACATAGCAAGGCCCAGCTTCGATCAGAGTTACCGGCAAAGCAGCACCGGTCTCATCGAAGATCTGGGTCATGCCGATCTTCTTGCCAATCAGCCCTTTCAACATGCTCGGTTTTCTCCTTCTAAATGTTTTTCGAGACTGTCAGCCGGGCTTGGCTGCATCATCTCGGTCACAGCACAGTCAATCGGTCTGCCGCGGCACACAGGGTTGTGGGGCCTACGAACAGAACCGTTCTTGCGCTGCCTATTCAGTCAAACTGGTCCGACCAGTCTTTTTGTCCGACTAGTCCAACCAGTTAGACGAAAATAACAAAATTAGATTTTTATCTCGATATCCACACCCGCTGGCAGGTTGAGTCGCATCAGCATATCAATCGTCTTGGAATCTGGATCAAGTACATCAATCAGACGGTTGTGGGTGCGAATTTCAAAATGCTCATGCGAGTCTTTGTCAATGAAAGTCGAGCGGCGTATTGTAAACCGTTCTATCTTAGTTGGCAAGGGTACCGGGCCAACTACATGAGCACCAGAGCGCTCGGCTGTCTCGACAATCCGCTTGGCAGACTGGTCGAGGACACGATGATCGTATGCCTTAAGGCGGATGCGGATCTTCTGTTTCGTCATATCAATACCTATTCGATGATTTTAGTGATGACACCAGCGCCGACGGTCAGGCCGCCTTCGCGGATGGCGAACTTGGAGCCTTGTTCGAGCGCCACAGGGACGATCAGGGTCACGGTCAGGTCAACATTGTCA
>Ga0207931_1000529_pt1 | contig 14079 bp, 12 predicted proteins | sample NGESurdeep092012_2_FD_184478 | JGI IMG/M metagenome (GOLD analysis project Ga0207931, IMG submission 184478) | Arctic peat soil microbial communities from Barrow, Alaska - NGEE Surface sample 415-1 deep-092012 (SPAdes) | ecosystem: Environmental > Terrestrial > Soil > Wetlands > Peat ...
TCACCCTTCACCCTGCCCCCTTCACCCTGCGGGTACTGCGCGGGGACCTTCGGCGGGTACTGCGCGGGTACTGCGCGTGGACCTTCGGCGGGGATGATATCCCCTTACGGGGATGATATGCTTCGCGAAGGGGCGAAGTGGTGAGGGTAAGCCCACCCAAGGAGATCGATATGTCACAAGATTTCTTTAAGTCCCGCGATATGCTAAATGTTGGGAACAAAAAATACACCATTTACCGTCTCGAGGCGCTGGAACAAGCCGGGTTGACGAAACTCAGCCGCCTGCCTTTCTCCATCCGCATCATGCTCGAGGCGGCGCTTCGTCAATGCAATGACCGCGAGATCACGCAGGAAGATGTCAGGAACATTGCGGCCTGGACCCCTGCCCCCCCCATGCAGGGGGGAAGCCGCCCCGGCATTCCCTTCCTGCCCGCCCGCGTGGTGATGCAGGACTTCACCGGCGTCCCGGCTGTGGTGGACCTGGCAGCCATGCGCGCGGCTGTCGCCCGTCTGGGCGGCGACCCGAAGAAAATCAACCCGCTCGTGCCGGTGGACCTGGTCATCGACCACTCAGTGCAAGTGGACTTTTTCGCCACCGCCGATGCACTACAGCGCAATGCCGAAATGGAGTTCCAGCGCAACCGCGAACGCTACGAGTTCCTCAAGTGGGGCCAGAAGGCCTTCAGCAATTTCCGGGTTGTCCCGCCTGCCACCGGCATCATCCATCAAGTTAATCTGGAATACCTAGCCCAAGTCGTGCTGATCAAGAAAGAGACATCCGGGACCTCGGAGGTCCTGTTCCCCGACACGCTCATCGGCACCGATTCGCACACCACGATGATCAACGGCCTGGGCGTGGTGGGTTGGGGCGTGGGCGGCATCGAGGCCGAAGCCGTGATGCTCGGCCAGCCGATGGATATGCTCCTGCCAGATGTGGTCGGCTTCAAACTGCACGGCAAACTCAAAGACGGCATCACTGCCACCGACCTGGTGCTGACCGTCACGCAGATACTGCGCAAGAAGGGCGTGGTGGACAAGATCGTCGAGTTCTTCGGCCCCGGCCTGGACAGCATGTCCCTGCCAGACCGCGCCACAATTGCCAACATGGCTCCCGAATACGGTGCGACGATGGGCTTCTTCCCGGTGGATATTGAGACGCTGCGTTACATGAAGCTGACCGGCCGCCCGGCGGAGGTCATCGAACGGACAGAAGCCTACTGCCGCGCGCAGGGATTGTTCCGCGAAGCGAATACCCCGGACCCGGAATATACCGATACGCTCGAACTGGACCTGGGATCTGTGGTGCCCTCTCTGGCCGGGCCCAAACGCCCGCAGGACCGTGTGGCGCTCAATGACATGAAGTCCGTGTTCCAGAAGGCGCTGACCGCGCCGGTGAGGGAGCGCGGCTACGAACTTAAACCCGAAGCGGTCAACCGCAAAGGGAAAGTCGGCACCAACGGCGGTTCCTACGAAATCGGGCACGGCGCGGTAGTCATCGCGGCCATTACCTCCTGCACCAATACCAGCAACCCGTCCGTGATGGTGGCGGCGGGACTGGTCGCCAAAAAAGCTGTCGGGAAGGGGCTGACCGTCAAGCCGTATGTCAAGACCAGCCTGGCGCCCGGCAGCCGCGTTGTCACTGATTATCTCAAGCAGGCCAACCTGCTGGAACCCCTATCCAAACTGGGCTTCAACGTGGTCGGCTATGGCTGCACCACCTGCATCGGCAACAGCGGGCCTCTGCCTGGGGAGGTTGCTAAAGCCGTTACCGGGTCCGATCTCGTGGCGGCAGCGGTCATCTCGGGCAACCGTAACTTCGAAGGGCGCGTCCATCCGCTGGTAAAGGCGAACTACCTGGCATCGCCGCCGCTGGTCGTCGCCTACGCCCTGGCCGGTACGGTGGACATTGACCTGTCCAGCGAACCGATCGGCATGGGCAAGGACGGGCCGGTCTATCTCAAGGATGTCTGGCCGACGTCGCAGGAAGTGGCCGAAGCTGTGCTATCAAGTGTCAGCAGCGGCATGTTCTCCGACAAGTATGCCAGCGTGTTCGAAGGTTCGGACATGTGGAAAGATATCAAGGTGGCTGAAGGCGATCTGTACCAGTGGGACGTGACCTCCACCTATATCCAGCATCCCCCGTTCTTCCAGTCGCTGACCCTGGATGTGCCACATATCGCCAATATTTATGGGGCGCGGGTGCTGGCCTTGCTGGGCGACTCGATCACCACCGATCACATTTCCCCCGCCGGCAACATTGCCGCCGACAGTCCGGCTGGTAAGTTCCTGCAGGAGCATGGCGTGCAGGTGCGGGACTTCAACTCGTACGGTTCACGCCGCGGCAATGACCGCGTCATGGCACGCGGCACGTTTGCCAATATTCGCCTGAAGAACCTGATGGTCGCTCCCAAAGAAGGTAACTGGACCAGGTATCTACCCTCCGGCGAGGAAATGAGCATCTTCGAGACGGCGATGAAATACAAGGCTGAAGGCATCCCGGCAATCGTGCTGGCAGGCAAGGAATATGGCACAGGCTCGAGCCGCGACTGGGCTGCCAAAGGCCCCATGCTGCAAGGGGTGAAGGCCGTGATCGCCGAGTCGTTCGAGCGCATCCATCGCTCCAACCTGGTCGGGATGGGTGTGCTCCCGCTGCGCTTTATAGACGGGCAAAATGCCGAGACGCTCGGTTTGAAAGGCAATGAGGTCTTTGACATCGAGGGCTTGAATGACAAAATGACACCGAGGTGCACCGTCACCATGAAAGCCAGGAAGACCGGCGGCAAGGAAATCGTTTTCAAGGCGCAAGCTTTGCTGAATACCGATGTGGAAGTCAATTATTATCGCAACGGTGGGATTCTGCACACCGTTTTACGCAATCTGATCAAATAACCGACAAGGTTGTTACCGCTTCTTGTATAAATCCATGAACTTTTCTGTATCGAAGGGCTCGAATATAACGAAATATTAGTTCAGTTGTTTACGCAGTACCCTGTAAGCACCAGAGCCGGGAAGAATTCCCCGGCTCTTTTTGTGTCCACCGGTGTTGATTCATTAGCCAGTTGTTAGTTCCCGGATAGGTGAGAATCCGGTTTTACTGGTAATCTACTTGGGTACGAATTACAGGAGAACTAAACAATGCTTTCAGAAATTCTTTACAGAGTCAGCCATATTATGATCCGGAGTTATGCCAAGCTCATGCTAAAAATGGACGTTCACTGGCGCAGCTCGCTGCCAGCCGGACCGGTGCTGTTTGCCGCCAACCACCCAAGCACGACCGACCCGATCCTGATCCACCTGATCTCTAAAAAACCGATGAGTGTGATGATCCATTCAAAGGTCTTTTCGATCCCGTTCCTGGGCGCTTACATGCGAAAAATGGGCCAGATCTGCGTGAGCCCGGGACAGGGAGAAAAGGTGCTGGAGCAGGCACGCCAGACACTTAAAGCCGGCCGGTCCGTGACGATTTTCCCGGAGGGACTGATCAGCCCGGCAGGTGGCGGTTTCAACCCCCCTCGCAGCGGGGCAGCGCGTCTGGCGCTCAGCAGCGGGGTCCCGGTGATCCCGATTGGGATTTACCTGTCCGACAAGGGCTGCCGCCGCATCCCAGCAACGTTCGAAGGAGTTCCGGATATCGTGACCTGGTACCTGCGCGGACCTTACGCGATCACCATCGGAAAGCCGCTGCACTTCCGCGGGGATGAAAACGACAAGGATTTCGTCAGAAAGGTATCCGAGAATATCATGCAGAGTATCCGGGCTTTAGCCCTGGACAGCCGGCAAAGGGTTTATCAATTCTAGTAGATCAGGAGGCGAGCCTTGGTCCAAAAATTCCTTTATATGGCGAGTTGGACTTTTGTACGCATATTCGCCCTGTTGATGTTACGCTTTGACATTCACCGGCACAGCAATCTGCCTTCCGGCCCGATGATCTTTGTTGCCAACCACCCCAGCGCCACGGACGGATTTCTAATTCACATGATCTCGCGGAAACAACTGAATGTTCTCATTACCGCAAAAGCCTTCAGCGTGCCGGTTTTCGGCTGGTTCCTGCACAGGGTGCAAGAAATCCCCGTACCGCTCAAGCAGGGCAGCGCCGCATTGGAACAGGCCCGCCAGCATTTAAACAAGGGACGCTCGGTTGCCATATTTATTGAGGGACATATCAGCCCCCCGGAAGGTGGATTCCTCCCGCCGCGGAGCGGTGCGGCGCGGCTGGCTCTCAGCACCGGCGCCCCGGTGGTACCGGTGGGGATATTCCTGCACCGGGATCGTTGTCATAACATCCGCTCGCGCATCACCGGAGGAGTAGAATCCGAGGCACGCTGGTACTTGCGCGGACCCTATGCCATCACGGTTGGACAGCCGACGCGCTTTGAGGGTGATGCGGAAGACCCTGAACATGTCCGCCACATCTCAGAAACCATCATGGAGAGAATTCGTCACCTGGCCCATGAAAGTGAACGGCGCATTCACGGCAGGAATCTGTCGTCATCCCCGATATAACGATGTTAGTTATGGATAAGAAAAAAACGAGACTGGCAAATTTCATGCCGGTCTCGTTTTGTTTTCCAATCTACCCGACTTTTCCAAAGAACTCGTCCTGCAACCGTTTGGAGTCTTTGTCATCCTTGATCGTCCGGATGACCTTTGCCAGAGCGCAGGACCGGTCGGCGAACCAGACATCGCCTTTTTGAGCCGTGGCGGGACGGCCATCACCGCAGTAATGGGTCGGGTTGTCCGCATACCACCAGATGCCGACGTAGGTGTCCTGGTCGCTCAGGGGTTTGAGCCGCCCCAGCGGCATGCCTTCACCGTCGGAGGGCATGCTCTCAGGCCTGACCAGCTCGGGCCGGATGGCGAGGATACTACTTGTCTCGCGCTCCCCGGCATGGCCATCGATGACCGTTTCCCACTGGGCCGCGGTCGTGGGTTCCTCGGTCTGGTACGCCGGCTGTGGAACGTAGACAACATAATCGCGCCGGCTGGCAAGCTGGATCTGGGCAAAGTAGTAGATCAAGTGTTCGTTGCCGCCGTGGGCATTGACGATGACAATCTTCTTCAACCCGTTGCGGGCAATCTCGCGGCAGGTATTTTCCAGCAAGCGGATGATCAACTCCGGTTCGATACCGAACGTGCCGGAGGTGTGCCGCGCTTCGAGAATCTGGGTGAAGAAGAAGTCCGGGAAAATCACCGCCGGTTCGAGGTCCGCAATGCGGCGGCAGAGTTCGCGGCCGATGAACATATCGGTGCCGAGAGGCAGGTGATGTCCGTGACGTTCGATGCACGAGAGAGGCAGCAGACAAACACTTTCCGCCTGTTTGACAGCCTCAGGAAACTGGTCTCCGGTCAAATCTTCCCAACGCATAGGCTATCCTTTCGATTCTCTGGGAATCCCCAGAGAATCATACTTTCTCGAAAATGGAAATGCTTTCGATGTGATAAGTCTGGGGGAACAGGTCGAAGGGTGTGACCTGTACCAGCAGGAAACCCCCAGCGATGAGACGGGCGGCGTCACGTGCCAGCGTGGAGGGGTCACACGACACATAAGCGATCCTCGCCGGACTCAAGGCCAGGAGCGCGTCCAGGAGGTGTCTCTCCAGGCCTGCGCGCGGCGGATCCACGATGACGATGTCGGGTTTCACATCCAGCGCGGGCAGCACATATTCCGCCGGAGCCTCGTAGAGCTCGACGTCCTCGAATTCGTCCAAGTTGATCGCGAAATCCTCGCAAGCCGAGGGGGACGACTCGATCCCGATCAGCCGCCCAAGGCGCGGGGCGAAGAAGGCGCTGAACAATCCGACGCCGCAGTAGACATCCAGCAGAGTAGTCACAGGTGAGACCGGCAAATGGGCCAGCAAATGCGCCACTATTTTCCCGGCCATTTCTGTGTTGACCTGGAAAAACGAGGCCGCAGAGACGTGGAACAGCCGATCATTGACTCTGCCATTGACTCCGGCCTCGACTCTCATTGTCAGGTGGTCATCACCTGCCATTACAATCCCATCGTTACCGGTCAGGTGCACCACCGACAGATCGGCTTCCAAATCCAGTTCTGGTGCTTCGGGGGATTCGGATTCCAGCACCAACATGGCTTCCTCATCCACACCCAGACGCAGAGAGACGCGCTCCAGCCCAAGACCGGGATCAAATTCAAGCGCCGGCCAGAGGGCGTTCAGCGGCGGTTCGGGCAGGTGGCATTCGCTGATGGGTATAACACTCCGGCTGTGCGCATCAACGTAGCCCAATTTCCCGGCGCGCGTCAAATGAAACTGGACGTGGTTGCGGTAATTCCATTCGGGTGATGATGGGACAATCTGCTTCACTGGCGGATCCTCGATTTTGCCAATGCGCGTCAACTGGTCACACAGGATTTCGGTTTTGGCGGTTAACTGGACTTGATAAGGCAAATGCTGGTAATGACATCCCCCGCAAACGCCAAAATGCCTGCACTTTGGTAAAATCCGGTCCGCAGATGGATCCAATACCTCGACCAGTTCGGTGTGCACGTGACCGCGCTTCTCGTCTATGCTGCGGACGCGGACCGTTTCGCCGGGCAAAGCAAAGGGAACAAAAACGGCGCGCCCATCGGAAAGTCGTCCGAGGGCATCGCCGCCATAAATCAGCTTTTCCAATTTAACGGTCAGCAGGTCTGAGGTCATGGAGGCCGCAGGGACGAGACATCCACTCCAAAGATGTCTCGTCCCCACAAGTTTATTTTACAAACAAACCGATGATTTGGTTCTGGAAAATTGCCAGCACAACCAGGATGGCGAAGAACGTCCCGGCCAGGACGCCGATACGTTTAAGGTCGCGCTTGATGATGCTGTAATCCGGATTGAACTCTACGACTTTTGCTGATATGGAAGAGACCTGGCGAGGAGTCTGACGTTTGTTTTTCTTGCTCATAGAATCTCCTAAGGATTTTGAAGTTTCGCAAACACAACAATGCGTTTGTTATCAACCATATACGGGTAACAACTGATGAGCGTGATGGTCGGGTCACTGGTGGGGTTCATCACTTCCACCTGGCTTGGCTCAACAATGCGTGTTTCGGTCACGAGGTAAATATACCGCTGTTGCAGCGTATACAGGATAACCTGGTCGCCGGGCTGGAGTTTATCCAGGTCGCGGAAGACCTCGCCGAAAACGTCGTCATGCCCGGACAGCACCACATTGCCATTCTCGCCGGGGTTGGCCGAACCGATGTGCTGGGCAACGCCCTTCTTCAACTGCTCCCAGCCATCGCCCTGGATAACCGGCCAATTATGGACGCCAATAGCCGGAATGTCAATCTGGATGGCTTGCTGTGGTCCCGGTGTGGGTACCGGCAGGTTGGCCAGCGATTGCACCAGTGGGCGCAAGTGTTCCGGGATTTCGGCCTCGTTAAACTGCGCCCCGCCGGCTGCCGATGGCGGCGTATGCCCGCTGGGCAGGACCACCGCCGTGATGAGCGGGGTGGCGGTCGGCGTGTCCTGACGCAGGGCGGCGACAACTTCCTGATTCAAGGTCTGCAGCAAACCAAAGCCGTTGAAGAGGATACCGGCCAGCCCGAGAACTGCCAGGACTTCCACGATAAGCAGGAGACGGTCGAACCAGCGTCTCTTCGACGGACGCGGGGCGGGGCTTCCGGGGCCCACCTCCTGCCCCTCGACCGGAAGCTGGGTGCGCCATTCGTCGAAGGCTGCCGGTGGAAGATCCGGCGCGAGGCGGACGGCGCGTCCTGTGCGGCGGAAACGCTCCAGCCGTCTCTGGCGGGAGTCGTGGCGCTTGTCCAAGAGCAGACGGCGCAGGTCCTGTTCCGAAAGGTCTTCCGGTCGCTTCGGATTCGTCACGGGCGTGATTATACCGCACCTGCCGCGCCGTTTTCCGGTCGTAAAATTGGATGCGCCAGCCCGTCAAATTGCGTTTATAATGGGTTTATCCCGTTCACCTGTGCTTGAAAGACGGGCACAGGCTTTCTTTGCCAAAAAGGAGGTCCCTATGGCATTCAGTTTTACCAACAAACGTGGTGTCACCTACTTCTTGCATGCCAGGAGCACTACAACCAAGACCGGCAAAACCCAGACACTCTACTTTTTTTCGAAGGAAAAGAAGGCCGGTGTACTGGAGGTTGTCCCCCCGGGTTATAAAGTAAGCGAGACGGTCAATGGCTTACCGGTGCTGAAGAAAGCCTGATGCAGGAATAAAATCAAAGGCTCCCCTAATGGGGAGCCGATGTTTTAAGGGCCAATGGTTGCCGGGTTGAAACACGGCTGGTAATCTGCACCAACAATAAGAACATAGTTTAGATCCACCTGCATCGGCGTAGAGACAAAGGCCGCCGGGGGCAGGCTGAGCACTTTCAATATCGAATCGGCACGATCCAAGTCGGGGATAGCAGACAGGTCATAGAGCAGGGAATTGGCATAGTCTTGCCGGTCGGCAATGGCGAGACGAGTGTTATAACCAACGTAGTTCAGGCGTTCGGCGGCCAGGGAGTCCCAGTCGGGGTTGACTGTCCCGTTGCGAACTTCGACGGTCAGCGCTTCCGCCTCGGTGGTGCGGGGTGGGAAGGCGAGGGCCTGCTGAAGCATGGACTGGATGGCTGGTCCGGTGGGAAGCAATACGCTGGCACCGCCGGGCGTCGTCCAACCGGTAACATAGTCCCGGCCGATGTAATAGCTGCGGATATCGGCATTGGTCAGATGCAGGGCCAGCGGGGAGAGTTGCAGGAGATCTGGCAGAGTCAGGTCAGTGATAATCGAGGAACTGAAGTCGTTGTAGAGTTCTGTGATCTTGCTGATGGAGATGTAGTCGGCCTGCAGGGCGCGCTTGTAGAGGGCGCGCAGCACTTCCTGCGAGCGGCGACCGCGGTCGAAATCACTGGACTTCGAGCGCGAACGGGCGTACCACAGCGCCAGGTCACCGTCCATGTGGACGACACCCGGGTCGAGAGTGTAGAGCGCCCAGTTGTCTTCGTTGTTCGGGTCATAAGTGGGGTCAATCAGGTGCCAGTCGGTGAACCCACAAAAAACCGGCACGTCAATCCCGCCCAACGTATCCACAATGCTCCGGAAGCTATCGAAGTCCACAATTGCTAGATGGTCAATGCGGAGTCCCAGGTTGTACAGGAGGGTGTCTTTTAACAGGGCAAAACCTCCGCCGGGGTAGTGGTATTGGGGCATTTCGCCGTACTCGTAGGCTGTGTTGATACGGTCCATCATGCCAACGTTGGAAATGGGAATGTAGACATACAGGTCGCGCGGGACGGAGATGAGCGCCACCTGCCCGGAGGCGGGACGGATCACAACGATGACGATGGTATCGGTCCGGAAGTAGGTCTGACCGGGGCGCTTGTCGGAGCCGAGCAGGAGGAACGTGACCGTATCCTCACCGTTCAAGGGCAGTACCGGGTCGGGCGCGTAGGGCGGGACGTAGAATGACTGCGGCGTGGGCGTGGCGGGTATTAAGGCGTTGGGATCGAAGGTGGCCGTGGCCTCCAGCGGCAGTGGCGTGGCCGTGCCGGGTGGTACGGCGTTGGGATCGAAGGTGGCATCCAACGGCAGTGACGTGGCGGTAAAAACGGGCGAGGGGCTGAGGGTTGCAGTACTGGCGACTGGTTGGAAGGGGGTTGTGGTGGGCGTCGCATCCGGTGGCACGGTGACCAGGTACAGGATTGTGGGCGTGCTGGCAGGAAGCGTGGCAGACGGATTCCCGAAAGAGGCCGAGCAACCCGTCATAGAAATGATCAGGACCATCGCCAAAAGAGGGTGAATGGGTCCTTGATCAAAACCCCTGCTCATTGGGTTCCCACTGCCTGCTGGAGCAATTGCCTAAGGGCGTTTGGATCTGCCAGCAGGTAATAGGACCCGCTGTTGGGGTCAATCCAGGGAGTGACCTGGTTCGTATCGATCGTGTAATTGTCCACCCGGCCGGGGTCAATCGCCTGGAGCAGAGGCAGGAGCTGGAGCATGTCGTTCATGGCCAGGTCGGTGACGACAGCGCTGCGGTAAGCCGCATACAATTCGGGGATGCGGCTGAGGGCGTTCAGACTGAGCAGCTTTTGGGTGATGGCTATGATCACCTCCTGAGCTCGGCGCAGGCGGTCGAAATCGCTGGTGCTCTTACGTGCACGCACGTACCACAGGGCCATCTCCCCGTTCATGTGAACGTAGCCTGGGTTGACCGTAAAGCCATCGGGATAGCCGGTGCGGGTGTCGTACAGGCTCTTGCTGACCAGCACATCCACGCCCCCCAGGTTGTCCACCATGGCCTGGAAGCCGCTGAAGTTGGTCAACACGTAATGCTGCGGTTGGATGCCGAAGTTGTAATTAAATGTGGCTTTTAGCATGTCGAACCCGCCAAATTCCATCGCTGCGTTGAGGCGCTGCATGTTCATGCCGGGCAAGTAGACATACATATCCCGCGGAAAGGAGACCACGCTGATGGTTTTATTGGGCCTGATGGTGACCAGCATCATCACATCGGTGCGGAAGTCGCCTTGGTTCGGGCGTTGGTCGGAGCCGAGCAGGATAATACTGATCTGGCCGGCCGGTTGGGGGATCGGTTCGACGCCCGATAGAGAGAGCGATTCGCCCGGGACCGATGTGGGGAGCGACTCGCCCGGGACCGATGTGGGATTGGTAAAACCCATAGGCTGGAAGGGCGTCAGCGTGGGGGTCAGGTTGGTAAAACCCACTGGCTGGAAAGGTGTCAGCGTGGGGGTGAGGATATTCGTCGCTACCAGACGCTCCCCGCAGGCGGAGACCGTTAACAGGAGCAGGCAGGTGAGGTTGATAATTCGGGAACGCATAGGGAATAGGTTAAGATATACGCCTACCAAATAGCCGTCACGGTGTAGTCGCCTCGGTTGGCGTAACGGGCGTGTCGGTTGGCGTAACGGGCGTGTCGGTTGGCGTGACGGGCGTGTCGGTTGGCGTGACGGGCGTGCCGGTCGGCGGGACGGGTGTGCTGGAGGGCGTGTCGGTCGGTATGCCAGTGAAGGTCGGCGAAGGCGTGCGCGTGGCCCAGGGCGGGACATAAAGCTGCTGTCCGGTGCGGATATTGATACTGGTCAGGCAGTTGGCGCGCATGATCTCCGTGTAGGGAATGCCATAGACCTGGCCCAGGTGGTAGAGGGTATCACTATGCTGGACAATGTAGATGACCCATGTGGGCGGCGGACCACACGGGACCGACGTGTAGGCGGGGATCCGAGTGGGGGTCCATGTGAGAGTCCATGAGGGGGTCCGGGTGGGAGTCCAGGTGGGAGTCCTGGTGGGGGTCCAGGTGAGGGTCCAGGTGGAAGTCCAGGTAGGAGGCAGGGGGGTGGGAGAATCAAACAGTGAAGGTGATGACTGCTGGGTGAGGGTGATGATCGGCGGCAGGGGGGTGGGAAAATTAACCAGTGAAGGGGATGGCTGCCAGGTGAGGGTGATGGTCGAAGGCGGGGTGGAAGTCGGCAGGCGTATGTTTCCCTCAACCAGGGAAAGCGAAAGGACTCCAAAGAGCAAGGCGATGGAGACCAGGGCGGTGAGGATTCCCCAGAAAACCTGCCGCGTATCCCGCATTTTATTTCTCTCCTTCCGGCTCGAGCAGAACCGGCAGCAGGATGCTGAAAGTGCTCCCGATGCCTGCTTTAGTTTCGACCCACATGCGGCCGCCCTGGGCTTCGACGAGTACTTTGGCAATGGAGAGGCCGACGCCGGGATCTCCCAATCCCTGGATGAGGGATTGTTCGACCCGGTAACGACGGGCGAAAACGCGTGGAATATCGTCGGAAGCAATGCCTCCACCAGTATCTGTCACCTGAATGGAGAGGTAGTGCATGTTCGACTCGTCCAGCATCTGGATCCGCAGGGTAATGACGCCTTCGACCTGGGTGGCAGCGGTGGCATTCTGGAACAGGTGGATAAAGATCTGCTGGAGGGCATCCTGGTTGGTCTGGATGCGGAGTGCAGTCTCGGGAATATCCAGCCGCAGGGTGATGTTCTTTTCGCGGATTTGCGTGCTGGTGTAGACCATGGCATTGTCAATGATAAGGTTCAGGTCAATTGACTCTGCTTTGAATTCCATCTTAATGGTCTCAAGGTTGGTAATCCGAATCAGATCGTCCACCAAGCTACCAATGCGCTCGGTGGAGGCTTTGATACGCTCCATGAACTTGCGCTGCAGAGCTCCGAGGATTCCGACCGATTCGCCCAGCAACAGGTCGGTATAGCCGACAATGGAAGACATCGGCTGGCGCAATTCCTGAGATATAGAGGCGATGACTTCCAGCTGTTCACTGGCGATGGGCGAGATGGGGTGCTTTTCCAATTCCAGTATTTTTGCATTGGCGTCTGCCAGCGCGTTTTGCATCCGCGCCATTTCTGTCATGGTCTGGCGCAGTTCACGTTCCAATTGTGGGGAGTCGTCAGGCTGGTCGCCAACCTCTCCGGTCCTGCACATCTGTTCGATTTGGAGTTTCAGAGATTCAATCGTTTTCAGGGTTTTTTCCTGCATGGCCAGCAAGGCAGCCATATTCTCGACCTGTACCTGTGACTGGGAAACCTTATCGTTCACCATTTCCAATTCTTTTGCGGTCTCTTCGTATTTCCTGTTTGCTTCCACAGCCTGTTCCTGTGCAGGCTGGGCTTCCTGGAGCGCGTGGTCACGTTCGGTCTCCGATTGAGAGGTGCGTTGACCGCGTTCCAAGATGGGGATGAACAGGGTCGAAACGTTGGAGAGAAAGGTCTGGTCTTCAGCGTTCCACAGGCGGTTGGAATAAGGCGAGAGGATCAGAATGCCGCCCAAAGGCCCGCGCTCGGGCGAGGTGATAGGGACGCTCAATAAGTTGCCAGTCTTGTTCAGACCGAGCATCTTTCCCAGGCCCTTAAGGTCTGAGGAGGTACTGCTGGTCGGTAAACGCAGCGGATGTCCGCGCTGGATGGTATTGGTGAGCAGGGGGATGGCGTCTTTGTTGACGGGTGCGCCATCCAGGTTCTCTTCGCGGATCAGGTCGTAACCGCAGGCAATGGACAGGCTCTTGTCTTCGGCCAGGGTAAGCAGGAAACACAGGTCGGCCATCATGGCCTGGGCAATCTCGCGCGTCATGGCGTAGCCGATCTTGTCAGAGGGGACCTCAGCAGCCAGGGACATCAGGGCTTGGAAGGTCTTGGAATCGGTGCTGTAACGTTGCCGGTCCAGGACGGGTCCCTGGGCAATGTTTTCAGTGTTGACAACTGGCTTACGCACTGAAGCGGAGGCTGGGAAGCGCTGCAAAATCGTCAACAGGATGGGGAACAGGGCCAGTTGGGTAAGCCGGACAAATCCGGGAAAGTCGCCGTCCATCCGCCAGATCAGGGTGAGCAGGTGTCCGCTAAAAGCCAGCAGCAGCATGGCCAGACCGTTGCCCCAGCTGTTCGGTCTGCGTATGGCCAGAACCAGAATGCCGAGCAGAACGGCTGCCAGACTGAAACCCTGCCAGATTATTTCGAAAGTTGAGAGGTTAAAACTCATCCCCGGGTTTTGCGCCCAGAACGCCAATGTCAGACCAAAGAGAGGCACCACAAGCAAGCTGAGCAGTACGGTGACAGAATCCGCCAGCAGCACCGGTTCAGGGAACGCCCACAGCCAGATAATCCAAACCAGCGCCAGCAATGTTACTGCCCGGTCGAGCGGGGCCAGCACCGTTTTGGGATCGAACAGTCCCGGCCAGGCCAAACCGCTGACAATGAACAGGATAACCTGCAAACCGAGTAAAATGCCCAGGCCGAAGACCGTTCGCCACGCCTGGGGAAATTGACTGGAGCTCAGGAGATGGATGGCTCCTTGCAGCGTTCCGGCAATCGAGATCACCAGCACGAAATGGTAGATAAGATTCCCCGGTGGGGCAGTAAGGAACGTGAGAAGTTGATTGAAAAAAAGACTCATAGATGACTGCCTACGTCATTATACTGCTTCCCCATAAGTTTATACCATTTTGGGCAGGGAGGATATACCATTTTCATGGGTGTTTGAGAATTCCCATAATATAGGAAAAGATATGGGGATATTGGGCGGGCTTGCCCTCCCAACCCTCCCATTTACCCACTCGCCACGGCAATTCCCAGAGAACCAT
>Ga0207931_1000533_pt1 | contig 14030 bp, 12 predicted proteins | sample NGESurdeep092012_2_FD_184478 | JGI IMG/M metagenome (GOLD analysis project Ga0207931, IMG submission 184478) | Arctic peat soil microbial communities from Barrow, Alaska - NGEE Surface sample 415-1 deep-092012 (SPAdes) | ecosystem: Environmental > Terrestrial > Soil > Wetlands > Peat ...
CTTTCCATGTTTCACAGAATAAGGAGGTGATTCAAGAACTTACAAGGTGGCTTAAAAACATAGACACGTTGAAAAGCTATGCGTCGTAACTCTTTGATTCCTCCCTATAGGATATCAAAAATCCAGTCGAGACTTTATGAGCTTGATGTAGAGGCTTTGCTTTTCCTTGATATAAAAAATATCCGCTACTTGACCGGTTTTACGGGCAGTGATGGGGCGCTCATGATAGGAGAAAAGCAAACGCTGCTTCTGGTTGACGGCCGCTACACGAATCAGGCAAAGAGGGAAGTCGCGGGGTTGGAAGTTTTTGAATGCCGGGAAAAGATAGAAGGCATCGAAGTTGTCCTCTCAGACGCTCGTTTACAATCCGTAGGGTTCGAGTCAACGGCAATGAATGTCACCACCTATTTAAAACTGAAGGAAAAACTGAAGAATGTGACGTTAAATCCGATGTCGAACGAAATCGATGCCGTCAGGGCCATCAAAGACGATGAAGAACTATCATGTATAAGAAAGGCGGCAGAGATATCGTTTCAGGCCCTTACTGCTGTTTGTGATCTTATAAAACCAGGTGTCCGAGAGAAAGATATTGCTATAGAACTGGAATATCGAATGGGAAGATTCGGTGCAGAACAGATATCCTTTGCCACAATTGTGGCATCGGGAGCAAACTCAGCGCAACCCCATGCGGCGCCGGGATCGCGTAAGATTAAAAATGGTGATGTCGTCATGATCGATTACGGAGCCGTATATAGCGGTTATCATTCTGACGAGACCCTGACATTCGTTGTTGGTAATGCAGACAAAAAGCAAAAGGAAGTGTACTTACTGGTCAAGAAAGCACACGACACGGCGTTGGAATCTGTTAAAGCAGGTGTCCCATGCAAGGACATTGATCGTATTGCGAGGGATTGCATCGAGAGTGGAAATATGGGAAAATACTTCACTCACGGTACAGGTCATGGCGTAGGTCTTGATGTTCATGAAGCGCCACGAATAGCACCCAAATCGGAAAATATCCTTGAGGCGGGTATGGTGGTGACCATAGAACCTGGCGTCTACATCCCCGACCTCTGGGGCATCCGTATTGAGGACATGATTTTAGTGAAGGAAGAAGGGTTTGAGGTCTTGACAAAAGCACCAAAGGACTTCACAGTACTAAACTGATTATTAAAAAAGAAATGTAATAAATCACAATATTAGGATGTCATGATATGAAGGTATTTCCAGATGATCTTCTTTACAATCGGGAACATGCGTGGGTAAGAGTTGAAGGTGAATTAGCAACCATCGGCCTCACAGATTATGCCCAGGAGAATTTGGGAGAGATACTCGCTATTGAACTCCCCGAAGTTGATGCTTATGTGGAACGGGATGAACCCTTTGGAACCATAGAATCCGCAAAAGGTGTTTTTGAGCTTCTCTCACCGGTCAGTGGCGAGGTAATAAGCGTCAATGAAGATATATTGGACGACATTGGTATTATCAACAGTGATCCTCATGATACAGGATGGATGATCGTTGTGGGAATGAAGGATTTGGAAGAGCTTGACGATCTTCTGGATTCGAGGGAGTATCATGATTTTGTGCTTAAGGAAGCGGAAGGTGATTGACGCTGTTTCATGATATGGAGATTCATTCCTTTCAAGCAGTTGAATGCCTTTGAAAATATGGCCATCGATGAGGCAATTTTCCGGGGAAATCAACGGAGCGATTCACCGCCGACCCTCAGATTTTACAGCTGGTCTCCACCAGCCATATCCCTGGGGTATTTTCAGGAAACCTGGAAGGAGGTCAATGTTGAAGCGTGCAGATACTATTCTGTCGACATCGTTCGGCGTCCAACGGGAGGGAAGGCTGTCCTTCATGAACATGATGTGACCTATGCAGTTGTCGCAAAAGAAAATAATCCCCTGTTTCCTGCAGACATCCTCGGAACATACAAAGTCATCAGTGGTTGCATAGCAGACGCTCTGTCAGAGCTTGGTATTGAAACTGAGATGGCCTCTGATGGAAGGGCGTCTCACGACGAATTATTAAAGGCAGCATGTTTTTCATCACCATCACGGTATGAACTTCTGGTAACGAAGAGAAAAATATGCGGCAGTGCTCAAGTAAGGTCACGGGGCGTATTCCTTCAGCATGGCTCAATTCTTCTGGATTTCAACCCCCTCAAAACCTGCGCCGTCCTGCTGTCACATGACGGTGATCGTGAATGGCAGATTAAGCAGCTGCAAGAATCCGTGACTTCAATCTATGAATACACCGGTCCCACAGTAAATGTAACAACAATCTGCCATGTTTTGAAAAAGAGTTTTGAAAAGAAATTGGGTGTCGAGCTGGTGGAGGGGGGGCTGACCCCCGAAGAGGAAGTCCTGAAGACGCGGCTGTTGAGTGATAAATATATGACTGATCGATGGAACATGGAAGGCAAGGGCACCAACTATGGATATTAAAACCCTGATTAGAAAGGAGGTCTTCGAACAGCAAGGCTATCGAACCGACATCACATCATGCACCATTAAAATGGATGCGATGGAAAATCCTTTCACACTCTCTCCCTTTCTTAAGGATAAATTATCAGAAGAATTTATAAAGGTTCCGTTGAACCGATACCCGGAACCCGGCGCCCTTACTATCAGGAAACGATTTGCTGAGCATTACGGGGTTGGGGAAGATACAATAATGATCGGCAATGGGTCTGATGAGCTTATTCAGATCCTGTGTACCGCTCTGGCGGATTCGGCGTCAGTCGTCTTGGTCCCGGTACCAACTTTTGCCATGTATCGGATAATAGCCTTAAATACCGGTCGCACGGTCATAGAGGTGCCCCTCGATGCGGCATTTGACTTGGACCTGGACGCAATGTGTCACTGTTTAACGACGAAAACCCCTGCACTGGTATTTATCAGCTCTCCCAACAATCCCACGGGCAATTGCTTCAGCGAAAAGAAAATAGAAACTATTATCGAGAAATCAATGGGAATCGTGGTAATTGATGAGGCTTACAGCAGCTTCTCAGGAAAAACCCTTTTACCCTTATTGAAGAAATATGAAAATCTGGCTATCCTGAAAACCCTCTCAAAGGTAGGTCTTGCCGCCATGAGGATAGGCTTTCTGATCGGCGCTCCACCCCTTGTCCGTGAACTTGATAAAGTAAGGCTCCCTTATAATATCAATGCTCTCTCTCAAGTTGCAGCCGGTTTCTATATCGATCACATTGATATGTTTGTAAACCAGACGAAGGAGGTTATTGAAAGACGTGAAGAACTCTTAAAAGCTCTCAGTAAGATTAAGGGTATCCATCCATATTCTTCAGAGGCGAATTTTATTTTTTTTAGTTGCGATTTCGATACTGATCACGTATATAGGTCACTGATTCACGAAGGGATTCTCATAAAAAATCTTAACAGCCCCGGTATCTTGAAAAACTGTATGAGAGTAACCGTCGGAAACCGCGAAGAGAATGAGCAATTTTTAAAAGCGTTAAAAAAAGTCATTCAGAAGTAAGGAGCGTGGTCTCATATCGGGTAACAGGGGGTGGCTCACGGCAAAGGCATAAGCAGTCAAAGCCGTACTGCCTTTTTTTGCGCCCGTGCGACGACAACCTTCACTATTTCACAAAACTCCCTAACCCAAGTCCAGACAGATATGTGAAAAATGCCAAGACGTAATGACATAAATAAAGTGATGATAATCGGCTCCGGCCCGATCGTAATCGGCCAGGCATGTGAATTTGACTATTCCGGCACCCAGGCCTGTAAAGCCCTGCGCAAACTCGGTTATGAAATTGTGCTCGTCAATTCCAACCCGGCTACCATCATGACCGATCCGGGGACGGCCGATGTAACCTATGTTGAACCCCTGAATTTGCAAACCTTGACGGAAATAATCGAAAATGAGCGCCCTGATGCAATCCTCCCCAATCTTGGGGGGCAGACGGGTCTCAATCTCACATCGGAACTTGCCAGAGCGGGGATCCTTGAAAAATACAGTGTTAAAGTGATCGGTGTCCAGGTGGATGCCATAGAGCGTGGCGAGGATCGGATTGCCTTCAAGGAAACCATGAAACAGCTTGGTATCGATATGCCAAGGAGTGAACCCGCCTTTAGTGTCGAAGAGGCCAGTAAGATCGCAGCAAAGCTCGGCTACCCTGTTGTCATCCGCCCCGCCTATACCCTCGGGGGGACAGGCGGCGGTCTGGTTTATAATTTGGAAGATCTTCGTACTGTTGCCAGCCGGGGCATATCGGCAAGCCTTGTAGGGCAGATACTTATTGAAGAATCGGTCCTCGGGTGGGAGGAGTTGGAACTCGAGGTGGTGCGTGACGCAAAAAACCAGATGATCACCGTCTGTTTTATTGAAAATGTCGATGCCATGGGCGTTCACACGGGCGATTCTTATTGCACAGCTCCCATGCTCACCATTGACGCAAAACTCCAGAAGCGTCTTCAAAAACACTCCTACGATATTGTTGAGGCCATACAGGTGATTGGCGGAACAAATATCCAGTTCGCCCATAATCCTGAAACCGGCCAGGTAGTGGTCATCGAAATAAACCCCAGGACCTCCCGATCTTCCGCGCTTGCCTCAAAGGCCACAGGTTTCCCCATCGCCCTCATTTCCTCAATGTTGGCCGCGGGTCTTACCCTCGATGAAATACCCTACTGGCGGGAAGGTACACTTGACAAATATACTCCTTCGGGAGACTACGTGGTGGTTAAATTCGCCCGGTGGGATTTTGAAAAGTTTCCGGGTTCAGAGGACAAGCTTGGCACTCAGATGAGGGCGGTAGGCGAGGTCATGAGCATCGGAAAGAACTACAAGGAAGCCTTTCAAAAGTCTATCCGGTCTTTGGAGAAAGGTCGATACGGCCTCGGTTTTGTTAAAGATTTTTACAGCCGGACACTCGATGAACTGATGGACCTTCTGGCCGAACCGTCGAGCGAGCGGCAGTTTATCATGTATGAGGCCCTGAGAAAAGGCGCCTCTGTAGAGTCCCTCTATAAAAAAACCTACATCAAACCCTGGTTCATCGGGCAAATGAAGGAACTGGTGGAACTTGAAGAAAAGATTCTCACGTTCAAAGGAAAAACGCTGCCGGATAAACTCTTTATGACGGCAAAGAAGGATGGGTTTTCTGACCGGTATATCGCGCAAATCCTCGGCATTCCTGAGGTGGAGCTTCGAAAACACCGTCTGTCCCTTGGCATGCAGCAGAGCTGGGAACATGTCCCCGTTAGTGGAGTTGAAGACGCCGCTTACTATTTTTCGACATACAATGCCCCGGATATGGTCGGTGTAAGTAACAGACGGAAGGTTATGGTCCTTGGCGGAGGACCAAATCGTATCGGCCAGGGAATTGAGTTTGATTACTGCTGTGTCCACGCGGCCTTTGCCCTTCGTGACGAGGGGTTTGAATCGATTATGGTCAACTGCAATCCGGAAACTGTTTCCACGGATTATGACACATCCGATAAGCTCTATTTCGAACCCCTCACGGTAGAGGATGTGTTGAGTATCTACGAAAAAGAAAAACCAGAGGGCGTCATCGTCCAGTTCGGTGGCCAGACACCGCTCAACATCGCCAATGAGCTGGCCCAGGCAGGGGTGCGGATCATCGGTACATCGCCCGAGACAATAGACTTGGCCGAAGACCGCGATCAGTTCCGCCAGATGATGAAGAAACTTGGTATCCCCATGCCTGAATCAGGTATGGCAAGCACGCTGACAGAGGCTGTTGAGATTGCCGGCAGGATCGGCTACCCGCTGATAGTAAGACCTTCCTACGTCCTCGGAGGTCGGGGTATGGAAGTGGTTCATGATGAGGAAATGCTGAAGCGGTATGTGGCTGCGGCCGTTGGAGTGACACCGGAAAGGCCCATTCTGATCGATAAGTTCCTTGAAAATGCGATCGAGGCGGAAGCGGATGCCATTTCCGACGGGATAGATGCCTTTGTTCCCGCCGTGATGGAGCATATAGAGCTTGCCGGCATTCACTCAGGAGATTCCGCATGTGTTATTCCGCCTATAAGCATCCCGGCGAGACATATAGATACAATCTGCGAATATACCCGGAGGATAGCTATAGAATTTAATGTTATCGGCCTTATGAACATCCAGTATGCCATAGCAAATGACATCGTTTACATCCTTGAAGCCAATCCGCGCGCGTCACGAACGGTGCCGCTGGTTTCGAAGGTATGCAACATCCCGATGGCACGCATTGCCACCCAGATCATGTTAGGGGGGAAAATTGCAGATCTCAATCTCAAACCAAAATCATTCCCCCATTTCGGTGTGAAAGAATCCGTATTCCCCTTCAACATGTTCCAGGAGGTCGACCCGATTTTGGGACCTGAAATGCGCTCAACCGGGGAAGTCCTGGGACTGGCTGATTCGTTTGGCCTCGCCTTTTACAAGGCCCAGGAGGCAGCCCAGCAGTTACTTCCCGGCGAAGGAACTGTTCTCATAACGACAACCGACAGGGACAAAAGCGGAGTCCTTGAAGTTGCGCGGGAGTTTAAGAAACTCGGTTTCCATATTAAGGCTACTGAGGGAACCCACCGGTTCCTCCTTCAGCACGGCGTTCCCGCAGATCCGATACTCAAGATGCACGAAGGCCGCCCTAACATTGCCGATGGAATCAAGAACAAAGAAATTCAACTGATCATCAATACACCGAGCGGGAGGCTCAGCAAGCACGACGACTCATACATCCGCAAGGCCGCAATCAAATATAAAGTGCCCTATATCACTACTATTGCAGCGGCTGCCGCTGCCGCAAAGGGTATTGTGGCATTCAGGAGGGGACACGGAAGGGCGAAGTCGCTGCAAGATTATCATAAAGCCATTCGTTGAGGAAAAAACATAATAATTTAGTTGCGCTTTTCATTCAGATCGAATATAAGGAAAAAAATAATAGCATTAAGGGATGATCTGTTCTCAACAATGCATAATGCATTAAAGACCCTAAATGTCAGTAAGGAGCGTGGTTTACTATAAGAAACAGCAAAGGGTAGTATACGGCAACGATAATTTCTCGTCAGTGCAATGCCGTACTGCCCTTTTTTGTTTTTTATACAACTCAATAGATAAAGAGCTTTGATTCCGTATTTAATAAAATAATAACAAGAAAGGACGGGTTGTTTTGGAAGTAAAAGTATATGATAATGATATAGAAAAGGCCTTAAAAATCCTCAAGAACAAACTATCAAAAAGTGGATTGTTCAAGGAACTCAAATTACGCAGAGCCTATGAAAAACCATCAGTGAAGAGGAAGCGGAAAGCCATCGAGGCCCGCAGGAGATACGCTAAGGTTCAGCGGCGCAGAAGCTACTGAAAAAATATTTTTAACACAATAAAATCATGATCAGCAACGATGGGGGCTCCTTGTCTGACCTTGCAGGAGACCCGGAATGTACTGACTATGGATGAAAGACAATACCTGATTGATGCTCTCTCCATCGAGGAGTCATGGCGAATATTTCGCATCATGGCCGAATTTGTGGATGCATTTGAAACCCTTTCCAAACTGAAAGAATCTGTCACCATTTTCGGATCGGCAAGGGTACGGCCTGGCGATCCATACTACGAAAAGGCAGAGTACCTTTCCAGGAGGCTTGCTGAGAATGGCTTCGGCGTAATTACGGGAGGTGGCCCCGGCATAATGGAAGCGGCCAATAAGGGGGCGGCGGCGGCAGGAGGCAAATCGGTAGGAATGAATATCCGTCTCCCCTATGAGCAGAAACCGAACCCATATGCCAACATTGTAATCGAGTATAAATATTTTTTCATTCGTAAGGTAATGTTTATTAAATATGCCGTAGCCTATGTGATCCTGCCGGGGGGCTTCGGAACTATAGATGAGCTCTTTGAGGCCCTGACACTGATTCAGACTAAAAGAATAAAGTGCTTTCCTGTGATTTTGATGGGGAGCGAGTACTGGCAAGGCTTAGTTGACTGGTTAAAAAACACCATGCTTAAAAATGACAAAATTACACCGAGTGATCTCGATATTTTCCAGGTCATTGATGATCCCGACGAAGTAGTCAAGCATATTAAAAAATTTGTCATTCTCTAAACCTCTGTATCATCTCATCTGACACTCAACAATCACGACACAATAAAAGTTCAAAGCACCACAGGCAGCACAATGGATTTCGAAAAGGTACTGACGGATATTAAAAAAGGGAAAGGTGACCCTTCGCCCTGTTATCTCCTGTATGGTGAAGAAGAATATCTCGTCAAGGATGCCCTGAACAGACTCATAGCGATTATCCTGCCCACAGGCGACAGAGACCTGAATCTCTTTTTTATGGATGGAGAAAACGAAGACATAGACAGCCTGTGCGAAACCATACTGACGCCCCCCCTCATTCCCGGCAAAAAAGTTATAGTCCTCAGGAATACCCGTCTTTTTCAATCCAGAAGTATCCTGCCCGAAATAACACAAAAAATTCGCCATCATTTTGAAGACGATCCCGACATGGCAGCAAAGTACTTCATGCAATTACTGAAGATCACGGGCTGGAACCTCGATGATCTCAGGGACGGAGGATGGAAAAAAATAACAGACGACGACTGGCAGAGAACTGTTGAAGGAGACAGCGGACATGATCGGGAAACCTGGATTCCGGGATTAATCGAGATTTGTGTAAGCCGCGGAATGGATGTGAGACAACGCAGGGATGACAAGGAGCGCATCGAAGATGTTCTAAAAAGCGGTATTCCGGAAGGAAATCACCTGATCATGACCGCAGAGGCGGTGGACAAAAGAAAGAGACTTTTCAAGATCATATCAGAAAACGGAATAATCCTTCACTTTTCTCAGGTAAAGGGTGAAACGAGACAGAGGAATGTCCTTATGGAAACGGCCAAGGATATTTTAGCAAAAAGTGGTAAAAAAATGACGCCGGGTGCGTGGTTTGCAATCGGAAGAAAAACCGGCTTTACCCTCACCGATTCCATGGGAGCCCTTGAAATGTTAATTACCTACACGGGCGAGCGGATGTTGATTGAGGAGTCGGATGTCGAAGAGGTAGTCGGAAAAACAAAAGAAGATACGGTATTCGATTTAACAAGGGCACTCGTTGATAAAGATCTGAACACGGCTCTTGCAAACTTGAAAGATCTCTTTGATCAGGGTGTCAACCATCTGTTAATACTGTCGATGATAGCCAGGGAAATAAGATTTCTCCTCCATGCCAAGATATTTATCAGATCGGGCACAATTAACTCCTTTCATGCGAAAATGGAATACGACATGTTCCAGAAGACCGTTTATCCGATCATTCATGAATGGATAAACCATACAGAAAAAAAAGGGGGAAAAGGGGATATTGGTAGCCAGCATCCCTATGTTATCTATAATTCTCTAAAAAATTCGTATCGATTCTCATATGAGCATCTGGTAAAATACCTTGAAGACCTCGTCGATATGGACATTGCCTTCAAAACAACAGCGAAAGATCCAAGGATTCTGCTGGAACGATTCATCGTGAATATCTGCACATCTAATCATTGAAAGAGGAGCTCCTCACTGATAAAAAGCTTTTATAACTCTATGAATACTCGGGTGCTACAGACTTTTATAGCTTCCGTATCCTTACTATTGCCGCCTTTTTCTTCCGGGTAAGCCGCCGTGATGGTCCTTTCTTTTTTACACCAGCCCTTGTTTCCTCATCCTCATCTTTATCATATCTTCCTTCAGTATGGGAGGGTGGATCAGGCATACCGGTTTTCACCTTGCTGATCAGCTCCTCGAATTCCTGGGAAGATATCGCAGTTCCCCCTCTACGGCTGACAAAATCAGCAATATCCCTGTCCGATGAGACAACAACGGTTTCTTCTGCCCGTTTTTGAACCATCCGTTTAATGACATCATCGGCTTTTTCCCCTTTCCGGGAATATATGATGTCGATGCCTGAGAGCTTATCCCTCTCTTCTTCAAAGGATCCACCTTCCTCGCCGTCGAAGACAACGGTTACCTTATGCCCCCTCTGACTCTTATACAGCGATATGCTGCATATCAGAGCCTTTCGGCCTTCCTCGAGGCTGAATCTCTCATATCGTCTCAGTGTATCGGATTGTCTTATCAGGTTATACCCGTCGATGATAAGGTGCATGATGACTCATACCAATTTTATTTCCTCTATTACTATTACAAACAGGCGAAACGCCTGCAATGCTATTGAGTAATTTGGGTGTCTCGCCGACATTATTTATTATCCATTTCATCTGGGTTTTTTACTTGACCTCAGTGCTATGCTTCTGCTAATTTTCATTCGTTTTATAGTATAAAGTTCTTTACAGGTCAATTCCTACCTTAATAATCTCCTTCGAGAGGGGAGTAAGAGTATATGCTGTTCCGAACTGGCGAAGATTAAAATGTTCATGAACCGTTTTGATAGTTTTACACAATTCCATCGTAAAGAAGCCATTAAGATACAAGGAGGAACGATATGACAGAAAAAATCTATCAGCCGGGTGAATCTTATAATTATCAACTTCTTATCAAACATATCCTTGAGACGCCGCTGTTTTTTGCTCCTGATCAACAGATTGTATACAGGGATAAAGTCCGTCTGACGTACAGAGCATTCAATGAACGGGTTCACAGACTGGCCAATGCGCTGAAATTGCTCGGGGTCAAAAAGGGCGACACGGTCTGTGTGTTTGATTATGACAGCCATCGTTATCTGGAATGCTTTTTTGCCGTTCCCATGATGGGTGCGGTACTTCATACCCAGAACTGGCGGTTATCTCCCGAGCAGATTCTTTATACCATGAATCATGCGGAAGACGATGTCGTTCTGATACATTCAGATTTTCTTCCGCTTCTCGAAGCCGTCCAGGACAAACTGACGACGGTGAAGAAGATTATCCTGATCACCGATGACGGTCAAAAACCTGAAACAAAAGTCAAGATTGATATGGAATATGAAGAGATGCTTCAGGGGGCTGCTCCTTCCTATGATTTTCCTGACCTGGATGAAAATACGAGAGCGACGACATTTTACACAACAGGAACGACAGGGCTTCCCAAGGGTGTCTCTTTCTCCCATAGACAGCTCGTTCTTCACACCATAAGTGGTATGCTCGGATTAAGCGCCTATGAATCGCCCGCCCGTTTTCGTTCGAATGATGTGTATATGCCGATCACCCCCATGTTCCATGTCCATGCCTGGGGAATCCCCTATGCCGCAACATTGCTGGGCGTCAAACAGGTCTATCCCGGAAGATACGAGCCTGAAATGCTCCTGAAGCTGATTTTGACGGAGAAGGTCACTTTTTCACACTGTGTGCCGACGATTATCCATATGCTGGTAAGCAGTCCTGTGGTGAAGAAGCTTGATTTAACCAAATGGAAGGTGGTAATCGGAGGTTCACGGCTTCCCAAAGGGCTGGCCAAGGCAGCAACAGATTTAGGGATTCAGATCTTCTCCGGCTACGGGATGTCGGAAACCTGTCCGATCATTTCGCTTGCGAATCTAAAGCCCTATATGCACGACTGGAACCAGGATAAACAGATCGACAAACAGATAATGACGGGGCTTCCGGTGCCTCTTGTATATGCGAAGGTCGTGGATTCTTCGGGAAAAGAATTGCCTCGTAACGGCGAATCGACAGGTGAGCTTGTTCTGAGGGCGCCGTGGCTCACAGAGAACTATTTTAAAGACCCGGAAAGAACCAAGGATCTGTGGCAGGATGGATGGCTTCATACGGGGGATGTGGCCTGTATAGACCCGGCGGGTTACATTCAGATTACAGACAGAACCAAAGACGTCATTAAAACGGGAGGCGAATGGATATCCTCTCTGGAGCTCGAAAATCTCATCAGCCAGCATGAGGCCGTATCGGAAGCCGCGGCTATCGGTACTCCGGATGACAAATGGGGCGAGCGTCCTCTGCTGATTGTTGTTCTGAGGCCTGAATACAAAGACAAGGTCAGCGAGGAAGATTTGAAGAAGTTCATGACCAGGTTTTCCGAGGAGGGTAAAATCCCGAAGTACGGCGTGCCTGACCGCTATATGCTTGTCGACGCGATTCCCAAGACCAGCGTGGGCAAGATCAATAAAATTCAATTAAGAAAGCTCTACGGTTAGGAGGATGAGAAATGGATTTTGAATTGACCGATGAACTGAAGATGTTGAAGGAGATGGCATACAAATTTGCTCAGGCTGAGTTTTCCGGGTTTTCTCAGGAATGTGACAGAGAGGAAAAATATACACCCGATATCCGCAGAAAGGCTGCCGAAAATGGTCTCGTCGGAGCCTGGATTCCGGAAGAATACGGTGGTGCGGGGGCAGGTTTTTTGGGTAATGCCATTATCACGGAAGAACTTTCCAAAATAGACATGGGAATCGGATTGAATGTTGTTGCCGCCACGTTTGGCTGTGAATCGATAGTACACTTCGGAACGGAAGAACAGAAAAAAACATATCTCCCTCCCGTCTGCACGGGGGAACAGGTCAGCGCGGGAGCATTTACGGAACCAAATGCCGGCACAGACGTGGCGGGATACAGGACGAAGGCTGTAAAAGACGGAAATGACTATGTCATCAATGGAAACAAGATGTTCATAACCAATGGTACCGTCTGCAACTTTATGGTCGTCCAGTGCATTACCAACCCGGAGGAGAAGAAGCACAACAGTTTCAGCCTCATCGTGGTGCCCGCTGATGCATCGGGCATAACGAGAAATAAGATTCATGGGAAATTGGGAATCCGTTCCAGTGACACGGCAGAAATCGCCTTTGAGGATGTACGGGTTCCCCAGTCAAATTTGGTTGGCAAGGAAGGCAACGGCTTCCGCCAGTTGATGCACTTCTTTGATACAACGAGAGTGATGGTTGCCGGCCAGGCCCTCGGCCTGTCCGAAGCCTGTCTGGATACAAGCATCAAGTACGTCAAGGAAAGGACGGCATTTGGCGCCCCCCTGGGCTCCTTCCAGTTGACCCAGATGAAACTCACCGAGATGGCGATTAAAATAGAGGCCCTACGAGGTCTTATTTACAAAGCGGCATGGCTGGTTGATCAGGGACGGCCGGACTATACTTTGGCAGCAATGGCAAAATACTTCGGTGGTCAGACAGCCGTGTTCTGTGCGAATTATGCCGTGGAACTTCACGGCGGGTATGGTTACATCGACGAGTACAACGTCCAGAAATGGTACCGTGATGCCAAGATCCTTGAACTTTATGAAGGGACAAAAGAAGCTGAAATTATGACCATTGGCAGAATGCTGCAGGCACGGTAAGAGAGAAAACAGGGGGCAGGGATCAGGGATCAGGGGGCAGTAAGATGGCCTTCATTGACCCGATAGTCTGTTTATAGTTTCCGCTTCCGAAAACGGAAGCACCTGCAACGATGATGTCTGCCCCGGCTTCGGCAATAGATTTAATGTTATGAAGGGTCACACCGCCGTCAACTTCGATAGCAACGTTAGGCGCTGTGGAATTCACCATCTCCCTGGCCTTTCGTATCTTCGTTAAGGCACTACTTATGAATTTCTGCCCGCCAAATCCGGGATTGACCGTCATGATAAGAAGGACATCGATATCGTTCAGAATTGGTTCAACCTGAACAAAGGGTGTTGCCGGATTGAGAGAAACGCCCGCCTTGATGCCCCGTTCCCTTATATGAGCAATTATCCTGTGGAGGTGACGTGCGGCCTCGACATGAACAGTAATTACGTCACTTCCCGCATCAGCAAAGGAATCGATATACCGTTCCGGGTTTTCGATCATGAGGTGCACATCGAAAGGCAATCTGGTGATTTTCCGGAGCGATTGTATCGGCCCTGGTCCGATGGTAATATTGGGAACGAAATGACCGTCCATGACATCGATGTGAATCCAGTCGGCGCCTGCTGCTTCGACGGCCAGGATTTCTTCACCTAACTTACTGAAGTCAGCGGACAGGATTGATGGGGCAATTTTTTTCATGGCATGCCTTCTTCGTAATTATTTCTTCCCTATGAGAGAAAGAGGGATAATGAGCTTTGCATACACCATTGACACAAGCCT
>Ga0207931_1000534_pt1 | contig 14028 bp, 9 predicted proteins | sample NGESurdeep092012_2_FD_184478 | JGI IMG/M metagenome (GOLD analysis project Ga0207931, IMG submission 184478) | Arctic peat soil microbial communities from Barrow, Alaska - NGEE Surface sample 415-1 deep-092012 (SPAdes) | ecosystem: Environmental > Terrestrial > Soil > Wetlands > Peat ...
TCCCGACAGATCCTCCTGATGAGAGCTTATTATCTCATTTGCCCTGGTCTGAATTTGCGGATCAATGGTTGTCCTGACCATTCTTCCTCTGGCAGTGCCGAAGAAATAATCTGTCAGGTGAGGCGCATCTGAAGGGAGCGGTTTCGGTTCTCCGGGCAGAGGTTCGTCAAGCGCCAGCACCAGGGTAATAGAATCGAAGTATTCCCTTTCGTATAGCTTTTTCAGGAGCTCATCTCTTCTTTTCCTGAGAATCTCCTGGTTTTTACCGGGGAAGACAAGCGCTGGTGAGTTGGGCAGTACGGCGAGCGATGCTGCCTCAGCCCAGGTCAGGTCGGCCGATCTTTTTCCCAGGTAACGCCATGTTGCAGCCTCGAGGCCGACAATATTGCTTCCGAAGGGAGCATTGGCAGTGTACATTTTCAGTATCGCCTTCTTTGAACGGAAGGTCTCGAGCTTGAGCGCGGAAAGTATCTCTATCGTCTTTTCAGGGTAGCTTCTTTTTCTGCTGCCGCGCGAGAGACGGGCGATCTGCATCGTAATGGTGCTCCCGCCGCTTACTATTTCTCCGGCTCTGATATTATCCCTGAAAGCTCTTGTAATTGAAACAGGATTTATCCCCGGGTGAATGTAAAAATATTTATCCTCGAAAGTGAGCAGCGCCTTTTCAAACTTTCCAGGCACGCTGTCAAAACCCGGAAATCGCCACTGGCCATCACCAGCTATACGAGCACCGAGAAGGGAACCATCCCTGGCTTCCACCACCGTTGAAAACGGCGCCCTGAACTGTGGCAGCGGTGACAGCAAAACCGCGACGATAAATGTCGCGGCTGCAATGAATAATATTTTAAGTATCCTTTTCAAATCACTCCCCGGTCACCTTCACCGTACTTCCCGGGACTCTTGCATAGCAGTTTTCTGTGTACATGGCTTCCGCCCATATTGAAGGCTGGTTGAATTCGCCCTTGTAGGCGGCGGTCAGTATGAGCACGAATGTCTTTGTATCTCCTGGAGTGAGGAGGAAATAAGTCATTACACGGTCATCCCTGAAATCGCGGTAGTCATACACGCTCTCCTTTATGCCGTAGTTTGCCTCGAAGAGACGGGTGTTCTGTATCTCCCATCCCGATGGCACCATCTGAGTTAGGGCAATGTTTTCGACCCTTGCAAAGGTATTGTTTGAGACTTTCACCACCATCATGAAACTTGTTCCCTGGGTCAGGTTCTTCGGATCGACAGGTTTGAGATCCATATTGACATATTCGATTTTCATGCCGAGTCCTTTCTCTTCCTTTGAAGCATCTGACGTAAGAGGAACTCCTTTTCTGATGAGCGTTGCATAAAGCGGGGTTTCCGAATTGTTTTCGATTGTAACGCTATTGTTCCCGCTGACAATTTTCAGATCGCTGCTCCACATCTGCCTGGGGTTAATGCCATGCTCTTTCTTTTCACCGTTTGCAGTCACTTTTATTTTTGCAGGAGTGGATTTATCACCCGGGATCGATCCGGCCCATTTCATGTATGAACAGAGCCCCCACGCTATCGACTGGGTGCTGTACCAGTAATTGCCGCTCAGGTTATCGCTGATATCCTTTACAAGAGTAAGAGCCTGATCCTGATTTTTAAGCAGAGTAAGGGTGTAAAGGATAATTGCCTTGTCGCGGAGCTGACTCCCGTAGTACCAGGAGCAATACTCCGGTTCTGTGCTGGTATCCCTGACATCGAGAAGATCAGATGCCGCCTCAGGATGCCCCGACGATGCAAACGCTGCTGCGAGAAGCCATTTTGATAGTTTTGGAATGGATTTCGACTCCCTGAGCCTGTTCATTGCACCCTTTTCGGGCTGCCCGGCGAGGGCCAGGGTGAAGAGCCTGTAAGCCTGGTCGTTTGCTGACTGTTTGAAATTATTATCGAAATGCCATTCCCTGGCAACCTTAGACTGGTAGGATATCCATTTCTGTTTGAATCCGGATGGGACATTATAACCGAGCCTTTCAGCTTCAAGCATGAAATGTCCTGCATAGGAAGTTACCCAGCTGTCTGGATCCATTGACCCTGGCCAGAGGGCGATACCGCCGTTAACCATCTGCCGTGAAAGGAGCTTCGTGATTGCAGCTTTTACGTTTAACGAAGATGTATTTGCAATTTCCGTGTTGTTATCTGAAAGATCTTTAAGCCATAGCTGAGGGAATGCACTGGAAGTTATTTGTTCGGAACATCCGTGAGGATATTCAAGCAGGTAATCAATACGCTTGCCAAGATTTACCGATGGCAGCGCCGACACCTCCAGGCTAGCTGAATTTGTTCCTTCGAGGCCGAACGGGTTGAAGCCAGCTTCCCATTTTTCTCCGGGCTTCAGAAGCTTAACCTCGGCCCTCGTCTCAGGAGGATTAGGACTTCTTACATCTATCTCCAGTTCATAAACAGCCTTCTCTCCTCCGCCTTCTGCAGTCACTTTGATCTTGCCTTTTCCCATTTTGTTTCCTGTGGTGAAGGTGAATTCGGCATCTTTCTCGCCAATCCCTGAAGCGGTTATGCTTTTTGTTCCTTCCTCAAACTTTATAAGTTCGTTCCCTTCTGCCTTCAAAGTAATATCGGTTATATTCTCCTTCTGGATGAAGATGGTAACAGGAAGGGCAGCTTTTTCACCAGGACTGATTACCCTTGGCGCAGTGACCAGAACCATGAGAGGATCCTTTACGAGCACAGATTTCTCGGCGACGCCGAAAGCGCGCTCATTGCCAGCTATTACCATCACCCTTACAGAGCCGGTATATTGCGGAAGAGTGATCTTATGAGTATTTGTTTTTCCGGCGCCAAGCGTGAAGGGACCGAGGAATTTTACTACCGGGATAAACCTTTGAGCCTTGTTGGCCGACTTATCCAGAACATTTTCATCGCCCCCGACTGCAAATATCCTGTCGAGCGTTCCCCCGAATGCCCCGAGGACATTATCATAAAGATCCCATGTACGGACACCGAGAGCCTCGCGGCCATAAAAATATGACCAGGGATCAGGAGTCCTGAAGCCAGTGATATCGAGCAATCCCTCATCGACCACGGCCACCGTATAAGTCATAGCCTTTTTATTCGCCTCGCTAACCTTAATTTCAAACGGCTTCTGCGACCTAATTTCATCGGCGACCTCCATTTGTGGCGAGAGACGAGAGCCCGGATCTTCAACCATCACCGGAACGACACCGTAGAGCCGTATTGGCATGTCATTTATCGTTTGACTGTGTGGCTGTATCACCGAAACATATGCATATACGTTGGGCGCCATTTCCGGTGTAGCCTTCAGCGTTACAACAGTATTCGCTTTTTGAGTGGGAACCCTGATCTCATCTATTACGCCGGTGGCATTTTCGATGGTGACAATTGCCCTGGCGTTTTCTGGTGATGGGAAGGTAAGCTTTATCTCATCGCCGGGGTTATATTTCTCCTTGTCGGTGCTTATTGAAAGGAGAGTAGCTCCTTCGACATTGCCTTTCATACCGTACTCCCAGGGCCAGTCTACAAGCACTATCCTGCCGGTGGAATGACCGCCCGGGGTGGTTACTTTTATGAGATAGCGTCCCCAGTCGTTTTTGGCTATATTGAAGGTGAAGGTTCCTTCTCCGCCTGAGGTTGTTATCTTCTGCTTAAAGACAGGCTTGGATATCTCGTTTGAAACGTAATCTGCAAGATCTTCATTATCCGACTCCCACCACCACCTGTATGTCAGCCTGTATATAGTCATCTCGGCTTCCGACCTCACTGTTTTTCCGTTTTCATCAACCGTTATGACCTTCACTTCGTTATTAACATCGGTGAAGAGCATACGGCTCCTGCCCTTTAATCCGGGGAAGTTAATTCCGGCAAAAACATGATACGGGGCATATTTATATGATGTCTGGGTGATGCTCTCATCGCCGCCCTGTTCCTGAACCTTTGTGGTGAAGACGGCAGTGAGCATCCCCGGTGCGTTAATGTTGTCACCGGGAGAGAAGCGGAATGTTGCTTTTCCATTCTCGTCGATTGTGCCGTCAAATGTGCTGGCAGTTTCGGAGCTGAATTTGGTGACAGGGTCGTCAAAATCATACTGGCCGTATTTATCAAATACCGTTTTGGTATGTTTCAGGATATACACGACGGACGATTTGAGGTTCTTTGCCACGGCACCATTGAGCCATTTAACGTTAAGTGATCCCGTTGAAGTGCGATCCGATCCGCCGAGGATCTCGGTTGGGAAAGAGAGGTTTATTTTCAGGCGGTTGGGCTTGATGGTCTCGATCCTTATCCGTTTGGTAAATGTTGCCCCGCCTACCTTGAACTGGGCACGGTAGTTGCCGGTAACCGCATCGGCAGAAGTTTTTGTTGTGAAAACAAGAAGGCTGCTCCCGTTAAGCTTCTGCACCTGGTTGTCGATCCTCTGCTCTGAGGGGTTTATGAACTCAAACTGGACCGGGTGATCAGGCGGAAGGTCACTCTTCATGTCCTTGATGAAAATTGCGAGGTATATGGAATCGCCGGGACGCCATACATCTCTCTCTCCGTAGACGAATCCCTTGATCCCGTTTTCGGGCTTGTTCCCTGAAACATCAAATGAGCTGAGGGAAAGGGAAGAGCCGTCATTTATCTTCAGGTAACTGCGGTCTTTGTCTTTCTTAGCTATTATAAGGAAAGGCTTCCTGCCGCAGAATAGAGTGGCGGAGCCTTCAGGATTGGTATTTCCCGAGACGATAGGCTGCATCTGAAAATCGTAGATATCGAGCGACACTTCATTTACAGGGAGCGCAGTCAGGAGGTCATTCACCATAATATGAAGCTGATCATCCTCACCCATCTTTGCAATAAGACCGAGGTTGGACGCCAGAATATTTCTCGACAATGCCTTGTCGGGACTATAGTATGCCTCCTTGCAGGGGTCATCGCGGTCGTTCCATTCAAACCCGAATGAGTAATAGATACTCTCATCCTCATTTTCATAATAATTTTCTCCGTCGCTCCATGTATCGTTAGATTCTTCCTGTGTCTGGTCGAGGCGTTCCTCATATCTTTTTTCCTCATCGGTGAGAGAACACGAGGTAATAAGCGAATATGATTTTCTCATGCTGAGCTGAACCTTATAAAGTATACCGGGTTCGACATCGATATAATCGGCAAGGTCTATGGTATAAAGATTCCATGAGCCGGGGCCGTTTACGGCTCCGGAGTTGAGATCAACCCTTCCTGAGAAGACCGGCTTGCCGAACCGTTTTATTCCATAATCGGAGCCGAGGTCGTTTTCCTGGAGGAAGTAAGGGAGGTTATTCTCATAGATCTTTGTTATTTTCAGGTCGACAGCCTTCAGGTTGGCTGCCATAAAGGGGAAGATAAGGTTTTTAGATGAAGGAAGGATCTCGCCCTTGCCGACAAGCTTTATGCCCGGGCTGACTCCTGTAAAATCAAGGCTTCCTGTGAATTCAGATTTAAGCTCCACTCCCCTGGTGTTCAATACCGATGATTCCACGTTGAGGGTCACGATGCCGTTAAGAGGGTTGACCGGAACAAGGGTGACGATATTTGAATTCACCGATGAAGATGTTGAAATAGCATTTGACAGGTAGATTAGTCCGTCGAGGTTTTTTGACGCATCAACGGGATCAGAGAAGATTATATTTATTTTCTGTCCTGCTCCCGGTTCAGTTTTCACTCCCAGAATGAGAAACTCGCCTGCTTTCGGGATGCTGATCACGGTCGATCCCTTCTGCTTCACCCCGGCTGAGGAGCCGTCCCACGAAAGGGTCAGATCCTGGGATTTGTCGGAGCGCGTTATTCCCATTACGCTGAATTTATGGACCAGGTTTTCAGAATGGTCCCATTTTATGTCAAGCTTTTTCTTTCCGAGCTTTGCCTCAAGGTATGATTCAGCTTCATTGTCGCTTATCACATCCGATGCAGTGATCTGTCCGTTGAGGATGTATGTATCTGCCTGAGACGGAGGACACTCAATTGTACCGGTTGTGATACTGAAATCCTTTTTGAGGGTTTGTATCCTGATGGGGAATAAGGAGAGCCGTTCCTTCACCTCGCCAAGCTTTGAGAGATCGAGCTCCCCGGTAAAACTTTTCCCGGCGTCGAGAAGCCTGGAGGGCGTGAAGACCAGCGTCGTCTCATCCTTCCATTCTGTTTTTCCTTTTATTGAAGGTTCGAAGGTGAAGAGTCCGGAAGGAGTTTCCTTTTTAGCTTTTGCAGCGAATTCAGGAGTGAACCTGATCTCGATGGCCGAGTTGGCGGGAACGACACCCGAGGTATATCCTGAGATATATTCGCTGAATCCCTTATCGAGGGGCAGTATTACCGGTGTAGTAACCGATTCTTTTTTAAGGATCTGTGAGGAGATCTTTTTCTCCTTCGATCCGCAGGATGTTATTAAAAGAATTACCAGTAACGGAAGGATCAGTCTTACAGCTTTCATAGGTTGTTGGTTTGAATATTAATTGGCAAAACCAAGTTACGGAAAAAGTTTGGAATAAGAAGGGGGTTGAAGAGGGTTGAAGGGGGTTGAAGGAGTTGAAGAAAACATTATCTTTATAGTATTCTTGCTGTTAAACTAAAAGGAAATAATTATGTACACATTCGGGTTTGAAAAGCTGGAGGTATGGAAAAAATCCAGACTTCTGACAAAAAAGATCTATGTTATAACTAAGAATTTTCCAAATTCAGAAAAATTTGGAATAACACCACAAATTCAGAGAGCGGTTATTTCTGTTTGTTCAAACATTGCTGAAGGGGCATCAAGATGGTCAAAGAAGGATCAGGTTCATTTCTATAACATTGCCTTTTCCAGTCTGATGGAAACACTTAACCAACTCATTCTAAGTAACGACCTTGATTATCTCAGGGCTGAAGAACTAACAGTAATCAGAACAGATATTCACGTAATATCGCTGATGTTAAATAACTTATCTAAATCCATCAGCAAAACCAACCTGACCTAAACCCACTTAAACTTCTTTAAACTCACTTCAACTTTCTTCAACCCCATCCTTTACACTGTCACCATTTCGGTTCTCAGTTTGGCGACATAGTCGCGGATATGGTTCAAAGTCTCGACCGTGACGGTCATTTTTGCACCGGAGGAACGGAGGACCTGTTTGGAAGTGTCGATTTCAAGATCTCCCTTTTCGAAGTAGATCTCGAAGGAGTCAAAATAATGCTGGAGGTATTTAAGTTTTTTGGTATAGTAAACCACAACGGGATCGTCGTAAAAATTCTTCATGAAGCTGAGCAGCGAATTGAGGGTATATTTCTGCTCGGCGATTTTCTGCACCACCTCGGGATCGGGATGAGCTGGATTATAAACCAGCTGTGTGGCAATGAACATCGCTTCAACCCATCCCCCCATTACCATCAGTCCGGCAGTGCTTTCCCTGCCGCTTAGCCGAAGATGATCTTCAATATCCTTATATGCTTTCTGCATCATGGCAGTTACGGAATCAGCATCGGACATATCGTTCTGCACTTTCCTGATAGGGTCGGTGATAAGAGCATCGGGGATACCGAGCTTGTTACACATGTCCTTGATGGTAAGCATATAATCTATCACCTCCTGTCCCAGCCCGAACATCTTAAGGTATCCGAAATCGACCCCGTAGATGCCGGTGTTGATCGATGCCTTGGAACTGCTCATATAGAGATTCTTGTTTGATGTTGGATTAAGGGTTGCATTGCTATAAGGAACCCCCATCCTGTTGAAGATCACGCAAACCTCGACAGGAGTAAGCAGACCATAGTAAGTCTCTTCCTTCTGCACGAGGACTTTTGTCCCGGTGCTGTCGCTCCTGTATGTCGTAAAGTTGGGAGTGAAGGTAATCTTTTGCTCCTTCGGCTTACATGAAATCATTGCCAGGAGCATGAAGATCATTATGGAGGGGAGAAGGTTTTTCATTTATATATGATTTAGGAATCAAATTTAGGAAAAAAATCTAAAAGATAACTTACACGACATGCTCGATCTGCATGACCATTTTTACATCCCCCCGACCCCCTTCGAAGGGGGAGCCTATAAAGTTACTCTGTCACCGAGTTTTTGAGAGATTGTAGTCAGGGCGGAGCTGAGAGCCATTTTTTTCTTAATGAGCTCCATGGCTTTGTCTATATCGTTAGCATCCTGGGCCGTTTTAATCTGCGCCTGGATATCACGGATGTGCTCCTTTATCTTGCCTCCTTTAAATACAAGGATGACATCCGGAACGACATCCTTCAGCTTCATCTCCTCGGTCTCGATATAAGTCTGCCTGTTGAAATATATTTTGCTCAGGATGTGGGGCTCGGAAAGAAGGTCGGCTGCCAGCATGGATACTTCAGGGTCGGGATGCTTGACAAAACCCTTATCCTCAATAAATGTCCCCTGTTCCATCGCAAAACGGTACTCCTCGAAAATATTTGCATAGGCAGGATCATCAAATTTCAGATCGTCGGAGATAATCTCTTTTACAATGTAATCGGATACTGTTATCAACTCTTCCTTGCCATCCTCCTTGCTTATGTGTCTCTCAAATTCATTGCTGCCATACCTCATCAGGAGCCTTATTATCTCACGTTCGGCGACGGAGGGAGTAATACCCGGAGTCACCACCTGCTTTGTGATCACCGGCGGAGGCACAGGCAGATCATCAGGCCCGGGGAACCTGTTCCTGTCCTGGAAAGATCGCTCCTGGCGCATTTTATTCACCTCATGATAGAGGATCGACTCCTGTATTCCAAGCTGGGTGCTGCACTCTTTTATATATACCGTACGGTTGATTGTCTCGGGGATGACAGCAATTGACCTCACTATGTCGCGGATCAGGTTTGCCTTTTTAACAGGATCGCTGGCAGCCTCTTCAAGAAGGAGCTCCGTCTTAAACCTTATGAAGTCGGTTTCCTTTTCCTTAATGTATTTTGCGAACTCCTCGTTACTTACTTTTTTGGAGTATGAATCAGGATCCTCGTTGTCGGGAAGAAGAACGATTTTCACGTTCAGCCCTTCCTCAAGAACTATGTCTATTCCCCGGAGCGATGCTTTAATCCCTGCGGCATCGCCATCGTACAATATTGTTATGTTAGGCGTGAATCTTTTGATAAGCCTCACCTGCTCCTGTGTGAGAGAGGTGCCAGAAGAAGCGACCACATTTTCAACGCCGGCCTCGTGGAGTGACATCACATCGGTATATCCTTCGACAAGGAAACATTTATCAAACTGGGTTATCGCCTTGCGTGCCTGGTAAATTCCGTAGACGATACGGCTCTTGTGGTATATCTCCGACTCGGGAGAGTTGAGGTATTTAGCCGTTTTGGCATCTGTTTTCAGCACCCTTCCCCCGAACCCGAGAACCTGTCCTGAGAGAGAGTGGATGGGGAACATCACCCTGCCGCTGAAACGGTCGAAGAAATGGTCATCATGCTGTATAGAAAGACCGGTCTTTACCAGAAAATCCTGCTTGTAACCATCCTCCAGCGCGCGCTTTGTAAAGCCGTCGCGTTTCTCAAGGCTATAGCCCACCTCAAATTTCTTCAGTGTGGCTTGCATAAAGCCTCTCTCCTTGAAATAAGACAGGCCGACGGTCATACCCTCGTCGCTCTGGAAAAGATTTTCCGAAAATTGCCTTGCAGCATAAGCTGTAACCACAAGCAGACTCTCACGTTCATTCTGCTTCTCGACCTCCTCCGGTGTCAGCTCTTTTTCAACGACCTCAATATGATATTTCCTGGCAAGGTACTTCAGCGCTTCAGGGTAAGTCAGGTGCTCATGCTCCATGATGAAGTTGACAGAATTGCCCACTTTTCCGCAGCCGAAGCATTTGAAAATCTCCTTAGCCGGCGATACAGTAAAGGAGGGAGTCTTCTCATTATGGAAGGGGCAAAGGCCCAGGTAATTAACGCCCCGTTTCTTCAGCGGAACGAACTCCTGGATGACGTCAACAATCTGCGCTGCATCAAGTATCCGTTGTATCGTTGGCCGGTCGATCATGGGGTAAAGGTAGAAAAAAGGTTGAAGAAAGTTGAAGAGGGTTGAAGAGAGTTGAAAGGGTTGCTTCGTCGTCACGCTGACGCGTGCCCTCTCGCAATGACTCTGGTCTGATCAATCATCAGTCATTGCGAGGAGCGAAGCAACGAAGCAATCCAATTAAACAATTACTACATTTGCATCAGTAATCGTTATGAATAATAATAGAAAGATAATCCTGGCTATCACCGGTGCCAGCGGGGCGATATATGCACAACGGCTGTTGGATAAACTGCTGAGCCTTGAGAAGCCACCGGAAGAGATTGCTGTTGTGTTTTCCGATAATGCAAAGACTATCTGGGAGTTCGAGACAGGGGGAAAATTCGTTGCAAAAGGCACTACGAAGGAGTATAATAATAAAGACTTTTTTGTGCCGTTCGCATCAGGATCATCCGATTATGATACTATGATTATATGCCCTGCATCAATGGGGATACTGGGCAGGATAGCCAACGGGACCTCTGATGATCTTATTGCCAGGGCGGCCGATGTGATCCTGAAGGAGCGGAGGAAGCTGATCCTCGTTCCGCGAGAGACGCCATATAACCTTATCCACATCAGGAACATGGAGACGCTCACTCTTGCCGGAGCAATTATGTGTCCCGCATCGCCTTCATTTTACAGCAAACCGCAGAGCATCGATGACCTGGTAATGACCGTTGTTGAAAGAGTGATCTCACTTGCCGGGTTTGATACCGATAGATTCAGGTGGATGAAAAATGATTGACAAAAGGATAATAAACTTCTTCAGGAAACATCACGTTCTTACTATAGCCACTTGCGCTGAAAACGAGCCATGGTGCGCCAGCTGCTTTTATGTCTACCTCGAAGAGGAAAATGCCCTTGTATTCACCTCTGACCTGAAAACAAGACACGGGCAGGAGTTCCTGAAAAACCGGGAGGTTGCAGGCAATATACTCCTTGAGACAGCCGTCATAGGCAAGATCCGGGGCATTCAGTTCAGGGGCAGGATATCGGAACCGGAGGGAGAGATGGCATCACGGGCTGAAAGCGCATACCTTAAAAGATTTCCTGTCGCCATGCTGATGGATACCCATCTCTGGGTTGTCAGCCTCACGCAGATTAAGATGACGGATAACAGGCTGGGGTTTGGGAAGAAGCTGCTGTGGCCGTGATTCAGTTCAGCAACCTTGATGTTGTTGAAGGGGGTTGAAAAGAGTTGAAAAAGGTTGAAGAAGTTGAATGAGTTTATATATTCACCAATACTACTTCAACCCACTTAAACTCACTTAAACTCATTTAAACTTTTGGCCTACTTTCCTAATTGCTGTTTTACAATCTTCGCAATATACTTCCCCAGTATATCGAATTCGATATTGACCACTGTTCCCTTCTTTATCTGGTGGAAGTTTGTCACTTCGTGGGTGAAGGGAATGATTGCGACCTGAAATGATTCCGGTTTGGAGTTTACAACTGTAAGGCTGACGCCATTGACGGATACCGATCCTTTTTCGACAGTCAGGTAATCGTCCTGTAGAGGTTTGTACTCAAAGGTGTAATACCAGCTTCCTTCAGCTTCTCTGACATCAGTGCAGACGGCAGTCTGATCGACATGTCCCTGCACCATGTGACCATCGAGACGACCATCGAGTTTTGCACTGCGCTCGAGATTCACCTTGTCGCCTGGCTTCAGAAGTCCGAGGTTCGACTTCTCCAGTGTCTCCCTGATGGCTGTTACGGTATATTCATCACCATTCTTCTTCACCACTGTCAGGCAGACTCCATTGTGTGAGATGCTCTGGTCGATCTTCAGCTCCTTCGTGAAAGAGCATTTCATTGTGATGTGGATGTTGTCTTTTTCCTTTTCGATCTTAACGACAGAAGCGGCTTCTTCTATGATTCCGGAAAACATTTTTCTATAGTTTTATTTGTATTGCAAAGGTAAAGAAATATTGGACGGAAGTGAAAAGTCTTGACGCTGCTCTGTCTTGCCCGCTGAGGGCGGGCTGTCTTGAGGTCTTTTGGATTGATCGGACCAGGGTCATTGCGAGAAGGCACGCGTCAGCGTGACGACGAAGCAATCCTATCAATCAATTACTACTTACCCTTTCTTCCTACCACAGGCAGCCCAGCCTTTTTCCATGCGGAAATGCCGCCCTCCAGGGAATAGATATATTTGAATCCCATATCATTGAATTTTGAGGCAGCCAAGCAGCTGCGGACACCCGACTTGCAGTAGAGATAAATAACCGTTTCCCGGCTGATTTCTTCTGCTTTTCTGCAAGGCAGTTTGGAGAGAGGGATGTTGATCGCATTTTCGATCCGCTCCGTCAGGAATTCGGTTTTCATACTGACGTCGATAACTTTTAATTCAGGTTTTAATTTCATGTCGCTGTAAAAATCATCAACGCTGATGGTCACACATTTGTAACCACCGGTATCCTGAGCCTGTGAGGCTATTGGACTGTTCGTAAGAAGGATCAGGAACAGGATTAAATGCATGGTGATTAAAATTTATGCAGTACAAATATAGAGAAATGGTACAACGATGCAACGGCCAGGAAGAAAGAGGGGGAGATCCTCCTTCGCCAAGGCTACGAAGGACGAAGGAGGGGGGGAGGGCGGGAGGGGGTGATGGGGAGACGAACATTCCTTAACAAATCTGCTTTGCTAAAAGTGCCACCCCCTCCGACGCACCTGCCCGTATGACCTCCACTTTTCTTCTCACAGGCACGGATACTTCCTTAGGATCGATGAGCCAGAGTGATGCATTATAAGGTGTATAATTAATCAGTCCCGCTGCAGGATAAACATTCAGCGAGGAGCCGATGACAACAAAAATATCGGCCGTTTCAGTTATCCTGACTGCTTCATCCATCATCGGCACTGCTTCGCCAAACCATACGATATGCGGACGCAGCTGGCTCCCTTTTTCACATTTGTCGCCGGGATTAATGTCATTGTAACCGATATCATAAATCAAAGAAGGATCCGACGTGCTCCTCGCCTTTGTCAGCTCACCATGAAGATGAAGTACCTTTGTGCTTCCTGCCCGCTCATGAAGATTATCGATATTCTGGGTTATCACATGAACATCGAATAGTTTTTCAAAGGCAGCTATGCCGTAATGACCAGCATTTGGACTGCACCCTTCAAGCTGGCGTCTTCTTTCATTGTAGAAACGGAGCACGAGATCCCTGTTCCCGGACCACGCCATCGGTGTCGCCACTTCGTTGACGTCATATTCTTCCCATAATCCGCCCGAATCCCTGAAGGTCTTTATTCCGCTTTCAGAGCTCATTCCGGCGCCAGTGAGGATGACTAGTTTTTTCATAAAGAATTCTGTTGGGACAAAATTAGTGGAAATTAATAGAATACTGTATGGATCATGAAGGCGACCGGCAACCGGCATGGGTTGATTTAAGTGACTCGGTAGATGGGGAATAGGATTGCTTCGTCGTTGCACTCCTCGCAATGACCAGAGACATATATGTGATGTATGGTTGATGAAAAGGATCGATAGGACCAGAGTCATTGCGAGATGGCACGCGTCAGCGTGACGACGAAGCAATCCTTTTAATCTACATCTGACACCAATCACCATTGCACCGTTTTTATTATCTTTGCGCGTTCAATTTATAAACCGTATAAACACCAATGAACAAACGCTTTCCTGAATATAAATCCCTCGACCTGTCTAAGGTTAATAAGGATATTCTTAAAATATGGGACGAGAATGATGCTTTTCATAAGAGCATACGAGAAGTTGACGGCAAGGGAGAATTTATCTTCTACGAAGGACCACCGTCCGCAAACGGCATGCCAGGCATACACCACGTGATGGCCCGCACCATCAAGGATGCGATCTGCCGCTATAAGACACAGTGCGGGTACGAAGTCAAGCGTAAGGCGGGATGGGATACCCATGGTCTGCCCGTTGAGCTCGGTGTCGAAAAGTCTCTCGGCATCACCAAAGAGGATATCGGTAAAGGGAAAAAAATAACAATCGAAGAATTCAACAAGGCATGCCGAACCGACGTGATGCGCTATACCGATAA
>Ga0207931_1000535_pt1 | contig 14003 bp, 12 predicted proteins | sample NGESurdeep092012_2_FD_184478 | JGI IMG/M metagenome (GOLD analysis project Ga0207931, IMG submission 184478) | Arctic peat soil microbial communities from Barrow, Alaska - NGEE Surface sample 415-1 deep-092012 (SPAdes) | ecosystem: Environmental > Terrestrial > Soil > Wetlands > Peat ...
CATAGTTATGAACAAACAGGGTAGGTTTTTAGACAGTCTGACGGCCCGGCAATATGGGGAGGTTGTGTTACCCGACGACAGCACCGGGCAGGGTCCTGGTACTTTAGCCAGCTTTGCCCGCCGAAACGACATTGTCCGTGTTATGGGTTCGTGCTCGTTAAAAAGCTTAGGCAGAAAATTCTCTGATCTTTTTGATCCTTTTAAAATCACTTTTTTTGATTTTTTTCTCCTCTTCAAGGTCAAAATCATTCTGAAGTCCAAGCCAAAACTTTGCAGAATTCCCAAAGTAATAGCTAAGTCTTAATGCGGTATCAGCTGTAATGCTCCTGCGTCCCTTGATTATTTCAGAAGTCCTGGTTTGTGGTATACCGATATCTTTAGAAAGTCTATAAGCCGATATATTTAACGGCTTAAGGAATTCTTCAAGAAGAATTTCCCCGGGGTGAATATTTGAAAGCTTTTCCATAATTTCTCATTTATGATAATCAATAATAGTAACTTCTGTTGTATTACCATCCTCCCATTTAAATATAATCCTCCATTGATCATTTATCCGGATACTGTAAAAATCACTCATCTTTCCAGACAATTTCTCAAGTCTATTGGAAGGAGGAATTCTCAAGTCAGCCAGATTTTGAGAGTTGTTGAGCATCCTGAGCTTTCTTCTTCCGATTTGTTGAATGTCAAGAGGCAGATTTTTTACTCTTTCCCCATTCCATATTTTTTCAATCTCCTTAGATCCAAAAGACAGAATCATAATACGTGTTACATTACTAACGTCAAAGATAAGTAATCATTATTAATTTACCAAATTATAATCCGAGATTCTGTTGTATGACCCATACCTCCCCATATTGTCCGTGTTAGTGGAGCGTTTTTTTTTAGTCTATCAGCCGGATCATATTTTAAAGGCTTTTTCTTTCATAATCATAGCAGGCTGGACAAGATCTTTGATTTCTGATGGCAATTGTTCATTTTGCCATTTTCTTTCTGTATCTATTGATTTGTCAGCATTTTTAACGGCTTTCAAAGCGTACAATGCTGCTCCTAATGAATGGTCAGCCATATGAGCAGTAGCAACAGCCTGCCCAACGGAACGAGCTACAGCTGTTGAAGTAGGATTAGCAGATTCTCTTGCCACAGAATGAGCTCCCACAGAAGCTTTCATAGCGTCACCGACAGTAGCATTTCCGTTTGCCCAGTCTTTAGCAATCAAAAGCGCCTTTTTTAGTCGCTCATCCAATGTTTCACCAAAAAGATGTAAAACATGTTCAGAGCATTTGCAAGCCCATTTAATTAATTGTATGTGCTGCTCCTTTTTTAGAAGTCCACCACGATGTTCTGCTATAAATATTCTGTCTCTCATTTTAATTTTTGTCGGGGAGGATTGAATAAATCATATTTGATTATACTGCTTTAGGAGTCAATAAAGTCAACATTTCCCTCATGTGCTCTTTGGCGTCCGCGTCGAAGTGCCGTGTTTTTTGCCAGTCCCAGTTAATGGCCGAAAATGCAAACTTATTCAACCTCCAAAATTATTTTCTTACTGCTTGTATCTCCATTTTCTCCCACTCCTTCAATGGTTATGAGGAATTTTCCTTTTTCATCTGACGTGTAAAAAGAAATATTTGCTACACCGTTTTCATCAGTTGTAACTTCAGGATTCCAGTAGAGTGTGTTCCTATAATCGGCTTTCCTCGAATTAATGGCAGTTTCATCAATGTATTTTATTTCCCTGAATTTATTTGTTTTTGTAAAACCGTTGAATTCATTAAATGTCAGATTTTTAGTATCAATCAAACTGGCAAAATTCTTCTTTTTTGTATATAGATGAATTATTCCGCCATATACCATTCCTCCTAAAATATAATTGTTGTATATAATTTCTACTTTATCAATTTCAGAAGGAGATATTGATAGGAATTTATCAACATCAAAGATTGGTAAGCCGTCAATAAGTAATAATGGAAACTGGTTCAGTTCTATTGCGTTGTTTAAATAACTAACTTTTATTTGTTTACCTTTTTCACCCTTAACAATTTTTGTCATGCCGAAAATCTCAACAAAATATTCTTCAAATGTAGGCAGATCAATAAATTTTTGGAAACTGTAGGACGAATCAGCTTTCCCATAAAATGTTGTCGTATTTTTAGGTATTTCAATATTTATGTGCGGATTTTGATAATACTGTTTTTCTATTTGGCTGCTTATCACCAATCCTTCAAAGAACTTTTTATTAAATTTATTTTCTCTAAGGATATTTATATCATCTGATGGATATCCGGTCGCAAATACTTTATCTAAAATCAATTTAAAATCCTTTAGGGATGAATCAGCTGGTTGAATTACAAAATCAGTGTTTTTGACTTTTTCATTCATCAAAAAATAGAATTTCCCATCCTCTTTACTAATGGAATTTTGAACATCGATAAAATTTGATAAAGTGGAAAGATAGATATTTGCATCAGGAATTGGTTTATTTGTTTGCTTTGATAGAATTGTTCCCGAAATTATGAAACCTGACGTCTCTGGTAAATAAGTAATTTCTGAATAAGGTTTAATAGTGTCGGAATAAAGATTAAATAATATATCCGATTGGCCGTTCATTGCAGCTCTTTCGATGTAATCTTGTTTTTTGTAACTATCATTTAAATAGTCATTGATACTGCAGGTATCAATATTTAACAAATCTGATTTTGCAACAGAAACTGAGAGATGGGCGTTTTTTGAATTTTTATCTAAAGCTTTTGTCTTAACCTTAATATCAACTCTTTCCCTTTTATGATAAGCCTCCTTATTTAGTTCAGCATCGATTGGTAATTCATGATTTAATCTATTTATAATGGCATTTTTGTAAATTATTTGGTCATTTTTGTTTTTAATGTATAACAAATTAAAACCTTTGATAATATCTTTTTTATAAATATCAACATCATATTTATTATTGGAGAATTTAACTGCAATTTGTTTGTACACTAAACCATCATTTTCCAAGAGTATCTTTAATTCTTTACTATCTGGATTATTTACATCGGTCAGCTCAATCCCAATCCTTAAATTCTCATTTGACAAATGATTAATTGAAACTTTTATTCCAGAGGCAATAGCTTTTGGCAATTTAGATATAAGCTGAGAACCATTCTCTCTGGTTATTAATACCTTATATTCCTTATTTTGTGTTGGAATGAAATCAAAATGCCCAGGCGTTTGAAAATCAGCAATAAAATTATTATCCTGGTCTAATATTTTTACATTTTTATTAAGGGTTTCACCAAAATAATTCGTTGCCAGAACTGAAATTGTGTTTTTCTCATTAACATTTAAAAATCCTCCTTCGGCGTAAAAATGTAACTGAACATTTTCATCATTTAGTTGACTTTCTTTGTATACTTTAATTTCATTTTCGGGATTCACAATATAAACTCTCTTGTTAAAAAAACAGTCGATCCCGAAATTCATCATCCATTTGGTATAGGCATAAATTGTGTAATAATCAGAGGCAAGGCCTTGAGGTATAGAAAGAGTCCCGTTTGCCGTACCTTTATTAATTTGATATTTTCCGGTTGCTTTTGACTGGCCATTTTTGTCAACTAAATCAAGATAAACAATTTTGCTTATAGAATCTTTCCCAAAGGTCCCGTTTAAAAAATAATAGGCTTTAAACAAAATGTTTTCTCCGGTAACATATTCACTCCTGTCTGAATGCAAATATATTTTTTCATTAAGAATAAAATCTTCCTTAAAATTGAATTTTTCTTTTATTGAAGAATTATAAATCTGAGAAAAGCATGAGGATGCTGAAAAAGAAATGAGTAAAACATTGCTTAAGGCATAAATTAAAAACCTGTAATAAAATTTTTTCATCCGTAAATATTTTAATTGTTTTATATGATCGGTCGAAACATCCATGATCTTCACCCTTGTTTGTGATTTTGGAATCTTGAGTGTTTCATTGTTCCTTTTTTAATCCATCCTGGTCAAAATAATCTGGTCTAATTCCTTTTCCTCCTCCATTATACTTGCAATAGACACACTCTTTTTCAGGCACAAGAATTAATTGCGCACCGTATTCCCCAATGTAACCTGCTGGAAGGTTCAATAAATCTTGAGGACGTACTCCAGAAAGACGAAAAAAATAACCACAGGGATATATTGATTCCTCTATTGCAGGTAAATATGCTGTTATACCTTTTGATTTTACAGCAGAGGCTTCAAAAATACCAAAAACGGTTTCCTCGGGATTGCTAATACATTTAATGTTTCCTATCAATTGGTATGGTTGCTTGCTATATAAGGGATCTGGCTGGTTGTTTTCCATTGCACTATGCCAATATTTATAAGAAAATTCGGAAAGTGCATATTGCCTGACATATATTCCATACATATATTGAAACTTCGTGGAACCGGGGGTAAAATTCAAAGGGTAATGAGTAATATAATTTGCTTGAAAATTTTTAGTATCGGATATATAAATATCGTTGAATTGAGTATGCCTATAACATTTATAAGGAATGGGGGGATCAATTTGAGTTAGAACCTGACTATCCCAATAGGCAGAAATCTTATATGGTAATCGATATTCCCAATCTTCAAAAACATCCCACTTATAATATTTTTGTTCACTGGTTCCAGCCTTGGTGGTTATATAAAATTGATAACCACTTGATTCCAGACTAGTTCCTGTGGCAGGTTTAGTTATTTTCTCGGCCTCTAATTCTGAAATATCCGGAACATCAAGTAATTCAACATAATCGGATTCGTATTGCTTTCCTTCATGTAGTTCAATATTTAATTTATATTTGGCACCTACTTGTCCGTTAAAAGTTTCAGGAGTATGGTATTTACCAACACTATCCTCGGCTAAAGACACTGTATTACCTTTATCATCAAATATAGAAACCGTAGCGCCTCTGACAGGTTCATTAACTTTAGAATTAATTTTTTTTGTCTTTAAAATAGTAATTTCATACGGCCCATTTTCATTGGTAACCATGCCATAAATTACAAGAAGGTTTCCTAATTCCCCAGTTTTGGGGATGAATTCATAAATACAATTTTGAAAAATTAATGTAATACTAACAATTATTACAATTAACTTTATTAGCTTTTGCAGTCTTTTTTCTGAACAAGCTTCTTTCATTTTTCATTTTTTAAACCATTCTCCCCAAAATAATCTGGTCTTATTCCAGTTCCCCCATTATATTTGCAATAGACACATCTTCCATTAGTAAAAAACACTAAATTCAAACCAACAACTGCAATCCAACCGGGAGGAAGGCCCATTAAATTTTGAGGAAATACTCCTGTAAGAACATAAAAACCACGACAACCATAATCGCCTTCCAGTGCTGGCAGGTATGCCGTTATACCTTTCGATTTTACAGCAGAGGCTTCAAAAATACCAAAAACGGTTTCATTGGGATTGCTAATACATCTAAGGTTTCCTATCAGTTGATATGGTTGTTTGCTATATAATGGATCTGGCTGGTTGTTTTCCACGGCACTATGCCAATATTTATAAGAAAATTCAGAAAGTGCATATTGCCTGACATATATTCCATACTTATATTGAAACTTTGTAGAACCAGGGGTAAAATTCAAGGGGAAATGAGTAATATAATTTGTTTGAAAATTTTTAGTATCGTAAATGTAGATATCGTTAAATTGAGTATGCGTATAACATATATAAGGGATGGGGGGATCAATTTGAGTTAAAACCTGACCATCCCAATAGGAAGAAACCCTATATGGTAATCGAAATTCCCAATCTTCAAAAACATCCCACTTATAATATTTTTGTTCACTGGTTCCAGCCTTGGTGGTTATATAAAATTGATAACCACTTGATTCTGTATTAGTTCCTGTTGCCGGTTTAGTTATTTTCTCGGCTTCTAATTCTGAAATATCAGGAACATCAAGTAATTCAACATAATCGGATTCGTATTGCTTTCCGTCCTGTAGTTCAATATTCAATTTATATCTGGCACCTATTTGTCCGGCAAAAGTTTCAGGAGTATGGTATTTACCAACACTATCCTCAGCTAAAGGCACTGTATTTCCTTTATCATCAAATATAGAAACCGTAGCGCCTCTGACAGGTTCATTAACCTTAGAATTAATTGCTTTTGTCTTTAATATAGTAATTTCATGTGGCCCATTTTCATTAGTAACCATACCATAAATAACCAGAATGTTTTCTAATTTCACAGCCTGGGGCGTGAATTCATAAATACAATTTTGAATGATTAGTGTAATACTAACAATTATTACTATCAACCTTATTACCCTTCTCATAATAGAAAAATATTCAATTGAATATCAAATGATTATTCCGGTTAAATTATAAACTGTCAAGTTCCAGAAAGAATGAGCTGTATTTTTTCTGAACAAGCTTCAGTCATTTTTCATTTTTTAAACCAATCTCCCCAAAATAATCTGGTCTTATTCCAGTTCCTAGTCCATTAAATTTGCAAAAGACACATCTTACATTAGTCAAAAGCACTAAATTCCCACCAGCATCTGCAATCCAACCGGGAGGCTGGTTCATTAAATCTTGAGGAAATATTCCTGTAAGAACTATATCATTATGACAACTATAATCACTGCCTTCCAGTGTTGGCAGATATGCCGTAATACCTTTTGATTTTACAGCAGAGGCTTCAAAAATACCAAAAACGGTTTCATCGGGATTGCTAATACATTTAATGTTTCCTGTCAGTTGGTATGGTTGTTTGCTGTATAAGGGATCTGGCTGATTGTTTTCCATGGCACTATGCCAAAAATTATAAGAAAATTCAGAAAGTGCATATTGCCTGACATATATTCCATACCTAAGTTGAAATTTCATAGAATTAGGGGTAAAATTCAAGGGGTAATGAGTAATATAATTTGTTTGAAAATTTATAGTATTGGATATATAAATATCGTTGAATTGAGTATGCCTGTAACATTTATAAGGGATGGGGGGATCGATTTGAGTTAAAACCTGACCATCCCAATAGGCGGAAGTTCTATATGGTAATCGATATTCCCAATCTTCAAAAACATCCCATTTATAATATTTTTGTTCGCTAGTACCAGGTTTGGTGGTAATATAAAATTGATAACCACTTTTCTCAAGACTAGTTCCTGTTGCTGGTTTAGTTATTTTCTCGGCCTCCAATTCTGCAATATCAGGAACATCAAGTAATTCAACATAATCGGATTCGTATTGTTTTCCTTCCTGTAGTTCAATATTTAATTTATATTTGGTGCCTATTTGTCCGGCAAAAGTTTCAGGAGTATGGTATTTACCAACACTATCCTCGGCTAAAGGCACTGGATTACCTTTATCATCAAATATAGAAACCTTTGCGCCTCTGACAGGTTCATTAACCTTAGAATTAATTGCTTTTGTCTTTAAAATAGTAATTTCATGTGGCCCATTTTCATTAGTAACCATGCCATAAATTACAAGAAGGTTTCCTAAAGCCTCAGTTTTGGGAATGAATTCATAAATACAATTTTGAAAAATTAATGTAATGCCTACAATTATTATTGTCAACTTTATTAGCTTCCTCATGTTATTTAATAAATATTCAATTGAATATCAAATGATTATTCTGGTTATTAATTGCTAAAATAATTACCTGACTTAAAATTATAGGATATTGAAAAAACAGGTACACTATAAATTGAAACCATATAGGTTTTTATTGAACCATCTTTTACTTGAGTAAATACTGAATAAGCATTTCTTCTTCCAGTTAAATTATAAACTGTCACGGTCCAGAAAGAATGTGCTATCTTTTTTCTAATCAAGTTTCCATCAATATTTAGTGACAAATCAAGCCTGTAATAGTCTGGTACCCGCAATTGATTCCTGTCGGAATAATTAACTATATCATGATTATCCAAAGAATATAGGAATGTAGCACCAGTGTATGGCCTGCCCGTGCTATAAACAAAATTTGCTGAAATGCTTACTCGCTTACGGTTACGATAATTAGCAACTATATTGATGTTATGGGGTTTATCATAATTTGAGGGATAGTAATTTCCCCTATTAATTGTTTCTTCATCTGTATTTCCTTTAAATTGGAATTCGCTTTTGGAATAAAAATAATTGAGCCATCCTGTTAATTTTCCGACATTTTTCTTTATCATGAATTCAAAACCATAGTTCCGGCCTTTTCCTGATAAAATATCCCTTTCTATATATTGATTTTGAACCAGGTCTGCTCCGTTTTTATAATCAGAGACATTTTTATTTTCCTTATAATAAATTTCGAAAGAAACATCGTAATTGTTTTTATTTGAACTCCGATAATAACCCAAATTGTATTGCTCTCCAACAATGGGCTTTGAGAAAGGATCACAAAGCTTCCATCTATCTGTTGGAGATATTGAGATTGTGTTTGTAAGCATAAATTCATACTGGTTGTTATGGCTATATCCCACTTTTATGGAATTAAAGTTATTTATCAAATATCGTAACGAAAATCTGATATCGAGCCCTGAATAACTTTTTATTATTTTAAAGTTTGGATAATCCGTTGAATCAATTACAGTTTCAGCAGATAAAGGTTCATTTTGAAGATAGGAGAAAACTGTTTTTTCCCCAAGATAATTGTACAGACTGAAACGAAGACCACCTGAAACACTGAGCTTTGGTGTGATATCATAAGTATCACCCAAATATATGGCAGATTCTAAAGCTTTTTCCCCTTCAAAAGCTTTTTCCAGATAATCAGAGCTATCTACCGGATTAAATGCACCTGGGTTTATTTGGTATAAAATAGAATTAAACCCAAACTTCAGTTCATGGGTCGGCACTGGCGCGTAATTATATGACTGATTTATTTCGTAATATTTTAATTGATGTTTATAAATGTAATTATAGTCGGATAGCAATTTGTTTGTTTCCTTTAAGTAATAATTACTATAAATTGCCGAAGTGCTGGAATATAACTTTTTATTGAAAATATGTTTCCAAATTAGAGATGATCCTATATTTGAATAGTTATAGTTGACATTGCTAACCAAAGTATAATTATCAATGCTATAATATGTAAATAGACTTAATTGGTTATTTTCGTTTATTTCATAGTTTAAATTCGCTGTTATATCATTGAAGTAGATATCACTATTGCTTACATCAGGATTTTCAACCATATGCAACAGCCAGTTTGAGTATGTACTACGTATACCAATAATAAATGAACTCTTGTCTTGAATCAAAGGGCCTTCAAATAAAAGCCTTCCAGTAACAGGACTAATACCCCCTTTCATAGAAAAACCATTTTTATTTCCTTGTTTTGACCGAATATCAAATACAGAAGAGATCCTGCCCCCATATTCAATCGGAATACTACTTTTATAAAGTTCGAAATCCTTAATCAAATCAGCATTGAAAGCAGAAAACATACCCAACATGTGGGATGTGTTGAAAATAGGAACATTATTAATGATAAATAAATTTTGATCTGCAGCTCCTCCTCTAACATTAATACCGGCTGATGATTCACCAACGGTTTGGACCCCTGGTAATAAAAGAGATGCTTTTAATACATCTCTTTCACCAGCAGCATATGGAAGCTCTTTTATCTCCTTAACTGAGAGTTTTTCAAACCCTAATTGGTTGCCTTTCACATTATTATTCCTACTTTCAGTTATTATAACTTCTTTTAATGCGACCATGTCTTTGGATAAATTAATATTTATATTTCCATCAGAATATAAATTTACTTTTTTAAAAATACTGGACATGCCTAAAGTTTTATACCCAATTTTGTATGTTCCACATTTAATATTGATCCTATAATGCCCATTAATGTCTGACAAGGTACCTAATGATGATCCTTCAATAAAAACACTGGCTCCAATTAAAGGCTCACCTGTTTCCTGATCTCTAATATATCCTGTAATTGTGGCAGTAACTTTATTACTTTTTGTTCCCAAACTTATTTCTTCAATTCTGGTTTTATCATCTTTACTTATATATTTGTCAATGGTGTTTACAGGGTTATTATTATACTGAATGTTCTTGTTAATGCTATTGTCATTAACCCATTTCTTTGTTAATTCAGTTTGTATTTCGGATTTTGTGATAATAATATTGCCATTGTTATCCGAATAATAATGCAGGTTCTTATTCAGTAAAATTTGATTAAGAGCTTGTCCAATTGATAAATTTTTAAAATTTACTGAAATAATTAAAGAGTCAACCCATTGAGGATCATAATAAAATTTGATATGATGAGAAATTTCAATATCATCAACAAATTTTGAGAATGCAACATTTGATCCTGAATAGCTGATTTTGACGGAATCAGTTTGTGCTGTTAATGGTCGGATAGAGATGAACCAAACTATGAAAAAGAATGCCAGGGATCTAAAACACATTGGTTTTTATGGATTTGTATTAAATAAGTATGGTTTAAACTTAAATTGCTTATGATAAAAAGGAATCAGTATAACTAAAAAGTTTTATTAGATCACTATTGTTTGATTTAAATAGCCGAATTTTATTTTCCTTCATAAAAGATTTTATTTTATTTCTTTCCCCTGCAAATAACTCGAGAAACCTTTTCTTGGATGAAATATCAACTATTTTTCCATTGATTTCAAAAAATAATTTCCTTTTTTGAGATGTAAATTCACCAATATTTTGTACGGTAATCATATCAACATAATCTTTACTCCATCTTGCATAAACCTTCAAATGCTTTCCCAAAAAAATTTCCTCGTAAAATCCTGTTTGAGGTAAAGTTGGTAATTCAAAACTGTTAACAAAAACTTTATTATCTAAATGAAACCTTGTAATAACCTGGTTGTTCAGTTCAAGGATTGTACCATTATAACCGTTATGTTCAACGACAAAACTTAATTTTTGATCATAAATATCATACATTAGTCTGATATTATTATACTCCTTTTTGCCAAGAACAAGCTTGCCCGGCGTATCGTAGGTAGTTTCGAAAAAAGGTTTGCCATTTGCCCTTGGATATTTATCGATATGAAATCGTGCATTCATTAATGTAAAATCGTTGTCCAATAATGAATCAACTTTATTGTTTACCAACAGAAATAGGTTACCCTGTTTTTTTATACTATTCTGCTGACTGAAACAAATAGGAGTATGCAAAAAAAGAAATATAATATAAAAGAAACTTGCTAGACGATAATGATGATATCCCATATTCTTATTGAAGCTTTATCCATTCATAAAAACAACTAATCTATATTTTGTATATAAGAAAGCCTAAACATTTTTCAAAAAATTTCAATAATTTTTAATTGAGCCAACATCCTGTTTTTAAGATTATTGTTACAATTAAAGCAATCGTCTGATTTATGGGGCTGATTACTAAGCTGTCCGGGCTGCTGAAGGTAATTACCTATACCATCGTGTTATGTTTTAGGCATTCAACCGGCGTCACAATATGGAGCTTGTATGATAGCAAGACTAGCGCGGTTTTCTTCTATTCGGTCCTCAATCTGCTTGCGAAATGCAGATTCACGCATTTTCCATGTCGGTGAGCTATTGTCGAAAAATAAAGGGAGGTTGTTTCCCGCTTTTTTCTTAAAAAGCGGGAAACAACTTACCTTTATTTTCCGGGTTATAGGGCGTTGTTATTGTTTTATAATCTAAGAAAGTCAAGTTTAACAACTATAAACAGTAAATAACAGTAACAAACAATAATATATTTTGAAATATTTCATAACTTTATAGTCTAACCAATTTCTTTTACCATGGAAAAAGCAAGTGGATTATTAGAAGTTTTCAAAATATTTCAGAACACAGAGTCATATTTTGAGGAACGGAACAAAGATCAATCGAGAAGATTAATCTTGAATCAGTTGCTAATTATTTGTGTCTTTACATTTCTTTATGGAATTGTCATGGGGAGTTATCATAGCTTCCTTCAATCAATTGTCGCCGGATTAAAAGTGACATTCTTGTTTTTTAGTGCAATTCTAATCTGTTTTCCATCCTTTTATGTAATTCAACAAGTCTTGGGATCCAAGATGACATTGAGGCAGATGGTCTTTATTATTTTAAGTGGATTTGTACTTACCTCTGCAATTGCTATTTCATTTGCACCAATTGTTATATTGTTTCAGGTGACTGGTGGAAATTATCATTTCCTGCAACTTCTACATGTAGCAATATTTATCTTCTCAGGGATCTTTGGAATGAGACTCATGGTCGATGCATTAAAATTTGCGTGTGAGAAAAAAGATATTTACCCACATATTGGGGTTAATGTTTTCAGAATATGGATTATAATACTGGCATTTGTCGGAGTTCAAATAGCTTGGAACCTTCGTCCCTTTTTGTGTAATAAGACTGAGGAATTTAAGCTGTTCAGGAAATATGAAGGTAATTTTTATACTGCTATAATTTATTCTGTTCAGCAACTTGTCAAACCATCCAATACAGACCAGGATATTGAAGTCAAATCTGATAGCCAAAGACAGGATAATATAAAATCAGATATTACTGACACTGCATTAATAAAACTCTTAAATAAGCTTAATCATACTGATACAACTGTAACATTAACCTTCAGAAGGAAGTAGGGTATGGATGAAATAATGACCATAGAAGAAGTAGCAAAGTATTTAAAGCTAAAACCCCAGACCATATATACATGGGCTCAAAATGGAAAGATCCCAGCCGCAAAATTGGGAAAGGAGTGGAGGTTTAAAAAATCAGTCGTCGATAAGTGGTTCAACCAGCATATTGATCAGAGGTTTTCAGAATACTTAGAAAAGTAAGCAAAGTCTAATTAAGATCATAAATATCGACTAAAGGTCAAAAAATGTAACAAATGTTACAATTTTCCGTTGGCTTTTTTATCTTCATTTGGTCGTTATCTTGTGGATTTAGCTGATATTGTTGGTGGCGGGAATGCCCTATAACGGCCTGGCAGTTTAAGGAGTTGCCGTCAGTGTCAGGGTTGGCATGTGTTTTTGCAAAGTCCTGATAAGTGGACGAGCGTTTGGTGTCACGATGAAACTGTCCAGATGACGTGGTCCCGATAAGTGGGCAGGATTTGTCATGTCATGATAAAATTGTCAAGGTGGCGTGCAAAAACCATGACAACTGCGCGTCGGCCAGCAGCCCTATTGACTTTGTCTTGGTTGCAGGATTAGTCACGGAAGAAACAGTTTGATAAGCGGAATGTTGTCGGGCTCGTTAAAATGTTAAGTAGTCAGGATCTTGTCTTGTGTCATAAATCCTTAGGATCTCAACATTTAATCTTGAGTCCCGATAAAAAAGAGTATTATGTTTGGTAAGAACACATTTTCTAATCTCTTTCGGGGTTAGTTCCCCGCCGCTTGCGGCGTAAAAGTAATATCTTTGTATGTATGAGCGAAAGCGAATACATTCATAAATCGCATAATGTTTCAGTATTGTTGTATCATTTTGTATGTCCAGCCAAATATCGTAGAGTAGTTGTAAGTAAAGAGGTTGATAAAACATTGAAGGATACATGTCTTGAAATTGAGAAGAGATATGAAATTCATTTTCTTGAGATAGGTACAGACAACAATCATGTCCACTTTTTGATACAATCGATACCGAGAATGAGTCCGACACAAATTGTAACGATAGTGAAAAGTATTACGGCCCGAGAGGTTTTCAGAAAAAATCCAAAGGTGAAAGAAAAGCTTTGGGGAGGGGAATTTTGGAGTGATGGATATTTTGTAAACACAGTCAGTAAGTTTGGAGATGAGACAAGTATTTCGAAATACGTTCGAGATCAAGGTCTTGAGAAAGAGTACATAGTTTTGCATCAAAGTAAACAAAAACCGTGACAATCTGTCCCGCTTTTTTCTTAAAAAGCGGGAAACAACTTGCCTTTATTGTCCGTATTAGGTAACGTTATTTTATTAATCCTAATGTGCCTGCATAAACTTTTGAGTATATTTCCGTATAATCCTCATTATCACCACCAAACAGGTATATCTTTTCTCCAATTGTTGCATATGCACATGCTCCTGTTTTGTATGGG
>Ga0207931_1000537_pt1 | contig 13957 bp, 13 predicted proteins | sample NGESurdeep092012_2_FD_184478 | JGI IMG/M metagenome (GOLD analysis project Ga0207931, IMG submission 184478) | Arctic peat soil microbial communities from Barrow, Alaska - NGEE Surface sample 415-1 deep-092012 (SPAdes) | ecosystem: Environmental > Terrestrial > Soil > Wetlands > Peat ...
GGCCGGGCGACCGGCTGCTCATCGACGACGGCAAGGTCGGGCTGGTCGTCACCCAGGTCGCCGGGAGCGATGTGATCTGTTCGGTCACCGAGGGCGGCCTTGTCTCCAACAACAAGGGCATCTCGCTGCCCGGGATGAACGTCTCCGTCCCGGCGATGTCCGAGAAGGACATCGCCGACCTGAAATTCGCCCTCTCGCTCGGCGTCGACATCATTGCGCTGTCGTTCGTGCGGTCGCCCAGCGACGTCGACCTCGTGCACCAGGTGATGGACGACGTGGGCATCCACCGGCTCCCGGTCATCGCCAAGCTCGAGAAGCCCGAAGCGGTCGCCAATCTCGAGGCCATCGTGCTGGCCTTCGACGGGATCATGGTGGCCCGCGGCGACCTCGGCGTGGAGCTGCCGCTGGAGCAGGTGCCGCTGGTGCAGAAGCGGGCCGTGCAGATCGCCAGGGAGAACGCCAAGCCGGTCATCGTCGCCACCCAGATGCTCGACTCGATGATCGAACACTCCCGGCCGACCCGGGCCGAGGCCTCGGATGTCGCCAACGCCGTGCTGGACGGCGCGGACGCGGTGATGCTGTCCGGCGAGACGTCGGTCGGCAAGTACCCGATCATCGCGGTGCGGACCATGGCCAAGATCATCGAGGCGGTGGAGGACGAGTCGGTGACGGTGCCGCCGCTGACCCACGTGCCGCGGACCCGGCGCGGGGTGCTGTCCTACGCGGCGCGGGACATCGGTGAGCGGCTCGACGCCAAGGCCCTGGTCGCGTTCACGCATTCCGGTGACACCGTCCGCCGGCTGGCCCGGCTGCACACTCCGCTGCCGCTGCTGGCGTTCACCCCGCTGGAGGCCACCCGCAACCAGCTGGCACTGACCTGGGGTGTCCGGACCTTCGTCGTCCCGGCGGTGGACGACACCGACGAGATGATCGAGCAGGTCGACCACGCCATGCTGCGGATCCCCGGCTACCAGCCCGGGGACACCGTGGTCATCATCACCGGCTCACCACCCAACCAATCCGGGTCGACCAACCTGATCCGTGTCCACCGGCTCAGCCACAACAGTGAGCCAATGCAGGTGCCCGGCATCCAGCGGGGCCCGTTCAGCTGATAGGGCCGCACGTGGACCTCGACCTCGTAGGCGTGGTCCGAAAACGAGCCGCCGTCGTGATGTTCACCTGCCGTTTGGGTCGTGGCATCAGGATGGGGTGATGACGAGATGGTTGGACCACGCCGCAGCCGTGAGGGCGCGGAACGGTGCGCGATGACGCTGTCCGAGGATGAGCAGCACATCCTGGATGAGATCGAGACCTTCACCCGATCGGCCGATCCCGGGTTCGCGGCGAACCTGAGTCTGGTGGCCGCGCAGGCGCGGCGGCGGAAGCGATTGGCGCTGTCTCGCTACGGGTTCTGGCTCGGGTTTGTCATCCTGATGGTCGGAGCAGGCTCAGCTCGAGGTCCGATCTCGGCCGGGGTACTCGTCGCCTGCTACGGACTGACCCTCATGGTGTGGGCCACGGTCATCGCTCAGCGGAATCGCGTTCGCCGGGAACGGCGACCGCCGACGGAACTGGATCCGGGAAACACCGAGAATGCGTGAACGAGAGCAACCTCTGCGCGCGGATCACCCCGGGCCTTCTGCGAAGAACCCCTGACCGCGGACCGTTGGCGACGCCCAGCTGGGGGGTGCCATCATCGATCGATGACAGATGACGATCAGATCCGGGCAGTCGCCGAGGTATCTCAGCGACTTGCCACGACATTTCCCGATGTGCCGGTTGAGGTCGTCGGCGACACCGTGCACCACCGCCACGAGCAGTTCGACGGCCGCCCGATTCGTGACTTCGTACCGGTTCTGGTCGAACGCATGGCCCGCACCGGCCTCGACTCCAGAAATGTGCCCGGCTGAGGACCGCGACGGACGGAAACCCGTTTTGGAATCACAGACCGGCGCTCTGTGAACATTGGTGCAGACCAGCGCATCTGTCACCATTCGGCGATCGATGTCGCAGTGGGTCCGTCCCGCGATCAGCAAGGCCTCTCAGGGTGGTCGGCTCGGTGGCGGAGTGGGTCGTCCTGCCAGCCGTCGGTGTGGGGACCAGCCAGGGCTGATGGCCGCTGACTCCCCTGCTCGGCGGGAAACGGACCTCGATGACTGACTCGTCAGGCAGGGCGGGCGTTGACAGCGTCGCCCGTGCACCAGTCGCGGGTGTCGATGACCACACCCGGATGGAAGCACGGCCCTTCCGCTCCGACTCCGTCCGGAGATCAGGCCGTGCTTCCATCGATCGGGGTGGTCCGGGTGGCTGCTGTCAGTCCTTGGGGCTGTAGGTCGCCAGGGCCCAGATCACCGCGACATCCAGTGCGATGAGGACCAGCGCCCATATCGGGTAGTACGGGATGAACAGGAAGTTGGACAACGCGGACAGTGCTGCGACCGCGATACCGACGGCGCGGGCCCAGACCTGGCCGGTCAGGATGAAGAACCCGGTGACCGCGAGCACGATGCCCAGAATCAAGTGAATCCAGCCCCAACCACTGGTGCTGAATTCGTAAATGTTGTTCGGGGCGATCACGTAGAATCCGCCCTTGACGATCGCTGCCAGACCCTGGAAGAACTGGAACACACCGACGATCGCCAGTATGACGCCGGCGAAGAGGGTCAAGCCCGTCGCCCACGGATTCCCGGTACCGGATCCAGTCGGGCGGTTCATCGATGAATCGGTCGTCTGGGCTGATGATGGTGAGCTCATATTCCTTCTCCTTCACGTTGAATGATGGTCTTCGGCGAGAATCGCTCGACCAGGAGGTGAACTGTTGGTGGAGAATGGATGTCGGTTCGGTTTGGGTGCGAGGGACCCTCATCTCACCCGAACGGCGGAGTTCGACCGAGAACAGGTGGAGTGCATCGATCAGGCGGACCTTGTAGATCGAGCGAAGCAAGTCGTTGCAGCCCTCCTCAATTGAGATTGGCGCGAAATCTCACGACAGTCATGTTACGCCGGATTGTGCTTCGACGATTCCGATTTCATCTAGATTTCAAATCAGAAACGTCACATTTGGGTATCGCCTCCAACGCGAACACGACCAACGCCCCACGACGAAGGTTGCGCGCACCCGCATGCCTGCCGGTCTGAATGTGTTCGCGTCAAGTGGTGCACCTGGTGTCCGCCTCCGCCGGGCGTCGGGCCGAGGGCTCACGGCAGGTGGAGCCCGAGAGCTCGGCGAGCATGACGAATACTGCGGGGGCTTCGGCCGGGTTGTGGTCGTTGCGGAAAGAGTGTCCCGCGTCGGGGTACTCCCTTGATGTCGTGGTCGACGCCGAGGTCGGTCAGCAGTCGTTCCAGCCGCTGCGCGGTGCCGCGGTTGCCGCGGTCCTTGGCGCCGTAGCTGCCGACGATCGGGCACGTCCCGCTCAGGCAATCCGGCTCTTCACGATCGAGGGTGTAGGTCGGGTCTGAAGCCGCCGGTTTCCAGCAGGGATCTGGCGATGTAGTTGGTGAGGTTGCGGAAGTTGGAGTGCGCTGCCGCGCAAGTTTTCCAGGCGGCCGTTGATGGCTTCGGTTGGCCCGTTGCTGGTGCCGGGTCGGTCGAAGTACGTCGGCACGTCGACGGCACGCTTCTTCAAGGTCCTCCCGAGCGTGAACGCGGCGATGACCTCGAACACCGCTTGCGCGTCGTCGGTCGTGAGCGGGCGAGTGGTGAGGCCGTCGCACAGTTCGGTCACTCGGTCAGTCTGCTAACTCTGCTGTGGGTGGGCACTTGACCACCCACTTGCTTTTTGCAAGTATCAAGTCATGAATTTCTTCGCGAACTTCCCGGTCGCCGATCTCGAACGCTCCAAGGCGTTCTTCACCGCCCTCGGCTGGAGCATCAACGAGGCCGTCACCGACGACAACGCCGCGTGCTTCGTCCTCGATGACGACCTGTACCTGATGGCGCTCCGCCGCGACTACTACGCGAGCCTCGGCGACGGCAGCAAGCAGGTCGGCGACCCGGCGACGACCTCGCTGGTCACCTTCGCGTTCGACTTCCCGACCCGTGCCGACGTGGACGCGTTCGTCGCGAAGGCGGAGGCCTCCGGCGCAAAACTCGGCGGGACGGATGACTACGGCTTCATGTACCAGCGGCATTTCGACGACCCGGACGGCAACCACTTCGCGCCGTTCTGGACGGACCCGGACGGCCCGCCCGCGGGGTGACGTCCGACGACGGGGACGGCCTGGCCGCAGCGCTCGAACTCGTCGGCCAGCGTTGGGCGCTCCTGGTCGTCCGCAGCCTCCTCGACGGCGCAAAGCGCTACGGCGACCTCCAGCGCGAACTCGGCGCACCCACGAACATCCTCGCCACTCGGCTGCGGGAACTGCACGCGGCGGGCATCCTGTACCGGGTTCCGCTCGCCCACAACGTGCTTGCGTACGCCCTCACCGAGCGCGGGGCCGCGCTCCGGGAGACCATCAACGCCCTGGCGCGGTGGGGCGAGGCAGGGCAGCCCTGACACGCGACAGCGTCGGCGGGCGCCCACTCACGTGGCAGTTTGGTGGCTCTTCACGATCGAGGGTGTCGTTGGGGTCTGAAGCCGCCGGTTTCCAGCAGGGATCTGGCGATGTAGTTGGTGAAGTTGCGGAAGCCGAGTGCGCTGCCAGCAAGTCTGTCTCGCGGCGGAGGTCGTTGCTCATGCCCAGGGCGTCATGGATCACGATGGCCGCGGGGACTCGATCGTCTGATGCGCTGGACGCGCAGCAACTGATGCCGCTCCGTCCGACCGCTCATTCCCATCGGAAGAACCTCAGCGCGAGGCCGCCGCTGATCAGGGCGGCACCGGTGAACACCCACCATGACGTTCCGGGATCGAGGCCGAGCCAGGGCTGGTGCATGATCTGCACGGCGTACCAGAGCGGGGTCCCGTTCGAAACGTATCCCATGGCGCCGGTCAGCACCTCCCGTGGCGGCCCTGCGCCCCCCACCATCAGCATCACGAACCAGATCAGTAGGCCCACGGCCTGCGCGGCCCGTGCGGTCGGGACCAGGCCACCGAGCAGGAGACCCATCGCGGTGAAGCCGACGGTCAAGTAGCAGAAAATGACAACGACACCGATCGGCGAGGACGGCGCGTCGAAGGCGTAGACAAGGCGAGCCGCGATCAGCAGGATCACCGAACTCGCCGCAGACAGCGCGAACGCGACGATCAACTCCGAGCCGGCGATCACCCAGATGCCCAGCGACGCAGAGCGGTAACGCTTGAGCACCCCCCGTTCACGGTATCCGGCGATATGGGTCGGGATGCTGATCACGCACACCGACGCGATGACCAGGCAGAGGTAGGCCGGGACGTAATACGACATCGGCCCCACCCCGCGGTAAAACACCGGCTGCCCCGGCGCGGAGGCGGAGTTACCGAAAACCCCGCCGAGGATGAGCAGCACGATCAGTGGCAACGCCAGGGAGAACACCAGGGTGAGCGGTTCGCGGATCAGCAGTTTGATCTCCAGCCAGCCCAACCTGGCGGCGGTGCGCATCACTGGTTCCCGTCGGTGAGGTCCAGAAAGACGTCTTCCAGGCTGGCCCGGCGCACCTCGAGGTCGACCGGGGCGATGCCGCGGGCCACCAGCGCCGCGGCAACGTACGCAAGGAGCGGCCCGGTCCCGGTGACCGAAGCCCGGCGTCCCTCGCGCGTGACGTCCTGGACACCGTCCACCGCACGCAGGAAGGACACGTCGTCGTCCGTGGTGAACGTGACCTCGCCGCTGCCTCCCAGCTCGGCCACCAGCCCGGCCGGCGACCCCATCGCCACGACGGTGTGCCGATGGATCACGGCTACCCGGTCGCAGAGCCGCTCGGCCTCGTCCATGAAGTGGGTGACCATCACGACCGTCGCCCCTTGCTCGCGGACCCGGTCGATCAGCTCCCAGGCGACACGCCTCGACGCCGGGTCCAGCCCGGTTGTCATCTCGTCCAGGAAAACCACCTTTGGTGCATTCACCAGGGCCAGAGCGACGAAGAGCCGTTGCTGCTGTCCGCCGGACAGGTTGGCGAAAGCGGCGTTGCGTTTGTCCGCCAGGCCCCACTCGTCCATCACCGACTCCCACGCCAGCCCACCCGGGCGCAGCGAGGCGAACAACTGCAACGCCTCCCAGACCTTCATCCGATCGGGGAGGGCGGATTCCTGCAGTTGGGCCCCGATGTGACGGCGGAGCTCGTTCGCCTGACGTGACGGGTCGAACCCCAGGACCCGCACCGATCCACCGTTGAAATCGCGCAACCCCTGCAGGCACTCCACGGTGGTCGTCTTCCCGCTGCCGTTCGGCCCGAGGATCCCGAAGATCTCACCCGGCTGCACCTGGAAACTGACGTCACTGACCGCAACCAGCGCGCCGTAACGCTTCTCGAGGTGTTCCACCATGACCACCGGATCAGCCACCTGAGCAATCTCGCTTTCCGGGACTCGTCACCCGGGTTCATCCTCGCCGCCTCAGCTGTCTCCGAGACCGGGTAGTGATCCAACAGACAAGGACTCACGCCACCCGGAAATCAGCGGTGAAGGTGACCCCGCCCGCAGACGAGCCAGGCTCGCCATCGCGTCAGAATTGGTCGGGTGTCATGGGCTCGGCAGCACCGCTCGCAGTCGCGGGCGCCCCGGCAGCACTCACGTCGGCTGTGGCGCACACCGAGAATTCATCTTGGGCGGTCAAGCTGCCACGGACATGGTGCGAAGGTAGCGTAGGTCTGAGACGAGGAGCTGCCGATGATCGACGTCTATCTCGTGACTGATTCCGGCGCGAAAACGGTTTCTGTCGAGGAACTGCCGGAGCTCTTGCAGGACCGGGACGCGCTGGTGTGGGTGGACATACCGCGGTGCGACCCCACGGTCGCGACAACGCTGTCGGAGATCTTCGGTTTCCATGACATCGCCGTCCGTGATTGCGTGGAACGCAATCACATCAGCAAGCTGCACGTGTACGACGACCACGTCTTCACGGTCTTGCACGCACCGCAGATCGGCCCGCGCGGCCATGTGCACTACGTGGAAATCGACCAGTTTCTCGGGACGAACTATCTGGTGACCGTGCACGGGCCGCTCAGCGAGATCCTCGATCCCGAGGTGGCACTGCTGGACACCCGGCAGGTGCTGCACCGTATCGACAACGGACACCTGCACCCGCGGTCACCGTTCGAACTGTCCTCCGCGGTCGTGTCCGCGCTGACCCGCCGCGAGGTGGACCTGATCGCGGCGCTGGCCGAGCAGTCCGGTGTCCTGGAACGGCAGCTCATGCTCGGCGGGGACAAGGTCAAAGGCGACCCCGAACCGTTCCTGGACGAATTGTTCAAGACCTGGTACGCCCTGCTCGCGATCCGCACCATCGCCGTGCACTCCGCCGCCACCTACGACCGGATGGCCAAACTCGTACGATCACTACCAGAGGCCGAACGCCCGCTGGTCGCGGACATCGCCGATCGCTTTCACCAGGTCGCCAGCATGGCCGACGGTCAACGCGAATTCCTGCACGGTGTCATAGAGTTCTTCCAGACCAGGACCAGCACCCACATGACCATCGCTGCCGAGAGCCTGCATACCACCTCGGTCCAGCAGAACGACCAGATGCGCAAGATCACCGCGTGGGTGGCCATCGTCGCCGTGCCGACCGCGGTCACCGGATTCTTCGGCCAGAACGTTCCGTATCCCGGGTTCGGCCAGGACGCGGGCTTCTTCGCCTCGGTGGCGATCATGATCATCATAGCTACCACCCTCTATCTCGTGTTCAAACACCGGAAGTGGCTCTGAGCCATTGGACTCGGCGTCGACCCCCGCCGAGGCAAGCCGTGGTTCTGCCACGCGATCGGCGATCTCAGCGGCGCGAACAGGCGTCGCCCCAACGAGTGTGCGGCGCCCAGGGCTTGATCGGTGGAATGGCTTGCCCGCACATTGGTCCTGCGCTGTTCATCCCGATTTCACCTTCCTGAGCCTGATGGTGCGTTATTCCTTCGGATTGGACGGTGGGCGGCGCGCCGGACCTCTGGTGAGCCATCGCCGGGCTGCACCGCGGACCGCAGGTGGCCCGTGCCGCTTCCCGGAGGTTCGGCGGTCCGTGCACGGTGTAGCACCCAATGGCGACCAAGGGAAATGACATGACGATGCTCAGCGACCGGCCTCAGGCGACCCTTCGATCGGTGGAGCCGGTCTCCGGTGCGGAGCGGGTGCGGCTGGCCGAAACCGGCGCTGGAACACCGGAATGGCGGGACTGGGGACCGTACCTGTCCGAACGGGCGTGGGGGCACCGTGCGCGAGGACTACAGCGCCGACGGTGACGCATGGTCGTTCTTTCCGCACGAGCATGCCCGGTCCCGGGTGTACCGGTGGAACGAAGACAGACGGCATGGCCGGGTTCAGCGACGAGACGCAGAACTGGTGCCTGGCGCTCGGTGTGTGGAATGGCGTCGATCCGATTCTGAAGGAGCGGATGTTCGGGCTGACCGGGCGACAGGGCAACCACGGAGAGTACGTCAAGGAATACTGGTGGTACCTGGACGGCACCCCGACCCATTCCTGGAACACCTGGCGCTACCACTACCCGCAGCGGGAATTCCCCTACACCGACCTGGTCGCCGAGAACGCCCGCCGGGGCAAGCTGGAACCCGAATACGAGTTGGTCGACACCGGTGCATTCGACGATGCCCGGTATTGGGTGGTCACCGTCGATTATGCCAAGGCCGGCCCGCGGGATCTGCTGATGCAGATCACCGTGGAGAACGCGGGGCCGGACGAGGCGACCCTGCATGTGCTGCCCACGTTGTGGTTCCGCAACACGTGGTCGTGGGGGTATTCCGATCACCCGAAGCCGAGCCTGCGGCTGGACGGTGACCGGATCGTCGGCGACCACTCCCGGTCCGGTCCGCTGGTGCTGGTCGCGGACGGCTCGGCGGAGCCGTTGTTCTGCGAGAACGAAACGAACAATCAGCGCCTGTTCGGTGGGTCGAACGGCACCCCGTATCCGAAGGACGGGATCAACGACTACCTGCTACACGGCGCGGACACCGTCAACCCCGAGCACACCGGCACCAAGGCCGCACTGCACTACACAGTGACGGTCCCACCCGGCGGGACGAGGGTGATCAAGGTCCGGCTGGTCGGCGTGCCGCACCCGGCGCTGGACACCGACCCGTCGGGACTGGAAACAGCGCCGATCGACCTCACATCAGCCTTCGATGCGGTGGTGGCGGCGCGGAAAGCGGAGGCGGACGAGTTCTACGCCTCGGTGATCCCCGCGGACCACCCGGCGGAGGACGTACTCGTCGCGCGGCAGGCCTTCGCCGGCCTGCTGTGGGGCAAGCAGTTGTTCCACTACGACGTGAAACGGTGGCTGGCCGGTGACCCCGGGCAGCCCGCTCCCCCGCCGGGCCGCGGGAATATCCGGAAACGGCCAGTGGCGGCAGCTGAACAACCACGAAGTCATCCTGATGCCCGACCCGTGGGAATATCCGTGGTTCGCGGCCTGGGACCTGGCGTTCCACTGCGTCACGCTCGCGCACATCGATCCGGAATTCGCCAAATCACAACTGGTGCTGCTGCTGCGGGACTGGTACATGCACCCGAACGGTCAGATCCCCGCCTACGAATGGAACTTCTCCGACGTCAACCCGCCGGTGCACGCCTGGGCCGCGATCCGGGTCTTCGAACTCGACGGCGGCACCGACTTCCCTTTCCTGGAGCGGATCTTCCACAAATTGCTGATCAACTTCACCTGGTGGGTGGACAACAAGGACCACGGCGACAACAACCTGTTCGAGGGCGGGTTCATGGGCCTGGACAACATCGCCCCGCTGGACCGGTCGGCACTCCCACCCGAGGAGGGCCAACTGGAACAGGCCGACTCCACCGCGTGGATGGCGATGTACGCCCTGGACCTGCTGGACATGGCTCTGCGGCTGGCCTCCCAGGACACGGCGTACGAGGACGTGGCCACCAAATTCCTCGAACATTTCCTGACCATCGCCGGCGCGGCGAACAACGCCGGACTCTGGGACGAGCAGGACGCCTACTTCTACGACGTGCTGCACCGCTCCGACGGCACCGACGTCCCCATCCGGGTCAAGTCACTGGTCGGTCTGGTGCCGGTCACCGCGGCGTTGTCCTACGACCATCTGGTCATGGACAACCTGCCGGACTTCCACGGCAGGGCCGAATGGTTCCTCACCAACAATCCGGAGTTCCTGTCCTCGTTCCACCGCCGCGACATCGACGGCAAACGGCATCGGCTGCTGGCGCTGGTGCCGCCGGAACGGGTGATCCGGTTGCTGGACAACGTGTTCGAGGAAACCGGTCTGCTGTCCCGCTACGGCATCAGGGCCATCTCCGCGTGGCACCGGGAACACCCCTTCACCGTCCGGGTCGGCGGCACCACCGCCTCCGTGGACTACGAACCCGGCGAGTCCACCACCGCGTTGTTCGGCGGGAACTCCAACTGGCGCGGACCGATCTGGATGCCGCTCAACGCCCTGCTCGTCGAGGCTCTGCGCGACTACGACGACCTGGCCCCCGGTGAACTCACCATCGAATACCCGGCAGGGTCGGGGCGGCGGCTGGACCTGTCCGCGGTCGCCGACGACGTCTCGCGCCGGTTGGTGTCGATCTTCATCCCGGGACCGGACGGCCGGCGACCGGTGCACGGCGGGTACGACCTGCTGGCCACCGACCCGCGGTGGAAGGACAACATCCCGTTCCACGAGTACTTCCACGGCGACACCGGAGCCGGCCTGGGCGCCGAACACCAGACCGGCTGGACCGCGCTGGTCGCGCACCTCATCCTGACCACCCCGCCCCCACGGCCGACCGCGGCCACCCAGGGGAACCTGCTGCCCTGACATCGACCGGCACCCATCAGAACCCCCAAACACCAGACCCACCACCAACCCTGGGAGCACACCGACATGAGTCTTCACGGCAAGGTCGCCGTCGTCACCGGCGGCAACAGCGGCATCGGCAAGGCCGTCGTCCTGGAACTGGCCGCCCAGGGCGCCAGCATCGTCATCGACTACGTCTCGCACCCCGAGGCCACCGAAGAACTGGAAAAGCAGCTCGCCGCGCTCGGCGAGGACCAGGTGATCGGCGTCGACGCCGACGTCAGCAAGGTCGGCGACCTGCAGACGCTGGTCGACTCGGCGGTGAACAAGTTCGGCCGGCTGGACATCATGGTCAACAACGCCGGCGTGGAAACCCGCACCAACGTGCTGGACACCACCGAGGCACAATACGAGTTCGTGCTGAACGTCAACCTCAAGAGCGCGTTCTTCGGCACCCAGATCGCCGCCAAGCAGATGATCGCCCAAGGCGGCGGCGGCGCCATCATCAACATGAGCTCGGTGCACGAGGACTGGCCGATGCCCGGCAACACCGCCTACTGCCTGTCCAAGGGCGGAGTACGGATGCTGACCCGCACCGCCGGACAGGAACTCGGCCCGCACGGCATCAGGATCGTCAACGTCGGTCCCGGCGCGGTCGCCACCCCGATCAACACCTCCACCATGGCCGACCCGGAGAAGATGAAGGTCCTGGACACCGCCATCCCGCTCGGCCGGATGGCCGAACCCGCCGAGATCGCCAGCGTGGTCGCGTTCCTGGCCAGCGACGGCGGCGCCTACATCAACGGCACCACGATCTTCGTCGACGGCGGGCTGATGCACTCCAGCCCCGGCCTGTAAGACCCGGGCTCCGGCGGTTCTCAGCGGGCCGGTACCCACGTGCACGGCAGATCCGCGCGCCCGCGCACCGGGTGGGGCGACAGGGTGTCAGCCGGCTTGAACGGAGGGGGCGTCGTGCTGGCATTGCAGGTGTACGCGCCGCTGTCCGCCACGCCCAGGGTGGTGGCAGTGCTGTCCGACCAGGCGGGGGTCGACCATCTCGTGGTGGTAGGGCCGACCGCGGCCGGCGACGCAGACCTGGTCACCGCGAACGTCCCCGCGAATTCGGTGGATACCGTCCTGCCGGTGCTGGTCGCCGCAGGGGTGTCCGGTGAGGAGATCACGGTGCTGCACACCGACGGCAGCCGCCCACTCACCGCGGCGCACGCCGGGGACCTACCCTCCTGGAGCGGCGGCCCGTTGGCGTGGGCCGACCTCGCCGCGGCGTCCCGGCAATACGCCAGAGCCGTCCCCCAATACCTGACATACATGGCCTGCGCCGGGGTTATCGCGGCCTTCGGGGTACTCACCAGGAACAGCATCCTGATCGTCGGGGCGATGGCGATCAGCCCCGACCTGTGGCCGCTGTGTGCGACCTGCATTGGGATGGTCACCGGTCGCCGGGGGCTCTCCGGCCGCGCCTTCGCCGCCCTGATCATCGGGCTCGCCGCGGCGGGGCTCGCGGCCTACCTGATCACCGTGCCGTTGCGCTGGGCCGGTTACGGACCCACCACCAGCGACCTGGCCGATGGCGGCCTGGGCGTCCTGCCGACGGTGAACGTGGTCACCGTGGTCGTCGCGTTCGTGGCCGGGATCGCTGGGATCCTCGCCTTCGAGACCCGGTCCAGCTCCGCGGTCGGGGTCGCGATCTCGATCACCACGATCCCCGCGGCCGCATTCGCCGGTGCCGCGGCGGCCGTCACCGACTGGGCCGGCGCGGTGGGTGCCCTATCGGTGCTGGCCGTGAACATCCTCATGCTGCTGACCGCAGGCACGATCACCCTGCTCATCCAACGACGCCGGCGCCGACCGACCTGACCGCACCATCTACCTCGCCCGGGCGGGACTCCCAACGAGCTGGTCCAGGCACCGCGCCCCCCGCGCAGCAACAGCCCACAGCGGTGGGGCGAATCAGTACAGGACCCTCACGAGTTGATCATCGGCGATGGCGCCGGCCGTGACATAGGCCAGATGGGTACCGACGCAGGTGGCCAGCAGCGGCCGCGTCCACTTCCACGGCGGTGGGGTGTGACCCAGCAGCGGGAACATCGTCAGCGTCATCCCCATCAAAGCGGACCCGAAAACCGCGGTAGCCCAAGGCTCTGGCAGTCGTTTCCGGAGGAGAACATGGGCGACTCCGAACGCCGAACCATAACCCCACCGAAGCATCAGACCAGCGGTCGTTTCCTCGGAGGCGCCGAGGTCAGGCAGGTGCAGCAGGTGCAGCACGATCTGCCCGGGCACCACGCCGTCGTCATAATCCATCGCCTCCATACCTCTGGTCAGACGCCTCGTGCGCCGTTCCACCGTGTAGGCCGCCGTCATCGCCGCGGTGGCCACCCCGCCAGCGATGACACCGCGGAACAAGATCCGCGTCGCCTCACGGGCCGGGTGGGGGGTCATCACCGGCTCACCATAACGGCCGCGGCCGCACCGAGCCATGAGCCGTTCCGCCGGCGATGTCAAACAGCCGGACCACCGGAATCGGCGTTGGCACGTCGACCGGGGTGCTGGCTGGATTCCCGGTGGCTTCCAGTGGCGGACCAACGGCACCAGGTCGACAGTGAACGTCATGGTCATGACGGATCGCCGATGTTCGGGCACCTGAATGCGAACGTCAACGGTGTGCGAGTCCGGGGCACATAGCCGGTCGGGGATTGGGCAGGACATGGACCACCATCCGGACAAGGAGCGTCGCGTCGAGGTCACCACGGACGAATTCAGGGCACTGTTCGAGGCCGTGTCCAACTGGGACCGGTGGGGCCCCGACGACGAGCGCGGTGCGCTCAACTACCTCACGGCCGATCGCATCCTGGCAGCTGTCCGACTGGTGCGCACCGGGGAGACACTGACCCTCAGCCTGCCCCTGAACACCCAACTGGGGATCGACAACCCGGTACCCGCAGAACATCACATGACCATGCTCGGCGACCAGGACATCGGATCCGGAACGTTGCGATTCGCCAAGGACTACATCGGCGCCGACTATCACAACGCCCCGCACAGCCACATCGACGCGCTCTGCCACGTTGCCTTCGACGGATCCCTCTACAACGGCGG
>Ga0207931_1000538_pt1 | contig 13954 bp, 16 predicted proteins | sample NGESurdeep092012_2_FD_184478 | JGI IMG/M metagenome (GOLD analysis project Ga0207931, IMG submission 184478) | Arctic peat soil microbial communities from Barrow, Alaska - NGEE Surface sample 415-1 deep-092012 (SPAdes) | ecosystem: Environmental > Terrestrial > Soil > Wetlands > Peat ...
TGTTAAATGTCCGGCGTCGCGTCTCTGCCGGAACGGGGCTGGAACCGGGCGAGCGCCGTTCCGACGCGCGGCGGAGCGCCGGCGGGTCTCGGGCCCAGCCAGCCGACGCGCATAGCGTCGCCGGCGAGTCGCTGCGCTAGAAGCAGCCGAGCTGGCAGTGCATCATCTTGATGCCCAGCTCATTACAGGTGCGGCCGACATCGGCCAGCGGCACATCCAGGTCGCGCGCGATTTTGAACGCCTGCGCGCAGGAGAGGCGCTTGTCGTCGCCGGCCTGCGCCTTGAGAGTCTCGATGAGACGGGGGATGTTGCCTGCTGTCATGCCAGCGAGTGTAGCACCGCCGGAGCCGCGAGCAAGCGATCGCCGCGACCCGTCCCGCTGCCCGCCACGCCGGCGCCGTCGGCGCTTCAGCCCTCGCCGGACTCCACACGCGGCTTCGTGAGCTTCGCGAAGATGTACACAGCCACGTAGATGAACAGGAAGAGCAGTGCGAACAGCAGCGTGAACCCCAGCAGCCGGGGCTGCGACGCGCGGTCGGTGACCCTGCCGTACAGCTCGCCGGCAAGCGGCATGGGGCGGCGCAGCAGGTCCCAGCTGTTCAAGCGCAGGAAGCGGCCCAGGTAGATACCGAAGCTCCCCAGGCCGGCGGCCACGACGACGAAGACCCAGCTCGTGGCGCCGCCGAAGGCCCGCGCCACGATGTCCTGCATGAGATACAACGAAACGACGCCCAGCATGAGCCCCGTCCAGGCGAACCAGAACAGCATCAGCACGTCGTACCAGCCGGGCACGATGTCGCCCATGCTCCCCAGATGCAGGAAGTCGGTGAGGATGTACGGGGCGTTGGGGAAGAAGATGAGCCACACCAGCGCCGCCACCACGATGAGAACGTAGGCGACGACTCTCCGTGCCGTCGCCATCGTGTAGGCCAGCCCGGCGAACACGAACGGCACCCAGGCCAGGGCGAGGTTCCAGATCAGGAACCAGTAGTGCACGCTGTGGGAGTACACCATGCGCGCCCCGACCAGCCCGACGCAGACCAGCGAAGCCGCCATGAGCAGGCCGACGATGGCGTAGGCGAAGCGGTGGCGCGCCAGCCGCGTGAGGTCCTCAGGCCGCCGGCCATCGGCGACGTCGCGCGCGGCCACTGCTCACCCTCCGCCAAGCGGCGGGAAGAGCGAGACCTCGTCGCCGGGGACGAGCCGGTGGTCTTCGCGGGCGTGCACGCCATTGACCAGCACGAGGCCCGCGACGCCGGGTCCGAGGCCAAGGCAGCCGCTGACCGCGCCCACTGTGGGCGCCTCCTCGAGAGTCAGGCTGAGCTGCGTGCGGCGTTCGAGCGTGCGTTCCTCGAGGCCGGCGAAGAGTCTCACGGTGATAGAGTCGATCGAGGTGGTCATGCCGGGACTGTACCACTCATCTGAAGTCCCCGGTCTGCCGATACCCAAGCCGATCGCGCGCGTGACGATCGAGGAAGGCGGGCATGGTCGACGACGATATCCAACCGGTCGGCGTCCCGGAGGGCAGCGGCGGCTCCACAGACGGTGACGGCGCGCCGGAAGGCGTCGCTGCCGAAGGCCGCGACGCCGCCTTGTGCACCGTCCAGGTCGCGCTCATCAAGGAGATCGACAAGTCCGTCGACAAGCTCGAGCGAGCGCGCATCGGCGAGGCCACGCGCGAGCACCTCGAGATCCTGCGCAGCCTGCTCAAGGCGCAGGTGAGCGCCTACCTCGAGCACTTCGTCGCCCGCCGCGCCACCCTCTTCTCGCACACCTCGGTGATGTATGCCGGCGAGGTCGCCGCGCCCGGCGTCCTCTCCACCACGTTCCGCGGCCTCCTCGAAGGAGGCACGCTCACCGGCGGGCAGGGCGCCAAGCTCGCGCAGTTCGTCGGTGACCACCGCACGATGGTGATCTTCGGCGACCGCGCCACGGGCAAGTCGACCTTGCTCAACTCGCTGTTCGAGCTGGTCAGCGTCGATGACCGCTTCGTGGCCATCGAGCGCGGGCCGGACATGCCGGCGCTCAAGGAGCGCTCGTTCTGCGTGCGGCTCAGTGTGGACGACGACACCGATATCCCGGCGCTGTTCGCCAAGGCGCGGCGTATGAGCCCCGGCCGCCTCGTGGTGGGCGAGATCCACAACAAGGAGGTGCGCGAGTTCTTCAGCCTTCTGGCGGAGGACCCCCGCGTGGGCGGCATGGCCACGCTGCGCGCCGACAGCGTGCGCAAGGCCGTCGACCTGATCGTAGCCGCCTTTGGCGGCGACTCGGAGTACGCGCGGGCGCTCGTCGCCAAGGTGAAGCCGGCCTTCGTGCACATCCACTCGGACGAGAAGGGGCTGCCGCGCGTGGCGGCCATCTGGAGCGTAGAGGGTCTCGACGGCGGCGAACTGATGCTCCAGGAGGTCGACACGGGCGCCCCGGCCGCAAGCGAGCTGGTCGCCGAAGCCTGATCGTCGGCCGAGCCCTCGTATCGGCCTCGCCATTCCTGCCTGCGCCGCAACGTCACCGTCCCCGCACGGCGAGTGTCACCGCCCCAGCGCCGTCGTCACCCTGTCGTCGGTCCCCGCGACGCGCTAGGGTTTGTTCTCACCGGCGAGGGCTGGTAGAGTGCCCGTTCACGCCGCCGCAGGGCGGCTTGTCACCCCTGCTCCAGCATCCGAGGCTGGGGCCGCGAAGACCACAGGAGGTGATCGCGATCAACAAGTATGAGCTCATGCTCATCGTGAACCCGAACGCGGACGAGGAGCGCCAGAAGGAGATCGTCGACCGGCTACGCACCAGTATCGAGAAGGACAAAGGCACTGTCGCCGGCGTCGATGGGTGGGGCAAGAAGAAGCTGGCCTACGAGATCAAGAAAGAGACCGAGGGCGTCTATACCGTCGTCACGTTCACGTCCACCCCCCAGACCCTCGCCGAAGTCGAACGCGTGCTAGGCATCACCGACGAGGTCTTGCGCTTCATGACCACGCGGCAGAAGTCCTAGCGACCTTTTCGAGGGAAGGGAGTCCACAGTGGCCGGTTCAGTCAACGTCGTCGTCCTCGTCGGCAATCTCACGCGCGACCCCGAGCTCCGCGCCATGCCCAGCGGCACCAGCGTGTGCCGGCTCGGCCTGGCGGTGAACGAGCGCACCAAGGACCCCGCGACCGGCGAGTGGGGCGAGCGGCCCAACTACTTCGATATCGACGTCTTCGGCGCTCAAGGTGAGAATTGTGCCCAGTACCTCACCAAGGGTCGCCAGGTCGCCGTGGAGGGCCGTCTGCGCTGGCGGTCTTGGGAGACGCAGGAAGGCCAGAAGCGGTCGGCCGTCAGCGTCGTCGCAAACAGCGTGCAATTCATCGGCCCGCGCGACGGCGTCGCCGGCGGCGGGTATGGTGGCGACTCACGGGGCGGCGGAGCGCCGTTCAACAAGGGCGGCCTCGAGCCCGATACGTCCCACGGCGAGACCGCCGACGACGACATACCGTTCTAAGCCGGAAGTGACGGCGCCCGGCAGGACGCAACAAGGAGAGAACGCGCATGCCGAGTTCCAAGCCAACGCCACGGCGCGAGAAGAAGGCCAAGGCTGGCGCCTTGGCCCAGGACAGACGCCGTTGCTGCTTCTTCTGTGAAGAGAAGGTCGAAGAGGTCGACTTCAAGAACTCCACGACCCTTCACCGCATCGTCTCCGACAAGGGCAAGATCCGCCCGCGCCGCGCCACCGGCACCTGTCGGCGCCACCAGAACCAGGTCGAGGTGGCGGTCAAACGCGCACGCGAGATGGCGCTACTGCCCAACGTCAGCCGCTGAGGAGGGTTCCATGGAGGTCATTCTGCTCCAAGACGTCGAGAACCTCGGCGACAAGGGTTCACTAGCCAATGTGGCCCGGGGTTACGCACGCAACTACCTGATCCCACGCAAGATGGCCGAGCCGGCTACGCCGGGCAAGATCACCGAGTTCCGGCGCCGCGAAGAAGAGCGCAAGTCGCGCGAAGCTCGTGCGGCCGTCCAGGCCGAGGAGCACACGGAGACGCTCAACAAGACCGTGCTCACCCTCACGGCCAAGGCCGGCGAGGGCGACCGCCTGTTCGGCTCCATCACGCCGGCCGACATCGCCGACGCCATCAAGAGCGCGCGCGGCTTCACCATCGACAAGCGCAAGGTGCTGCTCGAAGATCCTATCAAGGAGCTCGGCACGTTCCAGATCGATGTCGAGGTCGCCGATGGCTTCGTGGCCTCGGTCAAGACCATCGTCACTCCCGAGTAGCATCCCGCCACACGGGTGAGCTTCTCGCGGACGGGCGGGGGCGGCTGGGCCACCCCCGCCCGTCCGCGTTTTCCGTCAATGGCGCGGCCCATCATGAGACGATAGACTGCGGTTTCGCAACACCCCACGCCACCCGGAGAACACATGGCAGTCGAGCGCATCGAGACCTCGGTGACCCACCTGCCGCCGCACGACCTCGAGGCGGAGCAGTCGGTGCTCGGCGCCATGCTGGTCAACCCCAACGCCATCACCGCCGTAGCCGAGACGCTCGCCGCCGACGACTTCTACCGCGACACACACCGGCTCATCTATCGCGCCGCCCTCACGCTCTACGACAAGGGCGAGGAGGTCGACGTGGTCACGCTCAGCGCCCAGCTCGATCGCGACGGCGTGCTGGAGCGGGCCGGGGGGCGCGATTTCGTGCACACGTTGGCCGAGTTCGTGCCCGCGGCGGCCAACGCCGGTCACTACGCGAGCATCGTGCGCGAACAGAGCGTGCTGCGCAGCCTCATCCGCGTGGGCAACGAGATCGCCGAGCTGGGCTACCAGCGCCCCGGCGATACCCACGACCTTCTGGACCGCTGCGAGCAGAAGGTCTTCGCCATCCAGCAACAGCGCCGCGTCGCCGAGTTCCAGCACATCAGGGACGTCCTGGTACGCAACTTCGAGTACCTCAACGAGATGGAGAAGGACCGCGGCGTCAGCGGCGTCCCCAGCGGCTTCGAGGGCATCGACCGGCTCACCGGTGGTTTCCAGAAGGCCAACCTCATCGTCCTGGCCGCACGCCCCGGCGTGGGCAAGACTTCTCTGGCCCTCAACATCGCCCAGACCGTGGCGGTGGAGGGCAAGGCGCCGGTCGCCATCTTCAGCCTCGAGATGAGCGCCCAGGAACTGGGCGAGCGCATGATGTGCTCCTCGGCCCGCGTCAGTTCGCACAAGGTCCGCACCGGCAGCCTGTCGGGCGACGACTACGCCAAGCTCGTGCAGGCAGCCGGCGAGCTGGAGAAGGCCGACATCTTCATCGACGACACCGCCGGGCTCAACATGTTCGAGCTGCGCGCCAAGGCGCGTCGCCTGCAGTCCAAGCATGCGCTGTCGCTGATCATCGTCGACTACCTGCAGCTCATGTCGGGCGACAGCCGCGCCGAGAACCGCCAGCAGGAGGTCTCCAACATCTCCCGGTCGATGAAGCAGCTGGCCCGCGAACTGGACGTGCCCGTCATCGCCGTGTCGCAGCTCAACCGGTCGCCCGAGGCGCGCGCCGACCGCGAACCGCAGCTGGCCGACCTGCGCGAGTCGGGAGCCATCGAGCAGGACGCCGACATGGTGATGTTCCTCTACGAAGACCCCAGCGATCCGTCGTCCAAGGGCGTGGTCAAGCTCAAGATCGCCAAGCACCGCAACGGACCCACCGGGCTTGTGCGGCTCGGCTTCGTGCGCCGGTACACCAAGTTCCGCACCCTCAGCCAGGCCGAGGACTACGAGTACGACGCGGAGTAGCCGGCGCTCGCGCCGAGCCGCCCGGCGACATTCATGACCGCCCACCTCACGACTTTCTTCGCCCCCCGGCTCGACCCGGTCGCCCTCCTGCACGCCCTGGGGCTCGAGGGCCGGTCGCCGGTCGTACTGCTCGATTCGGCCGGCGGATCGGCGCAGCTGGCTCGCCGGCACTACCTCGCTTGGGACCCGGTGTTCCGTCTGCGGGCGCGCAACGGCGTGGTCGACGCGACCTCCGGGAGCGCGGTCGTGCACGCCGGCGACCCGGAAGCGCGCGAACTGGCGCGTCAGGCGAGCGCCCTCGCCTCGCTGTCGCCGTTCGAGGCGTTGCGCGCCGCCACGCGCCTGGCGGCGGCGCCGAAGTGGGCCGCCGCCGGGGCGTCGGCGAGCTGGCCGGGCCGCCCGCAGTCGGCGGCCGGCTTCCCCGAGGCTGAGGCGCTCTTCGGCCTGGTCTCCTACGACGCGGTGCGCTGCCTGGAGCGCCTCCCCGACACCACTCGTGACGACCTGGGCATCCCCGACATCGACATGTTCCTGCCGGGGATGCTCCTGCGGTACGACATCGCCACCGGCGACGCGGCCCTCGTCGACCGCCTGTCAGGCGACGAGACGGCGGCGCAGGCCGGCGCGCGCGTGGGCGCCGCCCTCGAGCGCGCCGGCAAAGGAGCCGCCCCCACGCTACACGGCAACGACCTGCCCGTGTTCCGCAGCAACTTCACCCGCGACGAGTACGAAACCGTCGTCGCCCGCACGCGCGAGTACGTGTACGCAGGCGACATCTTCCAGGCCAACCTCTCACAGCGTCTCGACCTCTGCTACGCGCTGCCCAGCCTGCATCTCTACGACGCTCTGCGCATCGTCAATCCTTCGCCGTTCGCCGGTTACCTGCACTGCGGCGAGTACGAACTGATCTCCTCTTCCCCCGAGCGGCTGGTGTCGCTGGACGCGGAGGGCTGGGCCGAGACGCGCCCCATCGCCGGCACGCGGCCGCGCGGAGATCGCCGGCCCGAGGACGATGCGCTGACCCACGACCTCAACCTCGACCCCAAGGACCGCGCCGAGCACGTGATGCTCGTCGACCTCGAGCGCAACGACCTGGGCAAGGTCTGCGACTACGGCACCGTCCGCGTCTCCGAGCTCATGGTCAACGAGTACTACTCGCACGTCATCCACATCGTGAGCAACGTGCGCGGCCATCTGCACCCGCATCGCGACGCCGTCGACCTGGCCAAGGCGATGTTCCCCGGAGGCACCATCACCGGCTGCCCCAAGGTGCGCTGCATGGAGATCGTCGACGAACTCGAAACCGTGCGCCGAGGACCGTACACGGGCTCGTTTGGCTGGATCGCGGAGCGCACGCTCGACCTGAACATCGTCATTCGCACGCTGGTGCGCCGCGGCGACCGCCTGTTCCTCCAGGTCGGCGGCGGCATCGTCGCCGATTCGGTGCCGGCCCGCGAGTACCGCGAGACGCTTCATAAGGCGGCCGGCATGCTGCGCGCCGTGAGCGCCAGCATCGCCGAGCGCGCCGGCTGATAGAGTGGAGCTATGACCGTGCTCATGCTCAACGGTGTGCTCATGGGCGCCGACGAGGCGACCATCCCCGCCACCGACCGCGCGCTCACCCACGGCCTTGGTCTCTACGAGACGCTCAAGCTGGTCGCCGGCGTCCCGGTGTTCTTCGAGGAACACATCGCCCGCCTGGACCTGGGCCTTTCCGAGCTCGGCCTCGAGCGTCCCTGTGGGCGCGCCGACATGGCCGAGCGGATCTGCCGCCTCTCGCAGGCGAGCGACGTACCGGACGGCGCCTGCCGCGTGCTCGTCACCGCCGGCGCGCCCGACGGCCCGCCCACGCTGCTCATCCAGACCGACGAGCGCGTCTTCCCCGACCGGCCGCTGCGCGTGATCTCTTACCGCGGGGTACGCGTGCGCGCCCAGCTCAAGGCGATGACCGTCATGCAGTCGTACCTGGCGCAGCGGGCCGCGAAGATGGCCGACGCCGACGATGCCATCCTCGTGGACGACGAGGGGCGCATCTTCGAGGGCGCTACCTCGAACATGTTCCTCGCCCGCAGCGGCGGCCTCGTGACGCCTCCGGCCGAAGGCGCCATCCTCCCCGGCGTGCTGCGCGCCAAGGTGGAGGACCTGGCCGGCGCCAACGGCATCCCGGTGATCGAGGCGTTCTCCCGCGTCAGCGACCTCAGGCGCGACGACGGCATGCTGCTCACCAGCAGCGTGCGCGGCGTCGTGCCCGTGGGGAGCGTCGACGGTCGTGAGCTGCTCGTGGACCACGGGCTCGTGCGGCGGCTGCGCTCGCTGGTCGGCGAAGCCGAGGCGGCGAGCGCAGCCGCCTTCCGCGCCGCCTACCGCTGACACCACCACGCGCGCGTTCCCGCGCCGCCCGTCGTCCCAGGTTTACGTGCGCCGCCGCGCGCGGAATTCTTACGGCATGCGACGCTCATTGCCCACAGCCCTGTTCCTCGCCGGCGTGACCACGGCGGCGGCGCTGATCGTAGCCGTCGGTCCGCATCCGGGCGCCGCGGACGCGGAGACCCACTCGGCACGCGCGGCCGCGCCCCCGGCAGTCGACTTGCAGACGGTGCCGGGCTCGTTCGACCAGCCGTTGTACCTGACCGCCCCGCCCGGCGACGCGACACGCCTCTTCGTCGTTGAGAAGACGGGGCGCATCCGCATCGTGAAGAACGGCGCCGTGGTGGCGCAGCCCTTCCTCGACCTCTCCGGCTCCGTGTCCACCGACGGCGAGCGCGGCCTGTTGTCCATGGCATTCCACCCCAGATACTCGAGCAACGGGCGCTTCTACGTGGACTACACCAACAAGGCCGGCGACACACGCGTGGTGCGCTACACCGTCTCCAAGACCGATCCGGACCGCGCCGACACGTCGACGCGCAAGTTGCTGCTGCGCGTGCATCAGCCGTACAGCAACCACAACGGAGGCCAGCTGCAGTTCGGCCCCGATGGGCGCCTCTACATCGGCATGGGCGACGGCGGCAGCGCGGGCGACCCTCAGGGCCGCGCCCAGAACGCCAGAAGCCTCCTGGGCAAGCTGCTGCGCGTCGACTTGAGCACCTCACGAGCAAGAGTGACCACGTACGCCAAGGGGCTGCGCAACCCGTGGCGCTTCTCCTTCGACCGCGCCACCGGCGCCTTGTGGATAGGCGATGTCGGTCAGAACACCTGGGAGGAAGTAGACTACCTGCGCCCCGGGCGCCCGGGCGGTGCCAATCTGGGCTGGAACGGCTACGAAGGTGGGCACCTGTACAGGCAGGCCACCGCGAACCGCCTGAACCGAAGCAAGCTCGTGTGGCCGGTCACGGAGTACGACCACAGCGTGGGCGAGGCGGTGACCGGCGGCTACGTGTACCGGGGCGGCGCCATCCCGGCGCTGCGCGGCTTCTACGTGTTCGGCGACTTCACCAGCGGTCACGTCTGGGCGATGAAGGGCCCCGGAGGCGCGCGCCGGGCCTTGGCCGGGGCCGACCAAGCGACGACTCACGTCGCTTCCTTCGGCCAGGACGCCGCCGGCGAGCTGTACGTGGTATCGCTCGACGGCTCCGTGTTCAAGATCGTGCCGGTGCCGTAGGCGTTCTACCGCCGCCGGCCTTCCAGGAACCAGCTCGCGTGCCGATGAACGACGCCTTCGGCGTTGTTCTCCTCGTAGCTCCGCTCCTCCAGGTCGAGCACCTCGAAGGCGGCGAAATCGGCGGCCAGCTCCTCGGCCGTGCAGAAATGCAGGTACACGTGCTCGATCCAGCTGCGCTCCTCGCCCGAGACCGGGTCCCCGACGGCGTAGTGCTGCGGGTCGCGCGGCGAGAGCGCGCTCAGAAACAGGAGACCGCCGGGGCGCACCAGGGCGGCGAGAGCCGCCGTGAACTCCCGGCGGCCGATGGGCCCGAGCAGATGATAGACGTTGCAGACGAAGGCGACGTCGTACGCCGCGGCCTGCCCGTCCTGGCTCGCAAGGGACGCCACGTCGCCCAGGCGGTACTCGACCTCGAGGTCCGCGGTGCGCCGCTTGCGGGCGCCGGTCACGGCGGCCGGCGCCGGATCGAGACCTAGCACCCGGCAGCCCAGCTCGGCCGCCAGGTAGCGGGTGTCGCGCCCGTAGCCGCAGCCCACGTCGAGGACGATGAACGGCAGGCCGTCCCGATCCCTCGCGGAGCCGGCGGCGACCGCCGGGCGCAGGCGGGCGACGGCGAGGCGAGCGAGCTCGCTGGGGCCGTCGCCCCACGGGCGCCCGTCGCCGGCATAGCGCTGCTCCCAGTACTCGGCCACCTTGGGGATCCCGGAGCCGGGCCGACCGGCGCCTCCGGCGCCGCTCATCCTTGCGTCAGGCGCCGCCACGCCTCCTGGTATTTCTCGGCCGTCCTCGCAGCCACGTCGGCGGGCAGTTCGGGGCCGGGCGCCGTCTTGTCCCAGTCCAGCGTCTCCAGGTAGTCGCGGACGAACTGCTTGTCGTAGCTCGGCTGGCTCTTCCCGGCTTCGTAGCCATCGGCCGGCCAGAAGCGCGACGAGTCGGGCGTCATCGCTTCATCGATGAGGATCAGCTCACCGTCGAGCAAGCCGAACTCGAACTTGGTGTCGGCGATGATGATGCCGCGTTCCAGCGCGAAGGAGGCGCCGAAGCGGTACAGCTCCAACGAGACATCGCGCACCTTGTCGGCGAGATCCCCACCTACGAGGTCCACCATCTTCTCGAAAGGGATGTTCTCGTCGTGGGTGCCCACTTCGGCCTTGGTCGACGGCGTGAAGAGGGGTTCCGGCAGACGGCTGGCCTCCACCAGGCCACCCGGCAGCGGAATGCCGCAGACCCTGCCGGTCTTCTCGTAGTCCTTGCGCCCCGATCCAGTGAGATAGCCGCGGACGACGGCCTCTACGGGGAGCGGCTCGGCCTTGTGCACCACGATCGAACGCCCGGCGAGGTGCCGGTGCGCGACGTCGGTGCTGAACGGCTCCGGATCCACGATGTGGTTCGGGACGATGGCGCTGGTCTTGTCGAACCAGAAGTTGGCGATCTGCGTGAGCACCACGCCCTTGTCCGGGATAGGCGTCGGCAGGATGACGTCGAAGGCGGAGAGCCGGTCGCTGGTGACGATGAGCATCTCGTTGGGCGCGTACTCGTAGATGTCGCGCACCTTGCCGCGGCTCAGGAGCTTCCAGGCGGATTCGTTGGACTCATAGAGCTCGGACATGGTCGTCACTCCCCTTTCGTCGCGATCAGTTCGAGCAGCGCCTCGGCCGCCGCGCGCGGCCCCACGGCCTCCGCACCGGCCACCCCCAGCTGGGTGCGCAGCTGCCCCACGTACACGCCCGCTCGGAAGGCGGCGGCGAAGGTCGTCTGCGCCAGCGCCTCGTGCTGCGCCTGGCGCTGCGCCGGGCCGAACGGATTGGCGAAGTAGCTGTACGTGAGTCCGGTGGAGGTCGTCGTTCCTTTGCTCATGGCGGCGCCGTCCGTGAATACGGCCAGCGCCGCCTCCACAGCGGTCAGCCGCTCGAGCACCGGGTGGTCCCCGTCCACCGCCTCGTAGTTGTTGGCGTACAGGAGATAGTCCACCGGGTAGCCGCGAAGCACGTCGTCGAGCGTCGTCACCGGCAGCACCACGCGCGCGTTGACGCGGTTGGGGCTCATGATGATGGCGCGGTCCATCTGGCCGAAGGCATAGCCCTGCTGCAGGTCGTCGAGGCGCACGAAGGCGCCGATCTCGGTGCCGTAGCCGTGCACGCGCCCATCGGCGGCGACCTCCAGAGAGCCCATGTCGTCGGCGATCACCCGCACCTCGCGGACGCGCTCGTCGCCGAGCACGCGCAGCGCCTCGAGCGTCTCCGACTTGCCGGTCGCCGTGTCCCCGATGAGCAGGACGCTCGCGGTGCGTCCGTCGGCCAGCACCAGCCGCGTGTAGGCGCCGTGGAACGGCATCAGCCCACGATCCATGGCGGCCACGTTGTGCAGCGTGAGCACCATCTTCTTGAGGTAGCCGAAGTAGCCGAAGCGGTCCTCGAGCGGCACGGCGGCGACCAACAGCCGCCCGGCCTCGTCGTCGTGGAACACGGTGGGCAGGTCACCGAAGCGGGTCAGCGCCGCCGGTGGAACGCCGTAGAGATACACGGCGTCCGGGCCGGCGGCGATCTCCTCGTCAGACGCGACCTCGAACAGGTTGGCGAGGCTCAGCCCGAGGCCGGCGAAACGCTGGTGGAAATAGACGAAGACGACCAGCCGGCCCACGAGCGCCGGGTAGCACAGCCACTGCTCACGCTCCAGGGTGAGGCCGTCCAGCGGGTTGTCCGCGACCTCGGTGAATTGGCCGGTGCGCGTGTTGGTCGGGGGGTCGAGCAGCAGCGGTGGATACATGAGCAGATGTCGCACGAAGGGGATGCCGGCCAGGAGGTCGCGGTAGCGAGCCGGAGCCGGCCACTTGTGCTGCACGACGTACACGCCCACCTCGGCGCCGGCGGCGACCTGGCGGTAGACGCGCGGGCGCCCGCCGGTGACGTTCTCGGCGACGTCGCGGTACAGGTCTCGCACCGAGCGGCTCAACGACTCGACGGTCTGGCTGAAGGCACGCCACGGCAGCTTGTCACCGGGCGCCGGCGGCGCCGCGGCGCGCACCACGAGAAAGCGGTCCCAGCGCCGCCAGAAGTCGTACAGCCCCTCGACGAACTTGTGCAGCCGGTCGCGGCGAACCAGCAGGTCGCCCGAGCCGGCCCAGGTGCGCGCGATCCGCTCCAGTGGGTTGTTGGCCAACAAGCGGATCAGATCGAGCAGCTGCGCCCGCCCCGGCAAGCCGAGCTCCTCGAGCGAGTCGGGGTTGCGCACCTCGACGTGGTCGATGTAGAGCTCCAGGACACGCGCGAACGAAGCGCTCTCCACGAGCTCCTGCGCGCTCGCGCACACGCCGTCCTCGGTGTGCATGAGGACCTGGCGGTCGTCTACGTCGAGTCGCAGCAGAGACATCTCCCTCACTCCCCCGAACTGTCACGGACTCGCCCAACGCCTGCGCCCGGCGAGCTCGCAGACTACCACAGGCCGGCGTGCCTGAGCGGCACGCAAAACGACGGCAGCGGCCGTCTTCCGCCCTGCCAGCGATTTGCTCAGGCCGGCGCCGTGTCGTGCTGCTCGGAGCCGCAGAAGGCGCACCTCCGCGCCCCATACTGGATCTCGCTGAGGCACTCCGGGCATTTCTTGGTGGTGGGGTCGGCGCCCCGGGCGCGCAGCTCCGCGAGTTTGTTCATCGGCGCCATGACGACAAAGTAGATGGCCGCCGCGATGAGCAGGAACGAGATGACGGCGTTGATGAACAGCCCGTACTGGAAGACCCCTTTGCCGATCGTGAAAGACAGGCCCGAGAAGTCCGGCTGGCCGAAGATCGCCGCGATGATCGGCGTGATGACGTTGTCCACGAACGTCTTGACCACGGCCCCGAACGCGACGCCGATGACCACGGCAACGGCCAGGTCGACCACAATGCCGCGCAGGACGAACTCCCGGAATCCCTTGAGCATCCAGCCCTCCTCTGTCTCGATCGTCCCGGTCGGAGCACCAGTGCCGCGGCGCGCGTCGCTGCGCTCGTGACGGTGTTACCACGACATCTGCGATCGGAAACGGCCGCGCCGGGCGCCACCCTTGCGCACAAAAACCGCCGCCGCTACACTCAGGCGGCCTGCCAACCGTGAGACGCACCAAAGGAGGTGGGTGATGACCGTCAGGGCAGCCGACGACAGCAGCGCGTCACCCATCGCGAGGAGTACGTCGTAACCACCCGCTCATCGTAAGCACGGTCTCCTGCAGTCGCCCCTGAAACGGCTTCTGCGTCGCCTCTTCCCGCCAGGTGATACGCGGGCGCGGCCTGCCGCCGCGGCGCCGCTCCGCGGCGCACCTTCGGCGGCCCACCGCGCCAGACAGTGACGGGGTGCGACGAAAGGGCATATCTCAGCATGGACAAGAAGCAGCGCAGAAGACTCAAGGACCTCCTGGCTCGGCTGGACACCGGTGAGCGAAACAGGCTCACCAAGCGCGCCGACAAGCTGCGCAAGGTCGCCTTGCGCGGCCTTCCCCACGGCGCCCGGCGCCCCGAGCTCGACGATTTCCGCCTGCTCCTGCTCGACGCCGAGCAGGAGCAGGCGAACGGGTTCGCGGCAGAGCAGGACGGCGCCGGCGCGATGACGGGCGCCGCCGCGGACGGCAACCGTGG
>Ga0207931_1000541_pt1 | contig 13890 bp, 12 predicted proteins | sample NGESurdeep092012_2_FD_184478 | JGI IMG/M metagenome (GOLD analysis project Ga0207931, IMG submission 184478) | Arctic peat soil microbial communities from Barrow, Alaska - NGEE Surface sample 415-1 deep-092012 (SPAdes) | ecosystem: Environmental > Terrestrial > Soil > Wetlands > Peat ...
TGGCGGATATTATCCTTACTACGGGTATGATTATTATGATCCCATGTGCTATGGCGGATACTACGGTGGTTACTACAGTGGTTATCCATATTACTACGGCAGCAACCAGGGCTCCTACGGCGATGACAGCAACCATTATACGAACCGCAGAGGTGGTTACAGCACATCGACAAGAGGTTCATATGCATCCGGCGACGGAAGGATCAAATCAGGTGCATCATATACTGATGGCGGATATGCATCAAGAAGGACAGGATCAGTTTCACCTTCCGGATTAACCCCTGCTTCTTCTTCTGCAACCGGTGCAACTTCCGCAACAAGGAGATCGGCTGCAGTACCAACATCAGCAGCAGAAAAAAGTGCATATACCAGGACTCCGGTAACATCCGGTGCAGTGCCACAGGGTTACACGCGTCGTGAACAAACAGGAACCGGCATACAGACAAAAAGCCAGCCTCAGACCCAGACACGTACTCAGTCCCAGAGCGTTAACAAACCTCAGTATCAAACTACTGAAAGGACTTACACTCCCAGCTACAACAACCCGAGGATGAATTCAAGGCCCTCATACAATAACAGCCGCAGCACTGAATCCGTTCAGAGTTCACCTGGCTACAACAGAAGTGTTCCTTCAAGAAGCAGCACAGGGTCATCTGTTCAGACCAGGACCAGCAGCGGTTCTTCAGGGTACTCACCTTCAAGATCATCGTCCTCCTCATCTGTACATTATTCAGCTCCTTCACGCAGCAGCTCAGTAAGCTCAGGCGGCAGAAGCAGTAGTTCCTCCTATTCGGGTGGCAGCAGAAGCAGTGGTTCTTCCTATTCCGGTGGTGGCAGCTCCGGCGGCCATAGTTCCGGTTCTTCATCTTCCTCCTCCTCCTCTTCATCGCATAACAGCGGCGGCGGCAGACGATAACGCAAATAAATGACAATGACGGTTATGTTCCGCAAAAGCTGGAGCAGAAGGGATCGTATACTTCAAAAAAAATAAAAATGAAAAAGAGACTTATAATAACGGCAGCTGTTATGCTCCTGCCACTCTGCCTGCAGGCGCAGAACATAGATGATGCTCTCAGATATTCCAGGCTATTTTATCAGGGCACGGCACGGTTCGAAGGTATGGGTGGTGCATTCACAGCCCTGGGTGGCGATATGACTGCAATAGCACTTAACCCGGCCTCTGTAGCTGTCTTCAGATCTACAGAGTTTGCAGTATCAACACAGATTGCATTTAAAAATAATAATGCCAATTTCGCAGGCTACAATAATGATAACCAGTTTTCACATTTTTACCTTGGACAGATAGGCCTGGTCTCTGTCATGACAATGAGGAACGGGTCAGCTCTGAAAGGTTTAAGCTTTGGCTATTCGTACAACCGGTCTAATAACTTTGATACCCATATTGTTATTGACGGTATAAGTAATGCCAGTTCAATGGCTGATTACTGGGCTGAGCTCTCGAACGGATACTATCCTTCTGAGCTTGAGGCCAATACAACTGCAGGTAAGATGGCTTACGATTTATATTTAATTGATACACTTGCAAATAGCTCTACCACCTATGCTTCAATTTTCTCCCGCTACGGCAGGTCAGATCCGGTATATGGTCAACAGACTAAAAGAATAATTGACAACTCCGGCTTCACAGGTGAACATACTATGGTCATGGGAGCAAACGTGGCTGATAAGCTATACCTGGGAGCAGGCTTTGGACTCACAACCATGGCTTACACCGGACATTATCAGCATTCGGAAATTGATGCAGCGAACAATATTTTTGACTTTGTTAATTTCACATACACTGACCATTTTGATGCAAATGGCACAGGCTGGAATTTCAAGATCGGAGGAATATTCAGACCGATAGAAATGGTTCGTATCGGCTTCAGCTTCACTACCCCTACCTGGTATAAAATCGACGAGCAATATTACAGTAATCTTTCTGCATTCCTCAACTACGACACTCCAAATGATACCACAGATGATGTCAATGACGCTAAAGACTCAGGCCAGGGGTCTTACCATTACGAATTGACAACTCCATACAGAATTAACACAGGTATTGCAATTCAGATAGGGAAGATAGGTCTTATAAGTGCTGACTATGAGTATGTTGATTACTCCACAGCCGCATTACGGCATGGTGCTGACGGGTATTCTTTTTCTGGTGAAAACGATCAGATTAAGTCAGAACTTAAAGGCGCGAGCAATATCAGGGTAGGAGGTGAACTGCGCCTTGGTTCCGTATACTTCAGAGGAGGCTACAGGTATTATGGACCTTCATACCAGAGTGGCACTATTAATGCGAAGACTGATTACAATGGCTATAGTGCCGGGATAGGGTACAGACAAAAAAACTTCTATCTGGATCTCGCTTTCTCAGGGCTTATCAATTATGAGAATTATCTGATGTATCCGAACGCATGGCTTGAGCCTGTCAGCATACACAATAATGACAAGCAGTTAACAGGAACGGTTGGTTTTAAGTTTTAAAGATTATTTCCATTCTGTTTTTCAGGCCAGGGACCCCAGCAGCAAAGCTCCGGTCCCTGGTCCGTTATTGAGCAGCACGTCTATGATACTCAGTCCCGGCACAAACCCAAACTTTTCTGAGAAGACCTGGGTATATTGCATATCAGCGAAGCCTGCAGCAGAGGAAGGCTTTTTAGTTGATATAAGGTACCTGTAGTCTCCTGGTACACTCTCTTCAGCCAGGAACTCCCCGGAAAATGATATCCTGGTTGTAAGGCCTATTGCCTCATTCATTGAATAAAGAGCCTCGGTATTGAGGTCCAGTAAAAACCTGAACGGCTTATTGATCACTCTGCTTATGGCATCATAATAGTATTCAAAGAACGGGGCTGTAGCATATGCTGAAGTGATGCTTCTGAGATGAAGTTCGCGCCAGCGGCGGCCATTGTCAATTTCCAGGTCCTTTATGGGGGTCTTGTGGAAAGAGCCACGCAGCACAGGCACTGTCAGGAGCAGCGGGCCATTTGCTCCCATTATCCGGCATCTGTTGCGGTAGGTTTGCTTGTGGTAGTTCTCCCATTTTTCGATCAGGACCTTTCTGCTGTGCGCTATCAGGAAGAAGTATTCTGCCGGAGGGAAGTATGCTGAGGAAAGAAGTACTTCATTAGCCATTGTACACTACAGCCTGTTTATCCGGCTCGCCGAGAAGCCGGCACCAAAGCCGTTATCGATATTTACAACCGTTACCCCTGCAGCACAGCTGGTAAGCATGGCGAGCAAAGCTGAGAGGCCCTCAAATGAAGCTCCGTATCCTACGCTTGTGGGTACTGCAATTACAGGCATGTTCACCAGTCCACCAACTACGCTCGCCAGGGCTCCCTCCATACCTGCAATGACTATCGCTACCCTGCATTCACGTATTTCAGGGAGTTTATCGACGAGCCTGTGGATACCAGCCACTCCCGCATCATAAATCCTTACGACATTATTCCCGAGCAGTTCGGCAGTGATAGCAGCCTCCTCAGCTACAGGTATATCGGACGTACCTGCCGTGATAACAGCAATTTTAGTAGGAGGAGGTACACTCTCTGTCTTCATTATACTTATTATCCGTGCAATCTCATAATAAACAGCATCCGGGAATAAATGGCTGATATATTCAAACATTTTCGTACCGGCACGAGTGCCTATTATATTGTTACCGTTTTCCTCCATCGCCGTAAAAATCGCCCCTACCTGTTCGGGGGTCTTTCCTGCACAGTACACTATTTCAGGGTATCCGGTGCGCAGCTCGCGGTGATGATCAATACGTGCAAACCCGAGGTCGCTGTACGTAAAATTACGAAGTTTCTCCATCGCCTCATTAACACTTAATGATCTGTCACTGATGCTTTTCAGGATCTTCTCCAGTTCTCCGGCATTCATCTTTCTAATTGTTTTTGTTCATACTCCCGCTTCGATAACCCTCAATATCAACAGTTATGTATCTGTATCCCATGTCTTTGAGGGCAGAAACTATCGTGCTTCTCATTTCATCCGCCATTATTTCTGCGAAGTGTTCTTTTCTGCATTCTATTCGTGCCAATTCTCCGTGCACTCTTATGCGTGAGCCACTGAAGCCCAGCCTGGTAAGGAGATTCTCGGCTTCTTCCGCTCTTCGAAGGTCATTTGTTCTTATCGGGGTGTCATGAGGAAAACGAGTCAGCAGGCATGCATTCGATGGTTTGTCGCTCACAGCCAGGCCTGCCTCCCGTGCAAGCATCCTGATCTCTTCCTTGGTTAGACCTGCCTCCAGTAGCGGGCTTCGTATGCTTAACTCCTCAAGGGCCTTCATTCCGGGACGGTAATCGCGTACGTCATCAGCATTTGTGCCATCAAAAACCGTGCTGATGCCCGACTCCCCGGCAGCACTTCTGACAGCCTTCATCACCTCTTTCTTGCAGAGGTAGCAACGGTCAGGAGGATTACCCGTCACTGAACCGGGGACGTCCATTTTTATTTCCCGGTGCTTAACTCCGTACATGTTGCAGAACTCAGCAGCTTCCTGCACTTCAGCTGTAAACATGTAGGGAGTGCTGACCGTGACGGCCATGAGGTCAAGTGAGCTGATGCCTGATGCAACACTCACGAGAAAAATGCTGTCAGTGCCCCCTGATAGTGCTATAGCAGCTGCCCCCGATTCAGACAGAATATTCTGGAGCTTCCTTAATTTATCATGTGGTGTCATATTCATTTTATTGCCAGGGCTGTTATCTCCTGTATGATCTGTTTCATAGGGAGGCCCGTCTCTGCAGCTATGGCCGCACAGCGGTCAGCCTCAGGCTTCACTGAAACAAGTCTGCCGTTAAAAAATGACTTCTTGATGACGACTCTTCCGAAGCGGGTATCTATCTCTTCGAACTCCCGCTGCAGGGTCTCTTTAGTGAATGGGAATATCCTCATGCCAATGGTAGTAGACTCATTGAAGAGTATCTCCCTTATCGCACCTATCTGATGTTCTTCACATATTACACTTATCATGATTGCCGGCCTGCCTTTTTTCATTATAACAGGAGTGAACCAGACATCACCTGCTCCTGCGGCAAAAAGCCTCGAAGATATATACTCCGTCAATTCAGGGTTCATGTCGTCAACATTGCACTCAACAATGAATGCCTGGTGACCGTTTATCTGACCCCCTGCCGTCTCGGCAAGATATACTCTGAGAATGTTAGGGCAGGAGGGATTGTTTTTCTGGCCTATCCCGTAACCTGTCGTTTTAATAACGTATTTCAGTCCCGGAGGCAACGGCTCAGCGATGCTGGCAATTATAGCGGCTCCGGTGGGTGTAGTAGCTTCGAAATCAACACCGCCTGAATGGACAGGGAATCCGCTGACGATAAGTGCTGTGGCCGGCGCCGGAACAGGCAGAAGACCGTGTTCACACCTGACCATCCCACTCCCGAGTTCAATATCAGAAACGTACACTTTCTCCACCCCAAGGGAAACAAAGCATATTGCAGCACCTACCACATCAATAATTGAATCTACTGCGCCTACCTCATGAAAATGGATTTCCTTTACGGGCTTATTATGTACAGTGGCTTCTGCCTCAGCAATAAGGGTAAATATCTTCAGGGACAACTCCTTCACTTCTACGGAAAGAGAGCTACCTGTAATGATCTTCTCAATATCAGCCAGGTTCCTGTGACCGCTGCGATCAGGACTGCTATGATGATGGTCATGTTCATGAACGGAGTCATTATCAATAATTACAGTTGCTTTTGTCCCTGTAATGCCGTGCCTCTGATCTTTGGTTATCTCAAGCTTCCATCCCCCGACATTCAGCTTCTCCAGATTGCTTATCAGGGTATCCCTGCTGACGCCTAGGTCGAGCATGGCACCCAGGTTCATATCACCGCTTATTCCAGAAAAGCAATCGTAATAAAGTATCTTCATTTTTTTAGTTTTTTTAACATTTAATCTTCCACTGCTTTATAGGCGGCATGGGAGTTTTCTCAGGCTGCTAATATAAGAATACGGTCGCGATATATTAAAAAAATTTGTACTTTGCACCTTTGCTTTATGGGGTAATTTTATAGATTGAAGGTAATGAAAAGAAGACATTTTTTGCGCAATTCGCTTGGAGCGGGTGTGGCCGCCGGAGCTTTCCTGAGTTTGGGAGGATCTCAAAAAGTTTTGGCGGGAAAACCTTTGCCCACAGGTCCGAGTTATGACCTGATTGCAGTTATGAACGGCGAACCCGATGAGATGTTTGATATGGGCATACAGGCCCTGGGAGGGATGGGCTCTTTCGTCAGTAAGGGACAAAAGGTGCTGGTGAAGCCTAACATAGGCTGGGACGTGATACCGGAGAAGGGTGGAAACACTAATCCTGTTCTTGTAAAAAGGATCATTGAACACTGTCTCAGGGCAGGTGCCAAGGAGGTTTATGTCTTTGATAATACCTGTGACAACTGGATAAGATGTTATCAGAACTCCGGAATTGAAAAGGCTGTGAAATCTGCCGGCGGCAAGATTGTGCCGGCTAATTCAGAGAGCTATTTCCAGGAGGTCACCATACAAAACGGTAAGAAGCTGACCACGGCCAAGGTTCACGAAATGGTGCTTAACAGCGATGTCTTCATCAATGTACCTATCCTGAAAAACCATAGCTCAACGAGGATAACAGGAGCGTTGAAGAATATGATGGGCGTAGTCTGGGACCGCGGCTTCTGGCATGCCAATAACCTTAACCAGTGCATTGCAGATTATGCGCTCTACTCAAAAAAGCCAAACCTTCATGTCCTTGATGCATATAATGTCATGATGCGAAACGGGCCAAGGGGCGTCTCCGTTGACGACCTGTCAAAAATGAAGTCTTTGTTTTTGTCCACTGACGGGGTCGCAATTGATGCTGCAGGTGCAAAAATGATGGGACTTGATCCGGCCAGAGTAGAGCATCTGGCTATTGCTGCAGGAATGGGCATCGGTAAAATAGACCTGGCAACTATGAACATCCACAGAATTAAAATGTAGGGGTTCATGAAGTCCTCTGCACTTAAACATATACGTATAGTCTTTTCCTCTATAGTACTGTTGGTGCTTGCTTTTCTGTTTATTGACTTCAGGGGCACAGTACCGGATAAGTTATTTGGGCCTCTGCTTTACCTTCAGTTCATTCCATCGTTGTTAAAATATGTCATTGCAGGAGTGGTGACAGCGACTGGTTTTATTGTAGTTATAGCATTAACACTGCTAACCGGAAGAACTTACTGCTCATTCCTCTGCCCCCTGGGTATTCTCCAGGATGTAATCAGCAGGGTGGGGGGAATGTTTAAGAGGCGCTTCCGGAAATATGGCTATAAAAAACCTTATACAATTCTGCGATACTTTATACTGGTACTTACTGCAGGGATACTGCTCCTGGGAGGTGTATATGTCCTTTCGATACTTGACCCTTACAGCACTTTCGGAAGGTTCATGACTTATTTTGCCAAGCCTGTCGTATTGTTGCTGAACAATCTGGTGGCAACGATCCTCGGGAAGTTTGATATCTATACCGTTTTTAAAATTGACATAAAAGCCTATGAGCTTGCTGCTTATGCCATTCCTGTTGCATTCCTTTTTCTGATTGGATTTCTGGCATTCAGGTACGGCAGGCTTTACTGCAATACGGTGTGCCCTGTCGGGACTTTGCTCGGCTTTCTAAGTAAAGCCTCTCTTTTCAGGATCAGGTTTGAAGAGGAGAAATGTACACGGTGTGGAAGGTGCGCCATGGTGTGCAAATCATCATGCATAGATTTTCTGAACAAACATATCGATACCAGCAGGTGCGTCAACTGCTTTAACTGCCTTGATGCCTGCGGTGAGAAGGCTATGTCATACGATCTGGTGAGGATTAAATCTTCCAAACCATCTGATGAGCCTGATGCCTCGCGGCGCAAATTCATTACAGGGTCAATTGTCATGCTTGCAGCGGGAACGCAGATAATTCGTTCCCAGGACTATAAACCGGTTCCCACAAAAGACTCTACGGTGAAGGAAGACCGGTTATATCCGGTATCACCGCCCGGATCATCAGGTATTGCAGCTTTCACTTCAAGATGCACCGCATGTAACCTTTGCGTTACTGCCTGCCCTACGAGCGTCCTGCAACCATCAGTGAATGAGTTCGGGCTCGCCGGCATCATGCAACCGAGAATGGATTTCCATCATGGCTTCTGTAATTACGAATGCACACGCTGCACCAAGTTATGCCCCACAGGCGCAATAATGCCGCTCATGCTTGAGGCCAAGAAACTTACCCAGATAGGTAAGACAGTATTCATAAAGGATAACTGTATTGTTCAGACAGAAAAAACAAACTGCGGGGCATGTTCTGAACATTGCCCCACTAAAGCATGTCACCTTGTACCTTTTGAGGGCAGGCTCCTGATCCCTGAAGTAAATGATGATATCTGTGTCGGATGCGGAGCCTGTGAATATGCCTGCCCCACAAAGCCATACAAAGCAATTTTTGTAGACGGAAACCCTGTCCATGAAGCAGCCAAAAAGCCTGAAACAAAAGGGGTTGAAGTGGCTCCGGGTGATTTCCCGTTCTGAGGAATGCCGAAAACATGATAATTATCTTTTGACGCGGAGTCAAATACAACTAATTTGCGCTTTCTTTTAATCGGGAAAACTTATTTACTACTTCTATGAAACCCACGCATATTGAGCATATCGGAATTGCAGTGAATTCGCTTTCTGAGGCTATCCCATTCTACGAGAAGGTTCTTGGCCTTAAATGTTACAACATTGAGGAAGTTGCCGATCAGAAAGTAAAGACAGCTTTTTTTAAGGTTGGAATGACAAAGATCGAACTGCTGGAATCAACTGACCCTGAAGGACCGATAGGCAAATTCATCGGGAAGAGGGGAGAAGGGATACATCATATTGCATTTGCCGTTGAGGATATTGAAGAGAAACTCAGGGAAGCCGAAGCAGCCGGTGTAAGACTTATTGATACCGAACCTCGTCGGGGAGCTGAAGGTCTGAGCATTGCCTTTCTTCATCCCAGGTCCACTTTTGGTGTACTTACGGAACTTTGTGAAGATAAAAACAGGGGTAACAACCAATTATAACGTTAGATGAACAGTCAGGAAAGGATTAAACAGCTCCTTAACTTCAGGGAGAAAGCTCGTAAAGGTGGGGGAGAAAAACGCATTGAAGACCAGCATTCCAAGGGCAAGCTTACGGCCAGAGAACGGATAACAATTCTTCTTGACGAAGGCAGTTTTGAGGAATTTGATATGTTTGTCACACACCGCACCGAGGACTTTGGCCTTGCAGACAAAAAGTTTCTCTCTGACGGAGTGATCACAGGTCATGGTACAATTGACGGAAGAGTGGTTTATGTATTTGCGCAGGATTTCACGGTCTTCGGAGGCTCGCTGTCAGAGACTTTTGCACAGAAGATATGCAAGATCATGGACCAGGCAATGCAGGTCGGTGCGCCGGTCATTGGAATTAATGACTCCGGAGGCGCAAGAATACAGGAGGGAGTAAGAAGCCTGGCCGGTTATGCAGAGATTTTTGAACGCAACATACAGGCATCAGGAGTCATACCTCAGATATCAGCCATCTTTGGTCCCTGTGCCGGCGGAGCAGTCTATTCACCTGCCCTGACCGACTTTATTATCATGAGTGAGAAAAGCAGTTATATGTTTGTCACGGGTCCGAAGGTTGCAAAAACAGTGACTGGTGAAGACATAACCATAGATGATCTGGGCGGTGCTCATATGCATTCCACAAAATCAGGCGTGGCTCACTTTACTGTTGAAGAAGAAAAAGAAGGCCTTGACCTTATCAGGAAGTTGTTAAGCTTCATGCCTCAGAATAACCTGGAAGAACCGCCTCAGATCGAATGCGATGATCCCATCGACAGGATGGAGGATGATCTGAACGAGATCATTCCGGAGAACGCCAACCAGCCTTATGATGTCAAGGAGGTCATTCAGAGAGTGGTCGACTATGCCGATTTTGTTGAAGTTCACGAAGCCTATGCAAAAAATATTGTCATCGGTTTTGCCAGATTTGACGGCATGCCTGTGGGCATTATAGCCAATCAGCCTGCGTATCTTGCCGGTGTTCTTGATATCGAAGCATCAAGAAAAGCAGCACGTTTTGTCCGTTTCTGTGATGCATTCAATATACCTCTGGTAACATTTGTCGATGTACCTGGATTTTTACCAGGATCAGTACAGGAATATGGCGGAATAATAATCCATGGCGCCAAGCTGATGTATGCCTACGGTGAGGCTAACGTGCCTAAGATAACAATTACGCTCCGTAAATCTTATGGAGGAGCCCACTGCGTAATGTCATCCAAACAGCTGAGGAGCGATCTGAACCTTGCATGGCCAACTGCCGAAATAGCAGTGATGGGTCCCCAGGGAGCCGTAGAGGTTCTTGAGGGTAAATCAATAAGCGAAATTTCCGATCCCAAATTACGTATGGAGTACACCCTGAAAAAGGAGGATGAGTACCGCACCAGATTTGCTAATCCCTATGAAGCTGCAAAATACGGTTACCTTGACGATGTGATCGAACCACGAAACACCAGATTCAGGATTATCAGGGCTCTGAGAACCCTGTCGACAAAGAAGGACCCGGGTCCTATGAAGAAACATGGTAATATACCTCTTTAGCAAGCGAAAATGAAACTGCTGGATACTATATTCCCGAATTTATTACGGAAAAAACAAGCAAGCTCCTCTGAGGAAGACGCTTCGAAGGATGAGATATCCGGAGAAGTGACTGCAGCAATAGCAGTGGCGTTGTATTTATATAACAATGAAACACATGATATTGAGAGCGGTGTCATTACAATCAAACGTGTCTCAAAGATCTATTCGCCATGGAGCTCAAAGCTCTATCATATGAGGAATATCTACAAAAGATGAGTTGCATCCAAGAAAAATGAAATGAAAAACTACAGGTTTAAGATAAATGGCAAGGCGTATGAAGTGGATGTACCTGACATTGAAGGTAACCTGGCTTCATTAGTTGTCAATGGGATCTCTTATAATGTTGAGGTCGACAATGAAGTTCTCAAGCCGAAGCCTGCTCCTGTTGCGATAAAGCAGCGCTCAGTCAGTGCAGACAAACCGGCTGTTGAAAGGGTCGCCGGAAAGACATCTGTGGTGAAAGCTCCTCTTCCCGGTGTTATAATTCAGGTTCTTGTAAAGCTGGGCGACGACGTCAATGCCGGACAGACCCTGTGCACGCTTGAAACAATGAAAATGGAGAATGCCATAAAGTCTGAAACTGGCGGAAAGATAACGGCTGTCAGGGTGACGCCTGGCCAGACCGTTAATCAGGATGAGGTCATGGTTGAAATTAACTGATCAAATTTGTTATTAATAATCTAACAGAGAGGCGATGAAACAGGCAATCACAGGAAATGCCGGGCCAAAGGTCAGGTCAGATATTGAGGTAACACTTGAGCTGACGGACTCAGGAGGAATAGAACTCATTGTAAAATCAAAGGTTAAGAGCATGTATGGCAATGCCATCGAAAAGCAATGCCGTGACCTCCTCGAATACTTCGGCCTTAAGAATGCCAGGCTACATGTCGATGACACCGGCGCCCTTCCCTTTGTCATTGCAGCAAGGGTGGAGGCAGCTGTAAAAGCTCTTTCCGGCACCTCTGTTTCTTTCCTCCCGGAAATGATAGCTGAAAATGAGTACGTTTCATCAAGGGACAGATTTCGCTTTTCAAGGCTGTACCTTCCGGGCAACAATCCGGGCATGTTCCTTAACGCAGGACTACATTCCCCTGACGGTGTCATACTTGACCTTGAAGACTCCGTCGCACCTGACAAAAAGGATGAAGCGAAGATACTTGTCCGGAATGCACTCCGCTCCGTGAATTTCTATGGTGCTGAAAGAATGGTACGGATCAATCAGGGCGAACGCGGTCTGGCAGACCTTGAATGCGTCATCCCTCACAATGTGCATCTTGTACTTATTCCAAAATGTGAGAATGCACAGACACTTCATAAAGTCGACGAAAAAATTAAAGAAATTAAGAAGAGAGAAGGTCAGCCTGAAACAGTCTTCCTTATGCCAATAATCGAAAGTGCCGGAGGTGTTGAAAGAGCATATGAGATAGCCACTGCCACACCGAATGTTGTTGCGCTGGCAATAGGGCTTGAGGATTATACGGCTGATCTTGGTGTTCAGCGTACCAGGGAAGGCAATGAATCTCTTTATGCGCGTAACCGCATAGTCGTTGCTGCAAAGGCTGCCGGCATACAGCCTATTGACTCCGTATTTTCAGATGTCGGAGATATGGAAGGATTGCTTAATAATGTACAATCGTCAAAAGCTATGGGTTTTGAAGGGATGGGTTGCATCCACCCACGCCAGATAGCTGTCATAAGAGAGGGCTTCTCACCTTCATCTGACGAGATTGAAAAGGCAAAGAAAATAGTGCTCGCCTACCGCGATGCCATTGACAGGGGCCTGGGAGTAGTTGCCATGGGATCAAAGATGATCGACCCTCCGGTAGTGGCAAGGGCAGAAAAGACAATAAACCTGGCGGTAAAGCTGGGATTATTATCTGGTAAATGGAGTGAAGAAGAGGTAACGGAATAAAATAAACACAGATCTGGTCATGAAAATGGTTAAGAATGCCGCCGGTCGTATGGTGCCGGATGAGATCAACGGGAGAGAGGCAATACCTTTCCAAGGCGTTGGAAAACACCGCCCGTCCGGAAGAAAATATGCTCCTCCGATACCTACATGCATAGATTATCCTGAGGACAATAATAAGGTAGTCGCCTCTCTCAGAGAAGCACTTGAAAAATGCGGTCTCAGAGACGGGATGACCATCTCCACGCATCATCACCTTCGTGACGGCGACCTGATAAGCAACAAAATATTTGAAATTGCGGCCTCAATGGATGTCAAAGACCTTGTCTGGCTCCCCTCTGCCTCTTTCCCGTGCAATGACCCTGTGATTGAGTATCTCGGGAACGGCACAGTCAATCGCATTGAAGGCAGTATGAACGGACCGCTGGGCAGGTTCGTCTCGGAAGGCAGGATGAAAGGCATGGCCGTGCTCCGTTCCCACGGCGGCAGGGTCCAGGCTATACAGGATGGTGAAGTGAAGATAGATATTGCCGTGCTTGCTGCACCCGCTGCTGACGCGTTCGGCAATGCAAAAGGCACAGGCGGACCATCAGCTACGGGAGTGCTAGGCTATGCCAAGGCCGACTACCTCTATGCTGACAAAGTGATAGTTGTTACTGATAACCTGGTTGACCTTCCGTGCTTTCCGATGGAGATTGAAGGCAACTATGTCGACTATGTAGTGGTTGTTGACAAAATCGGGATACCTGAAAAGATCGTATCCGGTACAACACAGATCACCAAAAGCCCGGACAGGCTTCTAATCGCAGAGCTGACTGCATCGTTTCTCGAGAAATCAGGTCTCATGCGTGACGGAGCCACCATGCAGGCAGGAGCAGGAGGGACAAGCCTCGCCATAGCAGTATATGTGCACGAGATGCTCAGAAAAAAGGGATGGAAGTTCCGTTTCGGATTCGGCGGCAGCACAAAGTATATGGTCAAAATGCTTGAAGAAGGTCAAATGGGATATATACTTGATGCCCAGGCATTTGACCTGGATGCCGTAAAGTCAATTGAGCAAAATCCCAATCATATACCTTACCCTGTCTTCAATGCCTATAATTACCATTCAAAAGGTAATCTGACAACGATGATGGACATTATGATCCTGGGTGCCACAGAGATTGATACAGGCTTCAACGGAAATGTCGTTACTCACTCTGACGGCCTTCTGCTTCACGGGATCGGCGGGTGGCAGAACTGCCTTCATGCACGTAATGTCATAATACCCGTTCCTTTATTCCGTGACAGGATACCTGT
>Ga0207931_1000542_pt1 | contig 13880 bp, 17 predicted proteins | sample NGESurdeep092012_2_FD_184478 | JGI IMG/M metagenome (GOLD analysis project Ga0207931, IMG submission 184478) | Arctic peat soil microbial communities from Barrow, Alaska - NGEE Surface sample 415-1 deep-092012 (SPAdes) | ecosystem: Environmental > Terrestrial > Soil > Wetlands > Peat ...
GCCCGGATATTCACTTATATTTTATTTAACGGGTATCTGAAGCTGTGTTAATGAATGTGCAGGAAAACTGTAGTTAATAGTATTACCCTTGAATTTAATATCCCTCGTAACTACACTTACAGCATCTTCGGTACTGGGAGTATTCGAAGTCCTGGGAGTACTCGAAGTCGTTATTTTTCCGTTTACCTCGTTAACTTTTGCACTTCCTGTAAAATCACCAGTCTGTAACACCACATTTGCCATGATGGCATTAGTCTCATGCCTGTTGACTATGTTTACCACCAGCATTTTAGTTGAATCATTTAATACAGCGGTTACGTCAAGGTAAGGTATTTCCTTAAATACATTGTTACTGTATTTTTCACAGCTGGTATATACATCGAGCGAGGTGCCATGGCAGTTATTTGAGTAAAGATAGAATGCCTGAAATAATGCATTCTTGAAATCACCATCCGGGGAATAACCTACAAGGCTTGAGAGCATAGTAACATTAGCCATCTTAACTATGTCGGCGTGTCTGATAAAAGAATTCAGATGCTGGCCCACCATTAATGATGCTGTAATGTTGTTACCAAAGCCACCCGACCATTCATCAAATGAAATATATACCGGCCTTTTTGATCCTGATTTCAGCATAGCCTTCTCAATCAGAGCCTGTACCATTTCTATCTTCCGATCAATATCAAGACCCAGGCACATCATGCCGGAGAAGCTCCTGTCGCCTCCCAGTGCCTCGGTTGCATATCTATGTACCGACAGGTAATCAATATTACCGACCATATGTGTTAATACATAATCATTCCAGTCTATCCAGCCGTTATCCGGTTTATAATCTGAAGCACCTGAAGCAACAAGCTTGATATTTTTATCTACCAATTGTATCAGTTTGCCAGCCTCCAGTGCGAACTTGACATAGTCTTCAGCATTTTTTTGCCCCATCTGCCATGGTCCGTCGATTTCGTTTCCAAGAGCCCAGTACTTGACTTTAAATGGGTTTTCATTACCATACTTCCTCCTGAGTTCTGAATAGTAGGTCCCTTTTTCAACATTACAATATTCCACCCAGTGTCTTGCATCGTCAAGAGTGCCAGTTCCGGCATTTATACAGACAAAATTTTCAGCTCCGATAAGACTACAGAGCTTTGCATATTCATCTGTTCCCATCTGGTTGGTTTCAATCCGGTTCCATGCAAGGTCCCGTACGGCCGGACGTTGGGCCTTCGGACCAATCCCATCCTCCCAGTTATAACCTGATACAAAATTTCCACCCGGCCATCTGACTACAGGTATTTTAAGCTCCTTTATAAGCTGTATAAAATCTTTCCTGAATCCGTTCTCATCAGCAAGAGGAGAAGATGGTTCATAAACGCCTCGATATACAACCATTGATTCAAGAAAACTACCATAGATGTTCGGATCAACTGCACCTATTTTACGGTCGAAATCAATTTTAATCACAGCAGGTTCCTGCGACAGAAGATTCCCGGAAACCAATCCGGACAAAATCATGCAAAAGATTAAATTTCTCAGGGTTTTCATAGTTATTATTTTTAAATTTATCAATATGTTGTGTCGTCGTGTGATCATTTATTTAAAATAAAGATATAAATAATACAGACTTATAAGTTTATTTTACATTAAACTCTTAATGCTAACCTCTTTTATCCCCCAGCCCTGGATTATAAGCACAAGGAACATTGTTGCATGAATTATGAACAAATGAATAATGAAACAGAAGAACGGAACCCTCCCATAGACTGAAATTACTTTTGAAATCGCAGACTGATTGTCAGAGTATGGTATCTCATAGAGATGTTTGCAAATTGTTCGCAAATTGTAAAAAAAGAAAAGGGTCTGCTTCATCGCAAACCCTCATCCATTTTTGTCGGGGTGATCTGACTCGAACAGACGACCCCTTGCACCCCATGCAAGTGCGCTAGCCAACTGCGCCACACCCCGAAAAATCATTTACCCTGACATACTTTTCTAATCCAACTCGCTTTTTTATACCCTTTAGTTTCCTTTCAACTTTTACGGCTTCAGATCTCGTTTCATATCCTTTCCACCATTTAAGTTGCCAGGGAATATAAGGTCTTGTGGACAGGTTTCTACCTTGGTTATGCTTACTTAATCTTTCCTCAAGGTTTTTAGTCTGTCCAATATAATATCTTTTACTCTCTGTAGCTTCTATTATATAAACAAAGAACATAATCTGTTTTAAACGCGCTAGTCCCGAAAAATCGATTCCGTAATTGCGGAATCAGATTTTTCGAGGATCCTCGCCACGTCATACGTGGCGGGACCAACTGCGCCACACCCCGAAAAATCATTTGAATAACTTTGTCAAAAGTGATGGCAAATGTAATATAAAAATTCATCTTTCCCATGACAGAAAGGTGAGATATTTGAAAACTCCCTACTACATTGAACCGGGAACGCTGGGTAGGAATGGGAAAGTGAAACCAAAGCACCCTAACTACATTCAACTTAATGCTGACAGCCTTGCCCTGGTCGGACATAGTCATGAGATAAACGATCTTACCACTTATTACGCAAGATATACCTGGAGTACAATTGCTTCTTCCATCGGTATTCTGCAGGATACGATCAGCCACGCTCTTGGTCCTATAAGTAATACAAGCGATCAGCTGTTGTCCTGAATAAAATCGGCGAAATAGGGTAGGGGTAAGAAAATTTTGTTGAGAGCCTTTCAGCTCTTAACAATATATCTATCCTCCAGGTACTGTAACCATTTAAGGTAATCAGTATCTGTTGTGAGCCCTCTTGCAGTCTTAATGAACTCCTCATAAGTTATCCCTTTGAAAGAATTCTCATGCCCGGGAGTAAGAAAGCTTTTATATACTGGTATCAGGTCCCTGAAGTGGTCATTACCTTCAGGGTACAAAATTATGGATGTGAAATGTTCATATCTGGATTCCGGATGGTTTTTCCTGGTCATGCTTTCCCCGAGAAGCTGGTTTCTCCAGACTTGTCTATACTTGTCAGACTTCAGTTCATCAATGTGCTCCTTTCTATATAACCCTATTTTTTCTGTGAGAGTTTTATATAAGGAGGTATCCTGATGTACCTCTCTTTCCTCCCTGGAATCTTTCATCAGCTTGTGTTCTCTTTCGGTGTACTTGACTTCAATACCAAGGATGCCAATACTCCCTGAAGCATGTTTGTACTCAATGAAGACATCAAAAGAGGTTTTATCCTTGAGAGCTTTTTCAGGATCGGGAGAGTATTCTATCCTTATATCGGTGATCATATTTATTACTCCACCCATAAACCTGTTCAATACTGCCCTGGCGTATTCCGGATTTTTGGAAAGAGGAATGAAAAAATTCAAAGGGATATGTTCACTCCTAAGCATATTGGCAAAACAAGCTTGATTGAGTCTGTAATGAGGATATCTTTCCAGAGCAGCTTCTTTAACCTTAAATCCATCAAAAAAAATCAATCCTTTCTGTGCATCCAAATCATTCAGGATGGTTTCATAACCATTATAACCGACTCTTAAAACTTCTTCCCTGAATTTTATCTGGTGCCACTTTGCCCGTTCCTTAAAACTTATTGCTGCCATAGCTTTATTATTTGTGATTAAGAAATTTTTGTAATTACTCCCCCCACACCTTCTTTATCAGGTCCTTGATCTTTTACATGGTGGTCAGGATTGTATATAAGGTTGTAACGTGGAACGGTTAAAATTACTGAAAAAAAGTAACTTTACTACACCCAGAGAGTCCGATTGAATGGAAGTTGTCTGTTTAAAACAGGTATATCCCAATAGGTCAGAGTTTCAGGAAGCATAACCGGGTGTGCTGGTAGTGGATTGACGGAAGTGTTCATGCTTCCACCACCGCCCAGCCGTGGATATATTGGTGAATACACAATTGGTATTTACTTTAAAGAAGAAATAATCCTGATCTCTACGACAAAACATATCTTGTATTACTGATTTGTATTTCCGAAATTTGATACTGGCAACTTCTCCTAATCGTCAAACCTGACTTTTAAGTAAGCAGGTTTAAATGCAGCGAGACATTTATTCCACAAATAAACCAGGAGATGTCGCTTTTCTAATGATTCCAAGCCTTCGGATCCCGGGGGCTTTTCTCTCAACATTTGTATAGAAGATCCGTATAATGGAGCCAACCTGCTTTCGGGACAGGCAAGCAATCTTAGCCAAATCGCATAAACCCAGTCTGTCTCTTTTCCTTTTCCAATTATCACATGGTTAAAGCAGAAACATTGTAAATAATTAAAAATAAATAAATTAAGTTATGATATATCCATATCTTATTCGTATATTACAGAAACTATAATTTGAAATTTGCTATTTATACACTTAAATTTATATAATGAGAGACACAATTAAAGATGCGAAAAAAAATAGAGATGCGCGAATCTCAACATCTAAAGAAACGAAAAAGATACTTTCCGGGGAGAATAGTCTCAATAGAGAATCAGAGGTAAATCTTAATAATGACAATTCTTCTTTAAAAAAACCAAATAATCGGTTCAATGATCAAAGAGAGTTGAGTGGAAATTATATGTATTCAATTTCTAATCCAGATCCGAAAGAAAAGAAAAAGATAATTTCTAAAGAGGACATTAGAAATAGAGCATTTGAAATATACCAGGAGAATGATCATTCATTGATCTAACCTTTTTGACAGCCCTCGGATCATTTCCGGGGGTTTTTTGATTCCAGTGTTATAAATACTTGCTTGATTGATATGAATTTCCGAAATTTGATACTGGCGACATCTCCTATCTAGTTAAACCTGACTTTTATGTAAACAGGTTTAAATGCAGCGAGACATTTATTCCACAAATAAACCAGGAGATGTCGCTTATTTGTTTGTTTCAAAGCATATTTAAGGGTCTTATAATGTAAGTTTTAAGATAATGTGTAAAACTCTGCAAATGAGTTATATTATTTAGGTGGTAATTGTTTTCTGTAACCGGATAAAAGCAGTTTCACTTTTTACTATATAATCAAAAGCCTGGAGAAAAAGGGTATGCGATAGATTCAACCAATATGAACATACTGCATTTATTAGGAACGGCTTATGGATGGATTGGTCAGTATAAAGAATCATTAAAATATTTTAATAAGTATCTTAATAAATTGAAAGCTCAAGAGGGAATCAATATATCTGGTATGCAACGCATAGGATATGCTTACTGGCAAAATGGATATAAAAAAGAGGCTGAATACTATTTCGACGAACAAATAAATTATTGTAACAAGGCGATTAAATTGAAGCGATTATATGGACAAGATTTAAGTGCATATTATGATCTTGCAGGAGTATATGCTTTCAGAGGAGAAAGGGATAAAGCGTATAAAAATTTAAGAATTTTTAATCAAATCCAAAGACCAAGATCATGGTTTATAATTTCAAATAATACTGATCCTTTATTCAACAGTATCAGGAATGAACCAGATTTTCAGCAGTTTACCAAGGACATTGAGGCAAAATTTCAAGCAGAGCATGAGAGAGTAAGGAAATGGCTTGAAGAGCAGGGAATGCTGTAAGTTTACCGCCATCCTATTTTAAAATAATTTTATCCATCTTGAAGCAGCAAAAAAGGCTGTTGCCGGGTAAAAAAAATAAATTGCATTCAGGAATCATCATCATAAGATGTTGCGAAGGAGGTGCCCCAAAAGACGGAAATATTTCTAATTTGGCATAAGAAAAGAGACAAAAGAAAAAACAAATAGTAATCTAAATAAAAAATCATGGCATTTATCGGGTCTCATAACAGGTTTAATGAATTCAGAGATGATTTCTTAAAAGATACAGGTGTAAAGAGTGTTGAGGATGCATCCTGAATTTTTGCGGTAATTATTCCCCCCAATTATCTTGGCCATTATTTAATTAACAATAACGGTTGCAGTCATTGTAGGATGAGGAGTGCAATGGTATGGATAAGATCCGGCTATAGTAAATGTATAGCTGAATGTCTCTCCAGTGGCTAAAGTTCTGCTGCCAAACACACCAGCATCACTAGTTACGGTATGACCAACAAGGTCTTTGTTCGTCCAATTTATAGTTGTACCTGCAGCAACAGTGATAATAGAGGGATTAAATGCCATATCCTGTATGAAGACTTCGTTCGTTCCCGGTCCTTTTGAACCACCAGGATCACCTCCTGTACCAGTCATATTTGCCATTGAACTCTTAGTGCAACCGTTTGACATGCTTAGAATAGCGAAAAGCAGAGCGATGCCTAATATAATCCTGCTTTTTGAACCAAAATGTGTTTCCATAATGCTTATAATTAGGAATGTAAAACATAACAGGATTCAATAAGTTCATTAAAATCCGTTATAGTTTTGTAATTTTTATCATTATTGAACGGATACCCACCTCGCACCATATACCCCGTACCAAAAACTATTTAACTATATTTACTCATATATTATTTTCTGTTTAATATGAAAAGAAGAAATCTGAACCGCAGAAATTTTTTCACAATCCTTGGTGCCGGAGGTGCAGCTTTAATCGTCAAACCTCTCTCAGGTATTTCATCAACCCTTGTACAGACCACATCAAAACCAGCAACCAATATCAGCGATGCCGGAAAAAATCCGAGAACATCAGCTTCCATGCCAGGGAAGTTCCCGTTTGGGACAGACGGGACATGGAATTGAAGGATGAGACCCTGGCAGCTTCCGGGAAAGTCAAAAAGATTGCCGACTAACACTTATTAATTGAATTACCTGAATAATTTTGTAAAAAAATAAAATAAATTATATTATAATATATGAATATTTTTAAACCTCTTGATCTTTCAAAAGATGCCCAGACGCTAACTACTGAACGTATTGAAAAGGTGCGCTGCCTGATAATAGGTTCAGGTCCTGCCGGTTATACGGCTGCCATTTATGCTTCCAGGGCTAACCTTATGCCGGTTCTATACACAGGCCTGCAGATGGGAGGACAATTGACATCAACAACCGAGGTTAATAATTTCCCGGGTTATCCGAATGGAATTACCGGTCCTGACATGATGGAAGATTTTAAAAAGCAGGCTGAACGCTTTGGTGCAGAGATCCGTTTCGGGATTGCCACAAAAGTCGATTTTTCAGGTAAAACACATAAGGTAACTATCGATGAAACCAAAGTTATTGAGGCAGATGCAATAATTATTGCCACGGGAGCCACAGCAAGATATCTTGGACTGGAAGCTGAATCACGATATTCAGGAATGGGCGTTTCAGCATGCGCAACATGCGACGGCTTCTTTTACAAAGGGAAAGTTGTGGCCGTTGTCGGAGGGGGGGACACTGCAGCTGAGGAGGCAACTTACCTGGCAGGTCTATGCCGGAAGGTTTATCTGATAGTAAGAAGAAATATCCTAAGGGCATCTAAGGCAATGCAGGAGGAAGTATTGAATAACCCGAAAATCGAGATCCTTTGGGAACATCAGGCCATCGATCTTTTTGGAGAGAATGGGGTTGAGGGGGTAGTTCTGGTAAAAAAGAAAAGCACACCTCAGGAGGAAACCGTTAAAGTGAAGATCGATGGATTTTTTCTGGCAATAGGGCATACACCCAATTCAGATGTCTTCAGAGAGTTTCTTGAAACGGACGAAACAGGCTATATCAAAACTAAACCCGGTTCGACAAAAACCAAGATTCCGGGAGTATTTGCAGCCGGTGATGTACAGGATCCGGTTTACCGTCAGGCAGTTACAGCAGCAGGTTCGGGATGCATGGCTGCGATCGACGCAGAACGTTATTTGTCAGAGTGCCACAAATAAAACACAGAACCACAGAGAAAATACAAAGAGATGAAAACATTCAAAAAGACGTTCAAAGTTAATGCTGACCCTTCAGATATTTATTCAGCATTGACAAATTCATATACAATTGAACTCTGGTCAGGTTACCATGCCCAGATGTCGACGGAACCGGGTTCTGAATTTTCCCTCTGGGAAGGTGATATCACTGGAAGAAACCTGGAGTTTATACAGGACAGGAAAGTTGTGCAGGAATGGTATTTCGGCGATCAGGCTGAGAAATCAATTGTCACGATTATTATTAACCCCGATGAGGAAAACTCTCAGGTCACAGTTGAGCATACTAATATACCGGATGATGAGTTTGCTCAGATCTCGGAAGGATGGAGAGAATTTTATATTGGTGCAATTATCGACTTTTTCAATCCTAATTTTTGAATTCGACAGTGAAATTCATTTCAGGTTCAGGATTGCCCATCAGATCATAAATATCCTCACAACATGCATAGACAAGGGTCGCTATACCTTTATAAGACAGCGTCCCGGCATATTCCTGCATTCTGACGTTCCAATCAGGGAGCCACGATAGAATATGCTGGTTTATAAACCTTCTTATCTCATTTCTCATTTCTAATCGGCATGCCTCGTCATCGAGAGCAATATACTTGTCATTCAGAAGGGTAAGGAAAAGCAGCTCTATCCCAAGATTATCATCAGGTATATTATATCGCGTTCTTTTGATCCATCCGTAAGCATTATAGAAATCACTTACTTTTTCTGTTCCCAGCACTTCCTCTAAAGAAATATCGGTGTAATTTGATTTTAACGGCGGGGCAAGTGGTTGTCCTGACCATGAGAGTAATTTATTAAAATCCTCCTGAAGCATGCTTCTGCAAAGAGTTTTGTCCTTACACGATTCCCTGAGCTGTGAAGCAGCTACATTAAACCTTGGATTACTGCTCTTAACAGGAAGGGCTTTTAGAATACCTTTCGACCAGAAATCAACCACACATTCCTCAACTGGCTCATACATTATCATACTGCCTGCAAAATAAAGGAGCATGTTGTAACCCTTTAAAACGGTATTTTGATCTTTTTGTGTTTTAGCTTCCATAAATTGGAGGGAAGGATTATAAATCAGATGAAAAAATTAAATCAGATCAGCAGATTTAATAATCTATAAACCAAAATATGGGTGATATTGTTCAAAAATCGACAAAAAGAGATTAATAGGAGCCATTTTTTTTGAATCACCCCTAAATCCCCAGGGAGGACTTATTGATTTGGCAATGGTTATAAAGCCCCCACCAGCCTGCGGGGTTGTGAGGTGAATAAAATCTTTATTACGACCTCTTTGCCGTTATTTATTTCGTGAAGTCAGCCATTTCATGAGGATATTCGTCGTTATCGATTTTACGTTTGATATCCCTGAATGATTTTACTGTGTAATCTACATCCTCGAGTGAGTGTATTGCAGTTGGTATCAGGCGAAGCATAACCACATCCTTTGGTACCACCGGATAAATTACAACTGAACAGAAAATATTATAGTTTTCCCTGAGATCATAAATGAGTTGTGTAACCTGTGTCAGGCCGCACTTAAAGAAAACGGGAGTTACCGGAGATTCGGTCCTGCCAAGATCAAGTCCAGCTTTCTTAAGTCCACTTTGAAGAGCCCTGACAATGGTCCATAGCTTTTCCCTGTACTCAGGATGTGACTGGATCATCTCAAGTCTCTTGATAGCTCCGAGGGTCATAGCCATCGGAAGCGATTTTGCATAGATCTGGGAGCGGAGGTTATACCTGAGGTAATTGACTACTTCCTTTGAACTGGCAACAAATCCCCCTATACCGGCCATTGATTTGGCAAAAGTGGCGAAATATACATCTATTTGATCCTGAACTCCAAAGTGTTCTCCGGTGCCTCTGCCGTTAGCCCCCATAGTACCGAACCCATGAGCATCATCGACAAGGAAACGGAAATTGTATTTCTTCTTAAGAGCTGTAATCTTGTCAAGTTTTCCAAGGTCGCCTGCCATACCGAAGACCCCTTCAGTAATAACAAGTATTCCGCCACCGGATTCTTCAACAAGCTTTGTGGCCCGCTGAAGCTGCTTCTCACAACTTTCAATGTCATTATGAGCATATGCGAACCTTTTTCCGAAATGGAGCCTCAACCCGTCCATAATACAGGCATGAGACTCTGAATCATAAACTATTACATCATGTCTGTCAACAAGAGCGTCAATTATTGATACCATCCCCTGGTAACCAAAGTTAAGGAGATAAGCATCCTCCTTCATTTCAAACTCAGCTGCCATCTTCTCAAATCTCTCGTGATTTACGGTATGTCCCGACATCATCCTGGCTCCCATTGGATAAGCAAGTCCGTATTTCTGAACATATTCTGCATCAGCTTTTCTGATTTCGGGATTGTTTGCCAGACCAAGATAATTGTTCAGACTCCAGGTCAGGACCTCTTTGCCCCTGAATATCATTTTTGATGCTATTTCTCCCTCGAGTTTCGGGAACATAAAATACCCGTGAGCCATATCGGAATACTGACCTAAAGCTCCCTTGTTAGATTTGAATTTATCGAAAATATCCATTTTATGATGCTTTTAAAAATTTGCACAAATGTAAACAATAAGGGACATTAAGAGATACCTATTTATACCTAATTTGCCTGCTTTATTTCATTCAGTGGGTTTACAGGGTATGCATTGCATTCTTTCTAATAAAGATAAATATTGGGTTTCCATGCCTTAGTTCAAAAAATAATTGTAATTTTGCACAACATTTTTTTGTATGAAAGTCAGGCTTTATATCATACTTTTAATTTCAGTGCTGGTCAGCTCATGCGGGGGATATGAAAAACTCCTGAAGAGTTCTGATTATGATCTAAAGAAGGCAAAAGCAAGAGAGTATTATGATGCTAAACAGTATACAAGAGCATCTGAATTGTTTGCCCAGGTCATACCGAGGTTCAAAGCAACAGGGGAAGCTGAAGAACTAAACTGGCTAAATGCACAGAGTTTTTATGGCATGAAACAGTACGACATGGCCGGCTCTTATTTCAAATCACTTGTTGAACAGTATCCATCCGGCAAATTTGCTGAAGAAGCAACTTTTTTAGGAGCAAAATGTGATTATTATAATTCTTATAGGGCAGAACTTGACCAGCAAAATTCAAGAAATGCTATCGAAGGATTTAATGTATTTATGAACAGGTTCCCCAATAGTCCAAAGGTTGAGGAAGCAAAAAGTTATATCAAGATTTTGCAGGACAAGCTTGTCGAAAAGTCCTATTTAAGCGCAAAGCTTTATTACAATATGAAAGAATACAAGGCCTCAGCTACCGCCTTGTCTAACAGCCTAAAAGAATACTCTGAATCAAAGTACAGGGAGGAAATGATGTATCTTAAACTCAATTCACTTTTCATATATGCAGAGAAAAGCTATGCCGATAAGCAAAAGGAGAGATACCAGGCAACCCTTGATGAGTATTTTTCGTTCATGGAAGAATTTCCGAAAAGCAAATATTCAAAAGAGGTGAAGAAGATCTACGAGGATACAGCAAAATATCTTAAAATTGGAAACACAGCTAATTTAGTTAAAACTCAGTAAATAAATATGGATTATAGGAAATCAATGGCCCCCACGACTACAGTTACCCGTAATATGGAACTGTTAACAAAAGAGACAGGAAATATATATGAGACAGTTATTATTGTTTCAAGAAGAGCGAATCAGATATCAGTCGAGATGAAACAGGAACTTAATAAGAAACTTGAAGAGTTTGCTTCATTTACTGATAATCTTGAAGAGGTTTTTGAGAACCGGGAGCAGATAGAGATATCAAAATTCTATGAAAGACTTCCTAAACCCACTCTTATTTCACTTCAGGAGCTTGAGGAAGGGAAGATTTTCTACCGCAATCCTGATACTGCTGCCGGCAAAAGCAAAATTTAGCAGTAAATGCTTAAGGGAAAGAAAATACTTATCGGGGTAACCGGAGGTATTGCAGCTTATAAAATTGCTACAGTGATCCGGCTGCTTGTCAGGGAAGGGTGTGAGGTTAAAGTGGTTATGACACAACATGCCAAAGACTTTATAACGCCGCTTACCCTTGCAACATTATCCAAAAATCCTGTTTTAACAGAGTTCTACAACCCGGAAAACGGAAGCTGGAACAGTCATGTTGACCTTGGAATTTGGGCCGATCTTTTCCTTATTGCGCCTGCAACAGCAAATACAATCTCCAAAATGGCAAACGGCATTGCCGATAACCTTCTTCTTACAACTTATTTATCAGCACGATGCCCGGTCTTTGTAGCTCCCTCCATGGATATGGACATGCTGGGGCACAAGGCTACCATAAAGAATATTGATACACTTAAATCCTTTGGAAATCATATTCTTGATGCTCCCTCCGGAGAACTAGCCAGCGGCCTGACGGGAAAAGGCAGAATGTCAGAGCCCGACGAAATTGTCAGTGAGATTGAAACCTTCTTTTCAAAAAAAAAAATTATAAGCCTCTGACAGGCAAACGGATCCTGATAAATGCCGGTCCTACCCGGGAACAGATCGATCCTGTTCGCTTCATCAGCAATTATTCTTCAGGCAAAATGGGTATTGCACTCGCCGATACTGCTGCAGAATACGGAGCCGGGGTAGAACTGGTGCTTGGACCTGTAAACAGGGTGCCGGGAAATAAGTCCGTTAGAATAATCAATGTCATATCAGCTGAATCGATGGCTTCTGAATGTATTGCCAGATTCCCGGGTTGTGATATAGCAATACTGGCAGCAGCAGTGGCTGATTTCTCTCCGGAAAGAATTGAAGAAAGAAAGATAAAAAGGACTGGTGATGAAATTATCCTCAGGCTGAAGCCTACAAGAGATATTGCAGAAACTCTGGGAAAAATGAAGAAGAAGTCTCAGATACTGGCGGGATTTGCCCTTGAGACCCATAACGAAACCGCAAATGCAACAGCTAAGCTAAAGCGCAAGAAACTTGATATCATTATCCTGAATTCAATGCAGGATAAGGGAGCAGGGTTTGGTTATGACACCAACAGGATAACTATAATTGACAAAAACAATATTATTAATAAATTTGAGTTGAAATCAAAGGAAGAGGCGGCAAGAGATATATTGGACAAAATCGTTTCAATGCTAAAAAGCTGATCTGAATGAGATTATTGAAATTATTAAAATATTCTTTTCTGATTATTTTATTATCAGGTACTGAAATTATTTATTCACAGGAACTTAACTGCAATGTGCAGGTTTCTGCCCAGAAAATTCAGGGTTCCAATCGCCAGGTTTTTGAATCGATGCAGCGCGATATCTATGAATTCATGAACAACACTGTCTGGACCAACCATGTTTTCAGCTATGCCGAAAGAATTGACTGCAACATTCTTATTAACCTGACTGACCAGTATTCAGCTGACGAGTTCAAGGGAACAATCCAGATTCAGCTGAGTCGTCCGATATTCAACACTACATACAATTCGACAATGCTGAATTTTATTGATAACAATTTTCAGTTCAGGTATGTCGAATTCCAACCTCTTGAATTTGATCCAAACTCCTATCGGAGCAGCCTGGTGTCAGTTCTTGCCTATTATGCATATATGATCATAGGATTTGACTATGATTCTTTTTCTACCCTGGGTGGCACAGAGTTTTTTCAGGTTGCAGAAAAAATTGTAACAAATGCCCAGAATGCATCTGAACCCGGATGGAAACCTTACGACGGCTCCAGAAACAGGAACAGATACTGGCTTGTTAAAAATGCACTCGATAAGGAATATGAAGGGGTCAGAAGATTCATTCATGAATATAATATCAACGGTCTTGACAAGATGGAATCAAAAACTGTTGAGGCCAGAACCAGTATCGCTGAGAGCCTGAAGCTGATACAGGATGTTTACAGGGCAAAACCTGATCCATATATGTATCTTGTACAAGTTATTCTGGAATCGAAGGCTGATGAACTGGTAAATATTTTTTCAGAGGCATTTCCGGAGGAGAAAAGCCGTGTTATACAAATTCTGACTGAGATAGATCCGGGAAACAAAACAAAGTATGAGAAGATAACCGCAGCCAAATAAC
>Ga0207931_1000543_pt1 | contig 13872 bp, 12 predicted proteins | sample NGESurdeep092012_2_FD_184478 | JGI IMG/M metagenome (GOLD analysis project Ga0207931, IMG submission 184478) | Arctic peat soil microbial communities from Barrow, Alaska - NGEE Surface sample 415-1 deep-092012 (SPAdes) | ecosystem: Environmental > Terrestrial > Soil > Wetlands > Peat ...
CGGCGGCCGACGGCTCGGCCCAGAACCGGCACATCCCGAGATCGGCCAGAAAGGCCCGCTCCAGCATAGCCGGCGGGAGGTCCTGAGCCCCACCGGACGTTCGTTGACCGGCCCGCCCGACGAGCACGTTGGCGGGCTTGACGTCCAGGTGCAGCAGTCCGCACCTGTGCAGCGCATCCAGACCGGACGCCACCTGACCGAGCAGGGCCAGCACCCGCCCGACGGTCAGCGCGTGCGCGGCGATCTGCCGGGCCAGGTCCACGCCGCTCACGTGGGGCATCACCAGGAACGGCCGCCCGCCGTCCTCGCCGGCGTCCAGCACCGGCAGCACGTTGGGATGATTGATCACTGCCGAGACCCTCGACTGGTCCAGAAAGGCGCGGCGGAAACCGTCGTCGGCGCAGCGCTCGTGCACCGCGACCTTCACCGCGACCACCCGCGGCAGGGTCGCCCGATGGTCGTTGATGGCGCGGTAGACCACGCTCGATCCCCCGCGCCCGATCGGTTCGCACAGCCGGTAGCGGCCGATACGCTCCCCGGCGACGTCGCCTGACACGCCCCGGACGCTAATCGTGACGCGCGCCACAACAGGTAAGGCGCGCCAGCACGATGCGGTCCCCACCCACGCGCGCGGGCTACTTCTGTCGACCCGCCCTCGACCGGCTCTCGACCGGCAACTGACCAAGATCACCAGTGCGGGACCCACACCCGCAGCACGCACCAGCCCGAGTCCCCAAACGCTGATCACCCCGTGACGGTCCCGAAACGCTGATCACACCCCTGACCCGCATCCGCGGTCGCGCTGATGACTCAGCCCACCCCCAGGGCCACCCCACGGTTGCCCGATCGGCCCGGCGGTGCCGATCTCATAGGGTTCGTCCATGGATCAGCTCGCCCCCGACCTGGGCCACCCGGTGGAACTGCGGGTGCTGACGGGCCCGAACCTGTACTTCGCACGGCCGGCGGTCAAGCTGACCCTGGACGCCAGCGGGGTGCTGGGCGCCGAGCCCGCCGACGTGGTGGGCTGGCAGCGCGCCCTGCGGGTGCGCAATCCGACCGTTGGGCTGCCGGATTCGCCGGCGCGAGCCAACGCCGCCGCCGAGCTGGCCGCGGCGGTTGTCCGGCGTGCGGCCGGCACCATCGCCACCCGGGTCGCCGCGGTGGCCAGGCCAGGTGACGACCACACGGTGGTCGCCGCGTTCCCGTTCCGGCACCGGGGCACCGCCGAGCTCTTCGGCGAGGCCGTCGCCAGAGCCTTCGCCTCGATCACCCAGTACGGCATCGACCCGGTCGTCGCGCTCGGCGAGATCCCGGCAGCGCTGGCCGGTCACGACCCCGGCGAGACGGTCCGCCCGCTGCGTCCGAACATCCCGGTGATCGCGGTGACCGGGACCAACGGGAAAACCACCACCACCCGGCTGATCGCCCACCTGATCAAGGCGGGCGGCCGGGTGCCCGGCTGGTCCTCGACGGACGGCATCGTCATCGACGGCGAGGTGGTGGAGACCGGGGACTGGTCGGGTCCGGGTGGCGCGGCCAGGGTGCTGGAGGACCAGCGGGTGCAGGTCGCGGTGACGGAAACCGCGCGCGGCGGGATTCTGCTGCGCGGGGTCGGCACGGCGACCAACGACGTCTCGGTGGTCACCAACATCAGCGAGGACCACCTGGGCCTGCTGGGCGTGCACACCGTCGAGCAGCTCGCCGAGGTCAAGTCGGTGGTCGTGCGGATCACCAAGCCCAACGGCTGGACCGTGCTGAACGCCGACGACCCGCTGGTCCGCGAAATGCGGATGGTCTCTCGCGCGCGGCCGTGGTTCTACTCGCCGGATCCCGAGAACCCCTACTTGGACGAGGCTTTGGAGGCAGGGGGGCGGGCCATCACCGTCGTGGACGGTCAGATGGTGGTGTTGGGACGAGGACACGACCCGACACTGGTGATGCCCGTCGCCCAGGTCCCGCTGACCCTCGCCGGAGCGTCGCGGGTGAACGTGGCCAACGCGCTCGCGGCGACAGCAGCCGCGCTGGCAGTCGGCGTTCCGCTGGAAGCTGTGCGAGCGGGCCTGGCGAGCTTCACCTCAGGGGCGCAGCACAATTCGGGGCGGCTGAATGTGTACGTCCTGGACGGCGCCGCGATCGTCCTGGATCTGGCCCACAACGAGGCATCGCTGGCCTCGCTGCTCGAGGTGGCCGACGCCCTCCGCCAACCCGGCGGCGTGTTGGCGGTGGTGGTCGGCACCGCGGGCGACCGCACCGACGAAGCGATCTATGCCATGGGGGCGATGGCCGCGACCGCTGCGGACCGAGTCGTGGTTGCCGGGCGCATCAAGTACCTGCGGGGTCGCGACCCCGGCGAGATGGAGGAGATCTGGCGGGCCGGAGCAGCGCAGGCGGGCGTCGTCGAGGCCGAGGAGACCCCGAACGAACTGTCGGCCCTTGTGCTGCTGCTGGACGCGCAACTGCCCGGCGGCTCAGCGATCGCGGTGTGCGCTCTCGAACAGCGCCAGGAGATGGCCGAGGAGCTGGTGCGCCGGGGTGGCCGGGAGATGACGGCGACGGAGGTCGCCGAACGGGTGGCCGCCGGCAGCTGATCCGGCGGCATCGGCCGTGCGAACCGGCGGTCCGGACTTCCCGAGCTTCGCAATGCTCCATCCGCGGAGATCTGCGACCGGCAAGGGCCCGACTCCGAATCCGGCCCCGATTCGCCGCCGGTACGCTCGCTCCCTGTGGATGTCAGGGTCGGCGCGTACGGCGTGATCATCGCCGACGATCGGATCCTGCTCACCCACTGGAACGAGCAGGGCCGGACCGGCTGGACCCTCCCCGGCGGCGGCATGGGGGCCTACGAAACCCCGCAGCAGGCGGCCGTCCGAGAGATCCGAGAAGAAACCGGGTTCGACGCCGAGATCCTCGACATCCTGGGCGTGGACTCGATGTATCTGGCGCCGGCGGACCGGATGGTCGCGGGGGATGGACCTCTGCACTCGCTCCGCATCGTCTTCCGCGCGCGCATCGTCGGCGGATCCCTCACTCATGAATTGGCCGGTTCGTCGGACGAAGCACGCTGGGTGCCGCTGGCGGACGTGGCCGCCCTGCCCACCGTCTCCTTGGTCGGCATCGCGCTGCGATTCCGGGCTGGGCACGGATAACGCGGGCGCGGGGTCGCGCCCAGGTCAGCACCCGGGTCAGATCGCCTCCAGCGGGCTCACGGCGGACCCCAGCGCCGTCGCTGTGCATCCAGGTATCTGGCAGCACGGCGCTGCCCGCCGCGGGCGTCGATCGCCGCGTGCAGCGCCTGCAACGCCGCCGACAACGCCGCGCGGTTCGGCGACCAGCCACGACGTTCGCACTCGTGCAGCCAATCGAGCGGAGCGGTGTGGCCGCGCTGACCGTTGCACCGCCGGCAGGCCGCGACCTCGTTCTCGATCCACGACGGGCCGCCCTTCACCCTGGGCACGAGATGGTCGGTGGTGGGTTGCACCAGTCCGGTGAATGCTCGCCCGCACCACACGCAGCGGTCGCCGTCCCGGACCAGCACGGCAACCAACCGCTCCGCTCGGTCGGGTTGCCGGCGGGCCGGTGCGTCCGTCATCCGACCATCGTGCTCGACCGGGATCCGGCGGGTCGGCCCCGATGACCGGTGGACCGGGAACGTCGGGACCGCCGGCGGGCGGTGCCTGCGACCGCACCCGCGACACCGACTGTCGGACCCCGTCGGCAGGATGGGTCCATGCGCACCGTCGAGGAACACGCCCGGGTCATCTCCGGGCTGCTCGAACCCACCGGCCCGGAATCGCTACCGCTGGCCGATGCGGTCGGGCTGGTGTTGGCCCAGGACCTGGTGGCGCCGATCGACCTGCCGCCGTTCGCCAACTCGGCCATGGACGGATACGCCGTGCGGGCCGTCGATCTCGCCGAGCTGCCCGTCACACTGCCCGTCTCGCAGGACATTCCGGCGGGCCGGACGGACACCCAACCGCTCGCGCCGGGTACCGCTGCCAGGATCATGACGGGTGCACCGCTGCCGCCGGGGGCCGAGGTGATCGTGCAGGTCGAGCGGACGGATGGCGGAGAATTCTTGGTGCGCATCGACAGCGCACCGCAACCCGGCGTGCACGTGCGGACCCGCGGTGAGGATGTCGCCGCGGGAACGGTGGTGCTGGCTGCGGGCACCGTCGTCGGACCGACCCAGGTGGGCGTGGCAGCCGCACTGGGTTTCGCGGAACTCGTGGTCCGCCGTCCGGTGCGAGTACTGGTGCTGTCGACCGGTACCGAGCTCGTCGCGCCGGGCCGGCCGCTCGCCCCGGGACAGATCTACGAATCCAATGCCGCGATGCTCGCGGCCGCGATGACAGCGGTCAACGCCCGCGTCACCATCGAGCACTTCGTCGCCGACGACGTCGAGCAGCTGCGCACCGCACTGTCGAAGGCGGCGACCGGCATCGACCTGATCGTGACCTCGGGTGGGGTGTCGGCCGGCGCCTACGAGGTGGTGAAGGACGCGCTCACCGATCAGGGAGTGCAGTTCACTAAAGTCGCCATGCAGCCCGGCATGCCGCAGGGGGCGGGCCGCTTTCAGGGTGTGCCCGTCGTCACCCTGCCGGGCAATCCGGTCAGCTCCTATGTCTCCTTCGAGGTGTTCCTCCGGCCCGCGATCCGCGCCGCCATGGGCCACCCCGACGTCACCCGGCCGATCGTCCGGGCCCCGCTGTCCGCGTCACTGGACTCCCCGGCCGGCAACCGCCAGTTCCGGCGGGGCCAGCTGGACGCCGTCGCCGGAACCGTCGCGGCCTGGGGGGGACCGGGCTCCCACCTGCTGTCCTGGCTGGTCGGCGCCGACTGCATGATCGTCATCGGCGAGGACGTCACCCATCTCGAGGCCGGTGACGAGGTGGAGGTCTGGTTGCTGGGTTGATGGCCACCCACCGGCCCGCTGCCCGGGGCCGCCCACCCCGGGGTTCGCCAGCCGTCAACAGCCCTCAGGAGCCGGTCGGGCCGACCCCGCCGCCCACACCACCACCACCACACGGAAGGAAACCCGTTGCCGGAAGGCCACACCATTCACCGGCTCGCCCGCGACCTGCAGCGGAACTTCGAATACCAGCCGCTGCGGGTATCGAGCCTGCAGGAGCGGTTCACCGCAGGCGCCGCCAGTCTGGACGGGCTCAGTCTGATGGTGACGGAGGCGCACGGAAAGCACCTGTTCGTGATGTTCTTCGGACGGCCCCGCCTCGCGGCCAAGCAGACCGGATCCGGCGTAGTGCGCGAAGACCTGCACGTCCATCTCGGGTTGTACGGCTCGTTCGTGATCGGCAAGGCCCCGGCCCCGGAACCTCGCGGAATGCTGCGCCTACGACTGGAGACCGACGAGCATTGGGCGGATCTGCGCGGCCCGACCGCGTGCGAGTTGGTCACCCCCGACGAGGCGAAGGCGATCCACCACCGCCTGGGCCCCGATCCCCTGCGATGGACACACTCGCCGGATGCTGCCTGGGCACGGATCTCGCAGTCGAAGACGAGTATCGGCGCGCAATTGATGGCGCAGAACGTGATCTCCGGCGTCGGCAACGTGTACCGGGCCGAGGTGCTGTTCCGGCAACGCATGAACCCGCACCGACGCGGCAACGACATGTTCCGGGAGGAATTCAACGAGATCTGGACGGACCTGATGAAGGTCATGAACGCGGGCGTGCGCGCCGGACGCATCGTGACCACCCGACCGGAGCATCGACGCCGCGGCCGGGTACGCCCGGAGGACGCGCACTACGTGTACCGCCGCGCCGGGCTGCCCTGCCGGATCTGCGGCGGCGAGATTCGCCGGGAGGTGCTGCTCAGCCGAAACCTCTACTGGTGCCCGGTGTGTCAATGGAACTGAGCGGCGGAACTGAGCAGCGGAGCTGAGCAGCGGAGCTGAGCAGGGAAACTGAACAGGGAAACTGAACAGGGAAACTGAACAGGGAATTGAACAGGGAATTGAACAGGGAAACTGAACAGGGAATTGAATGCCCTTTCGATCTGTGGCCCCTACGACGCAGCCAGCGGGATGTCGTTCGGTGTGGTTCCCCAGTTCCACCACGTGAGGGAGAAGTGTTGGGCAGGACCGGGTGGGATGGGAAACTCGCCCCAACTGTTGAACGTTCCACCGCCCGGGACAGCGAATTGATTCCCGACCTGGCTCGCGCAGATTGAGTCCGTCATGGGAACGATGACGCCGGATTCGAGTGTCAGATGCCCTCCGGTTGCCGTCGGACAAACAAGGGTCTCCGCGGTGCTGGAAGTATTCCGGTAGGTGACGGCAAGGCGCACGCCGTCTGCGCCGCGCTCGCCGCCGACCAGCGTCAGCTACCATTTTGCATTCCGACACAGCAGGTAGGGGGCGGGCGGGTCGAATTTGGTGACCGTTACCGGGATGCTCGCCGCCTGCGGTCCGGCGAATGCTGCCTGCCAAATTCCGCGAGTGGCCACGACGAGGTCGGGAAGGCCCGCCAGAACGGAAGCCGCTTGGGAGTCGACGACCTTCGACAAACCCTGGATGGCGGCGGAGGCGCAGTCCCTGGCTCCTTCCAGGAGCGACTGCATGCGCTGCTCAACGGAACCGGTGGTGAGGGCATCTTCCAGGCGCGGTCCGAGCTGCTGAACGCAGGCGGCGAGGTCATTGAGTTTACTAAGGGAATTCCAGTTGTTCTGGCTTGTTGCTCTTCTGGGTGACTTCCTTTTCCAGTTCGACGAAAAACGTGCGCAGGTCGACGACGGTCAATCCTTCGATCCCCCAACAGCAGGTCCCATGACCCTGGCCTGGACCAAGGTGTGCCGGCGACTCTCGACCGGCGCCTCACCCAGCGGCACCGGCTGCGGGCTGTAACACCGGTAGAACGCCAACTCACCGGTGGAATCGTTGCGGCGCATCAGGATCCACTGCTCATCGGTCTCGTCCGAGGGCAGTGACAGGTACGCCCAGGAGTACATGCGTTGACCCTTGGACCCGGCACCGGCGGACAGTCGCTGCCTCGACACGGGCGGCAATCCGCGGGCGACGCTGTCGGCGCGGACGGGACCACAGTTGGTTGGAATGCGATGGTCGCAGGACACCGCCATCACATATCCGACCCGGCGGTCCCGCAATCCCGCCCGCAGCGCCGGATCGTTGCCATACACCTCGTCACCGGTCACCCATGACGCGCCGACCCCGGCGTCCAGAGCTGCACCGATCATCCGCAGCGCCAACGCGGGTTTAGTGGAAGAGCACTGCAGTCAATCGTCAGAACTGACTCCATGCACCCTTGGCAAGGCTGATTCCGTGACCGTCAGAGTTGGTGCAGACAACTCCCTGTTCGGAGACCTCGCAGGTCGCCACCCCGAGATCAGCGGTTGTCCCGTAATCCACCACACCGGCTTCCCGGCTGTATTTGATGCTGATGTCGTTTGCGCAATTACTGACCCGTGCGGGCCCGGACGCGTCCACGATGAACGTCAGGCCTGGTTGGCCGATGTCGCACGATCCGGGAACTGTGAAATCGTGCTGATTGATGAAGCACATCAGCTGTCCCGATGTCTGTCCGCACAGGATGTTCCTGCTGGGCGTATAGAAGCTGGTCACCGGCACCGTCGGCGCAAGGGTCGCCGTTGACGTTGGGGTGCCCGCTCCGAGGGTCCCTTCGAATGCCTGTTTCGCGACGTTGTAGGTATAGACGACTGTCGAATGTCCACCACTGGCACAGTCGGGTTTGCAAGCGTTGACGTCCACGTGGACTTCGTTTCCCACCAACGTCGCCGCCGGGACGTATGTGGTGGATCCAGTTGACGGCGGCTGGTCCAGAAATGGAACGAGCCTGAAGACGCCGTCCCTCTCCGACACCACCGTGAGCCCGTTGGCGAGGGTGGCATTTCCGCCCTGCACCAGGAAGTCCACTTCGCCGTCGGCGATGTGGGCGGTCTTGACGCAGTCGGTACTTTGGCAGGAGCCGTCGGACGGCTGATGCGGCTGACTGTTGGCCGTTTGCGGCGTGTGGGTATTGAGAGTCTTGACGAGCGACCACTGTTTCGCGGCAGGGTCGTAGGTCCGGATATCAATCCTTTGTGCGGTTGGATTCCCACTGCGTTGATCGGTGTACGCCACCACGATGCTGTTGGCGCCGCAGGTGGATGTCGGCTCGGACCGAAGATATGGCCGGTAGTAGTTGCCATCGAGATCCTGATGTAGCGCGTATGTAGCGGCGTCGTCGACCGCCGGGGCCGGTTCAGCGTGATCGCATCCGGAGAGCGAGGGTAGCGGGTCGCAGTCCTGAGGGAGCAGGCAGTTGGGTTCATACAGCAGCGGTCCGACAAGGGACGCGAGGTAGTCGCCCGCGGCCTGATGGCCAAGCTGCTTGGGATGAAAGGAGCGGTCGATCCGTACATCTCCCGCACTGACGCCCGTGGTGATGCCATTGAGCCACGGATCACCGGAACACAAGGCGTGCCGGCCATTCGGGCTCTCATAGACATTGTTCTCGAGGTCCGCATAGGTGAAACTCACGCCCCTGCTCGCCCAGAGTTTTCCGGCATCCTCGACCGCCTGCTGAATCTTTTCGTTCAGATAGTCAGCGGCAGACCTCAACATGGGGACATCTTTTGCGAGCACACCCTCACAAGACAGCAGGACGTTCTTACGCCAGTCGGGCCAGCGATTCACTTCCTCGATGATCTGTGGGTAGCCGGCGACGACGACGTTTCCACCCTGCTTCACCAACGCTGCCGCCTTGTCATAAAGTTGGGGCAACGTGGTCGTCCCGTCATAGTCATCGGCGTTGATGGGAATTTGACCCGCGAGCATGTCGATCCGCCGCTTGATGGTGTCCAGGGTGATGTCGCAGCCGAGGTGCGTAAAGTGATCCCACGTATCGGGGTCGTTCAGGCAGTTGAACACTATGTCCGGGAATTTGATGTTATTGCCACCGAAACTCATCGAGACAAGATCCCAGGTCGTGCGCCCAGATTGTTGGGCTTCCGTCACCTGTGTGCCGAGTGCGTCTGTGGTCGAACCGGTGCATGCCACGAAGTCCATCGAGCTGAATCCGGCGTCCTTGAGTTCGTTATAAGCCACCACCGGCCAGGCTTCGGCGTCACTGGGTGTGCCGGGCACCAGCTCGCCGGTCGCCCGCGCGCAATCCTTACCCTGTGCGTCCTTGATCTGGGTCGTCCCGGGAATTCCCTCGCCCGAGGAGAAGGAGTCACCCAACGCAAGCCAGGCAAGGCCATCCGCCCCAGTGACAACAACGTGCCGGTCCTGGGCAAAGCCGGTGGTCGGGGTGGCCAAGGGTCCAGCGAGCGCAACGACGACCGCCAGCACTGCGGCACGGCCGGGTGGCCGGCTCCGCCGAGGACGCCGCCTGTCGCGAAGACCGGGGCCGGTACGCCGTGTCATCGGACAACACCCAGCGCGTCCAAGCGCAGATCGGTGAGCGCCACGGAATCGGTCAGAGCCGTGGTGCCGTCGCCTGTTTCGGTCGGATTGGGCTGATCATCAGGCGTCACACATCGGGTGAGCGCGATACCCAGTGCGACCCGCTCCCGGCCGAACAATTCTTTCAACACCTCGTCTGGGACGCCGCTGATCAGGCCTAGCGAATTATTGGCAGGGAGCACCCGCTGCAGTCGACCGACTCTTTCCTGGCATTCCTGAGCTGGTGAGCTGCCGGCGTTCATCTGTGCGATCGCCTCCGCGTGCAATCCGGTCAGCAACGGCTGCCCCGCCGCAGTGAGGTACCTGCGGATGGCGTCCGGTTCGGTGGCAGCTGGCAGTCCCGCCGCCACCCCAGCGCTGTTCGAGCGCGCACTCTGCAGGCTTGTTCCGCGGCTGATTGATGTCTCACCCGGCCAGAACCAGATGGCCATGACGACAACGGCTCCAGCGAGAACCCCGGCCGCCGCGATCAGCACGATCCGGGTCTTCATGGACGTCGACTTTTCCGCGCAATCCAGCCGGGCGCGGGTTGTTCCGGCACGGTCTGGCCTGAGATGCCTGGTTCTGGCATCGCCCGTTTGGGCACGTGGTGACTCGGCACATTCTTCCCGTCTTCCGGCGGTGATCAGGGGGTCAGTCGTCCCTCTTCGGTGAGACATTTCAGGACGACAAGCACACGTTTGTTGTAAGCAGGGTCATCCGGTATTCCCAGTTTGGTGTAGATATTGCGAACAGCGGCTTCGACGGCGCCGGACGTGATGTGAGTGTTGGCGGCGATCGCGGCGTTGGATGCACCGTCCGTCAGCAGGCTCAGCACGCTTCGTTCGCGGGGAGTGAGGCGTTCCCGGAGCGTGGGTTCCTTCTGATCGCGGGGCCGCAGCAGGTGGTCGAGTACTTTTGGGTCGGTGTAGGTTTGTCGGTTGTTGATCCGCTCGAGCGCCTCCCGCAACGGGCCGACGGCGTTGAGGGAGTCCTTGATCATGTACCCCTTGCCGGCCGAACCACCTTCGAAAAGTCTTTCGGCGTAGGTCGCTTCGGCAAAGGCGGAGAGCAGCAGGACGCCAACACCGGGGAACATTTCCGCGATCTGCCTGGCCGCGATCAAGCCGTCGTCTTTTCGCCCGGCCATGTTGATATCCAGGATGGCGATGTCGGGCAGCGGGCCGCGGCGGAGGTAGGCAATCAACTCGTCGCCGCTGGCTGCTTCCTGGCTGACCTGGGTGCCGGCTGCCTCCAGCAGCTTGACCAGTCCAGCGCGGTAGAAAGTGTCGTCTTCGGCGAGAGCTACCCGCATGGGATCTCCAGTTCGATGAATGTGCCGGTGCCACCGGGGCTGTCGATCCAGACGCGGCCGCCAAGCGCGGTGACCCGGTCAGTGATGCCGGTCAGACCCGCACCCGATCCGGCGCACGCGCCGCCACGGCCGTCATCGGCGATCGTGACCGTCAGCCACCCGTCAGCCACCCGTCCGGTGATGGCGGCATGGTTGGCATCGGCGTGCCGGGTGATGTTCGTGGTTGCCTCGACGATCGCGAAGTAGGCGGTGACCTCGGTGGTCTCCGGCAGCCGCCCGTCCGGCAGATCGATGTCCACAACGATGGGGAAGTGCCGCAGAGTGTCCTTGACCCCGGCGGCCAGGCCGAGACGTAGAGCGCTCGGTCGGAGCCCTCGGCCAAGCTGTCGCAATTCACCCAGCGCGTATTCGAGGTGGTTCCGGATCTGCCCGAGAGCGGCGGCCGTTTCGGCATCGGGAGTGGTGGCTTCCAACGCTCCGATCAGCGGTCCCAGGGCCAGGAAGTGTGTTTGAGCCCCGTCATGCAGGTCCTGTTGCAGCCGCCGGCGTTCGTCGTCGGCGGCTCGCATCACCCTGCCGCTGGCGGCGGCCAGGCTGCTGTATTGAGCCCGGACCCGCTCGAGCAGCAGTGTGTTCTGCAGGTTCAAGCTGACGGCCTGGACCGCCGCTTCGACAAGGTCCGTGTCGTGATGGCCGGCGGCTTCGGCAATCACCACTGCCAGCGGATCACCGTCAGTGGTGCTGATCGGGATGGTCAGCCAGTCGGCGTCGCTACCGGGCACTGTGGTCGGTTGGCCGCTCTCGTCGAGATAGGAGTGTGCATCGCCGGACCACGCCAGCAACCGGAGGTCGGGGTCACCCAATGCGTGGCGAAGTGCATCGACAGTTTCCGCTGTGCCGGAGCTCCGACCGATCCGGACGAGCAGATCGGTCAGCGCGGTACGGGCGAGCTGCCGCTTGAGCACTGCGATCAGGAATGCGACAGGTACAGCGAGAAATGCCACCGCCGCAATGGAGTCCAGCACGTCGAGCACCGGATCGGGGGCTTCTACCGCACCGCCGATCGCCGGGATCAAGGCGAAGGTGGCCGCGCAGATGGCTGCCACCGCGATCGGAATCTTCTGCCTCCGGACGGCCGGGCCGGCCGATCGGACCGTGAACACCCAGCGATACACATAGAGGACGACGAAGCCAACCGTTCCTACCGCGAGAAGGCCCTGGACGGTTTGCGTCAGAGCGTGGTCAGGCCAGGGACTCGGCCACCACGTGTCGGCCGGAAAATCGTGCCACTCCGGCAGTGATGTGGCGACGACGAGCCATGGGGTGCCCAGCAACCAGACGAGCATCAGGCGGAACATCCACCGGTCGCCGGCAGCGAGTGATCGATCGGGATAACGGAACAGCGCCCACCCGGCTGCCACCAGATAAGCCGGGCCCAAAACAGTGCTGGCCAACGGTAGCGGCCCACCACCCCATTCATTCGCCCAACTCAGTACCAGCAGAGCGGTGCAGGCGACCATTGCCAGCGCCGGCCCACCCTGACCCCGCTCGGCGCCCAGCACGACTCCGATGACAAAGAACGACACCGCCAGGAAGGTGGTGATGGCGGCCAACAATCGATCGTGCTGCCACAGCGGCCAAAGCCCGGCAGTCACCAGGATGGATACGGCCGGCGTCAGGGTGCCCAGCAGGAGCCACAACCCGCGGACAGAAATAGCCGGAACACCCATGACGGGCGAACCGGCTCGGACGTCCTGGGGCACCAGCACAAGATCCAGCGTGGATCGCACTATCCGCCAGCGGGAAATCCCGCGCACGGCCGCGGGCAAACCCGTTCCAGATCCAATGATCACCCTGTGTTCCCCGCCGACGAGTGCGGCGAAACTGTCCGCACGAGACGCGTCACGCCGCCTCGTCGAAGGGACCACCACATGCTGCACCTGGCAAACCCAGCCGTACCCGCACACATTGCGCATCCATCGGGAACCCCAGCCAACGGTCCTTTCCCGACCGAGACCGACGACCCCGCCGCGGATGAGGGGTGCGGCGGGGTCGTCGGCCAGCGGTCGCAGCAGCCTGTGCTCCACGTTGGGTGACACGTCGCTGCCGCCAATTGAGACCCCCTCCGTCACTCGGCAAGTTTAGAGGGGCATATTCGACTTCTCTATCACCGGGGGTCACATCCTGTTTTCGCTATCACCCAAACAGCCTAACGACAGGTCGGCGTGAGCCGTCATGATGTTCGCGTGGCATTGCTCTCGGGCGCACACCACGCCTGCGGCTTACCCCTGCTCGGGGCGAGCCCTCTGCTGATGTTCGGCGGGCGACATGCGGCCACTTGGCAACGACGTCAAATCTGCTCGGCCGCGCAAAGTCGGCGCGAATGCGCTGGTGCCGGACTGGTTCGCAACGAATGTCGTCGAAATGGAGGTTCATTCGTGCCAATGGGAATGAGTGACCGCGAGCACGACATCATCATGTGGCGCGACCTGCAAAATCAGCGACGCAGCAGAGCCTGCGGACAAGAACCACAATCGGGCGGCTGCCTGCCCAAGTTCCTGCTCGCCGTCGTCGTATTCTTCGTCCTGGCCTACGCGGCGGCGCACCTTCCCGGCGGTGCCAACTCGAATTCGTGCAACGGTCAGGATTGCCGCAGCGATGGAACAACGTCTGGGGTACCTCCAACATCGTCCGCCCTGACGCAAGGCCAGTTGACATCGGATGATCAGGCGCTGGAACTGCTGCGAGCCGAAGCCAGACCGCCGATCGAAGCACAACTGATCGACAAATGGGTACCGCAGATCGGGTCTTATGAAGTCAACGGCGACACGTCCGAAAAGGACATTCTCAGTAGCCAGCGCACCCAACAAACTCAGTTCCAGGCACTACTTTTGATGACCGACGACTACACCACCGCCACCCCGGGCTATTGGGTGAGCATTGCACCCGTACCCTCGGAATCCGCTGATGGTGCGCTGGCCTGGTGTGCCGACCAGAATCTCGCTCTTGATCATTGTTTCGCGCGGTTCATCACCCACGACCCCGCGGTCACCGATATCAGCAAGCATTGAGCATGCCGACTGGTACCTACTGGTACCTAGGCGATCGCCTTACCGGTCGGCGGAGGCGCCAGGAAACC
>Ga0207931_1000544_pt1 | contig 13872 bp, 17 predicted proteins | sample NGESurdeep092012_2_FD_184478 | JGI IMG/M metagenome (GOLD analysis project Ga0207931, IMG submission 184478) | Arctic peat soil microbial communities from Barrow, Alaska - NGEE Surface sample 415-1 deep-092012 (SPAdes) | ecosystem: Environmental > Terrestrial > Soil > Wetlands > Peat ...
GACAGGCTGCCCAGGTCGGCTCGTAGATAGACGATATGATCGTGATCCAGGTCGAAGGAAAGGAAAAAGTAGAGCGCCAACCCCGCTCCCAGGACCGCCGGCGCAATGATAATCAACCACCGCCAGGTTTTCATGGGCGCGTTTCCACCGTACCCACGAAACGATACCCCTGTCCGGGGATGGTCTCGATATAGCGTGGCTGCCCCGGGTCGTCATCCAAAGCCCGGCGCAGTTCTGCGACGCGTGTGTCCACGGCGCGTGTGCCAACCGGGTAGTCCCAGCCCCAGACCACATCCAATAAGCGATCGCGCGAAACCAGCTCATCGGGGTGGGTCATCATGTATTCCAGCAGCATGATAGACTTGGGCGTCAGAGCCAGCTCGGCCTCGTCCAGCCAGATGCGGTGGGAGATCCGATCCAAGGTCAGTTTGCCGCAGGTTAAGCGGGAGGCCGCCGAGAGGGGTGGCTGGCCCGGGCGGGCGCGCCGCAACACTGCCCGGATGCGGGCCACCAATTCATGAGGATCGAAGGGTTTGTTGAGGTAGTCATCCGCGCCCTCCTCAAGTGCCATGGCACGCTCACTGGCTTCCCCGACCTGGGTTAGCAGGAGGATGGGAGTCCAGTTGCCGCCCTGGCGGAGCTGGCGCAGCACCTCGCGGCCATCCAGCCTGGGCATCAAGACGTCCAAGACGAGCAGGTCAGGGTGGCCCACGGTGACCTTTTGCAAAGCCTCTTCGCCGTTGGATGCAACCGTTACTTCGAAGCCTGACCGGCAGAGGAAGGGTGCCAGATTATCAGTGATGGCGGTTTCGTCATCAACCAGTAAGATGGAGGGTTTAGGTTGCATGGATGATTCTGCTACTTTCAAAGTGTTCACAAGTAAACGCTCAAAAACACTCGTTTCATCTGGATTGCCGAGCAATGCGGTCTAACATCCTATCCATATACCTTTACACCTACGCAGCCAATCCCGGGGTTTGATCTAAAATCCGTAGAGCTTCAACTTCGATGTTGCGGGCCGCGTTGGGGTCGCGCTGATTAAGCGTCCCGCAAATTGGACATATCCATTCGCGGTCAGACGGTTCAAGTGTATCATTTTTCGCGCTACATGCCCACATCGCTGTGGTAATGGAAAGAAGCAATCGACCGTGGTTCCGACCTTCATTCAGGCCGCCTAATATATCCTCATAAAAAGAACCAATATGAATTCACCCCTCGCAGTGTATCCCCACAGCGATGCGAACCCCTTTGGGAGCATATGTACGTTAGGTGGTAAATTTATAGAGGTCGAATGGGAATGCCCTGATTTTCTGGGGTTCGAATTCCCACGGGGGCATCCTTGTTTAGAGGAAAACGTGACCAGGTGCGCGATCTGATCGACGCCAAGGCGAAGGCCTAGCTGATCGAACAGAATATCCCGATTACCGCGTAAAGAGATATTTCTGCCTTGAAAGCCTGTGATCCATACAGGTTTTTTTGTCGTGACATCCTGCCAGCTGTGGGGTGACATTTTACACTGATTGTTTGAAGATGAGGGGGTATAATATATTCAATATTATGAATATATCCACCATAGAACCAGTCTCGAATCTTTTCCAGGCCATTGGACCCACTCCCCGCTTACAAATCTTGCTGGCCATTGGCGAAGGTGAACCCTGTGTATGCCACCTGGAAGCGACTTTCGGCTGGCGGCAGGCGTACCTTTCGCAGCACCTAATGGCTCTGCGTAAGGCAGGGATTCTAATCACCAGCCGGCAGGGACGCAACATTCATTACCGGATCAGCGATCCTCGTCTGCTCAACCTGATCCACCAGGCCGCGGAGTTGCAAGGCGTAACCCTTCCGGAGCTGGCCCCCTCCCCGGAATGCGACTGTCCGAATTGCAGCAGACAGCGAGATGATGGAGAGAGAGGATTGTAATGATGGTATTTTCTTCCAATCAGGAGCTTTAGGATGACCGAATTTCTTGAAACGACGGTAGACAAGTTCACATTCAAAGTCGCCACGGACCGCCTGTACAGCGCAGAGGGCCTCTGGGCCAAGCCCGAGGGGAACTGGGTGCGAATCGGCTTATCGGATTTCGTTCAGCAGCATAATGGCGATGTGGCTTTTGCTGAAGTGAAGGCTGTGGGGACTAACGTCGCTTTTGGCGATGAGATTGCCACAATTGAAACCATCAAAATCAACATCAGCCTGATATCTCCCGTTACCGGTAAAGTCGTTGAGGTCAATCCGGCCATGTCCACTGCCCCGGAAGCCATCAACCAGGACCCCTTCGGAGCTGGTTGGCTGGCGGTGGTCGAGGCGACCGATTGGGAGGCGAACAAGTCGCGGCTACTGAACCCGCAGGTCTATTTCGCGAAGATGAAGAGTGACGCTGAGCTGGAGGTCAAGAATTAAATGACCAGCAAGAAGGATTTTTCCAGGGTTGTCATTGTCCCCTGCAGCGGGATCGGGAAAACCTACGGCGCGGTCAGCCGCGAGGCGGCGTATGTCATCACCGAGGACTTGCGCCCGGCAGACACGCAGCTGGTGGCGCTATCCATGCTTGTGCTTGGAGACGAAACAGCCTGCGCTGTCGTCGCCAGGAATCCGTCCATTACCATCGATGGTTGCAAGCTGGCCTGCGCCAGCAAAATGGTGAAGGAGAGCGGCGGTAAGGTGGCGCAGGAGATCGACGTCCTGGATGTCTACCACCGCTACAAGCAGTTCAAACCGCAGGGAATCGGCGATCTGAACGAGGGCGGCCTGCGCCTTGCAAAAGCCCTGGCCGAAGAGGCCACGGTCACGATTGACACGCTTGCGTCTGAGAACAAAGGAGGCCAGGATGCCTGACCTGCCGAAGAAGAAAGTTGGAATTGTCTCCTGCTCAGGCGAGGAACTAGCTGAGGGGACGGTGACACGCCTGGCAGCCCTTAAAGTCTTGGAACAACTGCGCCCGGAAGATACCGTGACCATTTGCCTGCCACTCTTCCTAGCCGGCGGTGAAGGCGACCGGGCCTTCGCCAGGTTCTACCCGACCATCGCCGTGGATGGCTGCGAACTGCGCTGCGCGGCGCGTGCCACAGAAATGTATTCCAGTAAACCAGCCGCCAGCATCATGGTCCGGGACGTGGTCGCGGAGAACTGCCTGGCACAGCCCGAGGGGCGCCGCCGCCTAAACGCGGCCGGCTTCGAAGCCGTGGATGCCACCGCCAAACAAATGGCAGCCATGGTTGACGAACTGCTCGGAAAGCACTGGGACCGGAGAGCTGGTTCCTTTGTAGACCTCGGAACTGTTATGCCGATATCCGAGAACGATAAAGAAACCGAAAAGGTTGCCACCTGTTCCTGTGGCTCGGGCATCCCCATTCAGAAAGTACAGATCAGCGGCCAGGAAGTCACCCTGATCGCCCTGCCGCTGATTTTCGAGCAGTTCCGGCAGGCTGGAAAACAGCCTTCGGAGGCATGTGCACGTGAACTGCTGGATACGGTAAAGATCTACAATCCACTTCCTGCGGGTGTGGATGAGCAGTACCAGGCTGTTCTTCTGCAGGAATACACTGATTTCTGCAAGAAAGAGGCTGCCTGATGAGCCAGACTGCCACCTACAACACTACCGTCGCCTGGAAAGGGGAACATTGGGGACACATCACCATGGGCAATGGCCCGGAGATGGATTTTTCCGCCCCGCCCGATGCCCAAGGGCATCCAGGTGTGCTCACCCCCGAAGACGCCTTTGTCGCCGCGGCCAACATTTGCATCATGATGATGTTCATCTGGGCCACGGAACGTTACAAACTCAACCTGCTCTCCTACGATTGCCGGGCGGAGGGCACCAAGTTAGTCGAACTGGACCGGACCGAGATTTTCACCCACCTGCGCTTCTGGCCGGTCATCCGTGTCTCAGCCGCAGGGGAAGATCAAGAGTTGATACGCGGACGCATTCAACGGGCCCTGCAATCCGCACAGAAATACAGCCTGGTCGCCAATTCGGTGAAATCCGAGATCATTCTTGAGCCCAAGGTTGAGGTGGTGGATTGAAACCGGTTCTGGATGAGCGGAAATGTCCCGCCCAGGGGAAGATTTGCCCTTCCATTCCTGCCTGCTCGGAAAGGGCGATCCTGTACATCGAGGATTCAAATGCCCTGCTGGGAGGCCGGATCATTTTCGATTATGAAAAATGTAATGTCTGCGGTGACTATGTCGCCGCGTGTTGCGGTATGGCAATTTAACTCAAATCATAAAATCCATCAGAAGGAGAATCATAGACATGCTGACGATAAAAGTCCTAGGCCCCGGATGTGCTAACTGCCAGAACCTGGCCTCCCTGACCCAGGTTGCAATCAACAACCTGTCCATTGATGCGAAGGTTGAAAAAGTGACCGAACATGCCGAGATCATGAAGTACAAGATCTTGGTGACGCCCGGCCTGGTAATCAACGAAAAGGTAGTCTCTGCAGGCCGCGTACCAAGTGAGGCCGAGATCACCACCTTCCTAACCAACGCATTGATGGAGGAGTGACCATGGCAGAGACCAGCGTCACAAAACGATTATCCTTCCTCGACCGCTTCCTGACCCTGTGGATCTTCCTGGCGATGGCGGCCGGGGTGATCATCGGCTACTTCTTCTCGTACCAGGTCGCTAGGTTCAATGTACTGGTCTCGGTAGGGACGACCAACATCCCGATTGCGGTCGGTCTCATCCTGATGATGTACCCGCCGCTGGCGAAGGTCCGCTACGAAGAGCTGGGCGATGTATTCCGCAACTGGAAGGTCTTGGGGCTCTCCCTCCTGCAAAACTGGGTTATCGGCCCGCTGCTGATGTTTGCCCTGGCGATCATTTTTCTGCGAGCTTACCCCGAATACATGGCCGGCCTGATCCTGATCGGGCTTGCGCGCTGCATTGCCATGGTAATTGTGTGGAACGAGCTGGCGAAAGGCGACACCGAATACGCTGCCGGCCTGGTAGCCTTCAACAGCGTCTTCCAGGTGCTTTTCTACAGCCTGTATGCCTATGTCTTCATCACGGTACTGCCAACCTGGTTCGGCCTTTCCGGATCGGTTGTGCACATCACCATTGGCGAAATCGCCAGGAGTGTATTTATCTACCTGGGCATCCCCTTCATCGCCGGTTTTCTTACTCGCTTGATCCTGGTGAAAATCAAAGGCAAAGAATGGTATCACGGAAAGTTCATCCCCAAGATCAGCCCCATCACCCTGGCCGCCCTGCTCTTCACCATCGTGGTCATGTTCTCCCTCAAGGGCGAGTACATCATCAAGCTGCCGCTTGACGTGGTGCGCATTGCCATCCCGCTCCTGATCTACTTCGTGGTCATGTTTTTGGTCAGCTTCCTGATGGGCAAAGCAGTCGGGGCGGATTACAAGCAGACCGCCACGCTGTCTTTCACCGCAGCCAGCAACAACTTTGAGCTGGCTATCGCCGTGGCTGTGGCTGTCTTTGGAATCTCGTCCGGCCAGGCTTTTGCGGCGGTCATCGGACCCCTGGTGGAGGTACCGGTGATGATTGGGCTGGTCAACGTGGCGTTCTGGCTCAAGAAACGAATCTATCCTCAGACCGCGTAGGGTCTAGAATGTTATGATCCACATCAAGATCCTGGGCCATACAACGCCCCAACGTTATGCCATTCGCCGTGCAGTCGTGGCAGCCCAGAGTGAACTGCTCCAGGAGCATCCCGGCCTGGAAGTGGAGATTATGGAGATCAAAGATACACAGGAGATACTGCATTACACTGCGGTGATCAGCTACCCAAGCCTGGTGGTAAATGAGAAATTGGTTTGCATCGGACGCTACCCCCGGAAAGATGAAGTTTCCGGTTGGCTGCGCCAGGCGATAGAAAAAATTCAGAGTAACTGTTAAGGAGAAATATCATATCCCAGGATGAAATTTGTAATTGTAAAGAAGATGCTTGCGAATGGGGGAGCGGTTGTGATTGTGGCTGCGAGTGCTGCAGCGGAAGCCATCATTTCCAGCGCCGCTTTCAGACCAAGGCGGAACAAATCGAGGAGTTGGAAGCCTATCTGGTAGAACTCAAACTCGAGATGCAGGCCGTCGAGGGACGTCTGGCTGATTTGCGGCTTTGATTGCCTTTCTGCTAAAAGCGGATCTCCCATGAGTGGTTATTGCTGGGATATTATTCTCGGTTATTCTGTTCAGATAACAAAATGTAATCAGGCTTTCTACCGCCTCTTCCAAACTTACACGCGACCGTGGAAACCAGCCTTACCTCCCCACCACAGGTATTGAGAAATGACAAAATCAACCATAATGGGGCAATCACGGCCTTATCACCTGTAAGGGTTCGTATCCCCTTGGGGGCACTACGATACGCGGGTGTTCGCAAGTCTATCACGGTTGAATGGACCTGATGACCAAGCAAAACACCCGCCTAATTTTTTTATCTGGGAAACACGTCCCGCGACGCGGGAGTTACCCATACGAACACCCGTCAAGATGTTGACGGGTGTTCGTGATTCCATTCAACAAAATCCTTTGCTGAACCTTTTAAACTTCATATCGCACCCGCCCGGCAGCTCACGAGCCAACAAGAAAAGATCGATTGAGGGAAATGGGGTGCAAAAGTTGCTTTATAAATGGTATTGAATTGGAATGAGATATGCCCTATACTTTTAATTATTCACGGCCTAGTGCATAAATTTATTTTAGTGATTAACCACAGAAGCCCTTAAGCTGTTTAGCCACTAAATGGCAAATGAGTATCTATTAGCTGACATCTCTGTGATGTGAAAGATTATGAATACAAGAATTATCGTACTCCACTTCGTGGATGAGATCCTGGGGATTTTCGGCGTGGGCGTGGCTCTATTCTGGTCTTCCGGTCGGATTGACTGGTGGCCCGCCTGGGCAGCGATCGCCGTGTGGTTGGCTTGGTTTACGGCGATGGATATCATCATCCTTCACTTCAACCCGCAACTAATAGCTGAGCGCCTGGCTCCTCCCAAAGGGGCAAAGTCTTGGGACAGAGCCATGCTGAGCATGCTCCGCCTGACACAGCTGGTGCGGTATATCCTCGCCGGACTTGATCGTCGGTATAGCTGGACAGAAGGCTTTCCTTTGGTTGCCCAAATTGCCGCATTGATGGTGTGTACTCTGAGCTGTGCTCTGTTCACATGGGCTCTGGCATCCAACCCCTTCTTCTCGCAGATCGTTCGCATACAGTCCGACCATGGCCACGCTGTTGCTACAGGTGGCCCGTACCGATATGTGCGTCATCCAGCTTACGTCGGCATGATTCTGTTTGAATTGGCCTTGGGCACCCTACTTGCTTCTTGGTGGGCTTTACTCGCCAGCGGATTGTGCGTAATCCTGTTAATCCTACGCACCGCTCTCGAAGACCGCACCTTACAAGCCGAGCTGATCGGCTATGCGGATTATTCCCGTCAGGTGCGTTATCGCCTGCTACCAGGTATTTGGTAATCAAGTTCCTATATCACAATGAGGCCGCACATCGGCTAGCACCAACGGACCCCCGAAACCTCCGAGGCAGGCAACGGCTCCACCGATCCTGCTGAGTCAAACTATTAAGGATCGCAACTCATAAGTAAATCAATTCGATAAAGAATCTGACACATTCAGTCCATCGAAGCAACGGTAGCTGAGCCAATCCTTTAGACGGCTTCCGCATTATGAGATCAAATAAGATTTCTAAATGATCGCATTAGAAATCGTTAAAAAATATACCATCTTAGCGAGAAAGATATACCGACCTGTGACGGAAAACATTGCCAGTGACTCACCTACTCAAGAGAAGCTCAAACGAAATTATCGTTGGAATTTTCTGGTCAATACCCTGGATGGAGCCAGTTTCGGGTTGGGGATGAGTTTTTTCTCATCCACGATCATTCTCCCCCTGTTTGTGCGCCATTTTACCGATAGTCCTCTGACGATCGGCCTGATCTCTTTTCTCGGCTGGGGGGGTATTTTTCTGCCGCAGCTATTTATGGCCAATGCTGTCGAGCGCGCACCCCGGAAAAAGTTCTTCCCGGTGAACCTTGGCTTCTTCCTCGAACGTCTGCCACTTCTCCTGTTGGCCCCGGCGGTATATTTCTTGGCAACCAGCCAACCGATATTAACCCTGGTCATTTTCTTTGTTTTGTACACTTGGCAAAACGTTGGGGCGGGTGTGATCCTCGTGGGCTGGCAGGATATGATCGCGAAGATCATCCCGGTGGAAAAGCGTGGGCGGTTCTTTGGCATCTCCAATTTTATCGGCAATGGAACCGGCATCCTGGGAGCGCTGGCAGTACCCCTCGTCCTCGACAAATTCAGTTTCCCATTGGGCTATGTCATTTCATTCGCGGTCGCGGCGGCCCTGATTTTCCTTTCCTGGGTATTTCTCTCTCTCACCCGTGAACCGGCTGTCCACAGCAGCAAACCTCCGGTCTCGCAATTGAATTTCTTGCGTTCCTTACCGGAAATCCTGGGCAGGGACCGCAACTTCCGCATGTACCTGCTGTCGCAGGTCATCTTTTCGCTGAGCGGGATGGCAACCGGTTTTCTGGTGGTTTATACCGTGCAGACCTGGAAACTGCCGGATGCAGAAGCCAGTGGATTTATGATCACCTTGCAGGTCGGATTGACCCTGGCATACCTGATTTTTGGTTTTCTTTCCGACCGCAAAGGGCATAAATTGAGCCTGGAGATCTGCCTGCTGTTGAGCACCCTATTGCTCGTTCTGGCGATCATTGCCCCCAGCCCCTTGTGGTTTTTCCCCATCTTTTTTTTGAGCGGAGCCGTGAGTGCGGGAACCTTCATCTCTGGCATTTCCATTGTCTATGAATTCACTGAGGCGGAAAACCGCCCTACGTACATCGGCCTTGCCAATACCATTCCAGGCGTAGTAAGGTCGGTCGCACCTTTAATTGGTGGTTGGCTGGCCGGAGCAATGAGCTACCGGTCGATGTTCATCTTTTCTGCGATCATCGGAATTGTCGGTTGGGTGTTGCTGCATTTTGCGGTGCGTGAACCTCGCAAAATGAAATCCTTAATATAAGTATTATTAGATTATGTCAAGGTCAGGGGTGTTATCAAGTAAAATCCGCCCACCATGGCTTGCACAGCAACCGCTGCTGCGCAGCGTAGTGGATTCTGGCTTTTCCGGGGAAGTCATTGATTGGGTTTGACGTCTTTCCAAAGTCACAGCGACGGGAGAAGCTGAGCCTTGGGCAACAATAATCCGGTAGAAAGGGTATACCCTCTCATCATTCTATTATCCGTATAAAAGGTAGCCCCTTGGGGGCATACATCAATTATAGAAAGGGTTGTGAGAGGTTTGGGTTCGCCTGCCTCCCATAACCCTGTTTGTTGAAATTACATCCTGACAATTAACAGGAAAAACTACTGCTCGAAGCAGAACTCGCAACTTAGGTCACCAGCCCAAATAAGATCCTTGTTTCTTCCAGACAGGTTCTCTCCGCACTATATGTTACTCAGATTCTTGAACTCTTGCCGTAAAACCTCATTGAGCGGTTGCTGTCCCTCAGCTCTAGCATACGATGACGATAACACTCAGGACTAGAGGAATTTGTTCTCCAGATCTGCGAAGAATGCCGCTGACAGGTGTTCGAACTCTTCAGCCGTTAGGCAAATTTTATCGCCAATATTAAGCTTCACAACGGATTAATCAGGAATGTACTTGATTATGTTGTTACTTCGTAGGATCCCATTGTTGTTCATCAAAGCGTCACAAATCAACTCCACCTCATTGAGCGGGTTGCCGTCGTTACCTGTCACCACGCGGAGCCTGTGGATATAGAAGCGGTCAAGCACCAGAGTCAGGTTATTGAAGAACAGCCCTTCGAAGGCTTCCAACATAGATTGGAGCTGCTTGTCGGAATTCTCACTTGCAATGGCCTGTGCAAGCTTCTTGTATACGGCTAACTGCTCTTTAACGGCAGCCCTGCCATGGTCTACTTCTTCCAGGGTGTAATTCTTTCGACCAAGCATATCAATGCCTCCTTTGAACTATTTTTAACTTAGATCTCCCAAATGTCGCTTGGCCCTGATTAATTCCTTCGACGTCTCCGCCCCTGAAGTCTTATTAATGTTACTAGGATGGGCGTTAATCCTATTGGAAGTTCGTTTCTCCAGGGAAGACTTGCGCAGCGACTATCAAACAGAAGTCCTCTTTATTTTCTTGAAACAGGATGTTTGCTAAAAGCATTAATTGGACACCCTGGATTTTCGTCTGGCCTTTTCCTTTATTTCCCATCTGCCAGTAAGAAAGTCAGTTTGGTCTGATAATTATGCGGATCTGGTTCGGTATCGGGATCGCTTAGAAACCACTCGACGCGCGAATCCCACCATTCCACGCCGTCGATAGTGGATATTTTCCAAACGGCGGCGTTTTCTTTTACCCATTCGATGAGTGTCCCACTGGCTTTGAAGATACCCTTGCCTTTGTAGGCACCGGTGTATCGCAGGGTGGCATATTGCCCGGCGGGGAGAACATCGGTCATAACCCGATCGGCGCCTGGGATGGCACGCTCTATGACGAAGCCCACATCAATGTCCAATTTCGTAGACATATCCGTTGTGAGATATCGGATGATGGCTGGCCCATGAGAGAGTCCCTGCTCTGTCAGCCAGTTGTGAACCTTCGACCAGGCCGGTTGCAGGAATTTTCCAAAAGGAATGGCCACCTGCATCCGCACAGCTGCGTAGGGCTGCGCTTCGCGGTGTTCAGTTATCGGGTTAGAGTTCATGGGTTATTGTTCCTGCTAATTTCCCTGTGTTACCTATTTCTTCCTACCACCAGCCAGATCGTAAGCGACTGCCTCACAAATTAATTTCCTCAAGGCAAACTCCCGAAGATCATCGTCCGCCCTGAAGTCAATGGAGCGTGTCACCTTCGCATCCAGCCCGCCATTGAAAAGACCCTGCGGATCTACCAGCAATGCGCCTTTGAAAAAATTGAGTTTTACATGATCCTTAAAAGCACAAGTGGATACTACATTTCCATTTTGGGACCAGACCGCGGTATCCCATTTCCATTCCTCCCTGAGGTCGGGAGCTGCCTTATGGATCAGGTCACGCAAATGGGTCAACATTGAACCGCGCCAATCGGCAAGTTCTGCAATCTGGTTGGTGATGAGTTGAGAAGGAGCCAGGTTTTCTTTCGAATCAGTTGTTTTCATATTATTCCTCATCTGCAAAAGACAGGCCCTCATCTGCCAGGGCATAGCGGAGTTTTTTTTCAGCGCATTGGATCCGATGCCGTGAAGTTGGTGGATGTCTGCTTCGCTGTATTTGCTCACCTGCCCAAGGCTCCGGATTCCAGCCCCGGCCAGCGCACTCCGGGCTGGTTGCGTGAGCCCGACCGGAAGATCGCTTTCTATTATGGCGACCATGACACGCCCCGGTAAGCTTTCATTAAGGCATTGATATCAATTTTGCTCATCTGGAGCATCGCATTCATGACCCGTTTGGATTTTTCAGGATCCGGATCACCCATCAACTCGCCCAGGGCGGACGGAACGACCTGCCACGAAAGGCCGAACCTGTCCTTCAACCACCCGCACTGGCCTTTTTCACCGCCATCTGAGAGCTTCTCCCAATACATGTCGACTTCTTCCTGTGATTCGCAATTCACGAAGAGAGATATAGCTTCCGTGAACTTGAATTCGGGACCGCCGTTCAGTGCCATGTACTCCTGCCCATCCATCTGGAATATTACAACTATGGCTGTCCCAGCCGGACGAGGGGCACCTTCACCGTACCGGGATATGCTTATTACTTTCGAATTCTTGAAAATCGAGACATAGTAATTCGCGGCTTCCTCAGCCTGGTGATCAAACCATAAAAAGGGGGTGATCTTTTGCATTTGGTTTTCCTCCGTAACATTCGTTCGACACTGGTGTCTGCTCAAATCCAGTAAGTTGAATGGATATACCCATAAATAGGCTATATTATATCAATATTCACCATTTATGTGCGAAACAAGGCGGCTTTTAAGGCCGAATTGATGAAGATGGTGTTTAAAAAGGGGATGACGCAGGACGGTCTCTCTGGATGATACAGGTGCAGATTTTAAAAGGGTTTCGATTCTTATGTTTCCTTCTACCTTTTATACTATCCGTCGATATAACAACCCCCGCGGACATATAAAAGCTCTGGAAAAACCCTGTACCCTTTTTTTTTGTTATGCTATGATTATGGATTATAAATATCATCCAAGAATCAAGAATGGGATCTTTGGCTGACATTTAACAATGAACCAAGAGGAATTCTGAATGCCAAACCCAGCAACATAAACACCTTTCTCCATTCGTGCGGTTCGATCTATAAGCTGATCCCAGGCCTTATTGAGGCCGGATTTGAAATCCTTAACCCCGTACAGACCCAATGCACGAGATATGCAGCCCGAGCGGCTCAAAAAGGAATTTGGCCCAGATGTGACTTCCTGGGGGGTTAGTGCGGACCCGCGTTCGATCTTGAACCTGGGAACACCCGCCCAGGTCAAAGAGCATGTGCGCACCAATGTTGAAGTCCTGGCTACAGGTGCGGGATTTGTCTTCAGCACTATTCACAATATACTACCGGATGTACCACCGCAAAACATTATTGCACTGTTTGAAGCACTTGATGAATTTCGCTAATAGACTCTGACGACGGAGCGAATTGATGGTCAAAAAAGTATTTGTCAGTGGTTGTTTCGATATGCTGCACAGCGGGCACGTGGAATTTTTCCGCCAGGCAGCACAATATGGTGATTTGTACGTAGCGCTCGGCTCGGATAAAACCGTCTTTGACCTGAAAGGACGAGTGCCTGTCAACAGCAAAGAAGAACGGATGTTCATGGTTAAGTCCGTGTCTTGGGTTAAGGATGCCTTCATTTCGGGCGGTTCGGGCATCCTTGATTTTGAGGCTGAGCTTCGCGAGATGCGCCCGGATTATTTCATCGTCAATACCGATGGGAATATTTCTGAAAAACGAGAGTTATGCAACACGCTTGGAATAGAATATGTGATCCTGGAACGCAAACCATATGAGGGGCTGGAAGCACGTTCGACGACCGCACTGCGTGAGCGCGATTATTTTCCCTATCGGATCGACCTGGCTGGAGGCTGGCTCGACCAACCCTATGTATCACAGCACTATCCCGGTGCTGTGATCACCATTTCCCTCGAACCCACGCTGGATTTCAATGAACGGAGTGGTATGGCCACTAGTACAAGGCGGCATGCGCGAGAGTTGTGGGGGGAAAGAATTCCGCCGGGAAATTACGAAAAACTGGCAAAAATCTTATTTTGTTATGACAACCCGCCAGGGACAAGGATCATCTCCGGGTCGCAGGATGCGATCGGACTCGTCTTTCCCGGCCTGACCTATATGTATTATGAGAATGGTTATTGGCCAACACGGATCATAAACCGATTGGATGGATCCCTGCTGCACTTCGTAGAAAATGCACTTTACCTCGTTCCACTTGGTCCACGTCATGATGGTTATGATGTACTCTGCGATACAGTCTTTGACACCAGGCGCTCCAAAGCCCTGGCAGATGCAGCCGAGGGTCACTGGGAGGCCATTTTGCAACAGGATATTGACGCTTTCGGGCGTACCATGCGGGAGGGATTCGAGGCTCAGCTGGCCATGTTCCCGCACATGATGAACGATCGGGTGGCAGCACTGATTGAAGAGTATCGCGACCGTGCGCTCGGCTGGAAACTCTCAGGCGCTGGAGGCGGCGGGTATCTGATCCTGGTTTCCGGGAAACCCATTGCAGATGCAGTCCGGGTGATCGCCCGGCGGGAGAGTGAGTAAATTTGTGGAATGGGGGAGGATATTTATTGAAATGAAGGTTTGGTTAAGACGATGAAAACAATTCTAACAGGGGAAGAAACATCAGG
>Ga0207931_1000546_pt1 | contig 13838 bp, 11 predicted proteins | sample NGESurdeep092012_2_FD_184478 | JGI IMG/M metagenome (GOLD analysis project Ga0207931, IMG submission 184478) | Arctic peat soil microbial communities from Barrow, Alaska - NGEE Surface sample 415-1 deep-092012 (SPAdes) | ecosystem: Environmental > Terrestrial > Soil > Wetlands > Peat ...
AGCCATGATGGCACCCGTGCCATAAGTCATCAAGACATAGTCCGCGAGATAGATGGGGATCTTGTCGCCATTTACAGGGTTGATGGCGTAACCGCCGGTGAAGACCCCGGTCTTTTCTTTATCGACAGCTTCGCGGTCGATGTCGGACTGGCGGGCAGCCTGGGCCTGGTAGGTTTCGACCTCGGCTTTATGCTCGGGTGTAGTGACTTTGTCCACTAACGGATGCTCGGGGGAGAGCACCATGAAAGTGACGCCCCACAGCGTGTCCGGGCGGGTGGTGAAAACGGTAATCTGGGATCCGGGATCAGGTAATTGGCCGTCACCATCCTTTATACCTTTTTCCTGATCTGCCAGGCGAAATTTTACTTCCGCACCCTCAGAGCGTCCGATCCAGTTGGTCTGCAGGAGCTTCACACGCTCTGGCCAGTCCAGACCTGTGTAGTTTAACAACTCTTCGGCGTAGGCCGTGATCTTGAAGAACCACTGGGCCAGGTTTTTCTTGATGACGGGGGTGCCGCAGCGCTCGCAGTGACGGTCATCGCCCCAGACCTGTTCACGCGCCAGGGTGGTGTTGCAATGCGGACAAAAATCCACCGGCGACATCTTTCGATATGCCAGCCCGTGCTTATAGAGTTGGATGAAGAACCACTGAGTCCACTTGTAATATTCCGGGTCCGCTGAAATGGCCTCACGCCGCCAGTCATACATCGAGCCCATCAAACGCAATTGTTTGCGCATCTTCTCAATATTTGCATAGGTACGCTTCATGGGGTGAACGCCGTCTTTGATGGCGGCATTTTCAGCAGGTAAGCCAAAAGCGTCGAACCCGATGGGGAACAGCACATTAAACCCCTTCATGCGCATGAAGCGGGCACGGGCATCGGGCGGAGTGTATGCATACCAATGGCCGATATGTAAGTCTCCGGAGGGATAGGGCAGCATCATCAGCGCGTAATGCTTGGGCTTGCTCTCGTCGATATCGGCGTGGTACAGCCCGTCCACTTCCCATTTGGCCTGCCATTTTGGTTCGATTTCTTGTGGAATGTAGTCGCTCATTGTTGATCCTTGTTAATAATAAATTCTGTCAGATGTTGAATGTCAAACGTCGTGCGTCTAACATTAGACTTTAAACTTTTGACGCAACTCGGGGGCGCGCGAGAAGGCTGGTCTGAACCTTGTGTTTGCTTCTGGTAATCTCGTACATTTCGCGCCTCCTTTCGTTATCTAAACAAAATTCCCTTCATCCACACAGGGACGAAGGGTTGATTCTCCGCGGTACCACCCCGCATTGTCAAACAAGTCCTTTCGACAACGCAAGTCTTACAGGTCGGACCTGTTGGACTTGTGGATATGTTTGACCGCTCGTGTGCTGTAACGGGCTGTCCCGGCGCTGACTACTGGATTCACCAGCGCAGTCTCTCTTGCGAGGGCAGGCGAGTTCAGTCTCGGGGCGCTCCCATTTGCGCCGTGAAGGGCTTCCACCTCGCTCTCCCTTCTCGCTGACGGGATGACCTACTACTCCTGTCATGACCTTTTATATTTCGCTGATTATAGCACAATCGCGATTGCCAGTGGACCCAGCGAGATTCGAACTCGCGACCTTCTCAATGCCATTGAGACGCGCTCCCAACTGCGCTATGGGCCCATATTCAATTTTTCACAAGGCAGTAAGCAGAAGACAGGTGTGGTGTTGTTTGCTGGTGGTTGCATTGTGCCTGCTGCCCACTGGCTGTGGACCTGAGGGGATTCGAACCCCTGGCCTCCTCAGTGCGATTGAGGCGCGCTCCCAACTGCGCTACAGGCCCATTCTTGGGCGAACGGTATTCTACCTGAGTGAGGTAGGAATGTCAAGGAAACATCCGAAGCGAAAAATCAAACCGCCACCAGAACCACCAGGTGGTCAGCGGACTCTACGTTTCCATTCTTCTTTCAACTGCAGGTCCCGCGGGCTTTCACCAGAATCAAGCGCCAGGTAATCTGTCATCAAGTGGTTAAATTTGGACCTTTCAGAGGGAATGTGTCGAGCAGCCTGTAGGATAACTTTTAGCATTGCATCATTTCATCGGAGTCCGGTCAATCACTATTGTACACGTACTATCGCCACATGCAATACATTTTTTCTCTTCAACCAGGAAGTATTTTCCCCCACTAACCCAGTATAAAGCCTCCTGCAGTAACCCCACTGCCAGGGTACAACACGGACCATCAGCCTGCATCTCCCAACACAGCGGGCAGCGCTCGATATGCCAGTAGATATGTTTCTCATCCATTTCGAGACGGATACGCTGGTCGGTGAACTGGTTGAACAGTCCTGCAAGTGCTTCGCTCCCGACCCTTAGCCGAGTAGGCAAAGGTAACATGCGGAAGGCCAGGTCGGTCATACCGAGTTCGGAGCCAAATTCGCGCAGGCCGTATTTCAAACAGGCACGTCCTACGCGCAGAGACAGGCCGCGGCCAGCCCGAGGTCCGTACGCGATTTCGAGGGCGGTCTGGAGTCGGCTGATGTGTTCAAAAAGGAATTTCAAGTCCTGGTTGGAAGCAGGGCATTGATCAATATAGTCTGGAAGATGAGCAAGATTAAGAACTGCAATTACCCCACTATGTCCGAGGATCTCTTCCATCGCCAGCAATACAATCCGCCCCATGCGGTGGGGGTAGAAATGAATCGGCGCAGAGTTCATGCGGTTGGTTTATCCTCGTCGAGAAAATCCTTGAGTTTGTGCATGAACGGATCCTGAACGGCATAACTTTTGCGCTTCTGACCTGATTCGATAAACCCCAAAATGTCCAGTGCATAGGTGCGATAGGATTCACCCGGATACGCCATGGTTTCCTGCCAGAGTCCCCATGAACCCAGCCATCCGTGTGACAGGATAACCGGCCATCCCCGCCCATAAACTTCATAATGGACAGTACCCGGTTCGGTAGTGATGGATGACAAGGCAGTTATAATAACATGGAGAGATTATTTCTCTCCATTCTCCATCTCAGACAAGATGCTATAGAGCAATTCAAGTAGAACTGCTTTAACCGAGTCTCGATCGGTGGCAACGCAAGAGATAAGTTTAACTTTGGTATCAAGGCGGAGGACATGACGCATATCTTCAATATCCCAGGCATCCTTTATATCCTGTTTATTGGCGGCCACCAGGTATGGAGTCGGTGCGTAAGCATGAAAGATTTCGAGGATGGAACGAGCCTCGCGGAAAGTTTCCGGGCGGGTACTATCCACCATGACAATGAAACCGAGCATACCCTCGGAGAGAATCTCCCACATAAAGTCGAATCGCCGCTGACCAGGGGTGCCGAACAGGTACAACACCAGGTCGTCGTCCACCGTGATGCGACCAAAATCCATGGCGACGGTGGTTGCTTCTTTAACTAACTTTTCGGAGGCCGAGGAAATCTTGCGCTCTGTGGATACGACGTCAATCTCACTGACTGAGCGAATGAACTCAGTCTTTCCAGCACTAAAGGGACCCGTAATAACCATTTTAACCGTTTGCATAATGACAATCCTCGTAAAAGATTAGAGGGAACGAATTCTAGTAATGAGACGATTGATTAACGATCTCTGCTCTCCTTTATCTTCCGAGGGAAAGACTCGCACTTTGGGAGCCATCGTCGTAGCGCCACCGAATCGGCTAGTTTCAACCAGGCCGGCTTGAAGCAGACCATAAACGATGCGCCGGATCTCCAAATCATTCATCTTGGTGGCGCTGGCAATCTGCCGGATGGTATTGCGTGGGTTAACATATGAAACAACCCGCCATTCCTCAACGCTCAAGTTGATGTTCCGCAGATTGGTGCCGGGACGGTCCGTGAACTTGAGCGCCATATCCAGGCTGGGAATTTCATCCTGCAATTGTTCCCACTCGCGCATTTGACGCGAGCCTTCGATAATCAGGTTTTCGAGATCCAAACGGACGCTGATCCGGTCGTCTGGCGGGAGCGAGTCATTGTCGAAGTGGAAAAAGCCCTCCACCCAGGTAAACAAACGCTGAATAATATCTGTAAAATGCTGCTGAAGATCGGTCAGGATGTCATCTTGCGACAGGTATCCGGCGTTGATGAGCAATAAACCCAGTTCCTTGTCTGAGATATGTGCAGCGTGTTGCTGGATTGATTTATACTGACCTGAGGAAAGTTTTTTTGCTTTATGTAACACGGAAGCCAGGCTGCTATCTTCCTGGCCCATTTGTGCATAAGACAATTTCCCATCACGGAAGGCGACCTTGGCCGTCTCGCTGGGTCCTTCAACCACAAGAGTCCCGGTTTTATTTGCCAGGTTGATGAGATTCAATAATTGAGAAATGGTGAAGTCACGCAGGTTTCCGCGCAGAGCCATGCTAGGTCTCGAGTGATATCCATTTTGGGATTTTGAATGTAAAATGATTATACATGTAAGGTTGTCATGCGTCAAAGGGTCGGTACTGCCAAAGTTGTATGAACTAAGAAGTCCCTAAAACACGATGTGAAAGTTCACCGATTTATGCAAGAAGCAGTATAATTTTTGAATAGTTTTGTAAGGAGTTGCCGCCTTGTTAAAAATTTCCATCGTCTATTGCACAGTCTGACATTATACCGACCGGGCCGTGGGCCTGGCAAACGAACTGCTTAAAAACATCGAGCCGGAGATTGAGAGTATTACGCTCATCCCTTCCGAGGGAGGCCGGTACGAAATTACCGTGAACGATGCACTGGTATACTCCAAACTCCAGACCGGACGGCACGCCGATCCGGGCGAAGTTATGGGACTGATCGCAGAACTCTTAAAAAAATAGCACGAACTTCGGTTATTAACTGATATTATGCACCGTCCCGCCGAAGGTCCCCGAAGGGGGCAGGCTGAAGGGGGCAGGTTTGGGCAGAAAGCGAGCCTGAATTACGGGAACCTGCAGGACGATTTGCGTAAGTGAGTAAATAAAATCTGCTTTTCGCGAGGTACCTATGGCAAAAAAAGGCCGCGTCTTTTCCGGCATCCGCCCAACCGGCCGCGCCCACCTGGGCAACTATCTGGGCGCGTTCAAAAACTATGTCGCTTTGCAGGACGATTACGAGTGCATCTATTGCATCGTGGACTTGCACGCCCTGACTACCGTCGAGGATACTCTTAACCTGAAACAGAACACCTGCGATCTGGCCCTCGACCTGCTTGCTGTTGGCATCCGCCCGGAGGAGACCATCCTCTTCGTCCAGTCACACGTCCCCCAGGTCACCGAACTGCACACTCTCCTTTCGATGGTGACGCCGCTCGGCAAACTGACCGACCTGCCGACCTTCAAGGAAAAAGTGCGCCAGAACCCGAACAACGTCAACTATGGGTTGGTCGGCTACCCGGTGCTGATGAGCGCTGATATCGTGCTCTATAAAACGGACCTCGTCCCGGTGGGCATTGACCAGGCTCCGCACATCGAGTTTGCCCGCGAGACCGTCCGTTCATTTAACTACCGTTACAATACCAATGTGCTTATCGAACCACAAATGAAAACTGCTGAAGTACAAAAAGTCCTCGGGATTGACGGTAAAGAGAAAATGGGTAAAAGCCTGAACAACCAAATCGAACTGGCCGCCACGCCCGAAGAGACCCGCCAACGCGTCATGATGATGGTCACCGACCCGCAGCGCATCAAACGCACCGACCCCGGCAACCCGGATGTGTGCAACGTTTTCACGCTCCACAAAGTCTTCACCCCCAAAGAAGACGTGGAAATGATCAACGTTGAATGCCGCCGGGCCGGCATAGGCTGTGTGGACTGCAAGAAACGCTTTGCCGAGAGTTTGAACAAGGCTCTCGAACCCTTCCGCGCCAAACGCGCCGAGATCGCAGCGCATCCAGGCCTGGTTTCGGCCGTGCTTGCCGACGGGGCTGCTCGCGCCCGGGCCATCGCCGAAAAGACGATGCAGGAAGTCCGGGCAGCGGTGCAATTGCCTTAATCACCCGTAGGGACAATGTACTTCGCACTTGCTCTTGAATATGCGTGCCCTGATCCAGAGAGTCATATCCGGTAAAGTCATCGTGGAAGGAAAAACCGTTGCCAAAATCGGTCACGGACTGGTCATCCTGCTCGGAATTGGGCAGGATGATATCGAAGAACAGGCTAGATTCCTGGCAGAGAAAATCGCAACACTCCGCATCTTTGAGGATTCCGCCAGCAAATTCAACTGGTCCATTTTGGATGTAAGCGGAGCGGCAATCGTCGTCTCGCAGTTTACTCTCTATGGTGACGCCCGCAAGGGGCGCCGGCCCTCTTTTTCGGAGGCGGCCCGGCCCGAGGTCGCCGCGCCGCTCGTGGAAAAATTCGCTGAATTTCTCCGCGCCCAGGGTGTCCCGTCACAGACCGGTATCTTCGGTGCCCATATGTTGGTCGAGATCGAAAATGATGGCCCAGTGACGATCTGGCTGGAAAAATAGCCAATATGCGGTCACGCAGCGCAACCCGGGAGTGGTTAATGTGGTGATACTTATTAGCCCACGTTTTAGCTTAACCCCTCAACTCTCCGCTTGACGATATAGAAAGGTTGTGCTAGTATCATCCCAGAAGCCTATAAAAAGGAAGGCAGTTTTAAGGAGGAACCCATGTTCAAGAAAATATCGTTGATTTTCATACTTACTCTGGCAGCAATGTTGTTGCTCGTTTCATGTCAGCGCGCCGCTTCTCAAGCGCCACTGACATCCCTGGCTACACCGACCAGGACCATCCAGCCAACCGGCATGGGTCAAGTACAATTGATCGGTACCACACAAATGATACAGACGATGACGGCCGTTTACAAGCAAACACATGCGATTACTCCTGGCGTTAGCCAGCCCACCTCCACGCTGGTGGGCACCCCCAATACCTTCACGCTGGTACCTCCAACCGGAGTTGCTACCACACCAGCACCCGGAATCACGCCGGTTGTCATTGTGGCAACTGCCACACCCGGGCGTCCCGCAACTTACACTCTCATGACAGGCGAGTTCGTTTATTGCGTTGCCCGCCGCTTTAACGTCAACCAGGATGAACTGTTATCACTGAACGGCCTTACCATTAACAGTGCAAATCAAGTACAACCCGGTGTGGTTTTGCACATTCCACAGAGTGGCAATCCCTTCGTCGGCGATCGCGCTCTGCATCCTCATCCCGCCCAGTACACTGTGGTTGTTAACGATAATATTTATGCTATCGCATGCTTCTTTGGTGATATCGATCCGACCGCGATCGCCGCTGCCAACGGACTGACGCTGACTACTCCGCTAACGACGGGACGAGTATTGAATATCCCCTAGACACTATCAATGGATTCTACCCACCCAGGCGAAGCAACTTCGCCTGGGTATTATTTTGGCGAGACGATATGTCCTTTGAACTCCTGAAATCTGAAATTGTCTATCCAGGGCGCGCCTTCACCATCCGCCGCGATACACTGCGCCTGCCGGATGGTCGCGAGACTAGGTTCGACATCGTGGAACACGTCGGTTCGGTTATTATCCTGCCATTGGACGCGCACGATCATTTGCTTTTCGTACGCCAATACCGGCACGCAGCGGGACTGGACCTCCTGGAACTGCCCGCCGGGACCCTGGATGAGGGTGAAGCCCCGGAGGCGTGCGCCCGGCGCGAGGTCCGGGAAGAGACGGGCATGGCCGCGGGCAGATTGGAACCCCTGGGAGGATTCTATCTGGCTCCCGGTTATTCCACCGAATACATGTACGTCTACCTGGCCACCGACCTGCGTTACGACCCATTGGAGGCCGACGCCGACGAGTTCCTTTCCGTCGAGCGCGTTCCGTTAGCCGAGGCGCTGGCAATGTTTGAAAGAGGCGAAATCCTAGATGCGAAGTCGCTGGCAGCGTTCCTGCTCGCACGCAAGCACCTGGAAAAGCAAAAATAGAGCCTTTTTTATTGGTGACATGTCGCAGTAGTATTTGTGTATAAAATAACTATCGCTGGTAAACCCGGGGGAATACACTCCTACCTTAGTACATCAGACCTGCACAGAATTACCTGTGTTATCCTATTTTAAGGAGTAAAGATATATGGAACGCCAAAAGGTTACGATTGATGGGAATGAAGCCACCGCTTCAATCGCCCATCGCACCAATGAAATCTGCGCCATCTATCCCATCACGCCCTCTTCCAATATGGGGGAGTTTGCCGATGACTGGTCGGCGATTAACCGCAAGAATATCTGGGGAACCGTCCCGCTGGTGATAGAGATGCAATCCGAAGGCGGCGCCTCCGGCGCAGTCCACGGGGCACTCCAGACCGGTGCACTGACCACCACTTTCACGGCCAGCCAGGGCTTACTGCTGATGATCCCTAACATGTTCAAGATCGCCGGGGAATTGACCAGCACTGTTTTCCACGTTTCGGCACGTTCAGTAGCAACCCACGCCCTCTCGATCTTCGGCGACCACTCCGACGTGATGGCCGTTCGCCAGACCGGCTGGGCAATGCTTCCCTCCGGATCGGTCCAGGAAGCGCACGATATGGCATTGATTGCCCAGGCCGCCACGCTGGAAGCGCGTGTGCCGTTCCTGCACTTCTTCGATGGCTTCCGCACCTCACACGAAGTGGATAAAATCGAGCAGTTGAATGATGACGATTTGCGGGCAATGATCGATGATGAGCTCGTTCGCGCCCACCGCGCCCGCGCCCTATCGCCCAATCACCCAGTACTACGTGGTTCCGCCCAGAACCCGGATGTATTCTTCCAGGCGCGCGAAACCATCAACCCGTACTACGCCAAAGTCCCTGGTATCGTCCAGAAAGCGATGGACAAGTTCGCCAAGCTGACCGGCCGTGCCTATCACCTGTTCGATTATATAGGTGCCCCGGATGCTGAGCGCGTGATCATCATTATGGCCTCTGGCGGCGAAACCGCCGAAGCAACCGTGCACTATCTGGTTGAGAAGGGTGAAAAAGTTGGTGTCATCCGTGTGCGCCTGTATCGCCCGTTCGACACAGCCACTTTTCTCAAGTCCCTGCCCAAAACGGTCAAATCCATTGCCATACTCGACCGCACCAAGGAACCCGGCGCATCTGGCGAACCGCTCTATCTGGATGTGACCAGCACCATGTTCGAGAATGGACGGCAGGGTATTAAGGTCATCGGTGGGCGCTATGGGCTGTCTTCTAAGGAATTTACCCCGGCCATGGTCAAGGCTGTCTTCGACGAACTCAAGAAAGCCGACCCAAAAAATCATTTCGTGGTCGGTATCAACGAAGACGTGACCCACTCCAGCCTGGATTACGACCTAAATTTCTCAGTTGAACATCCTGAGACCGTACGCTGCCTCTTCTTCGGTCTGGGTTCGGATGGCACTGTCGGTGCCAATAAGAACTCCATCAAAATCATCGGCGAAGAAACCAACAACAACGCCCAGGGCTATTTCTACTACGACTCCAAGAAAGCCGGCACTTTGACAGTTTCACACCTGCGTTTTGGCCCCAAACCAATCCAGGCCCCATACCTGATCACCCCCAACACCGCCAACTTCGTCGCCTGCCACCAGTTCAGCTTCCTGGAGCGCTTTGACTTCACCAAGTTCGCCCAGCCTGGCGCAGTCTTTCTCGTGAACAGCCTGTACGGCCCAGAGGAAATCTGGGATAGGCTGCCACAAGAAGTTCAGAAAGACATCATCGAAAAGAAACTCAGGTTCTACACCATCAACGCCTATGATGTAGCCGAAAAGACCGGCATGGGCAGCCGCGTCAATACCATCATGCAGACCTGCTTCTTCGCTATTTCCGGCATTTTGCCGCGCGACGAGGCCATCGAACAGATCAAGAAAGCCATCCAGAAGACCTATGGTAAACGTGGCGAAGCCGTCGTCCTGAAGAACTTCGCAGCGGTGGATCAGACTCTGGTCAACCTGCATGAGGTCAAGGTGCCCGATAAAGTAACCAGCACTTTCACCCGCCGCGCCCCGGTCCCGGCAGAAGCGCCAGCCTTTGTGCGCGATGTGCTCGGTCCAATGATCGCCTTCGAAGGCGATACCATCCCGGTGTCTGCCATGCCCGTGGATGGCACCTTCCCCACCGGCACGACCAAGTGGGAGAAGCGAAATATCGCCCTGGAGATCCCGGTCTGGGAACCCGACCTGTGCATCCAGTGTGGCAAGTGTGTCTTTGTCTGCCCGCATGCCGTCATCCGGCACAAGGTTTATGATAAGAAATTCCTCGAGAAAGCCCCGAAGACCTTCAAGTCCATGGACTCCAAGTTCAAGGAATTCCCTGGCATGGCCTATACCGTCCAGGTGGCGCCGGAGGATTGCACCGGCTGCACGTTGTGCGTGGAAGCCTGCCCGGCCAAGGATAAGACCAACCCGGCTCGCAAAGCCATCAACATGGCTATACAGCCGCCATTGCGCGAAACCGAAGTTCCAAACTGGGAGTTCTTCCTGACCCTGCCTGAAATTGACCGCACAGCCATTAACCTCGGCACCATCAAGAACTCACAACTGCTCGAACCGCTCTTCGAGTTTTCGGGGGCCTGCGCAGGTTGCGGTGAAACGCCTTATATCAAATTGATGTCACAGTTGTTTGGTGACCGAGCCCTTATCGCCAACGCCACAGGCTGTACATCTATTTATGGCGGTAACCTGCCGACAACACCCTACACATTCAACAAAGACGGACGCGGCCCCGCCTGGTCCAACTCGCTGTTCGAAGACAATGCCGAGTTCGGCCTGGGTTTCCGCCTGACGCTGGACAAGCAACTCGAATATGCCAGCGATATCCTGCCGACCTTCGTCAACGAACTCGGCCAGGACCTAGTGGACAGCTTGCTCAAAGCCGACCAGACCACCGACCTGGGCATCAAGCAGCAACGTGAGCGCGTCGAAGCCCTCAAGCAGAAACTTGCCCGCTCCAAGAACCCGCAGGCCAAGAACCTGGCTGCCGTGGCTGACTCGTTCGTCAAGAAGTCGGTCTGGATCCTCGGTGGCGATGGTTGGGCTTATGATATTGGCTACGGCGGCCTCGACCATGTTCTGTCCACCGGCCGCAACGTCAATTTGCTGGTGCTCGATACGGAGGTCTACTCGAATACCGGCGGCCAGGCATCCAAGTCCACGCCGCGCGGTGCTGTGGCCCGCTTTGCTGCATCAGGCAAGGGTCTTTCCAAGAAAGACCTGGGCCTGATGGCCATTGCTTACGGCTATGTCTATGTAGCGCGCGTCGCCATGGGTTACAGTGACCAGCACACGCTGAAAGCCTTCATCGAAGCCGAGGCCTACAATGGCCCGTCCATCATTATCGCTTACAGTCACTGCATCGCCCACGGCTTTGATATGGCCAAAGGCCTCGAACAGCAGAAACTGGCCGTCCAGTCCGGTCTCTGGCCGCTCTATCGCTACGATCCGCGTCTGGGTGCGGAAGGTAAGAATCCGCTGCAGATTGACTACAAAGATCCGACAGTGCCGGTGGAGCAATATATGTACAATGAAACCCGCTTCCGCATGTTGACCCAGAGTGACGAAGCGCGTGCTGAGACCCTGCTTAAACTGTCCAGTGAAGATGCCAAAGCCCGCTGGAACTTCTATTCCCAGTTGGCTGCCATGCACTACGGTGAAACAGCAGAAAAGAAATAACGTGTTCAAAAAGGGACAGAGTTTCACTCTGCCCCTTTTCAAAATAGAAGTAAGCAAAGGAGAAACTATGGTTGACCTTTCAACGACCTATCTGGGTCTCAAACTCAAGAACCCGCTGGTAGCTTCTGCCTCGCCACTGTCGGAAAAAGTGGAAACCGCCAAAAAACTGGAAGAGGCCGGGATTGCGGCGATCGTGATGTACTCGCTTTTTGAAGAACAAATCATCCACGAAAGCCTTGAGTTGGACCATTTCTTGTTTTATGGCTCAGAATCTTCTGCTGAAATTGACTCATTCTATCCTCAGAGTGGAACTTACACTCTCAAAGCAGATGCCTATATTGAAACACTAAAAAAAATAAAGCAGGCAGTCAATATCCCCGTCATCGGCAGCCTCAACGGCGTCTCCACTGGCGGCTGGATCAAATATGCCAAAAAAATTGAAGATGCAGGTGCAGATGCTCTGGAACTAAATCTCTATTTCCTCCCCACCGACCCGTCGCTGACTGCCCCCCAGATTGAAGAGAACTACATCACTCTTGTCCACGATGTGCGCAAGAGCATCAAAATTCCCCTCGCTGTAAAACTCAGCCCGTTCTTCACCGCCATCCCTAACATCGCCAAGCGGCTGGTCGAAGCTGGAGTAAACGGTCTGGTGCTCTTCAACCGTTTCTACCAGCCCGATCTCGATCTGGAAACCCTGGAAGTCGTCCCGAACCTGGTTTTAAGCACCTCGAACGAACTACGCCTGCCCTTACGCTGGATCGCCATTCTCTACGGACACATCAACGCCGACCTGGCGCTCACCAGCGGCATCCACACTGCTGAAGATGTCATTAAAGCCAGCATGGCCGGTGCCAGTGTGGCAATGATGACCTCGGAATTGCTTGCAAAAGGAATCGGCCGCGTTCCCGTCATCCTGGCTGACTTGGAAAAGTGGATGACCGGGCACGAATACGAGTCTATCAAGCAAATGAAAGGCAGCCTGAGCCAGAAGTCGGTTAAAGAACCCGCTGCCTTCGAACGCGCGAACTACATGAAAGTGCTAAATTCCTTCCAATCTCTGCCATAATAACAGCCTTTGAAAACACACAGCCCCTGCAAATGCAGGGGCTGTCCTTTTCTATGAGTGCAGACGGAACCGGTTATTCAACTGTCTCAGGTTCCCCGCTGGACTTCTTCTGGCGATAGGTGATACGTCCGCGGGTCAAATCGTAGGGAGACATCTCAACCTTAACATGATCCCCGAGCAGGATACGGATGTAATACTTGCGCATCTTGCCCGAAAGATAGGCTAAAACTTCATGCCCGTTATCGAGTCGGACCCGGAACTGAGTCCCGGGTAAAGCCTCGATCACCAACCCCTCAACCTGAATCTTATCTTCATTTGCCATAAAGCCTCCAGTCCCGTTCCGCTGGTTTACTCATAATCCTTATAAGCACGCCGCTTGTAACGCCGAATAGCTTTCTTTTGATCCATACGGCGTTGCTCACTCTTGGAGACAAACCAGCGCTTGCGGCGCACCGTGCTCAAGACACCGCTCTTTACTATCTTTTTGCGGAAACGCTTGAGCAATTGATCTTGAGACTCATTGTTGCGTAAATTCACGACCGTCAACTGCCTCACCTCCTTCCATTTGGAGGAATAAACAAAAAACCCGGCTTATCACAGACACAGCCGAGGGCGCGTAAAACCTGGATAAGTATTCACCTATCATCAAGAATTTAGCGCTGCACACACTCCTTGACTGCCAGAGAAAACGATCAAAACGGCAATCGACACGGACTGGTCTGTGAACGAAAGAATTATACCTTATGAAAGAACTGATGAGAAGAGAAAAGAAAAGTCTCTTTGGCAATGACCTACTCTCCCAGGCAGTTACCCACCAAGTACCATCGGCGCTGGCGAGCTTAACTTCCGGGTTCGGGATGGGACCGGGTGTACCCTCGTCGCTCAAATCACCAAAGAGACTTATTCTCTAAATTGTAACTGAATAGTTATTGTTGTTGATGTAGGAACAATATCAAGTTCTCCGCACCACGCAAATAAGCCCTCGACCATTAGTACGGTTTAGCTCAACACATTACTGTGCTTACACACACCGCCTATCAAGCAGGTAGTCTACCTGCGGTCTTACTCCATTAAGGATACAGGGATCTAATCTTAGGGCAAGTTTCCCACTTAGATGCTTTCAGCGGTTATCTTTGCCAGACGTAGCTACCCAGCAATGCCGTTGGCACGACAACTGGCACACCAGAG
>Ga0207931_1000547_pt1 | contig 13833 bp, 12 predicted proteins | sample NGESurdeep092012_2_FD_184478 | JGI IMG/M metagenome (GOLD analysis project Ga0207931, IMG submission 184478) | Arctic peat soil microbial communities from Barrow, Alaska - NGEE Surface sample 415-1 deep-092012 (SPAdes) | ecosystem: Environmental > Terrestrial > Soil > Wetlands > Peat ...
CACATTTTTTGGTTATTTTAAGCAACTTTTGTAATAACCAAAGCAATAACCATGAAAACCAATATCGAACTCAGGTATGCTGCACACCCTGATGATGTAAAACACTGGGATACTGAACGACTGAGAAAAGAACATCTCGTTCAGCCGCTGTTTATCGATAACACGGTGACGATGGTCTATTCCCTCTATGACCGCATGGTAGCCGGAGGAGCAAAACCTGCTGATGAGCCACTGAAGCTTGAACCCGTTGACGAGGTCAAGGCATCATTCTTTCTCCATCAGCGTGAGCTGGGCATATTTAATATAGGCGGAAAAGGAAAGGTCATGGCTGGTGATCAGATCTTTGACCTTGATTTTAAGGAATCCCTGTATATAGGCAGCGGCGACAGAGAGGTAGTCTTTGAAAGTGAAGATAAGAATAACCCCGCGCTCTTTTATTTCTGTTCCACCCCTGCCCACCGGAACTATCCTGACAGGAAAGTAACAAAGAAAGAGTGCATCTCCCTCGAGCTGGGTTCGATGGAAGCAGCTAACCACAGGGTGATCAACAAGATGATCGTCAGGGAGATCCTTGAGACCTGTCAGCTGCAGATGGGCATGACGGAGCTGAAGCTGGGAAGCGTATGGAACTCAATGCCGCCGCACACCCATAGCCGCAGAATGGAAGTTTATTTCTATTTCGGAATGCCTGACGGAAATGCGGTATGCCATTTAATGGGTGAACCCACTGAGACACGGCATATCTGGATGAAAAACAATGAGGCCGTGATATCGCCGCCATGGTCAATACACGCTGCCGCGGCGACATCAAACTACAGCTTTATCTGGGGTATGGGTGGTGAGAACCTTGACTACAGTGATCAGGACTTCTTCATGCAGACCGAGCTCAGGTGATCTTCCACGGGAAACAATAAGAAAGCATTATGGAAAAGGATCTCTTTAATCTTAACGGAAAGATAGCGCTTGTTACAGGCGCATCATACGGTATCGGAATGGCAATGGCTAAAGCCCTTGCCCGTGCCGGTGCAACCATCGTCTTTAACGACCGTATTTCCGAAAAGGTAAAAACCGCTATGGAAGAGTATGCCGCTGACGGCATCAATGCCCGGGGATATCTCTTTGATGTTACGGATGAAAAGGAAGTAAGTCTTCATATCGAAAAGATCACGAAGGAAGTTGGCATCATTGATATCCTTGTCAATAACGCCGGAATTATAAAAAGGATACCTGCCCTCGAGATGGACGTAGCTGAATACCGCCAGGTAATTGACATCGATCTCACAGGTCCTTTTATTATGTCGAAGGCGGTAGCCCCCGGGATGATAAAGAAAGGCGGAGGCAAGATCATTAACATTTGTTCGATGATGAGCGAGCTGGGCCGCGAGACAGTCTCAGCATACGCCTCAGCCAAAGGAGGGCTCAAGATGCTTACAAAAAACCTGGCCTGTGAATGGGCAGAATTCAACATCCAGGTGAACGGTATCGGCCCGGGATATATAGCAACACCTCAGACAGCTCCTCTGCGCGAGGAAGGACACCCCTTCAACTCATTCATCATCGGCCGTACGCCGGCGGCAAGATGGGGTACGCCAGAAGATCTTGAAGGCCCGGTGGTTTTTCTTGCTTCAAAAGCATCAGATTTCGTCAATGGCCACATCCTGTATGTTGACGGTGGGATACTTGCATACATCGGTAAACAGCCAAAATAAATTATGCTCATTTATGAAAAGAACATTTCTCCTGCTGACAATTGTGATGTTCTTCTGCGGTTGCAACAGCAACCGGATGAAGATCACGGTGACTAATCCTCTTTCTTCTGACAGATCTGCTGATATGGTTGAAATACCTGTTACAGATATAACTTCAAAAATCAAAGACTGCACTCCGGCAGAGCTAATACTGACTGATAACAAAGGCAAGGTGTTGCCAACGCAGTTAATCTATAACGGACAGTCTGAACCCGTCTCCCTGATCTTCCAGGCAAAGGTTGCAGCAAATTCAAAATCAGTATTTTACATTGGCAAGGGCATACCCGTGACGGAGAAGCCACTGGCTTATGGCAGGTTTGTTCCTGAGCGTATGGATGACTATGCCTGGGAGAATGACCGTATTGCCTTCCGCATCTACGGCCCTGCCCTCATAGCCAAGGATGGCCCAAGCAACGGGCTTGATGTATGGATAAAAAGAACAGACCGTCTCGTGATAGACAAATGGTATGCAGATTATCTGTCAGGAAAGAACACTTATCATGATGACAACGGTGAGGGATGCGACTGCTACAAGGTAGGACGTACCCTCGGGGCCGGAGCAATGGCTCCTTTTGTAAATGATTCCCTCTGGCTTGGAATTAACTTTGAGAGCTATGAGACGCTTGACAACGGACCTCTGCGCACATCATTCAGACTTAAATACCCGCCTTTTCCGGTAAATGGAACGATGGTGTCGGAAACCCGCACCATTTCTCTTGATGCAGGGAGCCAGCTGACAAGAATAATTGAGGAGTACTCTGGACTGAATGAAGATTTTCCTGTTGCAGCAGGGATCGTTGAAAGTAAGGAGGGCTCACCCCTCCCGACTGAAGCAAATGCAATCGCCTACCGCCTTGACGGAGGCGAAGGAGGCATAACCTATATCGGCACCATACTCACAACACCTGTCATCTCGCGCCCCGAAAAAAGCAAGCATCTGCTTATTGCTACAAATTATGCTCCGGGCACTCCCCTTACCTATTACACCGGAGCGGGCTGGAGTAAATGGGGATTTGAAAATGATAAGGCATGGACAGACTACCTGAATTATTTCGCTAAGCGGTTGAATGCCCCGTTGAAAGTGGTGACTGAATAATTTCCTGTTGCAACCAGACCATTTTTTTATTGCTATTTTTCGACACAGCTGAAAATCAAATCAAAGTCATAATGAAAGAGACGGGAAAATATTCATTTGGGATTGGAGACAGGTTCTCGCATCAGGGCAAGGCTCAGCTTGAAGCCCTGATGAAGGCATCCGAAACGCTCGGCATAAAGATCACCCCCGTATGGAACAAATCCAACAGAGAGCATAATATCGTGCATTCAGAACCCTCCGATACACGCACTGAAGCTGATGCAGCAGTCAGAGAATTGAATTATAATGGTCCTTATTTTGTTGATGCTGACCATATTAATCTTACTACAGTAGGACGATTCATTGACTGTTCTGACTTTTTTACCCTTGATGTGGCTGACTATATAGGGAAGAAGGCTTCTGATACTGACATCGAGGGCTTCGTTGAGAGCCACAGGTCATTCTGCGGATCACTGGCAATCCCGGGAATTCTTGATCACTTCACCATAACAGAGAATTACCTGAGGAGCTTCGCTGAGAAATTCCTCTTCGCCATCAACCAGGCATCAGCTATATACAATCATATAGCCTCCGTAAAAGGTGCCGGAAAGTTTGTCACCGAGGTATCCATGGATGAGGTTGATGAACCGCAGAAACCCCTCGATATGCTTTTCATTCTGAAATGCCTGGCTGACCTTGAGATTCCCGTGCAGACCATTGCCCCAAAATTCACCGGGAGATTTAACAAAGGTGTTGACTACGAGGGTGACCCTGCCCAATTCGGGAAAGAGTTTGAAGAGGATATCCTGGTTATCAGTTATGCCGTGAATAAATTCGGACTTCCGGCAACCCTGAAACTGAGCGTTCACTCCGGCAGCGATAAGTTCTCTATTTATCCGGTTATTGGAAAGATAATCCGCAAGCACAACTGTGGCATACATCTCAAGACAGCAGGCACCACATGGCTCGAAGAGGTTATCGGCCTCGCCATCTCTGGAGACAGCGGGCTTGATATCGCAAAGCAGATTTACCGGAAGGCTTTTGAAAGAAGAGAAGAATTGTGCAGTCCATATGCTGCCGTCATAGATATCAAACCCGAAAAGCTGCCCGAGCCCGATGCAGTAGATAAATGGACGGGCGAAAAGTATGCGGACACTCTGAGGCACGTCCCTGGCAATCATTCATACAACCCAGGCTTCCGGCAGTTGATACACGTCGGATATAAGGTAGCCTCCGAGCTTGGTGCTACATATACCGACGCCCTGAAGGCAAACGAAAAGGTAATAGCTGCATGTGTCAAAGAGAATATTTACAACCGTCATATTATCCCTCTCTTTGCACATTGACATACCACAAATAAGATGTATATGAAAGAATTTATACATGATGATTTCCTGTTGCAGAATGATACTGCCAGAAGACTGTATCATGAACATTCAAAATCTCTGCCGATTATTGACTACCACTGTCATATCAGCCCTGAGTCTATTGCCAATGACAGGCGCTTTACAGATCTCGGGCAACTGTGGCTTGAGGGTGACCATTACAAATGGAGAGCCATGAGGGCCAATGGCATAGATGAGAGATATGTGACAGGGAAAGACACCACCTTCCGCGAGAAGTACGACCGCTGGGCAGAAACAGTGCCGTTCACCATGCGCAATCCCCTCTATGCCTGGACACATCTTGAACTAATGAGGGTCTTCGGGGTGAGTAAAATTATGAATCCGTCAACAGCTGCTGAGATATGGGACGAGTGCACTGCACTGCTTCAGCAGCCGGGTTATTCAGCCCGCAGCCTCATGAAGAAATTCAATGTTGAAGTCGTATGCACGACTGATGACCCTGCAGACTCCCTTGAACACCACCTCGCGCTAAGCCAGGAGGGCTTTGAAATTAAGGTACTGCCCGCGTGGAGGCCTGACAAAGCCATGGCTGTTGAAGACCCTGAGAACTACAAGAATTATATTTCAAGGCTGTCAGAGGTGTCAGGAGTTGACATAAAAAGTTTCGGGACCCTGATTGAAGCCCTTCGCCTCAGGCATCAGTTCTTTGCAGAGGCAGGATGCAAGCTCAGCGATCACGGTATCGAACAGTTCTATGCCGACGACTATAGCGAAAAAGATATAGATCTCATCTTCAGAAAGGTCATATCAGGACGTAATCTGTCTTCAGAAGAGATTTCAAAATTCAAGTCGGCAATGCTCTATGAGATGGCTCTGATGGATTGGGAAAAGGGATGGACACAGCAGTTCCATTACGGGGCAGTACGTAATAACAACAGCCGTCTGTTCAATACGCTGGGGCCTGATACCGGGTTTGATTCCATAGGTGACTTCACGGTTGCCAGGAACCTTTCCAGGTTCCTTGACAGCCTCGATCTTGAGGGAAAGCTCGCAAAGACTATCCTCTATAACCTAAACCCATGCGATAATGAACTTATTGCCACGATGATAGGCAACTTCCAGGACGGCAGTATCCCGGGAAAGATGCAGTTCGGCTCTGGCTGGTGGTTCCTTGACCAGGAGACAGGTATTATAAACCAGATGAACAGTCTCTCACTGATGGGACTGCTGAGCAGGTTCGTGGGTATGCTTACAGATTCGAGGAGCTTTATCTCCTATCCGCGTCATGAATATTTCCGCCGGGTGCTCTGCAACATGATCGGAGATGATGTCGAGAAAGGGAAAATGCCTGCCTCGGAATTCAGCACCATCAGCAAGATGGTTGAGAACATATCATATTACAACGCAAGGAATTTTTTCGGTTTCTGACATAAATAAACAGACACGATGGCAAAGTTCACACGTATTGAGGTGGCACTCACGATGGCAAAAACAGGCCTTGTTCCTCTCTTTTACCACAGTGAAGCAGGCATATGCAAAGAGGTTATTGCTGCCTGCTATAAGGGAGGTGCGAAGGTCTTCGAGTTCACAAACAGGGGCACCTTTGCCCATGAGGTGTTTGCTGAATTAAAGAAATGGGCCGCTGACATTTATCCTGAGCTCATTATAGGAACCGGGTCGGTGACTGATGCCCCTACGGCGGCAATATTTATGCAGATGGGAGCTGATTTTATCGTCTCGCCCTTCCTTAATCCGGAAATAGCCAAAATCTGCAACAGGAGGAAAGTGCTCTGGATACCGGGATGCGGAACGATGACTGAAATCTCGGAGGCCGAAGAGCTTGGCGCTGAGATAGTGAAAATATTTCCTGGTCCCTCCGTCGGCGGCCCTGCATTCGTCAAAGCAGTCAAGGGGCCATGTCCGTGGACCAGCATCATGCCAACGGGAGGTGTTGAAACGGATGAGGAAAGTCTTAAACAGTGGTTCGGTGCCGGAGTGACATGCGTCGGGATGGGATCAACACTTATTAGTGACAGGCTTGTGAAAGAAGGCGACTGGGCGATACTGGAACAGAATGTGAAAGACACCCTGGATTTAATTAAAAAACTGAGAACATAATACAATGCCTGAAAAAACTGCCGATATAAAAATGACAAACTACAGATGGGTCATCTGTACATTGTTGTTTTTTACCGTTGCAATCAACTACATGGACCGTCAGGTTCTGTCACTTACATGGAAGGACTTTATCGCACCCGAGTTTCACTGGACAAACAATGATTATGGTACGATTACGGGCCTTTTCTCAATTTTCTATGCTGTCTGCCTGTTGTTTGCAGGCCGGTTCGTGGATTGGATTGATACGAAAAAGGGATTTTTGTGGGCTATAGGAATTTGGTCGACAGGTGCTGTCCTTCATGCTTTTTGCGGCATAGCTACCTCCGGCATCACTGCCGGGCGGTGGTTGGTGGGATTTGAAGAAGCCAGGAAAATCATCGGGACAGTAAATGATGTGGGTGTTATAACAACAGTAAGCGTGACATTATTCATTTTTGCACGATTCGTCCTGGCTCTCGGTGAATCAGGAAACTTCCCTGCAGCCATTAAAACCACAGCAGAGTTTTTTCCCAAAAAGGACCGTGCTTTCTCGACCAGCATCTTTAATTCCGGAGCCCAGGTCGGGGCTCTTATTGCCCCGATATCTATCCCCGTGATCGCGGTCAAATACGGGTGGGAAATGGCATTTATTGTTATCGGCGTACTTGGTTTCATCTGGATGGGCTTCTGGGTATTCATGTATAAAAAGCCCCATGTTCATCCTCTGGTGAATAAACCTGAACTGGATTATATCAATCAGGATACGATAGCTGAGACTAAAGCAAACAATAATGTAGAGAAGACAGAGAAGAAAATGTCATTCAAGCAATGCTTTCAGTACAAACAGACGTGGGCATTTGCTTTTGGCAAATTTATGACAGACGGCGTCTGGTGGTTCTACCTGTTCTGGACTCCTGCTTATCTGAGTGATGTGTATGGGCTCACCTCTGATACCACGATGGCTAAGATTTTGATATTTGTGCTTTATGCAATCGTCATGCTGTCAATCATAGGAGGCTGGCTTCCCAGGTACTTTGTGGACAAAAAGGGGATGAATCCTTATGCAGGCCGGATGCGCGCAATGCTGATCTTTGCATTTTTCCCGCTTTTAGCGTTGCTGGCTCAACCTCTGGGGCACTTTTCTTACTGGTTCCCGATTATCATTATCGGCATTGCAGGAGCTGCTCACCAGGCATGGTCCGCTAACCTTTTCTCTACTATTGGTGATATGTTTCCTAAATCGGCTGTTGCTTCTATCACTGGTATCGGCGGTATGGCGGGAGGTATCGGCGCGTTCCTTATCAATAAAGGCTCAGGCGTTCTGTTCGATTTTGCCCAGAATACAAATATGAAGTTTTTTGGATTCGAAGGAATAAGGACTGGTTACTTTATCATCTTCTGTATCTGCGCAGTAGCTTATCTTATCGGATGGGTGGTAATGAAAACACTTGTCCCGAAATATAAACCGATTTTAGTTGCATAAAAACACATCTGAACATGATTGATTTTAGTGACCTGAAAGGAAAAGTAGCTGTCATCACCGGCGGTGGAGGTGTGATAGGGCAAGCTCTGGCTTGTGGATTGGGCAGCGCAGGCGTCACAGTGGTCATCCTCGATATTAGTGACGAAAGGGGTTCTGCAGCTGCAGAAAAGGTGTCATCTGATACAGGTTGCCAGGCCGCGGGACTGGGTGCAGATGTCACTGATAAGACATCGCTGATAAAAGCAAGAGATGAAATAATAAAAAGGTTCGGTGACATAGATATACTTATCAACTGCGCCGGCGGAAACAAACCGGCAGCAACAACCGCCAAGGAATTCATAGTGTCCGGCGACAGTGAGCTGACGAGTACCTTTTTCGGGCTTGATATTGACGGCTTTGACTGCGTCTTCGACCTGAACTTCAAGGGCACGGTACTCCCGACAATGGTCTTTACTGAAGAAATGGTAAGGAGAGGCAAAGGAAATGTGCTGAACATATCATCAATGAATGCCTTCCGCCCTCTGACAAAAATACCCGCTTACTCTGCAGCCAAGGCAGCAATAAACAACTTCACACAATGGCTGGCTGTGCACTTTGCCCCATCGGGGGTGCGTGTAAATGCCATTGCACCGGGCTTTCTTCTGACAAACCAGAACCGCTTCCTTCTGACTGATGAAAAGACCGGAGAGATGACTCCGCGCGGAAAGAAGATTATCTCCGCAACACCTATGGGACGTTATGCCGAGCCTGACGAGCTTGTGGGTACAATGCTCTACCTCCTGTCAGACATTTCATCTTTTGTCACTGGTGTGGTCATACCGATCGACGGAGGCTTCAGCGCGTACAGCGGCGTATAATTGAACAGAGATAGCTTTACTTTGTTAAATGATTGATTACTTTATTCTATGAAGCGAAATGTCATAATAGCACAGTCGGGAGGCCCCTCCCCTGTCATAAACAATACTCTCAGGGGCATAATTGATTCATGCCTTTCTTATCCTGAAAACTTCGGTAAGATTTACGGTGGGTGGCACGGCATCGAGGGAGTGCTGAAAGAGGAGCTGCTTGATCTCTCTGCACAGGAAAGCTGCGAGATAGGCCTGTTGAGAACAACGCCTGCAGCCGGAAGCATAGGCACATGCAGATATAAGCTGAAAGATCACCAGCAGCTTGATTTTGACCGCATAGCAGAGGTGTTCCGGGCTCACGACATTGGTTATTTCTTTTATATCGGAGGGAATGATTCACAGCATACTGCACTGAAAGTAAGTACCCTGTGCACTCATAAAGGGCTCGATGTCATTGCAGTGGGTGTGCCCAAGACCATTGATAATGATGTAGGCGACAGTGAGTTCAAACTTATTGACCATACCCCCGGTTACGGCTCAGTGGCGCGGTACTGGGCATGTATGATACAGAATGCCAATGAAGAAAATGCCGGCTCGTCGCCGGCCGACCCTGTACTTGTCATGCAGGCCATGGGCAGAAAAATTGGATTTATCCCGGCAGCAGCGCGGCTGGGTGACCCGCAAAGGGAGATGCCCCTGCAGATATATTTGACCGAATCAGGAGTGAAGCTTGAGGAGATAGCAGATAATGTCAACAACCAGCTCATTAAGGATGGCAGATGCATGGTTGTCGTAAGTGAAGGACTGAGTGTCGGAGATATAGGAGAAAAGAAGGATTCGTTCGGTCATACACAATTCGGATCAAGCCAGCTCACCGTTCAGCAGGTAGTAGTCAACTATCTTAACTCCAAAGGGATAAAAGCTGCAGGAGCAGCACGCGGACAGGTTCCGGGTACTGATCAGCGCCATAATATGATCTACGCTTCTGTGACCGACCTCGACGAGGCATATAATATTGGATGCAAAGCCGTTGAGATAGCTCTGAATGACGGCAACGGATGGATGGCAACAATACTCCGTAACGATGGCCCCGTTTATAGTGTCAGGTATGACAAGGTACCGCTCGATAAGGTCGCTCTCTCAGAGAGAACTTTCCCCGTTGACTGGATAGCTCCGTCAACGTATGATGTGACGGACGACTTTGTCAGATATGCCAGACCGCTTATTGGAGACGACTGGGTGAGCATACCCGTTATAAACGGCATACAACGGTTTGCCAGGTTAAAGCTTGTCTTCGCCGCAAAGCAATTGCCCGGCTATAAACTGCAGGGAAAATGATCCGGTTTTATGGGGGTCAACACTAAACCTTGAACCCTGAACCTAGAACCTTGAATTTTGAACCTTGAATTTTAAATTATGAATATACTTGAGGAGCTGAAACCGGAGAAAGAATTTTTCATTGGCATCGATTCTGACGGTTGCGTGTTTGACACCATGGAGGTGAAACAGAAGGAGTTCTTTATTCCCAACGCAGTGAAACAGTTTGAGCTTTTCGCCATCTCGAAATATGTGCGTGAGACATGGGAATTTGTCAACCTCTATTCTGTCACCAGGGGTGTGAACCGTTTCCCCGCACTTGTAAAAGTTATGGACCTCCTCGCAGAGCGACAGGAGATAAAGGAGTTAGGGTTTAAGCTCCCTGATATGGAGCCGCTCAGGGAGTGGATAGGCAAGGAAACAAAGCTGGGTAATCCGACTTTTAAAGAATATGTTAAAAACCATCCTCACGCTGCCCTTGAGCCGGTGCTGAAATGGACCCTGGCAGTGAATGAGGAGATAGGCAACTGGCTTCGTAATACCCCTCCGTTTCCGTATGCCAGGAAGTCAATTGAGAAACTGAGCAACCTGGCTGATGCCATTGTGGTGTCGCAGACACCTCATGAAGCACTGGCAAGGGAATGGGAAGAACATGCTATCAACGGTTACGTGAGGGCTATCGCCGGACAGGAGCTTGGGACGAAGACCGAGCATATAGCCATGGCCGCTAAGGGAAAATACCCTGACGTTAAAATACTAATGATAGGTGACGCCCCGGGCGACTACAAAGCCGCAAGAGAGAACGGCTCCCTCTTTTTCCCTGTTAATCCCGGTCATGAAAACAGATCATGGAAGCTCTTTTATGAAGAAGCCCTTGACAGGTTCATTGGCGGTACCTATAAAGGCAAGTACCAGGACAGACTCATAAGTGAGTTTCAGAAGTTATTGCCAGACAAACCTTCATGGTAAAAATCCAACTAAGATGATATACTTTGCGACAGGAAGTCCGGATAGTGATCTGAAGAAGAATGAAATAAGGGAGGCCTTAACTGCTGCGCTGAGCCGATTCAGCAACAGAAAAAGTTTCCTGATCATTCCTCCCGACATTACCCGAGCTCACTCCGGTGCAGGTTTGATCACAGAATTATTATGGCAGCACTTTGACGATAAGGTTAAGGATATTCTCCCCGCGCTCGGTACCCATGTGCCGATGGAAAAAAGCGAAATATCAAAGATGTACGGCAGCGTACCGGCATCTCTCTTCAGGGAACACCGTTGGAGGACTGATATCGAGGAACTGGGAAGGGTACCATCGTCATTTGTCTCCGAAGTCACCGGCGGAAGGCTCAGCTACGACTACCCTGTGCAGGTGAACAGGCTTCTGGCTTCAGGCAGACACGACCTGATCATCTCAGTGGGTCAGGTGGTGCCTCATGAAGTGACCGGGATGGCCAACTATAACAAGAATGTGTTCGTCGGATGCGGCGGAAGTGAGGCTATCAACAAGAGTCACTTCATTGGCGCCGTTCACGGTATAGAGAATATTCTCGGAACGGTCGACAACCCCGTAAGGGCAGTGCTGAACAAAGCATCTGAGATAGCTTCTGCAAGGCTTCCGCTGCTTTATATGCTGACGGTGGTATCGCCTGACAGCAGTGGTTGCCTGAAAATAAGGGGACTCTTTATCGGAGATGATATTGAATGTTTCAGACAGGCAGCCTCGCTCTCAGGTAAGGTCAACTTCACAACCCTGCCCGAGAGACTGAAGAAAGTTGTTGTCTATCTTGACCCGGAAGAGTTTAAGAGTACCTGGCTTGGTAACAAGAGCATCTACCGTACCCGCATGGCCATCGCTGACCGCGGTGAGCTGGTGGTGCTGGCTCCAGGTGTGAAAACTTTCGGAGAGGATCCGGCAATTGACCTGCTTATCAGGAAGTACGGCTACAGGACTACTCCCGAGATACTCTCTTTCGTAGCTGAAAACAATGACCTGAAGGAAAACCTGAGTGCTGCCGCTCACCTAATTCATGGTTCGCCTGAGAACAGGTTCATGGTCATTTACGCTGCCGGACATCTCACCGGTACCGAAGTGGAAGCAGTAGGTTACAACTTCGGGAACATAAACGAACTAATGGCCAGGTATGACCCGCATAAGCTGAAAACTGGTTTTAACACAACAGCCGACGGTGAAGAATTTTACTTCATTGCAAACCCGGCGACAGGGCTCTGGAGAGCATGCACTTGAAATTATGAAAATCGTAGTTGAAGAAAAGATACCGTTTATCAAGGGCGCATTGGAGCCATGGGCAGACGTTATATACAGTCCGGGCAGTTCAATAGACCGTTCAATGGTTGCCGATGCCGATGCCCTGATTGTGCGCACACGAACCAGGTGCGACAGCCAGCTTCTCAAGGGAAGCAGGGTAAAGATCGTCGCCTCGGCGACAATAGGGTTTGACCATCTTGATACGAAATGGCTGGAGGCGGAAGGTATAAAGTGGGTGAATGCACCCGGATGCAACTCGGGGTCAGTGATGCAGTATATCGTTGCTTCCTTGTTTTATCTCGCATCAAAAAATTCGCTTGACCTCCGTTCCCTGACGCTGGGAGTGGTTGGCGTGGGGAATGTCGGATCCAAGGTGGTTCGAGCAGCGAAAACTGTTGGCATGAAGGTGTTGCAGAATGACCCTCCGAGGAAAAGACGCGAGGGGCTGAAAGATTATGTACCACTTGAAAAAATACTCGCTGAATCTGATATCCTGACACTGCATGTCCCGCTGACGTCAGAGGGACATGACAGAACCCATTACCTGATCAATAGACAAAACTTGCCGCAGCTGAAAAAAGACTGTATCCTGATAAATTCATCAAGGGGTGAAGTGGTTGACAACACAGCTCTGCGTTTAGCCCTTGAGAAAAATACTCTGGGCGGCAGTGTCCTTGATGTATGGGAGGGTGAGCCTGAAGCCGACAGGAAACTGATAAGCCTGGCTGACATTGCCACACCCCATATCGCCGGCTATTCCGTTGACGGTAAGGCAAATGCAACTGTCACTGCGGTCAGGCAGGTATGTTCAGCGCTGAACATTCCCCTTCATGACTGGCTTCCCGGAGCACTGCCGGAACCTCCGCAGCCTGTCATTGATCTTAACCGTTATACGGGTAGAAATACTCCCCTTGGCCTTGTTGCAATGGCAGTGAAACACACCTATCCAATCGAAGAAGATGACCGACTCTTTCGCGGTAATCCCGCCAAATTCGAGTTTCTGCGTGACAATTACCGCAAAAGAAGAGAATTCAGCTCGTTCAGCGTGAAGATCAAAGACGAAGATACGGTGCGAATTCTTTCAGGCCTGGGTTTCAAAATAATTCAATAACTCAATAAATCAAAATTCAATATGAAAGCTGACATAGGACTAATAGGGCTCGCCGTAATGGGAGAAAACCTTGTGCTGAACATTGAGAGCAGAGGTTACACGGTTGCGGTCTTTAACCGCACAACTGAAAAGGTGACGAATTTTGTAAACGGGCGAGGCAAGGGAAAAAAGATAATCCCGGCATATTCTCTTGAAGAGCTTGTATCCAGCCTGAGCCGTCCGAGAAAGGTTATGCTGATGATCAAGGCCGGCCAGCCGGTAGATGACTTCATTGAGATGCTGATCCCGCTGCTCGATAAAGGTGATATAATCATTGAAGGCGGCAATTCGCATTTCCCCGACACGATCCGGCGTACGAAATATGTTGAGAGCAAAGGACTGCTTTACATCGGCACGGGTGTATCGGGCGGTGAGGAAGGTGCTCTGCTGGGTCCGTCGCTGATGCCCGGCGGATCAAAGGAGGCATGGCCTTATGTGAAGGATATATTCTTTGCCATCGCGGCAAAGACCTCTGACGGAGCCTCGTGCTGCGCATGGATAGG
>Ga0207931_1000549_pt1 | contig 13803 bp, 10 predicted proteins | sample NGESurdeep092012_2_FD_184478 | JGI IMG/M metagenome (GOLD analysis project Ga0207931, IMG submission 184478) | Arctic peat soil microbial communities from Barrow, Alaska - NGEE Surface sample 415-1 deep-092012 (SPAdes) | ecosystem: Environmental > Terrestrial > Soil > Wetlands > Peat ...
CGGCGTCGGATCGTGATCGCCCCGGGGGCTCGTACCGTGGTGGGTCGGCGTCGGATCGTGATCGCCCGCGTGGTGAGGGTTCGTACCCGGCTCGTCGCGATTCCGATCGTGGCGGCTGGAGCGGTACGCGCGGCGAAGGTCCGTACCGCGGGGGCTCACCCCCCGATCGGCAGCGCCCGCGTGGCGACGACTCCGAGCGCGACCGCCGCCCCGATGACGGCGCAGATCGCGGCGGCCGATTCGATGGCGACCGCGCGCGCGGAGCAGGCTCTTATCGCGATCGTCCGTCATACGACAAACGTCGTGACGAGCGAGATCGCCCGCAGGCTGGGCCGTCTCATCACGATCGCGCACGCCCAGATCGTGATCGTGCAGATCGTGATCGTGCAGATCGTGATCGTGCAGATCGTGATCGTCCAGACCGTGCCCGCTCAGATCGCAATCCTGCCGATGGGGAACGTCCGGGCGGCGAAGTCGCGTATCGTGACCGGCCGCCAACTGGTGGTTCGTCCGGCGGTCGAGCTTCCGCCCGCGGCGAACGTAGCGATCTCCCGTATCGCGGTCGCCCGCAGGGCGAATGGCCGGAGCGATCCGGCAGCAGCTGGACATCCGGCGAGCGAGCACCGCGAGCCGGCCGGGATCGGGCAGATCAAGGTTCGCGATCCTCGGACCGACCGGAGCGCCGCCCACCGTGGGAGCACCGGGAGGATCGCCCGCGGCGCGACGACAAGGATGCACCGGGCGGTAGCCAGGATCGCCGGTACGGATCGGCGGGCGGCGCCGACCGTCCGCCCGAGGATCGCCAGTACCAGGATCGCCAGTACCAGGATCGCCAGTACCAGGATCGCCAGTACCCGGACCGCCCGCACCAGAATCGCCCGCGTGACAGGTCCGACGAACGCGATGCCCCGCGCGCAGACCGCGGCGGTGCGAACGACGATCGTGCCTGGCGCACGGCGAGTGACCGGCCGCGGCGCGACGACCGCGGGAACGACCGGCCGCGCCGGGACGACCGCGGCACCGGCCGTACCGATCATCCCGGCCACGACCGGGCAGCCGGCCCGCGAAAGGACGTCGGTCTCGGCGCGGACCTGAGCGCCGGCTTCCGTGAGACGCCGTCCGCACCGGCGGAACACCCGCGGGAGAAGCGCGACTGGGACGCCGCACGTCACAAGCCGGAGACCGAGCGCGACCGCGGAACGCGCCAGTCGACGGGTCCGCGCTCGGCCGACCGCCGACCGCCGAGTGATCGCCGACGCGCCGAGGCGTCGGACGGCACGCCGCGAGGGCCGGAGCGTGGTTCGCGGCGTCGTGAGGAAGACATCGGCGAGAGCTGGCCGGACCTGCCGGAATGGGCGACTCCCGACGAGCTTGACGCCGACGTGCTGCGCGACCTCCGCGGCCTGAGCAAGGACGGAGCGGAGTTCGTCGCCGGGCATCTCGTCGCGGCGGGCTCACTCGCCGACGAGGAGCCCGAACTCGCCTGGCTGCACGCGCGGGCGGCGCGGGCCAGGGGCGGCCGCATCGCGGTGGTCCGGGAGACCGTCGGACTGGTCGCTTATCGCGCGGGGGAATGGGCCGATGCGATCGGCGAGCTGCGCGCTGCTCGCCGGATGGGCGGCGGCCCTGGACACCTCGCGGTGATGGCCGACTCCGAACGCGCCCTCGGGCATCCCGAACGAGCCATCGAACTATCGCGGTCCGCCGAGGCCGACGATCTCGACGAGGACGCGGCGATCGAGTTGGCCATCGTCGTCGCCGGGGCGCGAGCCGACCTCGGGCAGATCGACGCGGCGCTCGCGCACCTGGAGCGGATCGGCTGGCGCGAGGAGGCGCCAAACCCCCGCATCGCCTACGCCTACGCCGACCTGCTGCTGCAGGCCGGCCGGAGGCAGGAGGCGCTCACCTGGTTCGTCCGGGCGGCCGACGCCGACACCGACGAGGAGACCGACGCCGGGGATCGGCTCGCCGAGTTGAGTGACACCCTGGGCGAAACCAGTTTCACCGCAGGTTCGGGATCCGACGACCTGGTTTCCACGGACGCTGGCTCGGCGGGCTTCCCGCCGGTCGACGGGGCGATCTCGAGCGTCGACATGCAGCCTGCCGCGGATCTCAGCGATACGCGCTCGGGCACCGGGCCGGCGGCAGGGTCCGGGCACGGTGCCGAAGCCGGCGGCGACACCAAAGAGCCCCAGGAGTCCGACACCGCCGTCGGCACAGCTGGTTTCGAAACGGTTGGTGCGGACGTGGAGGCCGCGACCATCGCCTCCGGGGGCGTCACCGCCGAGTGCTCCGACATCGGGTACATCGAGACGGATGACCCGGAAACGACTTTCTGCGCCGACGTCAACGGAACCGCCGACATCGACACCGGAACCGTCGACATCGCCACTAGCACAGACGACGTCACCGTCGCCGCCGACGTCACCGTCACCGACGACGTCACCGTCACCGTCACCGACGACGTCACCGTCACCGACGACGGGACGCGATCGGCGCCGGATGGGCCACCGGCCGGTGAGTCGGATGACCAGGGCCTTGCCGATGCGGCGGACGCGAATGTCCCCGACACTGACACGGACAGCACGACTGGTACGTCGACAGCCATGATCGACCTCACCCCCGGTGCCGGCGATGCGAGTCCGTCCGCGGACCCGCTGTTCGTCCCGCCGCTGTTCTCCGACGATCCGTTGGCAGGAGACCGATGAGCACCCTGGCCGAAACCCACGATGCCCTGCTCCTGGACCTGGACGGCACCGTGTACCTGGGCGGTCAGCCGATCGACCATGTCGGACCCGCGCTGGCCAGGGCGGCGCAGCAAGGCGCACGCTCGGTGTTCGTCACGAACAACGCCTCACGGCCGCCGGCCGAGGTCGCCGAGTCGCTGACCGCGATGGGCGTGCCGGCGTCGCCAGCGGACGTGCTGACCTCACCCGAGGCGGCCGCGGACATGCTGATCGACCGCCACCCGGCGGGATCGAAGGTGCTGGTCGTGGGTGCGCCGTGGCTGGTCGAATCGGTCAGCCAGGTCGGCCTCACGCCGGTGCGGTTGGCGACCGATGAACCGGTGGCCGTGGTCCAGGGACACTCACCGGACAACGGCTGGCGGGAGTTGGCCGAGGCATGCATCGCGCTGCGGGCCGGCGCCGACTGGGTGGCGTGCAACGTCGACACGACGCTGCCCACCGACCGCGGGCTGTTGCCGGGCAACGGCGCGATGGTGGCGGCGCTGGTGGCGGCCACCGGCTTGAAGCCGCGGGTCGCCGGCAAGCCGGAGCGTCCACTGCTGGACGCCGCCGTTCACCGGGTGAACTCCCGCAGGCCGTTGGTCGTCGGCGACCGACTGGACACCGACATCGCATGCGCGCACGCCGCGGACGTGCCCAGCCTGATGGTCTTCACCGGCGTCTCCAGTGCCGCTGATTTGCTGGCCGCCCCGCCCGCGCTGCGGCCCACGTTCCTGGCGTTCGACCTTCGCGGACTGGTGGACGAGGACCGGTCGGCGCGCATCCCCGTCGGCGTGGCCGACGGCGCGCGCAGCGTGGAGTGGTCGGTCGACAACGAGACAAGCCGTCTGGTACTGGCCTCCAGCCAGCAGGGAGCCGATGTGCCGCAAGCTGTTTCGGACGCCGGGGCGCTGCGGGCGCTGGCGCTGCTGGCAGCAACGGCCTGGGCGTCCGGCGTGACGGCCGTGCACGCGCAGGACCAGGCCGCGGCGGCGGCGCTGTGGCGGTGCAAGCTGGACGGGACGACCTGAGCATCTCCGGACGCCCCGTCGGCCGGTCGTCGATGGTCAACTGGGTGGCTCGGCTAGCGTGAAGGTCGTCGAATCCTCCGGCGATTCATCGTCGGCGCGGGTCAACCGGCTGCCAGGCCGCCGTGTTCGTCAGCAGCTTCAGGTTCGTCAGCAGCTTCAGCGGGAATACGGGGAGCCAGGACGTCAGGGAGGGAAGCGATGCAGGACTCCGAGGACCGCACCACCCCGCCAACCGTCGGCGCTCCCATCGCGCCTGCTGCCCGGCCGTCGGCCGACGAGGCGAGCGCCGGCCTGGACGGCGTGCTGGAGGACCTGGAGTCACTCGACGATCTCGACGTCGGTGAGCACGTTGCCGTGTACGGGCGCATGCACACCGCACTCACCGACGCGTTGGCCCGCACCGCCGACTCCGGGCCCGAGCCGGAACGCTGACGTGCGCCGTGCGCGGCTGGATGCCGAATTGGTGCGCCGCGGACTGGCCCGCTCCCGCGAGCAGGCAGCCGAGCTGATCTCCGCCGGCCGGGTGAGTGTCGGCGGGCGCGTCGCCACCAAGGCCGCCACCGCCATCGGCCCGGGCGAGCCTGTGCTGGTCAAAGAGGACGTCGCCGATGAACACTGGGCGTCGCGCGGCGCGCACAAACTCATCGGCGCGCTGGACGCGTTCACCGAGATCACCGTCGACGGGCGCCGGTGCCTGGATGCGGGTGCCTCCACCGGGGGGTTCACCGACGTGTTGCTGCGCCGCGGCGCTTCGCGGGTCGTCGCCGTCGACGTCGGCTACGGCCAGCTGGACTGGCGGCTCCGAACGGATCCACGCGTTGATACCCACGACCGCACCAACGTGCGGACGCTGACGCCGGAGATCATCGGCGGCAAGGTCGACCTGATCGTCGCGGATCTGTCCTTCATCTCGCTGGGCCTGGTGCTGCCCGCGTTGATCGGTTGCGCCGCCGCCGGGGCGGACATCGTTCCGATGGTGAAGCCGCAGTTCGAGGTGGGTCGGGACCGGCTCGGTGCCGGCGGGGTGGTGCGCGACCCCGCGCTGCGGGCCGAGGCGGTGCTGGGTGTCGTCACCGCTGCTGGTCTACTTGGCTGGGGTCTGGCGGGTGTGATCGCCTCGCCGCTCCCCGGACCCAGCGGCAACGTGGAGTTCTTCGTGCACCTGCGTCGTGACGCCCCGGTTGACGATCGCGGTGCCGAACGATCGAGGCGGATGATCGACGTCGCGGTGAAGGAGGGACCGGCATGACAGATCGACGGGTGCTGCTGGTCGCGCATACCGGTCGCCCTGAGGTCGCCAGAACGGCCGCGGCGGCCTGCAAGCGGCTGGGCGACGCCGGGATCGAACTCGTCTCGCCGGCCGGCGAGAGCAGCGAGTTGGACCTGGCGGTCTTCGACCCGCACGACCATTCCGACGCACCGATCGAGATCGTGCTGGCCCTGGGCGGCGACGGCACGCTGCTGCGGGCCGCGGAACACGCCAGGCCACTGTCCGTTCCGGTGCTGGGCATCAACCTCGGTCGGGTCGGGTTCCTTGCCGAGGCGGACGTCGACCAGCTGGACGACACGCTGGACGCCGTCATCGATCACCGCTACCGGATGTCCTCCCGAATGACGGTCGAGGTCACCGTCGAGCACGAGGGCAGGCTGATCGCGACCGGCTGGGCGCTGAACGAGATCAGCGTCGAAAAGGGCACCCGGGAAAGAATTCTCGATGTCGTGGTCGAGGTCGACGGGCACGGGGTTTCCGCGTACGGATGCGACGGTGTGCTGATCGCCACCCCCACCGGTTCGACGGCGTACACCTTCTCCGCGGGCGGCCCCGTGCTCTGGCCCGGCGTGGACGCGTTGCTGGTGGCGCCGTCCAACGCGCACGCGTTGTTCGCCCGGTCCCTGGTGGTGGCGCCGGAATGCACCGTCACCGTGCACATCGACCCAGCCGGTCAGAACGCCGTGCTGGCCTGTGACGGGCGGCGGATCCACGAGATCCCGCCTGGTTCCCGAGTGCACGTCCGCAAGGGCCAGAAGCCGGTCACCCTGGTCCGGCTGACCGACCAGGTGTTCACCGATCGGTTGGTGCGCAAGTTCAAGCTCCCGGTGCACGGGTGGCGCGATCAGCGGTACTAGCGGCCCGACGCAGTCTGGACGGCGGCCAAACCAGAACAGCGGCAGTGATCGAGTTTTCGAGCCCGCGAAGCCGGTTTTACCCACAGCCAGCGGCCAGGGTCGATCATATGTCCACAACCCGGCGCGTCGCCGGGGAACTGTCGGACCCTCCCGCTAGCGTCAGGGTCGTGCTCCACGAACTGCGGATCAGCGGCCTCGGCGTCATCGACGAGGCCGCTCTCGAACCGCACCCAGGGTTCACCGTCGTCACCGGTGAGACCGGAGCCGGCAAGACGATGATCGTCACCGCGCTCGGTTTGATCACTGGTGGTCGAGGCGACCCGTCGCGGGTGCGGGCCGGCTGTGACCGGGCCGTCGTCGAGGCGCGGTTCGAGGGCGAGGTCGACGGCACGGCAGCGCCGATCGTGGCCTCCGTGGGCGGGCGGCTCGACGAGGACGGCTCGGTGATCGCGATCCGGTCGGTCGGCGCGGACGGTCGGTCCCGCGCCTACGTCGGCGGGCGCGCCGCACCGCTGGCCATCCTCACCGAACTGACCGATCCGCTGGTCGCCGTGCACGGGCAGTCCGAGGCACTGACGCTGCTCCGGCCAGCCCAGCAGCGGGCCGTGCTCGATCGGTTCGCCGACCTCGACGGCGACCTGACGGCCTACCGCAAGGTGCGCGCCCGCTGGCAGGAAGCCGCCTGCGATCTGGCCAATCGACGGGCACGGGCCCGCGAGAACGCGCAACGCGAGCAGATGCTCCGGTTGTCGCTGGCCGAGATCGCCGAGATCGCCCCGCTGCCGGGGGAGGACGCCGATCTGATCGCCGAAGTCCGCCGGAGGGAGAACGCCGACGCCGTGCGGGCCGGCGCGCAGGGCGCGCTGACCGGGTTGGTGGGCGATGAAACGCTGACCGACGTACCGACCGTGGTGGGGCTGATCCAGGCCGCCCGGCACGACCTGCAGGCGGCCGGTGATCCCCACCTGACCCAACTCTCCGTCCAGCTCGACCAGGCGTCGGTGATGCTGGCCGATGTCGCGGCCGATCTGTCCGGGTTCCTTGCCGACCTGGATGCCGACCCGGCCAGTTTGGAGCAGCTGCTGTCGCGGCAGGCGGTGCTCAAGACTCTCACCCGGCGGTACGGGGCCGATGTCGATGCCGTGCTGGCCTGGGTCTCCGACGCCGAACACGAGCTGGACACCCTGGACTCCTCCGACCACCGGTTGGCCGAACTCTCCGACAATGTCGACAAGCTGGCCGCAGCGACGGGGCAGGCCGCGCTGGCGATCTCGGAGCGACGTCGGGAGGCGGCCGCTCGGCTCGGCGATCTGGTCACCGACGAACTCGGTCACCTCGCGATGGGGCGAGCCGAGGTCCGGGTCGCCGTCTCGCAGCGCCCGGCCGGCTCGACGGACGCTGATGCTGTCGAGATCGACGGACGCTTCATGGCAGCTGGTGTCGACGGGATTGATCAGGTCGAGATCGTCATGACGGCACACTCCGGGGCTCCCGAGCTACCGATCGCGAAGGGTGCCTCCGGCGGTGAACTGTCCCGGGTGATGCTGGCCCTCGAGGTGGTGCTGACCGATGCCGACCCGGTGGCCACCCTGGTGTTCGACGAGGTGGATGCCGGTGTCGGTGGCCGGGCGGCGACCGAGATCGGCCGGCGGCTCGCACTGCTGGCCCGCAACCATCAGGTGATCGTGGTGACCCACCTCGCGCAGGTGGCCGCCTTCGCCGACCGTCATGTCGTGGTCGACGCCGGGTCATTCGGCGCGGTCGGGCGGTCCGATCTCCGGGTCGTCGCCGGTGTCGCGCGGGAGGTGGAGCTGGCCCGGATGCTGGGCGGGACCAACGGCAGCAGCGCCCGCGCGCACGCCAGGGACCTGCTTGCTGCGGCCGTCACGGCACCCAGCAGGCGGCGCAAGGCGGGGTAGCCGGGCCCGTCGTCGGTACCGCAGCGCTCCCACAGTCGCACCCGCAGTCGCAACCGCAGCCGTGGGCACAGGGTCCGCCAGCGATCCAACAAGTGCATCCGACCTGATCACGCCACTGATCGGGACCGGAAAGGTGCGACACGGCCCGTTGCCTACCGCCGTATCCTCCCGCTCACTGTCACGATCGAGGAATGAAACTTCTGTCACGCCAGTCACGTGCGCTGCCGGGAGTCACAGGCGTCGCACGGGTGTCGCGACGTAGTGACGCGTTGCTGGGACGGGTCGGTCACAAGGACATCGTCATCTTCGACCACATCGACATCGACCGGGCGACCGCGGATGCGCTCGTCAAGGCGGGTGTGACGGCGGTGATCAACGCATCACCGTCGATTTCCGGCCGGTACCCGAACCTGGGCCCGGAGATCCTGGTCGCCTCGGACATCATCCTGGTCGATGGGGTCGGCGAGAAGATTTTCGGCAAGGTCAAGGACGGCGCCAAGATCCGCATCGACGGCGGCGCGGTATACCTGGGCGAGGAACCGGTCGCGCAGGGCACCGAGCAGAGCCCGGAGTCCGTCGCCGACCTGATGATCGAGGCGAAGACCGGGATGTCCTCCCAGCTGGAGGCCTTCGCGGCCAACGCCATCGAGTACATGAAGCGGGAACGGACGTTGCTGCTGGACGGCGTCGGGGTGCCGCAGATCAGCACCGACCTCGAGGGCAAGCAGGTGCTGGTGGTGTCCGCCTCCGCGGACAACAAGGCTCAGCTCAAGTCGCTGAAGAAGTACATCTCCGACTACCGGCCCGTGCTGGTCGGCGTGGATGGCGGCGCCGACGCGTTGCGTGAGGCGGGCTACACCCCCGACCTGATCATCGGCAATCCGGATTCGATCGACTCCGAGACGCTGCGCTGCGGTGCCGAAGTGGTGATTCCCGCGCACACCGACGGGCACGCGCCCGGTCTGGAACGGTTGCAGGACCTCGCCGTCGGTGCGGTCACCTTCCCCGCCACCGGGACGACCGAGGACCTCGCGCTGCTGCTGGTCGATGCGCATGACGCCTCGCTGATCGTAACGGTGGGCATCAGGACGACGCTGACCGACCTGCTCGACCGCGGCCGGGGCTCGACGGCCTCCACCTTCCTGGTGCGGATGCGGGTGGCCAACAAGGTCGTCGAGGCGCCCGCCGTCGCGACGCTCTACCGCTCCCGCATCTCCTGGTGGGTGGTCATGCTGCTGATCGTGGCAGCGACCGCCGCCATGGTCGCGGCGCTGGTGGTCTCGGACGTCGGAGGCATCTACGCGGACCTGCTCCGCGGCTGGTGGAACCAACTCGTGGAATGGGTCAAGGGGCTCTTCGGATGATCTCGATGCGCTATCACATCGTCTCGCTGGCAGCCGTCTTCCTGGCCCTGGCACTGGGCATCGTGCTGGGTGCCACCAAGATCTCCTCGCCGTTACTGTCCGGGCTGCAAAGCGACAATCAGAGCCTGACCAGCCAGCAGCAGGAGCTCAGCTCGACGAACACCGATCTGACGAACCGGGTCACCGGCGACGAGAAGTTCGCCGGGGCCATCGGTCAGTTGGCCGTCCGCGGCACGCTGCCCAAGACCAACGTCGTGTTGATCACCACGGCCGACGCCGACCCTGCCGACCGGGACGCGGTGCTGAGCCTGCTGAACCGGGCCGGCGCGACCGTCACCGCGCAGATCCAGGTGACCAAGGACTTCACCGACCCGGCGCGCGCGGACGAACTGCGGTCGCTGGCCGCGAAGTCACTGCCCACCGGTGCGACGCTGCCCGAGGTGCCGCAGGTCGGTGCGGTCGCCGGCGGTCTGCTCGGATCGGTGATCGTCGTCAAGCCGGACGGCTCCGGTGCACCCAACCCCGACCAAGCCGCGGCGGCCTTGGCCGCGCTGACCAGCGGGGGTTTCATCTCCGTCAGCGGCACCCCGGCGCCGGGGAGCTCCGTGATCATCCTGACCGGCGGTGCGGTGACCGGCGGCTCCGAGGCAGACCGGGCGGCGGCGATCGCCGACCTCGCTTCGCAGCTGAAGAAATCGGCCACCGGTGTTCTTGTTGCCGGCCGGGCCGGCACCGAGGGCGGAACCGGTGCCGTCGGTGTGATCCGCGCAGACACCGCGGCCAGCGCAGCCGTCACGACCGTCGACAACCTGGACACCCCCTCGGGCCGGCTGGCTGCCGTGCTCGGGCTCGTCGAGCAGAACGGCGGCGGGGTCGGTCGGTACGGTCTGGCCGCGACCGCCCAGGCTCAGGTGCCGACGCTCGCCGCCGGCTGATTCCCGGCTGACTTCGGCACTGTATCCACGCCCTGTACCGCAATCGAGTCGCCAGGATCGGTCCTGTCCGGGCAACTGACAGGACCGAAACCGGCGACTCGATGGGCGTCTGCGGGGGCCGTCGCTGCCTGTCACCCGTTTCTCGTTCGGGGGTGTCGACCTGCGGTGACGCCGCGGCGGGGCGACGTGATGTTAGGGTGAAATCCCGTGGGGCGCTCGCCGTCAAAGGCGGTCGCCGAGCCCGTTCGTCGAGGTTGGCGACGGACCATTGCCGGACATTCCGGTGGTGGCCACTGTCGGATTCGTCCGACAACGGACACGGGGAGTTGCCTTGGTACAAATGCCGCGGATCACCAAGCACATCTTCGTCAGCGGCGGCGTCGCCTCATCACTGGGTAAGGGCCTGACGGCATCGAGCCTCGGCCGGCTGCTCACGTCCCGCGGATTGCGGGTGACCATGCAGAAACTCGACCCGTACATCAATGTCGACCCCGGCACGATGAACCCGTTCCAGCACGGCGAGGTCTTCGTCACCGAGGACGGCGCGGAAACCGACCTGGACATCGGGCATTACGAACGGTTCCTGGATCGCAACCTGTCGGCGGACGCCAACGTGACCACCGGCAAGGTCTACTCGCGGGTGATCGCCAGGGAACGCCGCGGCGAGTACCTCGGCGACACGGTGCAGGTCATCCCGCACATCACCAACGAGATCAAGGACCGGATCCGGGCGATGGCCGACCCCGATCCTGACGGGAAATCGCCGGACGTGGTGATCACCGAGATCGGCGGCACGGTCGGCGACATCGAATCGCTGCCGTTCCTGGAGGCCGCCAGGCAGGTCCGCCACGAGGTCGGCCGGGACCACGTCTTCTTCCTGCACGTCTCGCTGGTGCCCTACCTGGCGCCGTCCGGGGAGCTCAAGACCAAACCGACCCAGCACTCGGTCGCCGCGCTGCGCAACATCGGTATCCAGCCCGATGCGCTGATCTGCCGGTCCGACCGGGAGATCCCCGAGCCGCTCAAGCGGAAGATCTCGCTGATGTGCGACGTCGACGCCGAGGCGGTGATCTCCACGCCGGACGCCCCGTCCATCTACGACATCCCCAGGGTGCTGCACCGGGAGGGCCTGGACGCGTACGTGGTGCGCAGGCTCAACCTGAGCTTCCACGACGTCGACTGGACGGTGTGGGGCGACCTGCTGGACCGCGTGCACCACCCGGCCGAGACGGTGCGGATCGCCATCGTCGGCAAGTACATCGACCTGCCGGACGCCTACCTCTCGGTGACGGAGGCGCTGCGCGCCGGCGGGTTCGCGCACCATGCGCGGGTCGAACTCGTCTGGGTCGCCTCCGACGACTGCCAGACCTACGCCGGCGCGTCCGCAGCGCTGGGTGACGTGCAGGGTGTGCTGATTCCCGGCGGCTTCGGGGTACGCGGCATCGAGGGGAAGATCGGTGCGATCAACTACGCCAGGATCAACCGCATCCCGGTGCTCGGGCTGTGCCTGGGCCTGCAGTGCGTCGTCATCGAGGCAGCGCGCAACCTGGCGGGGTTGGGTGGCGCCAACTCCGCGGAGTTCGACGCCAACGCTGCGGACCCCGTGATCGCCACCATGGCCGACCAGACCGACGTGGTCGCGGGGGCCAAGGACATGGGCGGCACCATGCGACTCGGCGCCTATCCGGCGCGGCTCGTGCCGGGCTCACTGGTCGCCGAGATCTATGGCACCACCAGTGTTTCCGAGCGGCACCGGCACCGGTACGAGGTGAACAACGCCTACCGGGACGCGCTGGAACAGGCCGGCTTGCACCTGTCCGGCACGTCGCCGGATTCCTCGCTGGTCGAGTTCGTCGAACTCGACCGGAGTCAACACCCGTTCCTGGTCGCCACCCAGGCGCACCCGGAGTTCAAGTCGCGGCCGACCCGGCCGCATCCGCTGTTCGCGGCGTTCGTCCGGGCGGCGCTGGATTACCTGGAATCCGAGCGACTGCCGATCGGTGAGGACGAGATGGCACCGCTGGACTCCGTGGCCGACCCGGTGGGCGTGCGATGAGGGCTGTGCCACAACGGTTCTCGGGTGGCATGTCGGAAGGTATGTCGGGCGGCAGGCGATGAGCGACTCGGCGACGACGGCGCGGGCGCTGTTCTCGGTGACCTCCAGCCAGCGGGTGTTCGACGGCGCCGTCACCTCGGTGCGGATCGACGACGTGGTGATGCCGGACGGCAAGACCGCCAAGCGGGAGGTGGTAGAGCACGACAACGCGGTGGCCATCGTCGCCCTCGATTGGGCCGGTGGCGCCGGCGCCGATGCTGATCCCGATCCCAACTCCGAACCCACAGTGATCCTGATCGAGCAGTACCGGCACCCGCTGGGCCGCCGGCTGTGGGAACTGCCCGCCGGGCTGATGGACGTGGACGGCGAAGGCGCGCAGCAGACCGCGGCCCGGGAACTCGTCGAGGAGACCGGGTACGCCGCGGCGAACTGGTCGGTGCTGGTCGACGTCGCCCCGTCGCCGGGCTTCTCGGAGGAGATCGTCCGGATCTTCCTCGCCACGGACCTGACTCAGGTCGGCCGGCCGCATCCCGGTGATCACGAGGAGGCCGAGCTCCGGGTGGTGCTGGTCCCGCTGTCGACCGCGGTGCAGGCGGTGCTCGACGGGCGCATCGTCAACGGCATGGCGGTGTCCGGGCTCCTGGCGGCCGAGCGGACCCTGCGCGAGGGTCCGGTCGAGCGAACGCACACCGGAGACCTGCCGTGGGCGAGCGCTACCGGCGCCGACGTCCCGGGGGCGCCTTTCCTTGCGGGAGCAGAGGATCGGTGACGGCAGCGTCATCGGTGACAGGCCCGGGAGGCGTCCCTCGACCGGGCGGCGACACACCCGATGACGCCGCGGACGATCTTGTCACGCCGTCCCCGGCGCTGACCTCGGCGCTGCGGGTCTACCTCGACCATCTTGCGGTGGAGCGCGGCGCGGCCAGGAATACGCTGCTGTCCTACCGCCGTGACCTGGAGCGCTACCTGCAGTTCCTGGCTCGCGCGGGCCGGACCGAGGCTCACCAGATCACTGCCGCGGACGTGTCCGGGTTTCTTGCGGTGCTGCGCACCGGGTCACCGGACCATCCGCCGCTGGCCGCTTCCTCGGCGGCGCGGGCGGTGGTCGCGGCCCGCGGATGGCACCGGTTCCTGTTCGCGGAGGGGACGGTGACGACAGACGCATCGCGTGACGTCCGGCCACCCACCCCGGCTCGCCGGCTGCCCAAGGCCCTGCCGGTCAGCACCGTAACCGCGTTACTCGAGGCGGCGTCGGGCGACGACCCGCGTGGGCTGCGGGACCGGGCGCTGCTGGAGCTGCTGTACGCCACCGGAGCGCGGATCAGTGAGGCCGTCGGACTGGACGTGGACGACGTCGACGTCCGCGACAGGGGCCGCCCCGCCACCATCTCCTCGGCGCAGGGACCGGCCGGCCGGGATGCCGAGATCGACGAGAACCCAGACATGCCGGCGTTGTCGGTGGTGCGGTTGCGCGGCAAGGGCTCCAAGGAACGGTTGGTCCCGGTCGGCTCCTACGCGGTGGCTGCGGCGCAGGCCTACCTGGTGCGGGGGCGGCCGGCGCTCGCGGCGGGCCGGGCAACCCGCGGGCCGGCGGGCGCGCTGTTCCTGAACAGCCGCGGCGGCCGGCTCACCCGGCAGGGTGCTT
>Ga0207931_1000550_pt1 | contig 13799 bp, 19 predicted proteins | sample NGESurdeep092012_2_FD_184478 | JGI IMG/M metagenome (GOLD analysis project Ga0207931, IMG submission 184478) | Arctic peat soil microbial communities from Barrow, Alaska - NGEE Surface sample 415-1 deep-092012 (SPAdes) | ecosystem: Environmental > Terrestrial > Soil > Wetlands > Peat ...
CGGCGACGAGGTGCTGCTCGAGCCGTTCGGCGAGACGCACCGCCTGACCGCCGTTTTGCCGCGCCGCAGCCTGCTCACGCGCGCCGACCCCCACGATCCGCGCCGCGCGCGGGCGATCGCCGCCAACATCGACGTCGTCGTCGTGATGGTCGCCGCCAAGGCGCCGCCGCTGCACCCACGGCTCATCGACCGCTACCTCGTGGCGGTCGAGCACTCGGGCGCCCGGGCGGCGCTGGCCGTCAACAAGGTCGACCTGCTGACGGATACCGAGCGCGGCGAGGTGCTCGATCTCCTGCAGCCCTACCTGGGGCTCCACATACCGGTGGTGCTCTGCAGCGTCACGACCGGCGAGGGGGTCGAGGATCTTCGTGACGTGCTCGCCGGCGCCACCTGCGTGTTCGTCGGCCAGAGCGGCGTGGGCAAGTCGTCCTTGCTGAACGCCCTGCACGAGGAGGCCGCGGCAAAGACCGGCGCGGTCCGCGCCGGTGACGGCCGCGGCCGCCACATCACGAGCGCCTCGAGCCTGTACGAGCTGGCGGGAGGCGTGCGCGTGATCGACACGCCGGGGATTCGACGCTTCAGCGTGGACGACGCTGACACGGCGAGCATCGCCGAAGGGTTCACGGAATTCGCGCCGTTCGCCGCGCGGTGCCGCTACCGCGACTGCACGCACGTGCACGAACCAGGGTGCGCGGTCCAAGAAGCGGTGCGCGAGGGCGCCATCCCTCGCAGCCGCTACGCGAGCTACCGCAGGCTGCTCGCCGGCGACGAGGACGACTTCCGGCGTAGCGACGACGGGGGCGTGTGACGTGGCCCGGCGGCGGCGAAGGTCAGTCGCCGGGCTCGGCCCACGACGGCGGCGCCAGGCCGCGTGACCCAATCAGCTCCCTCTCCAGGTAGCGGTCGTACGTGTTCCAGCTGAGAAGCCCTTAGCGGGAGAAGCGGCGGCCGTCCAGCCGGCTGCGCTCGGGCGTGCCCTCGCCGCCCGCGCGGTGATCGTATCCGCCGGCGTACGGACCAGCGTACGCGGCCGGGGCCGGAGGGCTTTCGCCCGCCGGCCCCGGCCTTGCACCCACCTGCGAACACGGGGTCGATATTCCAGGGAGGGTGCGCGTGGCTCGCTCTTGCCCTAGTTCGCGTTCGCCCGATTCGTTGCGGCGAAATCCCAGTTCGCGAGCTTGTCAAAGAACACCTGCACGTAACCGGGGCGCAGGTTCTGGTAGTCGAGGTAGTAGGCGTGTTCCCACACGTCCACCACGAGCAGTGGCGTGACGCCGGGCGCCGCGGGCATCTCGGCGTTGGGCGTGCTCACGATCTTGAGGTCGCCGTTGTCGGCCACCAGCCAGACCCAGCCGCTGCCGAAGCGACCGGCGGCGGCGGCCTTGAAGGCCTCGACGAACTCCGCGTGGCTCCCAAACGCGACGGCGATCTCGTCGCCCAGCTCCCCCGTCGGCGCGCCGCCGCCGCCGGGCTTCATGCTGTTCCAGAAGAAGGTGTGGTTCCACACCTGCGCCGCGTTGTTGAACACCGGTTGCTTGTCGGGCTTGCCGGCCACGGCCATGATCACAGCCTCGAGCGTCTGGCCCTCGAGGTCGGTGCCGGCCATCAGCTTGTTGAGCGTGTCCACGTAGGTCTTGTGGTGCTTGCCGTAGTGGAAGCTGATCGTGCGCGCCGAGTAGTCAGGCTCGAGCGCGTCTTCCGCGTACGGGAGCGGCGGCAGTTCAAACGCCATCGTTCCTCCTTTTCGGTTGACTGATGCTGCTGAGTTCCCGGCCCCGCGAGGCCGGCTGCTACGGTCACGCCGTCTCCGGCACCTCGACCTCGATGGCGCCGTCGGTCACACGCGCCGCGTAGGTATGCAGATCGTGCACGCGCGTCTTCCACTGCAGGCGTTTCTCGAGTCTGAAGAAGCGTTGCACCGGCTCGGGCAGCAGGTCCTCGCCCATGTCGTGGTCGAGGGGCCAGCTGAGGTTCTTGCCGCTCCGAATGTCGAACTGCCCGTCGTGCAGCGGGCAGGTGAGGATCCAGCCCTCCAGCGACCCCTGGTCGAGCGGGGCGTTCTCATGCCCGCAGCGGCGGCTCACGGCGTAGATGGCGCCGTCGTACTCGCAGAGGCAGATCTCGCGGTCCTCGGCGCGCACGTACTTCATGCCGCCGGGGGCGATGTCGTCGAGCTTCGCTACTTCGTGCCACATGGTCGGCTCCTCAGACTTCGTCCGGCGGGATTTGCGGCAGGCTGTCGGGGTCGGTCACGTCCTGGTGGACGAACAGCCCGCACCAGCAGCGCCTCATCTTGTCGAAGTGCTCGCGGTGGAACGGGATGCACGGGCAGACGATCTGCATGTCTTCTTCGCGGTTGCCGGGCCGCAACTGGCACGGGCAGAACGGCGCCCCGTGGTCCTGTTCGAGCTTGACCTCCTGCTCGAGCAGGAGGTCGGCCATCTCCTCGTCGGGCGTGAACTTGTAGCCCATGGGGTCGACGACGCGCTCGAAGAGGAAGCGCAGAGCTTCCTTGCGCGCTTCACTACCCACGGCTCACCACCCCCCACCATTAAGGTGCTCGAGGAACTTGTCGGGACTGAAGCCCACGATGACCTCTCCGTTGACCACGGTGACGGGGAAGCGGCGGCCGCCGCTGAGCTGGTACGCCTTTTCGGCCGCGGCGTCCTGCTCCTCCCCCGGCAGGGTATCGACGTCCACGAACGCGAACGGCACCCGGCTGTCCTCGAACCACTGCTTGGTCTTGCGGCACCAGGGGCAGGTGCTGAGCGCGTAGACGAGCACTTCATCTTGCGCCATGATCACCCCTCTCCCAGATCCACGTGGACCTTGCCGTCTTCGACCCTGACCGGGTACGTTGCGATCGCCAGCTCGGGCGCGTCCAGGAACTCCCCGGAGCGCACGTCGAACCGCCAGTCGTGGCACGGGCACGTGATGACATCTCCCTCGAGCTGGCCTCCCTCGAGAGGACACGCCATGTGCGCGCACTTGTTGGCGATGGCGAAGAGCTCGCCGCCGGATCTGACGAGGAGGACGCCGACGCCCTTGGGATAGACGGGCACATAGGCGCCGTCACGTACTTTGCTGTCGTCGATAGTGGGGACCCATTGAGGTCCGGGCACGACTCACTCCTTCCGCCTTGCCTGCCTGTCGGCTCGAGGACCCGTGGGGCGGAGCCTGTCTCGCCGGCGCCAGGCCGGAGGGCGGCGCCCGCCGCGTCACGGGTCGCTAGCGGAACTACCCGCGCCCGGACCGAGACAAACTGCGACGGCGTAGCGTGCCCGCGGCGAAGCCCTACCAGCGCTCGTGGTGGACGCGCGTCTCGTCGTAACGGTGGGCGGGGTCCTTGCGCTCGGCCGGCCAACCGACGGGGACCAGGGCGAAGGGGGTGACCTCGTGCGGGATGCCCAGCAGGTCGCGCAGGCCGTCGACGCGCTCCTGGAGGGGGTACACGCCCAGCCACACGGCGCCCAGGCCGAGCTGCTCGGCGGCGATCAGCAGGTTCTGCGTCGCCGCGGCGCAGTCCTGGTCCCAGTACTGGGGCCAGCGCTCGAGACGGCGGTCGCCGCAGATCAGGATCGCCAGCGGCGCCTTGGGGAGCATCTTCGCGTAGGGATGGACTTCGGGGATACGCTCGAGGAGCTCGCGGTCGCGGATGACGACGAACTGCCAGGGCTGCTGGTTGCCCGCCGAGGGCGCCGCCATGGCGGCGTGCAGGAGCTTCTCGACGTGCCCGTCTGGCACGGGCTCGAAGGTGTACTTGCGGATGCTGCGCCGGCTCAGGACCGGGTCGTCCATCACTCACCTCACGGATCGGCAGTCGCACAGAGGCTACCGCGCCACGTCGAGGGCTGACAACTCGGCGGGCGGCGGGCGACCTCTCGGCAGCCCGCCGCTCGCCGCGCACACTCAGGAGCGCCGGCTCACTCCGTCGCGTCGACGGTGAGCGAGAAGTCCGCGGCGCTCTTGGACTCCGACTCCCACGAGCGTGCGTACACGCCCGTGAGCGTCAGCGTGCCCGCCTGGTCCACCTTGTAGACCCAGGTGTGCACGCCGCCGGCGCCCATCATCGGAGAGGGTGAGGACGACGGCCCGATGAACTCGTCGCTCACCGCGGTGAGGCCGGGCCCGGCGATCATGCTCCACTCATAGCCCGTGGTGGGGTTCTCCTTGAGGGTGACGGAGACCCCGTCGCCGACCTTGGCCGTCAGCGTCTTGGCGCTGTCGGCCTCGGTGGCCTTGATCGTGGCGCCGCCGGAGCCGCCGCCGCAGGCGGCCAGCAGCGCGGCGGCGCACACCCCGACGATCAGCGCCACCACCCCAAGACCCATGCTCCGTACGCGCATGTCGTCCTCTCTATCTCTCGTCCCGTCATCCGTCTTCGGCTGCTCTACGAGACGCGCAACGTTTGTCATGCGTTCGCCGCCCCAGTATCATCTCGCAAAGGGACCTTCCTTCTGCCCTTTTCCCGACTTCCCCCCGTTTCTCCTATGGATGCTGTGCGTACTCATTTCGATGTGATCATCGTCGGCGCCGGCCCGGCGGGCATCTTCGCCGCGCTCGAGCTGGTGCGCCGCGACGGTCTCAGCGTAGCTCTGGTGGAACGCGGCCCCGACATCGGCCGCCGCGCCTGCCCGGCCCGCACGACCGGCGTCTGCAACGGCTGCGAGCCTTGCGACATCACCTGCGGCTGGGGCGGCGCCGGCGCCTTCAGCGACGGCAAGCTCACGCTCACCACCGAGGTCGGCGGCTGGCTCGACAAGTTCGTGCCCAAGGAACGTCTGCGCGAGCTCATCGAGTACGTGGACGGCATCTGGCTGGAATACGGCGCCACCGATGAAGTCCACGGCGGCGGCAAGAAGGCGGACGAGATCCGCCGTCAGGCGCTGTTGCACGGCATGACGCTCGTGGCCGCGCCGGTGCGCCACATGGGCACGGAGCGCTCCTACGAGATCCTCACGCGCATGCGTGAGGAGCTTGAGGAGCGCATCGCCGTGCGCACCGGCGTCAGGGTCGAGCGCATCCTGACCGAGAAGCGATCCGGCGAGAGCGACGTGCGCGCCACCGGCGTGGTCCTCGACGGCGGCGGCAAGCTCACCGCCGACGCCGTCGTCGTCGCCCCCGGGCGCGAGGGCGCCGGCTGGCTCGTGGACGAGTGCAAACGCCTGCGCATCAAGCTGCGCACCAATCCGGTGGACATCGGCGTGCGGGTCGAGACGTCGGCGGCGATCATGGAGCCGCTCACCATCACGCTCTACGAGAGCAAGCTCATCTACTACACGCCGAGCTTCGACGACCCGGTGCGCACCTTCTGCATGAACCCGTACGGCGAGGTCTCGCTGGAGAACTACGGCGACGTGGTCACCGTGAACGGCCACAGCTACGCCGCCGCGAAGACCGACCGCACCAACTTCGCGTTGCTCGTGAGCACCGACTTCACCGAGCCGTTCGACGACCCCATCGCTTACGGCAAGAGCATCGCGCGACTGGCGAACCTGCTCGGCGAGGACATCATCGTGCAGCGCCTCGGCGACCTGCAGCAGGGCCACCGCAGCACCGCGGAGCGCATCCGCCGCGGTACCGTGCAGCCCACGCTCAAGGGCGCCACGCCGGGCGACCTCAGCTTCGTGCTGCCCTACCGTCACCTGCGCGACATCCTCGACATGCTCGAGGTCATGGACAGGCTGGCGCCCGGCGTGAACGGGCGCGACACGCTGCTCTACGGCATCGAGGTCAAGTTCTATTCGGCCCGGCCCGAGCTGGACGGAGGCCTGCAGACGCCGGTCAAGAACCTGTACGCCGTGGGCGACGGCGCCGGCATCACGCGAGGCCTGGTACAGGCCTCGGCGGCCGGCGTCATCGCCGCGAGAAGCATCCTGAAGGGAGGGTAACGTGCCGGGTACCGTCGTGGTGGGCGCCCAGTGGGGCGACGAAGGCAAAGGCAAGATCACCGATCTGCTGGCCGAGAAGGCCGACGTGGTCGCGCGCTTCCAAGGCGGCAACAACGCCGGGCACACGATCGTCCGCGACGGCGAGGAGTTCAAGCTCCACCTCATCCCGTCGGGGATCCTCTACGAGGCCAAGACCTGCGTGATCGGCAACGGCGTCGTCATCGACCCACACATCCTCTTCGGCGAGCTCGAGGCGCTGCGCGAGCGCGGCATCTGCTGCGACAACCTGCGCGTCAGCGGCAACGCCCACCTGATCATGCCGTACCACCTGCTGCTCGACGGCGCCAACGAGCAGCAGCTCGGCAAGTTCAAGATCGGCACCACCGGGCGCGGCATCGGCCCGTGCTACGTCGACAAGTACACGCGCATCGGCATCCGCGTGCAGGACCTGCTCGACGAGAAGATCCTGCGGCGCAAGATCAAGACGGCGCTGCAGGAGAAGAACTTCCTGCTGCAGCGCTACGACATCGGCGTGCTCGACCCCGACCAGGTCACCGACGAGCTGCTGGGCTACCGCGAGCGCATGGAGCCGTTCATCTGCGACACCAGCCTGCTGGTGAACGACGCCCTCGACCAGGACAAGCACGTGCTCTTCGAGGGCGCCCAGGGCGCGCTGCTCGACATCGACTTCGGCACCTACCCCTTCGTCACCAGCAGCAACCCGATCGCCGGCGCGGCGTGCACCGGCGCCGGCGTCGGCCCCACGCGCATCGACCACGTCATCGGCGTCGCCAAGACGTACACGACGCGGGTCGGCGAGGGACCCTTCCCCACCGAGCTCTTCGACGAGACCGGGGCCGCGATGTGCGCGGTCGGCCACGAGTTCGGCACCACCACGGGCCGTCAGCGCCGCTGCGGTTGGCTCGACCTGGTGGCGCTCAAGTACGCCGTGCGCCTCAGCGGTATCACTCACCTGGCTCTCACCAAGCTCGACGTGCTCACCGGAGTGCCGACGGTGAAGGTCTGCACCCGCTACAAGGCCGGCCGCAAGGTACTGGGCGAGTTCCCGCTGCGCCAGACCGACTTCCACCACGCCAAGCCGCTCTACGAGGAGCTCCCCGGCTGGACCGAGGACCTCCGGGACTGCGAGACCTGGCAGGACCTGCCGCAGGCGGCCCGCGACTACGTGCAGTACATCGCGGAGTTCACGAAGACGCGGGTGAAGTTCATCGCCGTCGGTCCGGGGCGCGAGGAGACCATCATCCTGCCGCGGAGCATCGGGCGCGGCGGGGCCGTCTGACGGCCGCCGCCGCCCTTCGACCGCCGCGCCCTTTCGACCGTGTCCCCTTTTGCCACCGGCCCGCGAGCCATCAGACTAGTGACACGCAATGGTCCTTCCTTCCAGGGGGATGGTAGACCCGCAGACGTAGGGCAAGCTCGGCAAGCTCATGAGCTACTTCGACATGACGCCGGTGATGACGCAGATCGAGGCCGGCAAGAACGACAAGGCCCGACCGGCGATCGCGAACATGTACATGGCCGATGGAAGCGACCTGTACGACCGTGTCGACAACATGACGAAGGCACTCACCAACGCCAGCGACATCATGGTCGAAGCGATGTGAGTCGGCGCGTCGTGAGCTGACGCTCAGTACGGGCGGCGGGCGGCCGGTAGAGCCGCTCGCCGCCCCTTTCGCGTACCAGCGGCACGGGTACTCGCGAGCTCCCGCGCCGCCGGCCTTCCCCGGCGCCCCCGCCGCAGGTAGACTTGCGGGCGTCCGGCCGGCCGGCGGCAGCGCCGCCCGGCGTCACCGCAGACCATCCTTCGGAGGCCTCATGCGCGTGCTCGTGGTGGGCGGCGGGGGCAGAGAGCACGCCCTCGTCCATTCCTTTGCTCAGTCCAAGCTCGCCGAGCGCATCTTCTGCGCGCCGGGCAACGCCGGCACCGCCGCACTGGCCGACAACGTCCCTATCGGCGCCGAGGACCTCCCGGCGCTGCTCGAGTTCGCCAGCCGCGAACAGGTGGACCTCACCGTGATCGGCCCGGAGGCCCCTCTGGTCGCCGGCCTCACCGACCTCTTCGAGGAGCACGGCCTGCGCGTGTTCGGTCCTTCGCAGGCTGCGGCGCAGCTCGAGGGCAGCAAGGTCTTCGCCAAGGACGTCATGCGCGCCGGCGGCGTGGCCACCGGGCTCTTCAGCAAGCACGAGGACCTCGAGTCGGCGCTCCGGCATCTCGATCGTCAAGACACCTACCCACTGGTGATCAAGGCCGATGGTCTGGCCGCCGGCAAGGGCGTGATGATCTGCGCGAACCACGCCGAGGCCAGGGCGGCCGTGGAGAGCTGCTTCGTGAAGCGCTCCTTCGGCGCGGCCGGCGACGTCGTCGTCATCGAGGAGTTCCTCACCGGCTCCGAAGTCTCTCTGCTGGTGCTCTGCGACGGCCACAACGCCGTGCCGCTGGCGCCGGCGCAGGACTACAAGCGCATCTTCGCCGGCGACCAGGGACCCAACACCGGCGGCATGGGCAGCTACTGTCCGGTCCCCGGCTTCGAGCAGAAGGCCATCGACGCCGCTATGGAACACGTCGTCGAGCCAATGATGGCGGCGCTGGGCAGACGCGACATCGCCTACCGCGGCGTGCTGTATGCAGGCCTGATCGTCACGGCGGCCGGCGTCAAGGTGCTCGAGTTCAACTGCCGTTTCGGCGACCCGGAGACGCAGGCCGTGCTGCCGCGTCTGGACAGCGACCTGCTGGAGCTGTGCGCAGCCGCGGCGAACGGCGAGCTCGCGGGGGTCAATGCCGTCTGGAAGCCTCGGGAATGCGTCACTGTGGTGATGGCCTCTGCCGGCTACCCGGCGAGCAGCCACAAAGGCGACGTCATCCGCGGCCTGGACGCCGCCGGCGCCATTGGCGACGTGACTGTCTATCACGCCGGCACGGCGCTGCAGGACGGCCGGGTCGTCACCGCCGGCGGCCGCGTGCTGGCCGTGAGCGCCCTCGGCGACGGCTTCGCGGCCGCGCGCGAGCGCGCCTACGACGCTGTCGGCCACATCCGTTTCGACGGCCAGCAGACCCGCCCCGACATCGCCGAGCGCGCCGTCGAGGCCGCTGCCGGCAAACGCGACCTGTTCCCGGCCGGGTCCGCCGGCTGAGCGAGAGGAGCCATACGTGGAAGAGACCAGGACCGAGGTCGAGACCATCCTCCAGGGCATCGAGATGGAGCCGGTGCACGTCGGCATCGTCGTGGGCAGCGAGAGCGACCGAGAGGTGATGGAAGGGGCCTGCCGCGAGCTCGACGAGCGCAAGATCAAGTACGAGCTCAGCGTGCTCTCGGCACACCGCGACCCCGACAAAGTGGCCCACTACGCCAAGACGGCTCAGTCACGCGGCGTCAAGGTGCTCATCGCCGGCGCCGGCAAGGCGGCAGCGCTTCCCGGCGTGATCGCTGCCTACACCAACCTGCCGGTGATCGGCGTGCCCATCAAGACCAGCGACCTGGGCGGGCTCGACTCGCTGCTCAGCATCGTGCAGATGCCGCCCGGCGTGCCCGTCGCCTGCGTGGCCATCAACGGCGCGCGCAACGCGGCCATCCTGGCGGCGAAGATCCTCGACGTGTAGGGACACCCCCGGACGGCGGCGGCGCCCGCACTTTCCCACGCCCCATACGACACATCCGCGCTGCGGCGGGGAACACTCCCGGTATGGGAAGGCACCGCATTGCATCGTCACAGGCGCCGGGGCCGGCCGGCGCGGCCTCTGCCGGCATCTCGGCCGGGCGCTTCGTCTTCGTCTCGGCGCAACTGCCCCAGGATGAGCGCGCCCTCGACAACCTCGCCCACCAGCTGCGCTCCACCGGCTTGACGCTCGACGACGTCGTCAGCCTCGAGATCCACCTCGTCGAACCCGCCGACGACCCGGCCGTCGACACCGCCATCGAAGCACGCTTCAGCCCTCCGTTCCCCTCCCGCAGCGTTCTCGGTGTAGCATGGTTGCCCGGCGGAGCGCGGCTCCAGATCGCCGCCATCGCCCAGCGCTACTGAGGTGACACGTGCCCAAGGACTACAGACCACCGAACCCCAAGACGATCGCCAGCTTCATCTACCTCGCGGTGCTCGTCATCGGCATCCTCCTCGCCTACGTGGCCGTGCGGTCGCTGTTCGGCTGACCCCCAACGACCTGGAAAGGACGACACACCATGGAGAAACAGGTCTTCGCCGCTCCGGACGGCGCCCCGGCCGTCGGCCCGTATTCACCGGCCATCGGTGTCGGCGATTTCGTCTTCGTCTCGGGCCAGATCGCCCTGGACCCCGACGGCAAGATCCACGGCTACTCGCCCAAGGAGCAGGCGCAGAAGGCGCTTGAGAACCTGCAGGCCACCCTGGCGGCCGCAGGCCTCACGCTCGACCACGTCGTCAAGACCACCATCTTCCTCAAGAACATGGACGAGTTCGGCGCCGTGAACGAGGTCTACGGCCAGTTCTTCAGAGAACCATACCCGGCGCGCTCCACCGTCGAGGTGGCGCGCGTCCCCAAGGATCTGCACGTCGAGATCGAGGCCATCGCGTACCGTGGCTGAGCGGCGCCGGCGCGCGCCTCGCGCTTGCCGTCAGCCGCGCCGCTGCCGCTCGATCTCGCGCTGGATCTGTTCCTCGCTGATGACGTCGCTGCGGCGACCGTAGGCGTCCCAGGCGTTGAACGCGAGGCCGATGCCCCAGCCGCCCATCACCCAGCCCGGCCAGAAGTAGCTGCGGCCGGTCAGGTACCAGACGACGATCAGGAAGATGTTGACTATGCAGTAGGCGACGGCGTGCGCCCAGAAGTCGCGCTTCTTCTTGATGCTCTTGATCGCCTGCTGGCGAAGCTCCTCATCAGTCGCCATGAGCGCACCCTCCGTGTCGTCGTTCGCGGCGCCGCGCCGCACCCGGGAAGAGTCTATCTCTCCGCCGGCCCCGGCTCAGCCGTGATGTGAGACAATCGCGGACGTCACCACCACGGAGGGCACGGCATGATCGAGCGCTACACACTCCCCGAGATGGGCGCGGTCTGGACCGAAAAGGCCAAGATGCGCGCCTGGCTCGACGTCGAGATCGCCGCCGTCAAGGCCTGGAACGCCCTCGGCAAGGTGCCGCACGAGGCACTCGCCGAGATCGAGGCCAAGGCGGCGTTCGACGTCACCCGCGTCGCCGAGATCGAGGAGACGACGAACCACGACGTCATCGCCTTTCTCACCAACGTCGCCGAGTACGTCGGGGAGTCCAGCAAGTATGTGCACTACGGGATGACCAGCAGCGACATGCTCGACACCGGGCTGGCACTGCAGATCAAGCGCGCCGGCGAGATCCTCGAACGCGACCTGGTCGCGCTGGGCGAGGTGCTCAAGCGGCGCGCGTTCGAGTTCAAGGACACGGTGCAGGTCGGCCGCACCCACGGCATCCACGCCGAGCCCATCACCTTCGGCATGAAGCTCGGCATGTGGGCCTTCGAGATCGGCCGCCATCTCGACCGCCTGCGGCGCGTCACCGTCGCCGCTTCCGTGGGCAAGATCAGCGGCGCCGTGGGCGCCTACAACAACATCGATCCTCGGGTCGAGGAGCTGGTCTGCGCCGAACTGGGCATCGGCTTCGAGCCCATCAGCAACCAGGTCGTGCAACGCGACCGCCACGCGGCCTTCCTCAGCTGCCTGGCCATCGTCGGCGCCAGCCTGGAGAAGTTCGCCGTGGAAGTGCGGCACCTGCAACGCTCCGAGGTGCGCGAGGCCGAGGAGGCGTTCGGCAAGGGCCAAAAGGGGTCCTCGGCGATGCCCCACAAGCGTAATCCGATCCTCAGTGAGCGCATGGCCGGCTGCGCCCGGGTGCTGCGCGGCAACGCCATGGTGGGCATGGAGAACATTGCCCTTTGGCACGAGCGCGACATCAGCCACAGTTCCTCCGAGCGCATCGTCTTCCCCGACAGCTGCATCCTGCTCGACTACATGCTGCAGAAGTTCACCAAGCTGATGGACGGCCTGGTCGTGGACGAAGCACGCATGCTGGCGAACCTGGGCCAGTCGTACCGCCTGGTGTTCAGCGGCGCCGTGCTCCTCAAGCTGGTCGACAAGGGGATGCTGCGCGAAGACGCCTATCGGGTAGTCCAGGACTCGGCGATGCGCGCCTGGCGAGACGGCATCGACTTCGGGCAGCTCATCAAGGAGAACGCCGAGGCGATGGCCGTCATGAGCGCCGCCGAGGTGGATGCCGCGATGGACCCAGATCACTACCGCGCCGGGCGCGACGTCATCTTCGGCCGGCTGCAGAAGTTGGAGTTCTAGCTGCAGGTCACGCTCGGCGCGGATCTGGAGGCCTAGTCCTCCCCGTCCTCGGCCAGCACCCCGCGCATGATCGAGCAGTTCTCGGCAGCCGTGCACCACTCGGCGCAGCCGTTGTCGAAGCGCGGGTTCTCCACGACGGCGCCGCAGCCGGGGCACTTACGGCGCCGGTCGTCCTTGAAGTACTCGATCGCCGTGCCGCAACTCGGGCAGAGGACGTCGAAGATGTCGTCGGGGGTCCAGTTGATGCGGTCCTGACCAGGACACCTGCCGATGTTCATCGCGCCTCCTCAGCATGGCCGCCGCCGGGCGGCTCTTCCATACCGGGATTCCCGCCGACGGCGAGGGCGAACCCACCGCGCCTCTAAAGGGGGACGGCCCTCCGGCCGAGAACCTAGGGGAGACCGACACGCGGGCCGGCCAAGCCGGCGCGCCCGAGGAGGGCCGATGGCCACCTGCGCCAGCTGCGGCAAGGAGATACGTGACAACGACTGGACGTGCGGCCACTGTGGCGCGCCGGTGACCAGAACCGGCGGCGGCGCGGCCGATGAGGCCCCCGGCGGCAGCGCTTCCTCCGCCTACGGCTACGCCCCCGGTTTCGGGCCACCACCGGCGGGCGCAACGGCGAGCAGTCCCGCCGTGACGCCCGGCGGCGGCGTGTCGCACGCCACACTCACGATCCTCATCGTGGCCATCGTGGCGATCATCGCGATCATCGCCGTCTGGTTCCTCTTCCTGCGTGGCGGCAGTAGCCCGTTCGATGGATCCTGGAACGCGAGCGCCAGCGGCATGGGAGCCATCGCCATCAGCGGATCGGGCGACGCCTTCAAGGTCAAGATCACGGGCACCGACACCAGCGGCGAGACGAAATCGTACACGGTGCCGGCCCACATGGACGGAACCGACCTCGTGATCACGGTGGACGATTTCATCAAGGCGAGCGGCAACCAGGAGCAGGCGAGCCAGGCCAAGGCTCTCTTCGAGGCCATCATCAAGGACTTCCGGCTGGTGTTCACGCTCCAGGACTCGACGCATCTCAAGATGACCGTCGAAGGGACCTTGGCCAACGGGCAGGCTCCCAACCCGAGCCAGCAGTCGATCGTGCTCACGAAGGCAGACTAGGCCGGCCGCTCCGCGGCCGGCGCCTCCGGCACGCCGGCTACCTCAGCTTCGCGCACTCTTCCAGCACCATGGCGGCGAGCGTCATGCCGAACGCCGCCGCGATCGCGAGCAGCCCCGCGGAAACGTGCATCCCGCGGCGCCGTCTGCGCTGCCTCCGCTTCCCGGCCCCGTCCGCGTGCACCCCTCTCGAGCGGCCCTGGGATATCATCGCGATGGTCACATGAACCACGTCCCAGACAGAGCCAACGCGCGCACGATCCGCCCGGCACGGAGCGGGCTGGACGCAACGGTGCGCGTGCCCGGCTCGAAGAGCATCACCAACCGGGCGCTGCTCCTGGCGGCGCTCGCGAGCGGCCCGTCCGTCCTGCGCGGCGCCCTGGACGCCGACGACACGCAGGCCTTCGCGGGCGGCCTGCGCAGCCTCGGCGTCCCGGTCGTCACGGGCGACGCCGGGGCTTGGCGCGTTGCGGGCGCCGCCGGA
>Ga0207931_1000551_pt1 | contig 13793 bp, 11 predicted proteins | sample NGESurdeep092012_2_FD_184478 | JGI IMG/M metagenome (GOLD analysis project Ga0207931, IMG submission 184478) | Arctic peat soil microbial communities from Barrow, Alaska - NGEE Surface sample 415-1 deep-092012 (SPAdes) | ecosystem: Environmental > Terrestrial > Soil > Wetlands > Peat ...
CGGTGTGTGGCGGGCGGTGTGTGGCGGGCGGTGAATGGCACAGGGCGTTCCCGGCGCCGCCGACGGCCCAGCGCCCGCACTCGGCGCCGGTTTCGTGACCTCGACGCCGCCATATGTCGGCGCCGACACCACAAAACCGGAGCCGAGTGGGGTGCGGAGCCCGAAAAGCGGAGCCGAGTGTGATAACCGCGAAACCGGAGCCCTTGGTCAACCCGTCACACCACATCGACGCCGAGCCGGCGCACCGCTGCCGTCTCCGCTGCCGCACCGATGCCTCGCCCAAGCGCCGGCCCGGGCCAATCACGTGTTGATCTCGAGATCCGCACCGAAGCGGCTATTTGATCAGCGCGATGGCCCCCGAGCTGGCGCGATGTTCTGTTCCGGAAGCTGTTGCCTTCACGGAAATCTCGCGTCAAGGGCCACTGTCGGTGCGGTGTTGTAGCTTCTGTGCATGGGGAAATCGACGGGCCAAGGAACCGTCCGAGCGACCGAACTGGTCGATGAGCTGGCGGCTCAGCAGAAGGTCCTTGCGCAGGCTCAGGCGCGACGCGCCGAGTTGATGATGGAGTTCTCCGACCTTCGCTCTCGCTGCGATCGGCAGGTCATTGCCGCGGCGCAGGCAACTGGACGCGATGCTCGATACAAGGCCGGCGAGTTCGGTGCGATGGAGATCGGTTTGGCAATGCGGGAATCGAAATACTCGGTCCAGAAAGTGCTGGGCATGGCGCGCCGGTTGCGCGCGGAGGCGCCGGATTCCTGGGATGCGTGGTTGGTCGGAGACATCAACCACGACAAGGCCATCCGGATCAACCGCGCGCTGCGGCTGCTGGTTCGGGACGAGTCGAAACAACTGCTCAACCACGTTGTCGTGGACGTCGCGGTCTGTAAGACTCCGGAATTGCTGGGCAGATGGTTGAACCAGTTCATCGCCCGGGTCGAACCCGATCAAACGGACGAACGGATGCGCCGGTCGCTGACCGACAGGTACGTCTCGGTGCGGCCGGACGTGGACGTGGTCAGTTTCATGCACGCCATGGTGTCCTCGGTGGACGCTGTTGCGATCAACCAGGTGCTCACCGCCGTCGCGGCGCTTGCGGAACCCGGCGATTCTCGGAACCTGCAGCAGCGACGGGCAGATGCCCTGGTGGACTTGCTGCTCGGCCGGATCAGCAACGGGTGCGCGACCCGTTGGGACACGAACAGCGATGCCGCGGACGACGACGAACCCGTCGACGAGGAGGGCTCGGACGTGCTCGACGTTGGTGGCCGGACAGATGTGACAGCCGATGTCTACCCTGACGTCTCAAGTCAGGCAGACGGCCCTGGAAGCGACTCCGCCGGCAACGGAGAACTCGGTGCGGACCCGAACCCGAACCCGAACCGAAATCCAGAGATCGGCAACTCCGATGACGGTGACCCCGATGACGGTGACCCCGATGACGGTGACCCCGACGACCGTGACCCCGACGACCGTGACAACGAAGCATCCGTGGCTCCGGAAATCGACGACTGGGAGTTGCCGGCGTCCGCCTTTCGACCCGACCCACCGCTCGCTGCAGTCGGTGCACCCGGCACGGGGGCGGCGCGTCCGACGGCGGGCGTGGGCTCCGTCGGCGGGTCACCCGCAAAGGGCATCACCATCCGGCCGGTGCAGGTGAACATCGGCATTGTCGTGTCGGCAGCGTCGCTGTTCGGGTTCACGGATACTCCGGGCCAGCTGATGGATCGCTCCTCCCTCGTCGCCGCGGACACGATCCGGGATCTCGCAGCGCAGCCGGGCACGCTGTTCCATCGGCTGGTCACCGACGACCGCGGAAACCTGCTCGATGTCACCGAACTCGGCCGATTCCCCTCCCGCAAGCTGGGTTTCGCGATCAGTTACCGCGACGGCGCATGCACCAACCCGATCTGCGCGGTGCCGGCGTGGCGGTGCGACCAGGACCACGTCATCCCGGTACCCGAGGGAGCAACCACCGCAGGCAATCTTGACGAAAAGTGCCGACCTGACCACCGAGCGAAAACGCACGCTGGGCACCGGACTCGGCGTACCGGCCCGCATTCCGGTGAATGGATCACACCCACGGGCCATCGGTATGAAACGCATGACGATCCTTTGCCCTTCGAGCGATTTCCCGACACGGGATGATCATCCAGGTGTCACCCGAGTCGGCCACGATCGCGATGCTGTCCAGGCATTGTCGACGATGGAATTGTCCTGCTATTGACTGACCATGCGACAGGTCGCCGCTTTGGTCGCACTGCCAACTGCCGGTTCGTCCCGGGCACATTGCCGCCCTGGTCACGGTCGACCGAGAGGCATTCGTCCGCACTCCCAAGCCGGCCTGGCCCGGCTGGGCGAAGTCGCAAAGGCCAACGCGGTTGTCGCTGCGAAAGTGTGATGCACTGCTGCCATGTCCTCGTCCGCCGATCGGCCGGTCAATGGCCGCGTCGCGCTGTTCGGTGACGTCGGCGGCCACGCGGCCGAATTGCGATCGGCGCTGGTGCGGCTCGGGGCCGATCCCGAGACGCTGGCCCTGCCGGCCGACCTGACGGTGGTGCAGGTCGGCGACCTGATCCATCGGGGGCCGGATTCGCCCGGTGCCGTGGATATCGCTCGCGTGGTGATGAACGCGCAACCCAGGCAATGGATTCAGCTCGTCGGCAACCACGAAGCGCAATACCTTGCGCCGCCCCGGTTCCACTGGCCGGAGCGGCTGCCGTCGGAGGTCACGGAGACGGTGTTCGAATGGTGGCGGACCCGCCGGATGCGGGTCGCCGTCGCCATCGGAACAGCTGACGGGCACGACTACCTGGTGACCCATGCGGGACTCACCGAGGGGTATTGGCGACACTTCGTCGGTGAGCCGGCCACCGCCGCGCTGGCGGCGAGGTCACTGAATTCGATGATCGGCAGGCTGCACGAATCCTGGCTGTTCCGCGGCGGAGTGATGGTCACCGGGGAGGTCGACCTCTCCGCCGGCCCGCTGTGGGCCTCCGCTCCGGACGAACTGCTGCCGTCCTGGCTGGCGTCGACGGAGCCGGCGCCGTTCGACCAGGTGCACGGCCACAGCAGCACGGTGGACTGGGCGACCGGCCGCGAATACGGCCGGCCCGAACTCAGCGGATTGATCTCGGAGGACACGGTGCGCCGGCACGCAACGGCGATCGTCGAGGGACGCCGGATCATCGGGATCGACCCCGGTCACGGGCGCCGTCCGGCCAAGACATGGGCGCCGCTGGTGCTCGACGGCGCCCACGTCCTGTAGCGGTCAGGCGGGTTGCCGAGAACCCTGCACAGCCCCCACCGCAGCTGCGATCACCGGCCCGTGTCCGCTGACGTAACTCCGGATGAGGTCCGGCAGCCCGGGCAGCTCCGATTCCTCCAAGAGCAGAGTGGGCGCCGGAACGACCGCGCCCAGTTCCGAGAGCACCGGCCGCAGTTGCAGGTCGGCCAGCTGGCGGTGCGCGGGGCCGCCCGACACGGTCACCGGCACCACCACCGTAGAGGCAAGCGAGCCGGCCGGCAGCACGTCGAGGAAGAGTTTGAGCAGCCCGGTGAAGCTCGCCTTGTAGGTCGGCGTCGCGATGACGAGCAGGTCGGCGACCTTGACGTCGGCCGCCGCCTGCGCGGCCGCTTCCGAGAGCCGCCAGGGTGCCAGCAGGCCGTCGGCGATGTCCGCCAGATCGATGATCGTCCGGCGGGCACCGTCGAACCGTTCGGCCAGCGCATCCGTCAGAGTGCTTGCTGCGGAAAGGGTTCGGGAACCCGGCTTGGGATTGCCGACCAGGGTGATCAGCGAAAGGGCGCTCACCGGGCGGCGGGCCCGGTGACCCTGACCGGCGCCAACTCGCCGGCCGTCACGGCGAGCGACAGGTCGTTCCCCGGCACGGGCGCCGGACAGGTGCCGAACTCGGTGAACGCGAAGGGCAGGTTGACCGCGCGGTTGAAATCGATCACCAGGCTGCCGTCGTCGCTCGGTGCGGACGTGGCCACCACCCGCCAGGGCGCGGTCTGGGTCCCGTTGGTGAGATCTCGGAACGAGACGAAGAGCCGGTCGTCGGGTCCGCGGGTCGCGGTCAGCGAGTACGGCCGGCCGTTCACCTCGAAGCCGACAGTCCCGACGGCCGTGACGTTCTGCCGCAGATCGTCACGAGCGGTGTCCACGGTGACAGCCCGCGGAGCGTCGAAAGCGGTGAACGTCGCTGGCACCTGCCAGGCCTCGCTGACCGGGAAAGCCGGGATGCCTTGGAAAGCGGCTAGTTCCGGGCCCTGTGGGTCGCGGACCCGGACCGCGTACCGCCCACCGCGCAGCACCAGCTCCACCAACACTTCTCGGTGCCGCAGCCAGAGCAGGGAACCGGCCTCGGGGACCTCTGCGGTGACCTCGCCGTGAACGGACTCACCGGCCTGCGGCCCGGCGGCCAACCTCAGGCCATCGGAAACGTCGGCGAAGACCGCGGCCAGCAGGGCGCCGTCGCGGCGTTGGACGCGCAGCGCGCCCGGTAGGCCGGGCAGCGCTGCGGGGGACTCGTCGAGCCACTGGAAATGCGTCAGGCTGAGCCAGCCGTGGGGGACGGCGAGATCGCGTTGGCGAGAGATGTGCCATCTCTTCCAGGCCACTTGGAGGTCCGTGAGCTGCCCGCCGACGGGCTGGTCGAGCTGTGGGGCCGATACGTCGTGTGCGATGGTCATGGGGTTCTCTCCTTCGGGTTCAGGCTGGCCGGTTCGGGCTGGCCGGATCAGGCTGGGCGGGACCAGGCTGGGCGGGATCAGGCTGGGCGGGACCAGACAGCCGCGGGCAGCGGCTGATGGTTCGTTCGCACGTGTTCGGCGTCGCGTTTGGCCACCTCGTCGCGGACCAGCGGGATCACATATCGCCCGAAATCGATGGCGTCGTCATAGATGTCGTAGCCGCGTGCGGACAGGATCCGAACGCCGAGGTCGTAGTAGTCCAGCAGTGCGGCGGCCACCGTCTCCGGAGTGCCCACCAGGGCGGTGGAATTGCCGCCCCCGCCGGTGGCCGTGGTCGGTGCCGTCCACAACGCGCGATCGTGGCGATCCGCGTCCGCCGAAGCCGCCAGCAAACGCTGCGATCCGGCGTTCTCCGGTGTCGTTCCCGGGGCGCGCAACCGGCCGCGGGGGTTGCCGTTCTGTGCTGCCGTGATGCGGCCGAGGATCGATTCCGCCTTGGCCCAGGCCAGTTCCTCGGTCGGCGCGATGATCGGCCGGAAGGCCACCTGCAGGATCGGTCTCTCGGAGCGGCCCGCCGCTGCCGCGGCTGCGTCGATCGAAGCGATTTGCTCGCTGGTACCGGCGAGTGGCTCGCCCCACAACGCGTAGATGTCCGACTCCGCGGCACCGACGGCGTACGCGGCCGCCGACGATCCACCGAAGGAGATCCGCGGGCGGGGTTGCTGCACGGGGAAGATGTCCGAGGCGAAATCCTTGATCTGGTAATGCTGTCCGTCGTAGTTGAACGGTTGGTGCGACGTCCAGGCTCGCGTGACGATCTGGATGTACTCGCGGGTCCGCTCGTACCGGGTGTCCTTGTCCAGGTAGTCACCTTCGGCGGCCTGGTCGGCCGTGGATCCACCGGTGATGAAATGCACCTCGAACCGGCCGCCGGAAAGGTGATCGAGAGTGGCGAATGTCTTGGCGGCGTAGGTGGGTGCCGAGACGTTCGGCCGGTGCGCGAGGACCAGGTTGATCCGCTCGGTGTGCGCGGCGATGTACGCGGCAACCTGCGCGGGGTCGGGGGAGCCGGAATGGCAGGCGAACAGGATGCGGTCCCATCCGTTGTCCTCGTGAGCTCTGGCGAGCTTTCTGGTGTAGTCCAGGTCCAGGCTTACGCCGGTGCGGGGGGTGACCTCGCTGGCCGGGTTGGTGCCAGCGATTCCGAGAAATTCAACCGGCATTGTTTGACTCCATCTCGCGGGTGGATTGCACGAGCCGCAGGATGTCCCTGGCGACCCGGTCGTTCTGGCGGAATCCGGGGCCGTTGAAACCCGGCCTGGAGAACCCCGCCGATCCGGCAGAGCCGGACACGGACGGGCCGAGCAGGAACAGCCGATCGTGAATCGAGCCGTCCGCCCGGATTGCCCGGCAGCGCTCGTCGGCGAGCAGTTGACCGCCGCTGGGCGATCCGCCGTCGGGCTCGGTGATGTCCTCGGCGGCCAACTGCCCTCCGGCCAGCAGGCCCTTGATCACCGGGTCGGTGGCCGCGCGGACGTCGGGACGGGGGAGCCGGGCATCGACGAGCGCGCGGGCGACGATGCCGCCGGCCGCCGCCGGAGACGATCCGACGAAAATGCCGTTCCGGACGCTGATCTGCAGATCCGGCCCGGCGAAATGCAGCAGCCCGGCGTCGTGCAGGGCGAGCATCTCGGCCAGCCGCCGCGGTGGCGGTCCGCTCGCGAGGAACGAGAAGAACCCGTGGAACTCGTCCTCGACGAAGCGCAGCCGATCGGCGGGGGCGATGCGGCCGGCGGTGATCGCCCACGCCAGCACCCCGTAGACGGTGAGCAGGGCGTCGAAGACCGCGGCGTCGGCGGAATGGTAGGGGTCGGCCCGCCGCATGATGTCGGCCCGGATGTACTCGGCGACCGTGTCTCGCAGGTCGTCCCGGGAACCGAAATGCATTCCGGCGAGGGGCTTGTCGATCGCCAGCAGGTCGAACCGATCCTCGCGTTTGGGCACGGCCTGCTCGACGGCCCTCGAAAAGGCTTGGCTGCCGACGACTGCGGCATCCAGCAGGGGGGAGAACTCCTCCCAGCTGATCAGCGTGCGCTCCGGGTACACCTGGAAGAGGTGGCGGTAGTTCGCGGCGGTGAGTTCCTTGGCCATCAGCGGCCACAGCTCCCGGCGGAAATCGCACGGGCGGCGGCCGTCACCGATCGCGGTGATGGCCTCTGTGGTGAAATGCCGCGGCGGGACGGGCGCCCGGCCGGGCACGGTGTAGCTGATCTTCGCGTGGTACGGCACACCGCGCCGCGAACCGACATGCAGGACCGGTTCCCGACCGCTGGGCCGATACGTCAGCGTCCCGTCGTCGTTCTCGGTGAACCTGCCACCGCGGCCCTCGCCCAACAGCACCATCACGTCGACGAACGCCAGGCCGAAACCGCGGACCAGGACCGGATCGCCCGCCCTGAGGTCGGACAGGTCGATGTCGGCGGTATAGCCCGGCGGCAGGTACGTCAGCCCATGGTCCTTCGCCGCCGCGGTCAACCGGGCCTCTTCGGCGGTCAGTTCCCGGTCGAGAAAGCCCTGGGCGAGGACGACGACGTCGGCAGGCAGTTCTGTGCCGTCGGCCAGTCGGACGCGCTGCTGCGTGCCGTGCTCGCTGACATCGACGGCGTGCGTGCGATGTTCGGTCACCCGCACCTGCCGGGGGAGCGAGGACACCGCCCTGGCGTAGGCCCACCGTAGGTAGTGCGACTGGATCTGCCTGCTGGCGAAGTCCGCAGGGCCGGTGTGCGCCGCCGGAACGCCGAGTCCGGCCGCGTCCAGGATGTCGCGGCCGGGGCCGGCCACCCATTCCGCCAGCGAAGGTCCCGGCACGATCGGGCCCTCGCAGGTCACCGACTCATCGGTGAAGATGGTCACCTCGGCCGTGGTCGAGTTCATCCACAGCAGCGGCGATTGGGTCGTCCGCCAGATCCGCCCGCCACCGGCCGGGAAAGGATCGACGATGTGGATGTCCACGCCTGATAAACCCAACAGTTCCGGTGCGCTGGCCGCGATGCGCTCCAGGATGCCCACGGTGCGCGGGCCGCCCCCGACGAACACCAGGGACTTGACCTGTTGCAGGCGAGGGGCTCTCGTCATCGTCGCGCGCCATTGACGGTGCCCCGAACGGTGATCGCGTGCACCTGCCGCCGGGTGTCAGGGTCCAGCGGCACGGCCCATTCAGGGTGCCACTCCGGCAGGCCTGCCCCGGGAACGAGTTCCTTGGCGAAAGCCAGCGGACCGATCGTCTCCGGGTCCGCGCTCTGGTCGAACCGCGGAACGTAGCCGCTGGCCAGATACAGATCCCGGGCCTCCGCCTGTCGCGGCCCGGTCGTCAGATGCACGCGCAGGTAACCGAGTTCGGCGGCCGCGGCCTCCAACTCGGCCATCACCCGTCGTGCCAATCCGCGCCGGCGGTGCTGGTGCGAGGTCCAGACCCGTTTCACCTCAGCGGTTTTCTCGTCGTACCGGCGGATCGCGCCGCCGGCCACCGTGACGCCGCCCTCCACCAGCACGACGAAAAGACCCTCGGGTGGGAGGAAGTCGGTGGCCGGTACCTCGGTCAGTTGGGTGTTCGGCGACGGCTGGCCGTAGCGGGTCCCGTACTCGATCACCAGGTCGGACAGCAACGGGGCCAGCGCCGGGTCGCCAGGAATCACCCGACGGGCCTCGATGTCGGGGTGACCGGCAACGGCAGATATCCTTGGCCCGCCCGTGGAGTCCACCCGGCCGGGCAACGGCGCGGTCGGCGCCGGCCTGGCGCCGACCAGGTCGAGGAATTCGTCGGTGACCTGAGCCAGCGGGGTCAGCGAACTCGGATCGATCACCAGCCCGCCATCGGCGAAAACCCTGATGTGCGAGGAGGGAACGAACCAGCCCTGCCCGACGTGCGCGGCGCCGAGCGCGGAAAGGATGGGCCGCAACGCGTAATCAACGGCGAGCACGTGCGCCGGAGATCCGCCGGTGACGATCGGCAGCACCGACTTGCCGCGAAAAGCGAACTCCGGCAGCACATCCAGGAAGACCTTGAGTAGCCCGGAGTACGCGGCCTGGTACACCGGGGTGGCGACCACCAGGGCGTCGGCCGCGGCCACCGCCTCGATGGCCTCGGCGATCTCCGGGTCGGAGCTGTCAGCGGCGAGCAACGGGCCGGGCGGCAATTCCCGCACCGGCAGGGTTCGCACGGTGTGCCCGGCGGCCAGCAGCCGGCGATTGACGTGGGACAGCACGGCGTGGGTGCTGGAAACTGGCTGGGGGCTGGCCGAAATGCTCAGAAAGGTTGCCATGGTGCTCCCCTCAACTCCCCTGCCGGATCTGGTGGGTGGCTGGTGCCAGCGCCGCGCCCGGTGGCGTGCTGGCGCGCCGGCCGAACGCGAACTCCGCAGGCGCCCTTGCTGCACCACTGACCAGGCCGGCGGCCAGTTCCCCGATGGCGGGAGTGAATTTGAAGCCGTGTCCCGAGAAACCCGCCAGCACCGTAACCGGCCCGGTCCGGTCGACGATGAAATGGTGGTCGGGAGTGGTGGTGTACAGGCAGGTTGACGCCTTCGCGCTGACCGGGTCCACTCCCGGTAGCCAGATGGCGGCATAGTCCTGCAGCCGGGTGATGCCTGCCCGATCCGGCAGGAAATCCCGGGTATCCGGGTCGACCTCCGGGCCGGAGCCGTGCTCGCCGATCTTCACGCCGTCGGGCGAACTCAGGCCGTAGATCCCGCCGGTGCCGGGTGCGGTGGCCAGATCCGCGCCGGGATGGTGGATGAAGCTCGGCCAGTCGACCGGCTCGCCGACGGGCGCGAAGTGCGCCGGTTGCTCCTGCGTCGTGCGCAGTGCCGGAAGTTCGTCGCGGAGACCCGGGAGCGCTTCGAGCACCTTTGAGGTCCACGCGCCGGCCGCCACCACGGCCTGGTCGAAGCGCAGGTGCCCAGAGTCCGTGACCACCCGGACGCCCGACGGCAGGAGACGCAGCCCGGTCGCCGTGGTGTCGTGCCACACGTCCGCTCCAGCGGCCACCGCCTGCCGTTGCAATGCGGCGACCGCTCCATCGGCATCGATCCGGCCGGCCGCCGGGTGGTGTAGCACCATGGTGTCGAACCTGATACCGGGCCAGCGCAGCGCGGCCTCCTTCGGGCGCAGCAGCGAGTTGTCCACCCCGGCCTCGGTGAGCGCCCTTGACAGCGCGAAGACCTCGGCCGGATGCCCGTGGTCGACGGCGCCGGTGCGGGTGTAGACCCGGCCGCCGTCGAGCCGTTCCAACTGGCGCCAGAGCCGGTCGGCCCTGGTTGCCAGGTTGATGTAGCGCCGGTGGGCGTAGGCGTGCCGGAAAATCCGGCTGCTGCCGTGCGAGGCGCCACGCCGGTGGCCGGGCCCGAACTGCTCGAAGAGCACCACCCGATGGCCGCGCAGAGCCAGTTGCCACGCCGCGGCGGAGCCCATCGCTCCGCCGCCGATCACGGCCACCGAGGCTGGTGAATGTGCGGGTGAATGTGCTGGTGAATAGGCAGCCATCTGATCACCCGGTCTTCGGCAGGCCCTGCGGGTTGACCTCGGAGGTCGGCACCGCTTCGCTGGCCAGGTTCCAGCGATCGAGAACCTGCTGGTACGTGCCGTTCTCGATGGCGTGGTTGATCGCGTCGGCGAAGGCCTTGACCAGACCGTTGTCTTTCTTGGTCAGCACCGCGATCTTGCCTTCCAGCGCGTCACCCGCTCCGGAGAAGGTACCGATGACTTCGCTTTCACCGGTGGTCGCTCCGTGGTACCGCGCAGTCGGATTGGGACCGAAGTAGGCGTCGATCCGGCCCGAGGACAGCGCCAGGTAGTAGTCGGTGGAGTTCTGGAAATACTTGATGTCGACCGGCGCAAGGCCTTCCGCGACATTCTGATTGTTCCAGTCGACCAGGATCTTCTCCTGGTTCGTCCCCGAGCCCACCGCGATCACCTTGCCGGCGACGTCCTGCCGCTTGTCGACCGTCCAGCCGGATCCCTTTTTCGCCTCCAGCGCCAGGGTGTCCAGCCGATAGGTGGCGAAGTCGTTCTTTTCCTTTCGCTCCTCGGTGACGGTGACGTTGGAGATGAACGCGTCGACCTCGCCGGAGTCGATCCTGACGAAATTCTGCGCCCAGTCGGCGGCGCTGATATCGACCTTCAGGCCGAGGACATCCGCGATGAGGTAGGCGAAGTCGACCTCGGATCCGATGATCGTGGTGTCGTCGGTGGCGTAGAAGCGCAACGGCGGAGCAGTTCCGGCGCTACCCGTGACCAACAACGTGCCCCGGTCACGGATCTCCTGAGGCACTTCGGCAGCGATGGCATCGACCTTGTCGGTGGTCACCCGGTTCTGTTCCGGGCTGAGGTTGAAGCCGGGGGCCTGCGCGGCCGCCGGGGAGGCGGTGCCGGTGGTGGTCGATCCTGCGTCAGTGGAGGCAGTGGAGGCCGTGGAGCTAGCGGTGCCGTCGGATCCTCCGCACGCGCTGACCGCCAGCGCAACGGCGACCAGTGCCGAGCCAAGGGCGAGACCGCGGTGAGTACGGGAGAACATGATGGTCCTTTCGAGAGTGTTTCCCAGGACGGGTGTCCGGGCAGTTGGGTCATGCGGAGGTCAGAGCACTTTGGCGATGAAGGCCTTGGTTCGTTCCTGTTGAGGGTTGTCCAGCACCTGCGACGGAGGGCCCTGCTCGACGACCACGCCCTCGTCCATGAAGACGACCGTGTCGGCAACTTCGCGGGCGAAACCGATCTCGTGGGTGACGATGATCAATGTGCGACCCTGGAGGGCCAATTGCCGGATGACCTCGAGGACTTCGCCGACCAGTTCGGGATCGAGGGCGGAGGTCGGTTCGTCGAAAAGGATCACTGCCGGATGCAACGCCAGTGCCCGGGCGATCGCCACCCGCTGCTGCTGGCCACCCGACAGTTGCCGCGGGTAGGCGTCGATCTTGTCGGCGACCCCCACGCTGGACAGGAGCTCGCGGGCTTCCGCTTGAACCTCCTTGCGGTCCCGGCGCAACGCGGAAACCGGTGCCTCCACCACGTTGTCCAGCACGGTGAGGTGCGGGAACAGGTTGAAGTCCTGAAAGACGAAGCCCACCTTGGAACGCTGCTGCAGGACCTCACGCTCGTGCAGTTCGTGCAGCTTCCTGCCCTTCAACCGGTAGCCGACCGGCTCGCCGTCGACCAGGATCAGGCCGGCGTCGACCTTCTCCAGATGGTTCAGCGTCCGCAACAGTGTCGACTTTCCCGAGCCGGACGGGCCGAGGATCGCGGTGACCTCGCCCCGCCGGACGGTGAGTTCGACACCACGCAGCACATGCAGGGCGCCGAAAGACTTGTGCACCCCCCGCACCTGGACGGCGGGCCGGGGGGTGGTGGTCATTGCAGTCACTTCAGGCCCCCGTAGGTGGCTTCCTGACGGGCCGCGTTGATGGTGCTGAGCCTGCGCTGCAATTTCTGCCACGGCGTCAGCGGGAGGTTCCGCAGGGCTCCCTTGGCGTAGTGCCGTTCCACGTAGTACTGGATGACCGAGAGAATCGTGGTCAGCACGATGTACCAGACCGTCGCCACCATGAGCAGCGGTACCACCCGGCCGCTCCGGCCATAGATCACCTGAACCTGGTAGAAGAGTTCGGCGATGGCCATCGTCGAGACGATCGAGGTGCCCTTGAACAGGCTGATCACCTCGTTGGCCGCATTGGGCAGGATGCCCCGCATGGCCTGCGGCAGAACGATCTTGAAGAACTGCCGACGCTTCGGGATGCCCAGCGCGGCAGCGGCTTCCAGCTGACCCTGGTCGACCGAGAGGATCCCGGCGCGAATGATCTCCGCCGAGTAGGCGGCCTGGTGCAGACCCAGACCCAGGGTGGCCGCTGCCATCCCGCTGATCGCGTTGTTGACGTCGATGGTCACGAAGGACGGCCCGAACGGCACCCCGACCGACAGGGTCTGATAGAGGTAGGCGATGTTGAACCAGAACAGCAGCTGGACGATCAGCGGGATCGACCGGAACGCCCACACATAGGTCCAGGAAATGGTTTGCAGCACAGGATTCTTCGACAGTCGTGCGGCGGCCAGCCCGACGCCGAGGGCGAACCCGAGCACCGTTCCGTAGATCGTCAGCTGGATGGTCAGGCCCAGCGCCTTGATCACCGCGGGTGCGGTGAAGTACTGGCCGAAGGTCGACCAGTCCCAGCCCGGGTTGGTGATCAGGCCGTTGATGAACATGGCGACCAGGATCAGCGCACCGATCGCGGCCACCCAGCGCCAGGGGTGCCGGGCTCTCACCACGGTCAGGTCGGCCGGGTCGAGATCGAAGATGTCGTCCTGCGGCCCTTCCACAGAGGGTCGTGTGGGCGCGGTGGGTGCACTCCGATGCCGCAACGGTGATGTCGTCATGAGTCGTCCTTGCTGGAGTCCCTGGCCAGGAACGTGTGCGGATTAAGAATTCCCCGTGGGTCGAAGACCGCCTTCAGGCTTCGCTGCAGATCCAGGCTGGACTGGCCGATCTCGTCGGCCAGCCATGGCCGTTTCGTGATGCCGACGCCGTGTTCCCCGCTGGCGGTGCCACCCAGGTCGATGGCGGTGCGGACCAACTCGTCGGCGGCGGTCGCCAGGGCAGCGGGTGGGACTCCGCCGTCTGTCGGTCGTTTGGGCACCGAGAAGGCCGGATGCAGGTTGCCGTCTCCGGCATGTGCCACTACCGCGGCGTCAAGGCCGTGCCGGCGCCCGATCTGCTCGATGGCGGCGAAGATGTCGACCAGCGCGGACCGGGGGACGGCGACGTCCTCGCCGACGAACCACAGGTCGGACAACGGGCCACGGCCGCTGCGCCGCAACCACAGGTAGCGCTCGGCCGCCGCCTCGTCGGGGTAGTCGACGGTCCCGCCGGCAGCCTCGCAGACAGCGGACAGCGCCTGCCCGATCAGGGTGATCTCCTCATCGGCGCCGTACCCATCGGTCTGTACCAGCAGCAACGCGCCGCCGCGGACCGCCAAGTCGGTGCCCTGCGCCCGGTCGATGCCCGCCAGCACGGCCCCGTCCAGCAACTCCAGGACGCTGGGCTGGACCCGGGATC
>Ga0207931_1000552_pt1 | contig 13790 bp, 12 predicted proteins | sample NGESurdeep092012_2_FD_184478 | JGI IMG/M metagenome (GOLD analysis project Ga0207931, IMG submission 184478) | Arctic peat soil microbial communities from Barrow, Alaska - NGEE Surface sample 415-1 deep-092012 (SPAdes) | ecosystem: Environmental > Terrestrial > Soil > Wetlands > Peat ...
TTGGAGCAGGAACGCCAGCGCCGGGAGCAGTGTGCCTAGATAGACGGCCAGGACCAGCTCGCCATAACCAGCTCCAGATAGTCGCATGGGCGGAACAGCATAGGCTATTAAAAAAATGAACGCTAATATAAGCAGAATATCGGCGGATAGGTTGAGCGAGCGGGTCAGCAGCAGGGTCAGGATCGCTACGACGGAGAAGGTCAAGGCTGCATAGGAGACCTGCAAGAGCGTCACCCGGAATCGTTCACGTTGACGGGGTGTCTCACTTTGCGCCAGCGGCATCAACGGCAGGCGGAAATACTCATCGAAGAGAGAGGCTGCGCCCAATAAAGCCAGGACTGCCAGCAGCCCCAGCCCGAAGGAGGCGGTGCGGATCGGCTGGCCAAGGTAATGGGCGATGCCCGCACCGAGAGCGTAGGTCAGTGCGGCGAGGAGCAGGAGAATGGGACGGGAGAGTTTCAAGAGCGATTTGAACAAATAATCACCACAACAGATAAGAAAACGATTTAGATCAGAGAGTACCCGCCATCCACGACGACCGTCTGGCCGGTGACGGATGGGTTATCGAGCAGGAACACTAGAGCGTCGGCGACTTCCTCCAACGAGGCGGGACGTTTGAGCGGTAGACGATCCACCAGTTTTTCCCACTCCTCCGGCGTGACATCCTCCGAGGGCAGCACTAGTCCTGGCGCGATGGCATTGACACGAATGCCCGGTGCATAAGCCTTTGCCAGCAAGCGCGTCAGCGTCTCCAGTGCAGACTTGCTGACCACGTAGGCCGGATAACCCGCCCAGAGTTTGTGCGCGCCCACATCGGTGATATTGACAATGAGCCCGCTTTCCACCATTCGCTCGGCGGCCTGTTGCGCCAGGAGGAACGGGGCGCGCAAGTTAAGCGCGAAGGTGGCATCCCAGTCCGCAGGAGAGGTGGCGCGAATGTCGGTCCGCTGCATAACGGAGGCAGAGTTCACCAGAACTTTAAGTTGATGAGGAAGAGAATCGAGGGCCGAGAGGAGAGAAAAGAGATTGGTGTTGTCTGTCAGGTCGGCTTGCTCCAGGTAGGCTGGCACACCGAGAGCGCGGATTTCATCCGCAGTGGCGGTGGCTCTGTCAGCAGAGTGCTGATAATGTAGAAGAATAGCATAACCGCGTCGCGCCAAGGTCAGGGCGAAGGTTTTACCAAGTCGGTGGGCTGCACCGGTGACAAGGGCAATAGGCTGTCCGTCCATGTCTATGTTTTACCACAAAAATAAGAGCAGGGGCGACATAGATGTCGCCCCTGTAAAATGTATGAGAAATCTTTTTATTTCCTAAAGAAATTTGAGATAAAGAACCACACGTTGGCTGGTCTCTCCGCCAAGCGCCGCATGAAGTACGGATACCAATGTGAGCCATACGGGACGTAAATCCGCACCGGGTAGCCTTCCTTGAAGTACTGCACCTGCAGGTCGCGCCGGATGCCAAAAAGCATCTGGAACTCAATCGCCTGCTTGGGCAGGCTGACTTTCTCTGCATAAGTTCTGGCAAAGTCTAGACGCTTTGGATCGTGCGAACCGATGGCCGGGATGGGCGGAATGCACCCATCAGCGCTCAGAGTTGGGGAACCGGCTACTTTGGCGGCATCAATCATGATCTGGGACAGCAAATCAAAATTGGCATCCACATCCGCCTTTTTGGGGAAAGCCAATTCGGGTGGTTCTTTATAGGCGCCTTTTACCAGGCGAAAACAGGCTCCCGCATCGAGCAGCTCGCGCGTATCCTTCTCGGTGCGGTACAGATACGATTGGACAACCACCCCGGTGTTCTTGAAGCCTTTGCTGTGCATCTCCCGGTATATGCGTAGCGTCTTGTCCGTGTAAGGTGTATCTTCCATGTCGATACGTACGAAATTCTTGTACTCCCTGGCGCGGGCGAGGATCCGCTCCAGATTTTGCGCACACAGGCTTTCGTCCAGGGCGAGGCCGATCTGCGTCAGCTTGACCGAGACATTAGCACGTACGTCGTCGGCATTAATCTGATCCAGCAATTCGATGATATCGTCAGCCGCCTTAATGGCTTCTACGGGCGTCGAAGTGCTTTCCCCCAGGTGGTCCAGGGTGGCATTGATTCCAATTGAGTTGAGTTCACGAACGACATTGATCGCATCTCCAATCGTGTTCCCCGCTACAAACCGGCTAGCTGCCCGCCAGGCAAACCTCCAACCAACGACAAATCGCTGCGCCCAGGCAGCCTTGGAAAGGTAGATCAAAAAAGAGCGGAGCATGGTTATCCTCGTTCGTGGATTTTTGAACTATTGCAGTACGATTGTAGCACAACTGCCCATAGTGAGTGTGTTATACTTTTTACCCGTATAGCATGATGAATATCACTAATTTGGTTTTCTTGGAGGTACTGTGAGATTACGCGGTTCTTCCCTTTTCCTGCGTGGAATTTCCTTGGTTTTCATACTCTTTGCGGCTGTTGTGACGGTCATTCAAGTGGTGCAATACAGCATTTCACGGTACAACTACCCTCCCGATATGACTATCGACAATGTTCCCGTTGGCGGGCTGGACCCTCAGTCTGCCGCGCAGAGATTGCTACAGGTCTACGCCCTGCCGGTCGAAATTCATTACGGCGATGCGGTTATTGATCTGGACCCCGGTCTTATTGGTTTTCAACTGGATACCGAGAGTATGCTGGCTGCCGCCGACTTGCAACGCACTGGGGCATCCTTCTGGGGTGGATTCTGGGACCACCTGTGGAATCGACGTTCCCCCGCTCGTCAAATTCCGTTGGTTTCATCCTATTCAGAAGCCCGCCTGCGCGCATACCTGCAAGATGAAATCTCCGCTCGTTATGATCAGCCACCCACCCCTGCCCAACCAATACCCGGAACAGCCAATTTCACCCCGGGCACACCCGGCCAAACAATGGATATTGACCGCGCCGTTGCGCTGATCGAGAGCGCCCTGCAATCTCCAGACCAACGTATAGTCATACTTGCATCCCAGAGTACGGTTGCGGGTCGCCCGTCCCTTGAAACGCTGCAAATCCTACTCAAACAACTGATAGACCAAAGCGGCTTCGACGGCCTGGTAGACCTTTACTTCCTCGACCTCCAGACACAGGAAACCATCCACTTCGCATACCAGGCCGGACAGGATATTTCAGTAAACCCGGATATTGCTTTCTCGGGTGCCAGCACGATTAAAATCCCGATCATGGTTTCAGTGTTCCGTTACTTCAATAGCCAGATTAGCCCTGAAATTGATGCCCTGTTGAAAGACATGATTCGCTCTCAAAACGGAAACAACTCAGCCGACAGCTTGATGGCCGCCATAGATCCGGGGCGCGGACCGCTAGTTGTCACCGAGACGATGCAACAACTCGGCCTGGAAAACACCTTCATCTCCATGTATTATGCGCTCGGTTCCATCCCGTTGCAGCACTACAACACACCGGCAAATTCCCGTCTGGATATCAACACCAACCCGGATACCTTCATCCAGACCACGCCCTCCGAGATGGGCGTCCTGCTCGAAGATATTTACCTGTGCGCCCAGACCGGTGGTGGTTCTTTGGTGGCGGCTTTCCCCGGTCAGATTGATCAGGCTGCCTGCCAGCAGATGATCCAATATCTGCAGGAAGACAAGCTCGGTGCATTGATCCAGGGCGGTGTCCCGGAGGGGACGATCGTTGCCCACAAGCATGGCTGGGATAACAACATGAACAATTTCAGCGATTCCGGCATCGTTTACACACCGGGTGGTAATTATATCCTGACCATCTACGCCTATCATCCGGTGCAGGCCCTCTGGAATATTGTCTCACCGCTGTATGCTGAACTTTCACGCGCAGTTTACAACTACTTTAACCTGCCATCGCAGTAAATTCTGGCCCCGTTATCAATCTGATGGCGGGGCTTTTTGTTGCGTCTCTTCCTCGAATCTTGAGAAATCCGCAGGAGCCGTTATCGAAAACTGTTTGCAAGAAGAGTAATCAGCTTACCTTACGCAAAACGTCCCGCAGGTTTCTTTACCTTGCATTATTAGAACATTTGTTATATATTTAAGGCCAACTGCACTTCCCTGATGTCCTCCTTCCTTGAATTTTGAGACAAGGTTTTTATAAATGGCGAAAACACATATTTTGCAGGTTTTTTTCTATAAAAATCCCCCTGAAAAATGGGCCGTTTACCCCTATATTCGTTCCTGTTCGTTTTGGCATCGCCGTTTTTACTCAAAAATCGAGGGAACATGCAAATGAACCTGACTGTCCAGCAATGGCAAACCATCCATTATCTGATGCCTCCCGTTCACCAGAGGCACGGTATCTAATTTTGCCCAAACCTGCGAGACGGTGCGTAACATAAGTAATCAGTATATAATCAAGCTATGAGTCAAACCTTAAGCCTCTACCGCCTCCAGCAGGCCGATAGCCAGATAGACCGCACCCAAGCCCGCCTGCAAGCCATCCAGAAAACGCTGGAAGATGATGCCGAATCGAGTCTAGCAAAAGAACGGGATGATACAACTAACACCATCTGCTATTCCGCTGACCAGGCGCTGAAACAGGCCGAGGCTGATGCACAGAACCAGCGCATCAAAATCGAACAAACCGAGGCCAGTCTCTACGGCGGCAAGGGCCACAGCCCAAAGGAATTACTGGATTTACAAAACGATGTGGCTTCTCTCAAACGCCACCTGATAACACTGGAAGACATCCAACTGGAAGCCATGCTGACTGCGGAAAAATCCTTGTCTGCGCAAAAGGCCGCTCAAGCAGAGTTGCTGTCTGTCCAAAATCATTCGGCAGAGCGAAACCGGGGCCTGCACGAGGAACAAACAGCACTCCAAAAAGAACTGGAAAAACTCTTCTCCGAACGCGCCGCAGCGGCCGGGCCGATCCCGCTAGATGCCCTCGGACTATATGACCAATTACGCCAGCAGCGGCGCGGAATCGCAGTAGCCGTTATCAGCGAAAACTCATGCTCTGCCTGCGGCTCTGGATTATCGGCGGCACAAATGCAATCCTCCCGCGCCTCCAAGCAAATGGCTCTCTGCCCGTCCTGCGGGCGCATCCTTTACGGAAGTTAACTCCTATCACAGATGATGTATGTGCTTCCGCTTTCCCAATATTGATATTTTCTCCTTCTGGTTAGGATTTATTCTTGCATCCCTGTCTTGGTGGATCCTCTCCATGCTTCGTCCCGCCTTCCAACACTTGCGCCCAATGGCACAAGCGAAGCAAGCTGAAAAGAAAGAAAAAATCCACGCCAGCAGCGAAGTCGAGGAGCGCTATCGTCAGAGCGTTTTACTCCAGGCTCAAGGTCAGCTCTTCCGCTTATGGTTTTGGCCGCTTTCAGGTACTCTGGTCAGAAGTATTGATTATCTTTTTGAAAACCGAATACGATCAATGGGCAATCCACAACGCCGCTCTGTCTGCAAAAGCCGACTGAATCGCCTTGGATCATCGCCTTCTCTGGAAAGCAGGGGTTGGGCGTATCGCCTGACAAGCCGCCCACCGATCTGTTACTGATGGCGTTTATATCCGGCACGGAAGAAGAACGCCTGGCTTCCCTCGCCTACCTGCGCATGATGCCTTTAGAAGCCGTCTTTGGTGCACTCTTTCAAGCCATATAGGGCAGCGATCCTGCCCTGCGCGAAGCCGTCTTCTAGACCGTCAACGAGATAACCGCGCGCGGCGTTGATGTTCCGGACTCGGTTCAATTTGGAGTAGGCTACTAATGCTTATCACCCATGTCACACTCGTTACCTGAGCGCTGCCGAACCAAATCCTTGGCGAAGAAGCGATTTCCGTAAAGGCAAAAGAACTCGCAGACCGGGTTTATAAAAAATACTGGGAGAAATTGAAATGAGTAATACACCCATTTTGATGACCCTCGCTGTACTCGGCGGGACTGGCAAAGAAGGCAAAGGTCTCACTTATCGTTGGGCAAAAGCCGGATACCGGGTATTAATCGGTTCGCGCGTACAGGAAAAGGCCCAGGCGGTCGCTGTAGAATTGACCGATCTGCTCAGCGGTGAAGCCGCCATCGAAGGGACTACCAATCTGGCCGCTGCTCAGCGCGCCGATATAGTCGCCCTGGCTGTCCCTTACGCCGCCCACCGCAAGACGCTAGAGTTGGTCAAGGATGCGCTGAAAGGTAAGATCCTGATTGATGTGACAGTGCCGCTCGTCCCGCCAAAAGTAACCAAGGTGCAGATGCCGCTGGCCGGTAGCGCCGCGCAGGAAGCGCGCGAAATCCTGGGCAAAGAAGTGCAAGTGACCTCCGCCTTCCAGAACATTTCATACGAACATCTTCTGAACGATGGACAGGTCCAATGCGACGTTCTGGTGACCGGCACAAGCAAGGAAGCACGTTCCGAGACGCTTAAACTGGTCGCCGCGGCCGGTCTCACCGGCTGGGATGCAGGTCCAATCGAGAATTCGGTCGTAGTCGAAGGCTTGACGAGCGTGTTGATTGGCATTAATAAACAATATGGGAGCACATCTGCCGGAATCCGCATTGTAGGAGTACAGGAGTCAGCCCAGGAACCATGACACTGACCTTCACACCCCTCCACGAAATGCCTCTTATCTGCCCCGGTGATAATCTGGCGGATATGCTCCTTGCCTCTTTGCATACTACCCGTATTACATTGGAAGATAGTGATATTCTCGTCGTGTCGCAGAAAATTGTCAGCAAAGCCGAAGGACAGCTTATCAATTTGGCTACCGTCATCCCTTCGAAAGAAGCCATCGAATTGGCAAAGCGCAGCGGAAAGGACCCGCGCCTGGTTGAATTGATCCTGCGTGAGAGTAAGGAAGTCTTACGCGTCCGCCCGGGAACGATCATTGTGGAGCACCGGCTGGGCTTCGTCTGCGCCAGCGCCGGGATTGACCACTCCAACGTTCGGGGCGAAGATGGCAATCCCGAAGACTGGGTGCTGCTCCTGCCCGAAGACCCCGACCGTTCTGCCCTCGAAATCCGGCGCAGAATAAAAATCGCTTCGGGCAACCGCATCGGCGTGATGATCATCGACTCACATGGGCGCGCCTGGCGGCTGGGCACGATTGGCACGGTGATTGGCATTTCCGGTCTGCCCGGCGTGGTTGACGAGCGCGGCTGGCAGGACCTGTTTGGCTATCGGCTCAAGATCACCATCGTCGCCGCGGCAGATGAATTGGCAGCAGCCGCCTCTCTCGTCATGGGCGAGGCGGCCGAAGGGATCCCCGCTGTCCACGTGCGCGGCTTCCCTTATCCTCTGCGCGAAAGCTCGCTAAAAGAATTGATCCGCTCAAAAGAAAACGACCTGTTCCGATAACAGTTACCGACGATTGAATGCTTACCTTTGATTTGAAATGAATCCGGACGAATTCTGGCAATATCTCGAACGGCTGGTTGCCGGGAGCCGCGTCATCATTGACCGCCCAAAAGGCTCGCAACATCCGCATTACCCTGACATCGTCTATCCACTGGACTACGGCTATCTCGATGGGACCACTTCCAGCGACGGCGATGGGATTGATGTGTGGGCCAGTGCCTCCGGGTCACGCGATCTGTCTGCCGTTATTCTGACGGTTGACCTGCACAAACGCGACGCCGAGATCAAAATCCTGCTTGGCTGTACCGAAGAGGAAATTCAAACCATTCTCGTGTTCCATAACGAAAACGACCTGCGGGCAATACTTGTCCCCAAACCGAAGGAGCAAAAATGAAGAACATCCCTGAAACGCACCTCGATCTTCTGACGGATGAGAAGAAAGCCTTTCTCTATCTGGCAACCCTGATGCCCGGCGGCGCACCGCAAGTAACGCCAGTCTGGTTCAACACCGACAGCGAGTATATCCTCATCAACTCAGCAAAAGGTCGCGTCAAAGACCGCAACATGCGTACCCGTCCGCAGGTTGCGCTGTGCATCCAGGACCCATCCAATCCATACCGCTACCTGCAAATCCGCGGCAAGGTGGCCGAATTCACCATAGACGGTGCAGACGATCACATTGACGCGCTGGCTCTCAAGTATCAGGGCGTGCCCAAGTACCCATATCGCCAGCCGGGCGAACAGCGCGTCATGTATAAAATTCGGATTGAAAAAGTGGATGCCCACGGATGAAAATTGTTGCCCTCGCCGGCGGCGTCGGCGGGGCGAAACTGGCTGACGGACTCGCCCAACTCTTGCCCCCTGAAAACCTGACCATTGTCGTCAATACCGGGGACGATTTTGAACATCTCGATCTTTACATTTCTCCGGATTTGGATACCGTCTGCTACACACTGGCGGGACTGGCCAATCCGGAGACCGGGTGGGGCCGCCGCGAGGAGACCTTCCACTTGCTGGAGAACCTCCAAAAACTCGGCGGTCCGGATTGGTTCCGCTTGGGGGACAGTGATTTTGCAACGCACATCGAGCGCACCAGGCGCTTGCGGGAAAGCCAGCCGCTCAACCAAATCACGCGTGACTTCTGTCGCGCCTGGGGTGTGCGGCATTCCATCCTGCCGATGAGCGATCAGCCGGTGCGAACGATGGTGGATACCACGGAAGATGGCGAACTGGCTTTTCAGGAATATTTCGTCCACCGGAAATGCGAGCCGAAGGTGAAAGGATTCCGCTTCGCCGGGATCGAGACGGCCCGGCCTGCTCCGGGAGTTTTGGAAGCGATTAATCAGGCCGATGCGGTTGTGATCTGCCCATCCAACCCTTGGGTGAGCATTGACCCGATTTTAGCAGTGTCAGGCCTCCGGTCCGCCATCGCCGCTAAATTCGTCGTCGCCGTATCCCCCATTATCGGCATACAGACGGTCAAAGGTCCAGCGGCGAAAATGTACTCCGAGTTGGGCATCCGGCCTTCAGCACTGGCGGTTGCCCGTCATTACGGTAAACTCCTGTCCGGTTTTCTCCTGGATAAAGTGGATGCATATCTGGTGCAAAATATCTCAATTCCCACATTGGCTACAAACATCCTGATGAAAAATCAAGATGAACGGCGACGTCTAGCCCAAGATGTGTTAAACTTGATTAACACCTTACGAAGTACCACGCCATGATACGAACCAAGAACTCATTTTCTTTAGACATGTTGCCCAACCAAAATTTTCTTATAACGCAAAAAGCGGTATGACTATCTGGGCTATTGTCCCTGTAAAACCATTGCGCCGTGGAAAATCTCGTCTGGCTGGTATGCTGACGGAAGATCAGCGCACTCGTCTGAATCGTTACCTGCTCGAGCACGTTTTGACTACGCTCAATGAGGTACTGGAAATCGAGCACACCCTGGTTGTCAGCCGCGACCCTGCAGCGCTGGCCTTGACGCGGGAGATGGGCGGGCGCACCGTTCTGGAGGATGGCGCGCCGCAGTTCAATACCGCCATCCAGCGCGCCACAATCGTCGCCAAGGCACAGGGTGCACACGCGGTGCTCATCCTGCCCGCTGATCTACCCCTCATCAAGCCCCGTGACCTGAAAGCCCTACTAAGGCGCGGCAAGAAACCACCTGTGGTGGTCATTGCCCCAGACCGGCGACAGGATGGCACGAACGGATTGTTCGTCAATCCTGCCGGGTTGATCGAATACGGCTACGGGCCCGGCTCATTTCAGTGCCACAGCGAACGTGCAACTGGGGCCGGAGCAAGGCTGGAGGTCATCAACTCCCCCAATATCGCCCTCGATCTGGACCTGCCGGAGGACTTGGAAGCCCTGGGTGGTCTGGAAATGCTCGGACTAGTGTGAAGCATTCGACAGGCGCACAACGATTGGCAGATACACGCCTGCCCTTTGTTGTCTAAATACAATAATAAAGACAGGTTGTCAGACATTTACAAATCTATAACTAAATTCCTTATAATAACCAATCCAGAGGTGCTCCATGGAGAATGCAAAAGCTAACTCGCTTGTCATGACTCCCGCGCAACTCCAGACGGAATTACTACGCTGCGAGTACTGCGAGGAGAAACCCTGCAAAGAGGCCTGTCCCGCCCACTGCTCGCCAGCCGATTTCATCATGGCGGCACGCGTCGGCAATGCATCGGACATCCGCCGTTCTGCAGCAGAGATCATGCATGCCAATCCGCTGGGTGGTGTCTGTGGGATGGTCTGCCCGGACAGCCTGTGCATGGCCGCCTGTACTCGCATGAAATTCGACGGACCGATCAATATCCCACTTGTCCAAGCGACTATCGTCAATATGGCAAAGAACCTGGGAGGCATCCCGGTATTCTCCAGACCGAAACCGAATGGGAAGAAAGTGGCGATCATTGGCGGCGGACCGGCCGGATTAGGAGCCGCAGCCGCCCTGGCTCAGTTGGGTTATGCGGTAGAGATTCTGGAGACTACTGATCGGCTCGGCGGAATGGCAAACCTGATCCCGGATCACCGTCTGGAGAAGAATGTCGTCGAGACGGACATCCAGTTTGTTCTGACATTGGGGAATATCAAGGCCCAAACGGGAACCAGAGTCGACGATCCAAAAGCACTGCTCAAAAAAGGATATGATGCGGTCTGCGTCACGACCGGCCTGTGGAAACCAATCGAACTCGGTATCGAGAACGAAGACCAGGCGATCAAGATGGTCGACCTGCTCGCGCGTCCATCTGCTCACCAATTCGAAGGGCGCGTGGCGGTCATCGGCGGCGGGGCAACGGCTGTCGATTGCGCCATCACAGCCAGGCAACGTGGCGCGAAGCACGTCGAGCTCTTCATGCTGGAGAAGTTCTCGGAAATGCCGCTGACCGCAAAGGAACGGAAGGAACTGCTGGACTTCGATATCGAGGTCAACGGCCGCATCCGCCTCAATAAGATCGTCATGGACGAGAAAAAAATCTCAGGCGTGGAGACCGTCAAGGTGGAACTCCCTGCGGGGAAGGCCTTCAGCCCAGCGGAGGTCCGCAATATACCGGGGTCCGAGAGCGCGCGAACCGGCTTCGGCTCGGTCGTCGTCGCCATCGGGATGCGCTCGGCCCTGCCACGAGAGCAGACCCAGGGCTTGTTCTATGCCGGCGATATGTTGACCGGCCCAAAGACGATCGTTCAAGCTGTTGCCTCCGGCAAGAACGCCGCGCTCGAGATCGACGCCTATCTCAAGGGTGAGAAGAAACCGGTTATCGAGAAACCGACCAAATCCTACTATACCTTGCCCGGTTACAATCCGGTGCCCGTCTCCCTGGTGACCGAATTCTTCGACCGGCCGATCATTTCCCCATATCTCATCTCTGCCTCCCCGTCCACTGACGGGCTGGAGCAGATGACCAGGGCTTACGAAGCAGGCTGGGCCGGTGGGGTGATGAAAACCGCCTTTGACAACGTCACTATCCACATCCCGGGCGAGTACATGTTCGCCTTCAACCCGCAGACGTATGGCAACTCCGACAACGTCTCCGGTCACCCGCTCGACCGTGTCTGCCTCGAGGTGAAACAACTGGTTAAGGAGTGGCCCGACCGGCTGACAATGGCCTCAACTGGTGGCCCAGTGACGGGTAACGACGAGAGCGACGCGGCCGGCTGGCAGTCTAACACGAAGAAGCTGGAAGAGGCCGGGGTAATGGGCATTGAGTACTCGCTTTCCTGCCCGCAGGGTGGTGACGGGACCGAAGGCGCCATCGTCTCGCAGAATGCAGTCCTGACCGCCAGGATCATCGACTGGATTATGCAGGTCAGCGACCCGGACATTCCCAAGCTGTTCAAGCTGTCCGCCGCCGTGACTTCCATCGTGCCCATTCTGCGTGCCATACGCAAGGTACTCGACAAGTACCCGGACAAGAAGGCGGGCATCACGCTGGCAAATTCCTTCCCCACACTGGCATTTCGCCCTGCTGAAGGCCGTCCGTGGGATGAAGGCGTCGTCGTTGGGATGAGCGGCGAGGGAGTCACGCCCATCTCCTACCTGACGCTGGCACAGGCTGCCCCCGAAGGTATCGAGATCTCCGGTAACGGTGGCCCTATGAATTACAAAGCAGCTATGGACTTCCTTGCATTGGGTGTCAAGACTGTCCAGTTCTGCACCATCGTCATGAAGCAGGGCTATGGCATCATCCGTGACCTCGAATCGGGTACCTCCTTCCTGATGCAGGAACGCGGCATCCACTCGATGAGAGAACTGATTGGCATCACCCAGCCGCACCCCATCACTGATTTCATGGCGCTGACGCCGGTCAAGAAAATCTCGGAAGCCAACCCACCCCTGTGTGTCTCATGCGGCAACTGCGCCCGCTGCCCGTACCTGGCAATCATGCTGGACGAAAAAGGCCTGCCGCACACCGACCCAGCCCGCTGCATCGGCTGCTCGATTTGTGCCAAGAAATGTTTCACCGGCGCCATCAGCATGCGCGTCCGCAGCGCTGAGGAACTCTCTGTTCTGAAAGAACATTAGGAGACGAACCATGACCACTCGTTTCGAGAACGGGATTGTCGTCACATGTGGAGATAATAATCGCGTCCTGTGGAACGCGACGGTCGTCACAGACGGGGAACTGGTTGCCGCGGTGGGTGATTCAGCTGAAATGAAACGCCGTTTCCCGGATGCCAAATCCGTCGACTGCTCCGGGCAGGTCGTTCTCCCTGGATTCATCTGCGCCCACCACCACTTCTATTCCACCATGGCGCGCGGTATGTCCATCCCCGGGGAGCCAGCGGCTAACTTCTTGCAGATCCTTGAACGGCTGTGGTGGAAAGTGGACCGAGCGCTGCTCGAGGAAGACATCCTCCTTTCTGCCCAACTGCCCCTAATCGATTGCATCCGCAACGGGACGACGACTGTCATCGACCACCACGCTTCTCCGTCCCTGCGGGACGGCTCACTCGACCTGATCGAAAAAGCCGTCCGGCAGGCGGGCCTCCGCCTCTCGCTGTGCTATGAGGTTTCTGATCGGAACACTCCCGGCGGCGGGGTGATGGAGAATGAACGCTTCATCAAGAAGGTCGGCAAAGGCGACGGCCAGATCGCGGCTATGATGGGCTTGCACGCCTCGTTCACTCTGTCGGATGCAACCCTCGAGCAGTGCGTCGGCATCGCCAAGGATGCCGGTGTCGGCTGCCACATCCATGTGGCCGAAGATGCCGCCGACCGGGAGGACTCGCTCGCCAAATACAATATGCCCACGGTCAAGCGCCTGGACAAGTTTGGCCTGACTGGTGAAAAATCCATTTTCGTCCACTGCGTACACATTGACGCTTCCGAGATGGACATCCTCGCCGCTACGAAGACGGCGGTCGTCCACAATCCCGAGTCGAACATGAACAATGCCGTCGGGGTCACTCCGCTGCTCAAACTGCTGAAGAAAGGCGTGCTGGTTGGTCTCGGCACCGACGGCATGGGCTCGGACATGCTCGCCCAGATGCGCTGTGCTTATCTGCTCCATCGCCTGGTTAACCACGACCCGCGCGTGGCGTTCCTGGAAGCGCCCCAACTCCTGCTCCAGAACAACGCCCGGATCGCAGAACGCCAGTTCGGCTTGCGGCTGGGTGATATCACCGAGGGCCGTCCCGCTGACCTCGCCATCCTCGACTACCAGCCCCCCACCCCGCTCAACGAGGCCAACTTCCTCGGGCATCTTATCTTCGGCCTGGTGGATGCGACGGTTGACACAACGGTCTGCAAGGGTAAGATCTTGATGAAAGGCAAGAAAATCTTGAGCATGGACGAAGAACGGCTCGCCGCCCGCTCGCGCGAACTTGCCCCGCTGATGTGGAAGCGGCTGCAGGAACTCTAGAAACTCGCGTGACGGGCTCCCATCCCCTTCAGCCGGCGGCGTGTTAACCGCATCTACACCATTTATTGGTAAAAGGATTGGCTAACTATAGAACATATTG
>Ga0207931_1000553_pt1 | contig 13776 bp, 10 predicted proteins | sample NGESurdeep092012_2_FD_184478 | JGI IMG/M metagenome (GOLD analysis project Ga0207931, IMG submission 184478) | Arctic peat soil microbial communities from Barrow, Alaska - NGEE Surface sample 415-1 deep-092012 (SPAdes) | ecosystem: Environmental > Terrestrial > Soil > Wetlands > Peat ...
CGTGGCTCTCTGTGTCTCCTCCTGATTTACTCTGTGTAAGTTCTTAAGTCTATTATCTCTTAACTCTCGCATTACCTTTCCAGATGCTCCAGACCTGTTCTTCATCGGCCGGCTGTCCATAATCTGTAACAACAGTTGTTGCAAGAGCGCCTGTAGCCCATCCGAACTGGATCCATTTTTCCGGTTCCCATCCCTTAAGAATAGCATAGAGCAATCCACCCACGAATCCGTCTCCTCCGCCTATGCGGTCGAGGACATGTATTTCGCGGGGTTCTACAACATGCCAGTTGTTACCTTCAAGCATTATTGCTCCCCAGAGATGCTCGTTGGCGTTTATCACCTGGCGCAGGGTTGTTGCAAAAACAGATGCGTTCGGGAATGCTTTTCTTACCCTGCTGATCATTTCCTTGAAGCTCTCAATTTTGGAAGCAAGATCTTTCCCTCCCTCTTCAGGACCCTGAATTCCCAGACAGAGCTGAAAATCTTCCTCATTTCCTACCAGAATGTCGGCAATGCCGGCAATCTCCTTAAATATTGCAGAGAGTTCCTTTTCACGGTTTTTCCAGAAAGTAGCCCTGAAGTTGAGGTCGAAAGCTATACGGGTTCCATGTTTCTTTGCTGCTCTTGCAAGTTCGAGGCAAAAGTTGCCTGTTTCCGGTGACATGGCTGCAATTAATCCTGAGAGATGCAGGATCTGTACCCCTTCGGTGACAAAAAGACGATTCAGGTCGAAATCCTTTACGTTCAGTGTTCTTCCGACTTCACCTGCACGGTCGTTATGTACTCTTGGCCCGCGAGATCCATACCCGCTGTCGGCAATATTGAACTGATGACGGTAGCCCCAGGGACCTCCCTGCTCAACCTCAACACCTTCATAGGCAATATGCCTGCTGCTGAGATCATCTTTAATAAATCGAGCGATCGGGCTGTCTTTAACAAATGTTGTAAGCAACTTGACCGGCAGACCAAGGTAAGATGAAACACTAGCTACGTTGGTTTCAGCGCTGGTAGCCTGCATGTGAAACGTGTTGCTGCAGTGAACGGGTTGACCGTTTAAGGGAGTGAGGCGTACTCCCATGCTTGAGGGTACAACCAGTGACCACATGAAATCTTTCTTAAGTTCTATTTTCATAATGATTATACTTAAAACAATTAATAGTTATTTTAATCTTTCTCTCAGCTTTTTCCCTGCATCTTCAAATCCGGGTTTATTCAGCAGTGCGAACATATTTTTCTTATATGCTTCAACTCCAGGCTGGTCGAACGGGTTTACATCAAGGATGTATCCACTCACAGCGCAAGCCAGCTCAAAGAAATAGATGAGCTGCCCGGTATAATACTCATCAAGCAGCGGGATATCAATTTTTATAACCGGCACATTACCATCGTTGTGGGCCAGGATAGTGCCTGTTTCAGCGCTGTGATTAACTTCGGAGAGTCTTTTACCGGCAAGAAAATTAAGCTGGTCGGAATCATCATTTTCAAGCGGAATAACAAGTTTTTTCCCGGGTTCCTTTACCGAGATGATGGTCTCGAAAAGGATCCGCTGACCATCCTGGATGTATTGTCCCAGCGAATGGAGGTCTGTAGTGAAGTCGACAGAAGCCGGGAATATGCCTTTGCCCTCTTTACCCTCACTCTCACCAAAAAGCTGTTTCCACCATTCGGAGAAATAGTGAAGCTTTGGCGTAAACCCGACGAGTATCTCAATTGACCTTCCGGTCCGAAGAACCAGGTTTCTTGCCGCAGCATAGATCAGCACCGGATTAGAAGCACCATTTTTGTTCTTCACAGATGCCTCTTCCATGGCCAATGCCCCTTTTACAAGTTCCTTTATATCGATCCCGCTGACTGCAATGGGAAGTAAACCGACAGGGCTAAGAACAGAGTACCTGCCACCAATATTGTCAGGGATCACAAATGTCTCATAACCGTTCTTTTCCGCCTGGGATCTTAATGCTCCTTTTTTGCCGTCGGTAATTGCAATTATCCTTTCCGCAGCCTTTAATTTCCCTATTTTCTTTTCAAGATGATCCTTCAAAATCCTGAATGCAATAGCCGGTTCGGTCGTTGTACCTGATTTGGAGATTACTATTATTGAATAGTCTCTTTCATCGAGGATTTCGAGCAAATCCGATATGTAATCTTCACTTATATTATGTCCGGCAAAGAGCATCTCATGATGTTTCTTCTTCAGGAGCGGAGTAAAGGAATGAGAGAGAGCTTCAATAACTGCTTTTGCACCGAGGTATGAACCGCCTATGCCTATCACAACAGTAGTGTCGGAAACAGAACGGAGAAGTTTTGCTTTTTGTTCAATTCTGTCAAGCTGAACAGCTATTTCACCAGGAAGGGTAATCCATCCAAGGAAATCGCTTCCGGCCCCGGTACCTTCTTTTAGTGTTTCCAGGTGTCTTGAAGACTGCTGGGCCAAAGCTATGACTTCTTCAGAGGGGACAAATCTCTCTGCATTTTTAAGGTTTATGCTTAAAATATCTTTCATATGGTTTAAATTTTCGAATGTTCCAAAGGTGTACAAAGTTAAAAAAAAACCGTCAGGAACGACCCTGACGGTTTGTAATAAAATGGTAATATATATTTGAGAAGAGACTACTTTCTATGGATGCCACCGGCACTGGAAGAGTGTGCGTCAATATACTTGGGATCTCCCTTGTAATTTATGTCCCCGGCGCTTGAAGCCCTTGCCGTAAGCTTCTCGGTTACATAGACATCTGCATCACCTGCGCTTGAAGCAGAAATATTTGCCTCCCTTGTTTTCAGGTTGTAGGCATTAAGATTGCCTGCACTGCTTAAGTCTGCATCAAGCATATCTGTCTCACCGTTCAGGGTAATATCGCCTGAGCTGCTGCCATCTGCCCTGATGGTTTTTGCATATACCTCAATTTTTATATTGCCTGCACTGCTTGCATTGAGTTCAAGGTCATCAGTTTTTACCGGCGTCTCACCGATAATGTCTCCGGCACTGGTAGTGGAAAGTGTTTTTATATCCTTCATGGTCACATAAACCCTTTCCCTTTCAGCCTCCCGGACATTAACATCATTATCATGACGAATGTACAGTTCATCACCCCTGATTTCAGTGATGATGTACTCCTGAAGGTTCTCATCTGCTTCGACAGTAATGCTCATCTTGTCTCCCTGTGTCAGGTATAAGTCAATTCCAGTGCTGACCTTTACACTGGTAAATGATCCGGCAGGGCGTTCCTTTTTCACGACGTTTCTGTTACCGTAAACCACCTTGCGGAACTGTCCGTTTATACATGCAGTTAATGCCAGGCCAAGAAAAATTGCGATAAAATACTTCAGGTTTTTCATGTTAGTATGTTTTATGTTTGAATATTCTGATTAAAAGACTTGGAAAAACTCATGTTGTTGCATCCATCTCAATAAAAAAAATAAAATGAGAATCGGTAATCAGGGATTCCTCATTCCGGCTACGCTTCACTCGGAATTCCGACCGTCAGGAATCTCATTATTCAACTACAACATTCAAAAAAATGGTTGAATAAGTTTTGTATCTTGGTGAATTAACCTGAAAACCTATCCGGAGATGAGGAAAACAATGATCATGTTGATGACAGTCTGTGCTTTTCAGGTATTCGGTATTTGCCATGCGCAGGACGTAAACAACCTTAAGCTCTGGTATGAGAAACCTGCTTCTGCCTGGGAGGAGGCACTCCCGATCGGTAACGGAAGGCTCGGTGCAATGATATTTGGCGGTCTTGAAGCAGATCATATCCAGTTTAATGAAGAGACATTATGGTCAGGTGCACCTCATGATTATTCACATCCCGGAGCATATAAATCACTGGAGGAAATAAGGGAACTATTATGGCTCGGAAAACAAAAGGAAGCTGAGGATCTGGCGCTCGAAAAATTTATGAGTGTTCCATTGAGACAGGAGAAGTACCAGCCGTTTGGAGACCTCTGGTTATGCTTCCCGAAACATGAAAACATTACCGGCTACCGAAGGGAGCTCGATATCTCAAAAGCAATTTGTTCAACCACGTTTAAAGCAGGAGATACAACTTACACAAGAAGGTATATTGCAAGTTTTCCAGATAATGTCATTGCTGTAGGCCTTACAACTGACAGGAAAAAAGCACTCTCATTCGATGTAATTCTTAATGCAATTCATGCAGGTGCTTCTGTAATGGCTGCCGAAGACGGGATTATCGAACTTAAGGTTAAGGTGAAGGATGGCGTTCTTTATGGAACTGCCCTGGCAAAAGTCAGGATAAGGGGAGGAAAGATATCAGTCACAGGAAATAAGCTGCATATTGAAAAAGCCGATGAGGCAGTAGTATGGCTTACCGCTGCAACAAATTTCATCAATCCAAAAAATGTTTCAGGAAACCCGGAAGAGCTATGCTTCAATTGTCTGAATGCATTGGGCAATAAATCATATGAGAATGTCCAAAGGGCTCATATTCTTGATTATCAGGAATATTTCAACCGGTTTTCTATTGACCTTGGAACATCAGGAAATGAAAACCTGCCTACAGATTCGAGGATTAATGCTATCCCCGGAAAAATGGATAATTCACTTGCCGCCCTTTATGTTCAGTACGGGCGCTATCTCTTGCTCTCTAGCAGCCGTCCCGGTACATATCCGGCAAACCTGCAGGGAATATGGAATGATAAGCTGGACCCTGCCTGGGACAGCAAGTATACTGTAAACATAAATACAGAGATGAATTACTGGCCGGCTGAAGTGCTGAATATTGCAGAGTGCCATGAGGCATTGTTTAAAATGATCAGCGAGGTTGTTCCATCAGGAGAGAAAGTTGCCAGGGATCATTATAATGCCAGGGGATGGGTCCTTCATCACAACACCGACCTCTGGAGAGGCGCTGCACCTATAAATGCCTCAAATCATGGAATCTGGGTCTCAGGCAGCGGCTGGCTGGCCCAGCACTTCTGGGAGCATTTCCTTTACAGCCGCGATATTGATTTTCTGTCTGCCACGGCATGGCCTGTCATGAAAGGAGCTGCAATGTTTTATGTCGATTTCCTGGTGAAGGATCCCAAAACCGGATGGCTTGTATCAGCGCCTTCCAACTCACCCGAAAACGGAGGTCTTGTATCCGGTCCTACTATGGATCACGAGATCATTAAAAGTCTGTTTAAGGCATGTATTGAGGCATCTGAAATACTGGGCCGCGATAAGCTGTTCGCTGATACTCTAAAAATGAAGCTTAAGAATATAGCACCTTACCAGGTTGGCAGGTTCGGCCAGCTCCAGGAGTGGATGGACGACATTGATGACCCGAACAATAGGCACAGGCATGTTTCCCATCTCTGGGGAGTTTACCCCGGGAAAGAGATCAACAGGGATGATACTCCTGATCTTATGAAGGCTGCTAAAATATCCTTAATAGCCCGCGGTGATGAAGGGACAGGCTGGAGCCTGGCATGGAAAATAAACTTCTGGGCACGTTTCCTTGATGGAAACCATGCATGGACATTGGTCCAGATGTTATTAAGACCCCAGGGCACATCGGTTACTCAGACAACGGGCGGCGGATCTGCCGGAGGCGGTTCATATCCAAATCTCTTTGATGCACATCCGCCATTCCAGATAGATGGCAATTTCGGAGGGTCTGCAGGCATTGTCGAGATGCTCATACAGAGCCACCTGAAGTCAATTGATATTCTTCCGGCTTTGCCTGACGCAATCCCTTCAGGCCATGTCAGAGGTATCTGTGCCAGGGGCGGGTTTGACCTGGAATTCTCCTGGGCAGGAGGAAAACTCGTTTCGCTGAAAGTTACATCAAAATCAGGAATGCCTCTTAATCTCAGATATGGCGATCAACAATTCTCTTCGCCAACGCGAAAAGGAGAAACGCTTTCTTTTAACAACCAATTGGGGAAGATCGGCAAATGACCTGAAAAAATCTGCGATAATCTGCGGAATCTGCCTGAAAATATTTTCTTGTGGTCCGCAGATCGCGCTGATTTACGCAGATAATTATTTTGTCAATGCCATTTGAATATTTTGAGTCCTGCCAGGAAGAATATAACACCTGTAGCGGTGAGTATCATAACAGGTAAGGCTACCTGCGGATAACCGGCACCTTCATTAAAGATGCTCCTGATCCCGTCGGTCAGGATCGTAAGAGGCAGCTTATTGATAACCGGTATGCTCCAGTCAGGGAAGTTGTGATAGCTGAAGAAAATACCCGATAGAACCATCATTGGCATTACAATAGCATTAATTAGCCCGTTCCCGACTTCAGTGTTTGAAGTATGACATGAAACAAACACAGCTATTCCGGCAAATGCTATATTCCCGGCAATAAAGAGGAGAATCATTGCAGAGATGCTTCCCTGGATGGTAATATGGAATGCAATAAGTGCAAACAGAAGCAAAACCAGGGCTTCAATGAAATTCATTACCACCCTTACAGTTATTAGTGCAATAAGAAAATGAGATTTCTTCATAGGTGTTGCAACCAGCCGGCGGAGCAGCTTTTTCGACCTTTTTTCAATGATCCCATAGCTTATTCCCCACATTGCCGACATCATGACACCCATGGTTATAAGGCCTGGCACAAGGAAATCGATATAACGCGTGCCTTTAATGGTTAGAGGCCTTATCTCAGCTGTCTTTACCTCAGGAATAACGTTGCCTGACCCTATTGCATTGCTGAGCTTGAGGTATGTGAGTTCTGCATCTGAATTCAGCGGATCGAAGTGATATTGTGCATGCCCGTCATTACCGGTCAGGATAAGATTTATAGTTCCTCTTTTCAGCAGGGTCATTGCATCATCCCAGGTAAGCTCATAGAAGAGGAAAACAGAAGTGCCAAGTTTTTCATTTTTTATTTCAAGCTTCCAATTATAATCTTCCTTGCCGTTTACAGGGTTCCTTTCACAATTATTATCCAGAAAATTATATACTGCCGAGCTGTCACGCACGGTTGAGCTGGCTTCTCTTATTACTGCCACTTTTCTGAGTACGTCAGCTTTTTTTGTAAAGGCCATGCCAAGCCCGGCCGACATGAGGATCGGGAACACTATTCCCCAGAACAATACACCCGGCTCCCTTATAAGTTCCCGGAAAAGAGACAATGTGAGCAGCCACAGCTGATTTAATCTTGAAAACCTACTCATTTATCTGCCTCCCGGTTAATGAAACAAAAAGATCATCAAGGTTGCTGTGCCCTTCAAGAAGCTGACTGAGCGTTCCTTCACGAAGGATGACACCGTTATCCATTATAATTATATAATCGCACAGCTTTTCAGCTTCCTCCATATAGTGAGTAGTAAGGATCATTGATGTGTCTGATCCGTTCTTAAGCTTATTCAGGATTTCCCATACTTCACGTCTGGCATTTGGATCAAGCCCTGTGGTTGGCTCATCGAGAAGCAGAATTGCAGGCGTATTTATCAGGGCTATTCCCAGAGCGAGTTTTTGCCTCTGTCCGCCGGAAAGATTTACGACGTAGGATCTCTTTTTTTCTGCAAGGTCCACGAGGTCGATTATCTCCTCAACCCTTCTCTTTCCCATATCGAAAAAACTGGCAAAAAGCTGGAGTGTTTCGGTAACCCTCAGCTTATCAATGAATCTTGTCTCCTGAAGTGACAGCCCGATGATCTTGTGAAGCTCGTCCTCGTTCCCTCTCCAGTGTTTTCCCATTATGGTTATATCGCCCTTGTCAGGTTTTTGTATCCCTTCAATCATTTCAACCAGTGTGGTTTTGCCGGCACCATTCGGACCAAGTACTGCTACAAACTGTCCTTTAGGAATATTGAGGCTGATACCTCTTACTGCCTGAACACTCTTGAAGGATTTCCAGACTTCCCTGACTTCTATTACGTTTTCGGTGATCATACTTTAATTGAACAGGCGAAAATAAGAATTGTTTGACAGACTCTCGATTTAATTGCCCTCAAGATGAGTGAGGATTTTAACATTTTTTAGTTGAATTTAGCCTCCATTTTTCTTAACTTTAAAAAAAATGAGCATTAATAAATCACTTATTCTGGTTCTTTGTCTGGCACTGTTTTTCGACTGCAAACCGCGCAAATCCGATAAAGCTACCGGAAATAAACAGGAAGAGCCAAAGAAAAGTATATCAGGAAATTTCAGCATCAGCGGGGCTTATGCGTTTAATCCGCTGGTTTCGCAATGGGCAGCTGAATTCATGGCTCTAAATCCGGATGTAAAGATTGAAATTGCCGAAACCGGCACCGGCCAGGGTATTTCCGATCTCATCGATAAGAAGGTAAAGCTGGTAATGATCTCTAGACCTTTGAATGATGAGGAAAAAGAGTCGGGTATATGGGTTGTTCCCGTTGCCAAGGATGGAGTAGCCCCAATAGTGAATCAGAAAAACCCTTATCTTAAGAATATTCTAAAGCATGGATTAAGTCCTGATAAAATGCAGAAAGTGTTTACTGGCGATAAAACAATGCTTTGGGGAGAGCTTCTAGACACAACCGGCAAAGATAAAGTTATCGTTTATTCCCTGGCCGACGAATCAGGAGCAGCGGATGTTTTCGCGGGCTTCCTTTTCAGGAAAGCATCAGATATGAAAGGAATAAAAGTCACTGGTGATAACGAAATGATTAAATCCATCCAGGGAAATCCATTAGCCATCGGATTCTGCAATTTTTCCTTTGCATTCAATATGCCCTCCGGAGAACGGAAGGATGGAATTCAGATAATACCCTTTGACCTCGATTTTGATCATCAGATTGACAGAAATGAGATCCCGTTCAAGAACCTCGAGACGGCACACAGAAGCATCTGGCTGGGCATTTATCCGGAAAATCTTTGCAGGGAGCTGACAATAGGTTCGCTAGGAAAGCCGACAGACCCTGCCGTAATAGAGTTTATTAAATATATACTTAATGACGGACAGGAAAAGGTAAAGGAAATGGGCCTCTGCCAGCTAAATGATGTTTATATCAGGTATTCTCTCGATGCTCTTAAGCAGTAAGGCTATTTCGTTCCGAATAGCCTGTCGCCGGCATCTCCAAGCCCGGGAACAATATATCCGTTGTCGTTGAGCTTTTCATCGAGTCCTGCAAGGTATATCTGCACGTCGGGATGATCTTTTGTTATCCTTTCTATACCCTCCGGGGCACCTACGATACAGACCAGCTTAATAGTTTTTGCTCCATGAGCCTTAAGCACACTGATGGCAGCACTGGCACTTCCGCCTGTAGCAAGCATCGGATCGAGAACCATCACCACGGCATCAGGAAGGTTATCCGGAAATTTGGAATAGTATGTGTTGGGCAGAAGGGTCTTGTGGTCCCTGTACATGCCGATATGTCCAATCCGGGCGGTTGGAATGAGGTGAGATATGCCCGTCACCATGCCAAGCCCTGCCCTGAGAACAGGTATCAGGACAACCTCACTTGCCAGCTCATAAGTCGAACATTTTGCGAGAGGGGTTTCAATGACTATTTTCTTCAGAGGCAGATCGCGTGTGATCTCGTATGCCATAAGTCCGGCAATCTCTTCAAGTGTTTCACGGAATCCTTTTGTGTCAGTCTCTTTACGCCGAAGCAGTGTCAGCTTATGAGTCAGAAGCGGGTGTTTAAGGAGGTTCAGCATGTTATTTTGATTTGTAACTACCAAAGATAATTGGAAATTTGAGATTCAGTCCAGGGACTGGCATTTTGAGGTGAAGGCCATTAAAAGGATCTATAAAAGGCGATGATTTTTATTTGATTTGTGTCTCTCCCTTTCGTAATTTTAACATTAGAAAAGAATAACATGCCAAGCCTCTTTGATGATCTTGAAACTAAATATTTTTTAGTATTTTATTTCCTGTGTAAATCAAGAATCAGGAATTTCGAGGAAAGCGATATTAAGAAGTATCAAAATAATAGGGTAAAAAAGATCACAGAATATGCCGTTAATCATTCGAAATTCTATAAGGAATATTTTTCAGGTTTTGATTTAATTAATTTCCCAGAACTGCCTCTTATCAATAAGAAAATTATGATGGATAACCTGACTGATTTCAATACAGTCGGATTATCTAAAGACGAAATATTGAATTTCTGTCTGGAAGTTGAAAAAACAAGAAATTTTTCAAAAAGGCTGAAGGGTCTGAATATCGGGATGTCTTCCGGTACAAGCGGTAACAAAGGTGTGGAAATTGTAACCCCCCGGGAGGAAAATTATATGAAAGCCGCTTTGTTTGCACGCTTTGATTTTCCCAAAAACGAAAAAATTAATCTCGCTTTTATTTTAAGAGTCAGTGCACCGGCTTTTAATTTGGATAAGTTTGGCCATAAGCTGACATATATAAGTCAGTTGAATTCTATTGATGAAATTAACAAACAGCTTGAAGAAATATATCCCAATGTTGTTTCTGCGTCACCTTCTATGCTGAAATTATTAGCTGCAGAGGCTGAAAATGGCAGATTATCAATTAATCCCAAACGATTAATTTCTTATTCGGAAATACTCTATCCTGATGTTAAGGATTATCTGATCAAAGTTTTTAAGTGCCCCGTTCATCAGATTTATAAATGTACGGAAGGGCCGATCGCTATTTCATGCAAATATGGCCAGTTGCACATTAACGAAGATCTGGTGCTTGTCGAGACTTTGAATAATGACGGAACAATAACCTCACCCGGGCAGCCTTGCCAGAAATTGATTATCACTGATCTGCACAAAAAATCACAGCCGATAATCCGTTATGAGCTAAATGACATTATTACCATTAGCCCTGTTATCTGTAAGTGTGGCTCAAGTTTCAGGGTTATAGAAAATATTCAGGGCAGAGCTGATGACCTTTTCTGGGCAAAAAAAATCAAGACTGACGAATGGCAATATATTTTCCCGGATTATATTAGCAGAGCGATTATTTCTGCCTCAGAGGATATTGACGAATACCAGGCCATACAAAGTGCTCCTGATGATGTACTGGTCAGGATTCAATTAAAAAACGGGATTGATCGAAATCAGTTTAACAGCCGGGCAGTCATGGAAAATATTAATAATGTTTTTAGCGGTTATAACTGCAAACAACCGGAAATTTCAATAGTGTTTGAAAAGCCGGAGTTTAACAGGAATTCAAACAAGCTAATAAGGATTCATAGGAATTTTAGCATAAACTAAAGTAATAATGCAAAATAAAAGAATTGAATCACTGGATATTTTAAGAGGTATGGCTTTGATGTTTATCATCCTTTTTCATTCCTCAATATATAACTATGCAAATATCAATAAGCTTGATTTCAGCAATCCGCCCATAATCGTTATTTTAATGAGTTTTATGGCTCTTTGGGGGGGAATATTTTTCATTTATTCATTGGTAGTAAACACAATAATGCTTATGGGAAGAAGTCAGACAGCGGTAAGTTTTAAAATTTTTCTTTATCCGATTATTGCAGGAATTATTTATATACTATTTCATTACATCTTAAATATTTTCTTAGGCAGATGGAGCCTCGATTTCGTAAACAATAAACCAGTCCTGACAGCTGTCGCCAGTTCTATACGCAGTATGCGCCTCACGCTTCCTCTTCTTACTAAGCTTTTTGAGGGTTCATCATTATCCGCAATCGCGCTGAACCTTATTATTATGTCGTTAGTACTATTCTTATTATTGAGAAAAAATGGAATAACAAAAGAAAAAAGAAATTATTTTATTTTAGGGATTTCGGGAATTTTGATCATGTTTCTCTCTTTAGTCAGAGTTCCGGTTTTTCATTTATTCACAGAGGCAATAGAAATGAAAAATTATTTTTCTGCAACTTTTTTTAGTTTCACTCTTGCCAATCCTTATCCGCTGCTCCCATATCTGGCCTACGGTTTTTTTGGTGCAATGATTGGTATGATGATCTACAAAAGGAGGAATAAATTACTGAAGATTATATTCATTCCATCTGGGATGTTTTTTCTCATCTACGGGTTAGCCGGCATGATGAATTTTGAAAAAACGATTTCGGCGCCAGATTACTTCTGGTATTTTAAGACAAATTTTGAGCTCGGAATATTTATGTTATTACTGATTTTTACAATACTGTTTCTGGAGCCAAAATCTGATTTCCTGAATAAATTCTCAGTTTTAAAATGGTTTAGCAGAATAAGTCTGACAATTTATATGTTCGAAACGACTGCTTCTGAAATATTCAGAATTGCGCTCCATCAGGTTTGGCCGTCATGGGATCAGACAATTAATGGATGTTTATTATTCGGAAGCCTGAATGTCATTCTATGGATCGTAATATTGTTTTTCTGGGCGAAAATAAATTTCAAATACAGTTTAGAATATTATTGGGTTAAATTTTTTAAAAGAATTGGCAAGGATTCAACAAAAATGGAGTTTTAAATTTATTTCAGGCATGTAGCAGCAGTCTGTTTGTAAAATGAAATGACTTAGATCCTGACAGGAAGAATACATACCTGAAAGAACTCTTTTTCGTTATCGGCAAGGAGGCTCTGATTGATAACGGGAACTGGTACCTGATCTTCAAGGAAAAAGAACCTGAGATTGAAGGGATTTAATTAAGCTGGATTCCGGATTTATGAAAACAGCCAGAGTGGTGAAAAATCATCTGCCAGATTAATAATCTCTTGCAGGCATTCGGTTATTAGTTCAAGGTAATGTTTGTGCTTTAATCTAATGGTGTTCGTGTATTTCTTCAGTATTTTCTGATCGTCTGCGTGGTATTGCCCTGACTCAAAAATACCGGCAAGTTCCTCCATTATTCCGATAAGAAAAAGATTGCTCTCCCTGGTTATTTTTTTGAATTCTTTTTCTAAAGATTGATATTCCTTTCCTGCATCGTAGAACCGTTTATAGACTAAGAGGTAATTTCTGGTCCATTTTGAAATATTTGTAAGACCTTCGGGTTCAAGTTGCCATTTCAAGAAACATTTTTTCACAAAATTGTAATAATGGTTCATCGATGTCTCCAGAAAATCGTAGTCGTAGAAACCTGGTCTGCCCTTTAATCTGCCATCTTTCCTGAGATCGCTCTCAACACGTGTATCAAAATAAGGTATCAATTTAAGGTATGTCACCGGCGTATACCCATCGCCGCATATTTGTTTAAGAAATGGGATGTTTTTACTTAAGGTTTTATAGGTCGTTTGAGGCTGGAAAAGCATGAATCCATAATCAAACCCTATTTTATGTTTTTTGAGTATCCTGATTCCTTCAAGGGATCTGGCTGTTGTCATTTTACGGTTAAGAGATTTCAAGCCTTCATCTGTCCCGTCTTCAATTCCAATAAAGACTAAAAAAAGACCACATTCCTTCATCATTTCGATAGTGCGATCAGTAACCTCATCGGGTCTGCAATTGATTTTCCAAATGATCTTTTTATGAAGTTTTTTTTGTTTGAGTTCATCACAGAATTTTAAAATCCATTCTGATCTGTTTTTGCTTATTACCGGGAAATCATCATCCTGAAACAGGAATACTGAACAATCCTGATTATTGAACAGGTATTTCATTTCCTCCACGACCTTTTCAGGTCTTCTGAGCCTCTTGACCGGACCGGGAGGGAGCCTGTAAAACTTCCTTGTGTTGCAGTATGCACAATTATGAACGCAGCCTCTCCCGGCAATTACTGCAGCGAATTTCTTGTCAAAGGCATATTCTGCTGGTGTTATTCGAGATGGGTATGGGAATTTATCCAGGTCTTTCTCAAGTGGCCGCAGCGAATTAGCTGTTATTTCACCATTATTCCTGAATGCGATGCCTTTTATTTTTCTCCAGTCCGATCCGCTTTTCACTGACCTTACCAGCTCAAGAAAAGTATATTCACCTT